>JAAUXY010101854.1_pt1 | contig 19085 bp, 15 predicted proteins | sample 7278121 | NCBI WGS metagenome assembly JAAUXY01 (sample SAMN14350117, study PRJNA611818) | marine sediment metagenome | isolation source: surface marine sediment (1.8m) | place: French Polynesia: Moorea | collected 2018-08 | reverse complement strand
GGTCAGCTGGAGACCATGGTGCCGGATATCAACGATCCCTGGCTGCTGAAGCTGCTGTCCTGGGCCGATGAATTCCGGCGCCTGGGCGTCTGGGCCAATGCGGATTACCCCAAAGACGCCGAGCGGGCCCGGGAATACGGCGCCCAGGGCATCGGGCTGTGCCGCACCGAGCATATGTTTTTTGAATCCGAGCGTCTGCCGCACGTCCAGAAAATGATCATGACCGATCTGACCCGTGAGCGCAAGGAGGCCCTGGATGCGATTTTGCCCTTCCAGCGTGAGGATTTCGCCGGGCTTTTCCGGGCCATGGACGGGCTGCCGGTGATCATTCGCCTGATTGATCCACCCTTGCATGAATTTTTGCCTAATCGCTTTGACTTGATGCATGAACTTTCCGATCTGAAAATTCGGCTACAGCAGGCCACCAACCTGGCCCAGGTGGATGATTTGCTCGAGCAGATCCGCCTTAAAGAAACCATCCTTAAACGGGTGGAAAGCCTGCACGAGGCCAATCCAATGCTGGGCCTGCGGGGCGTACGTCTGGGTATTCAGATTCCGGAGCTGACCACCATGCAGGTACGGGCCATATTTGAAGCCGCCTGTACGGTGGCCAAAGATGGGGTGGATGTCCATCCGGAAGTCATGATTCCGCTGACCAGCCATGTCAACGAGCTTAAGATCCAACGCGAGGCGCTGGAAAGCGAAGCCAAAAAGGTGATGGATGAGCAGGATATCAAAATCGATTATAAATTCGGCACCATGATCGAAATTCCACGCGCCGCCCTGACCATGGATGAAATCGCCGATTATGCCGAATTTATTTCTTTCGGCACCAACGATCTGACCCAGACCACATATGGTATATCACGGGACGACGCAGAAGCCGGATTTTTAATAGAGTACATCTCCACCGGCGTTTTGCCGGACAACCCCTTTGCCACCATTGATCCCAATGGCGTTGGTGAATTGATGCGCATCGCTGTGACCAAGGGGCGCGCCGAAAACCCCGAGCTGGAATGCGGTATCTGCGGTGAGCATGGCGGGGACCCGACATCCATCCAGCTGTGCCATGAGCTGGGGTTGACTTATGTATCGTGCTCGCCGTTCCGGGTGCCCATTGCCCGCCTGGCAGCGGCCCATGCATCCTTGCGTGAGAAACAGGTCGCCAGCCATACGAAAATGACAGACTAGTTCTGTCTGTTGCATGAGACACATTTGGCTCAACATTTATTCGGTTGGCCGGTTGAGCCTGTTACCAGTTAGCCGGTTGAGTCCACTAAAAGTGGAAATTGTCTGATTTCCTCATGTAAACCGGCAAACAACCTATAAACCGTGAACTCCTCCTCCTTGATGGGAGCAACAAACAAACCTCCTCCCCCTTGATGGGGGAGGCCGGGTGGGGGTGAATTCAATAAAAACGATTTATCAGTTTAAATGGTTGATGCTCCTAAATTTACCCTTTTGAGACATATTGTCTCATTGTGGAGCAAATTCTCGGTCTATCGATCGATATGGAAAGAAGTTAGCGGTATTGTAAGCGTTTGTTTTTCAATACAATTATTTTCGATATCGCAAATAATCAACGCTTGGCATAAAATTTGTTTAAATACATAGCCTTTATCATAATAAGATTCATTAAATCCAATCCGTCAAAAAATTTTTATTAACCATTTAATCATTTTCCAGTACAGAAATGAGCCATTACTGCATCAGTTCAAAACGCTATGCCCCAAGCGCTATGCTCTATGCACTGTGAGCCACGGAGAACACAGACCATTGGAAAAAGGGCCATTTCTGGATGGAAAACAAAAGGAGGAACTGTATGAGTAAGTCCGAACAAAATTTAAGAGAAGCATTTGCAGGTGAATCCCAGGCCAACCGTAAATATCTGGCTTTTGCCAAAAAAGCCGATCAGGAAGGCTACGGCCAGGTGGCCAAATTGTTTCGGGCGGCAGCGGCCGCTGAAACCGTGCATGCCCATGCCCATTTGCGCACCCTGAAGGGCATCAACAGCACGGCCGACAATCTGAAAGAGGCCATTGCCGGCGAGACCCACGAATTTAAAAACATGTACCCGGAAATGATCGAGGATGCCAAGGCCGAAGACAACAAGGCTGCGCTGCGTAGCTTTGAGTATGCCAATGCCGTTGAACAAGTGCATGCCGATTTATATGAAAAAGCGCTGGCCGATATGGACGGCATGGCTGCCACCGATTACTGGGTGTGCGAAGTTTGCGGTTACACCTGCGAAGATGAAGCCCCGGATGAGTGCCCGGTGTGCAAAGCCAAAAAGAAAGCCTTTTTTAAAGTCGATTAGTATTTAAAAATTTACAAAGAAAATTTTTCAAGTGTTTAGTGTGTCGTATTTAGTGTTTAGTCAAAAATGAGGGGCGAATTTCTTCCTGTTCAAATACCAAACACTAAAAACTAAACACCGGAGCAGTTGAAAATGAAATGCCCCGTATGCGGAAGTTTGAATTTTTTCGTCAAAGACCCCGATGATGAATACGAAACCTGTGAATTCGAGTTGAAGGGCGAGGATGTCGTCTTTGATCCCGAAGCCGCTGAATCCGACTGTGCGGAGGTCAAAAGCGACACCGAAGTCTTTTGTGAAAAATGCTCCTGGCACGACAAGTTTCAGGAACTCAAAAACAGTTAGACCATAGCACCCCCCGTATCGCAAATCGCCGCCGGCGGTGCCGAAATTGCATGTTGCCCGGCACCCCAGCGGCGATTTTTTTCTCTCCAGGGGCCTTGTCTGAAAGGGTAGACGGATGGTTTTGCCATGGCAAAAGGGAGGTTGATTTTAATTCCACTTGGCCCCTTTTGCATTTTCATCTTACCAGATTGGTTTAATGGAAGTGATAAAGCACCCGGTGGTGTCCCTGCGGTTGCCGGTGGAAGTTCTTTGATCGTCCGAGCTTGGCGGTGGATCACTTACTTCCCCGTCATCCTGCCCTGTAGGTCCAATATATCCGGTACTCAGAGCAACATCGTCAAACCAGACCACATTATCTTGCGGATTATTGTGAATATAGACCCCTAACGTTATGCGTTTTAATTTGAGGTCATTGGTTGTGCGCCAGTTAAATCCCTTTAAGTGCATGTAGAGCCGGCCATCGATCCAGGCAGCCATTTCCCCATTGTCTTGCCCGGCATCATTGGACTTGATCATAATTTCCATGCAGTACCACCGATTTCTTTCGGGCGTGATCGGTGGATTCGGATAAAAACTGTTGCCCCAATAATGGACGTCCGGCTGTCCATCCCCATCGTCATCGTAAATATCCGGCTGCATTTGGTGCCAGTAGGTATAAAACTGCATTCTGCCCGGTGAGGGAAGACTTTCCCAGTCGCTCCATGGTTCCAAACCCGTCCCAAAACGGTCATCTCCTTCGGGTTTGATCCCCGCCTTTCCCATTTCGGCCCACTTGTTATCTCCTTGAACGGCATACAGACTGCTAAAATGCATCCCCCAGCCTTGATTAAAGTTGTCTGCAAATTTGCAGTAAAAGCGATAGTAAACTTTGTCGTAACCGGGATGGAACCAGTATTTAATGCTCGAGGTGGAAGCGTCACCATCTTCATATCGCGTCAGGCTTCTCAATACATGTTCACCGGTATGTGCCTTACTTAGGTCGCGAACAACTTCAGGAGGCCCCCAGGCGTCAAACCATTCATCAAAATTGCCGTTTTCGAAACCTTCGCTGAAGAATACGGTCCCTTTTTCCTCAAGTTCCGCCAATGCTTGGGGATCATTCAGTGTTTGGGTCGTCACATCTTCAACAGCGCCCGCCATACCCTGGATTAGGCCGATCATCAGCAAGCCGACCATAGCAGCGCAAAGCCGTTTCAAAAAAATTTTATGTGGTTTATTGTTCATTAGCCCGTGTCATCAATAGTCGTTAGCAAAAATAGGTTTGGTTTTACGTATTTATTTAACAGCTGCAATAAATATGCAAAAATTAGATGAGTTTTAACCATCTAATATTACGTATCATTTAATTTTAATGCCGGTTCACACAATGTAAATTGTATTATTTAGGTAACATGCGTGTCACCTTTTTGCAACTTACATCCGTAAAACACCGGCTTTTAAAGCACGGGGACACGGTCAGTGCGAAAAAAGAGCCATAATTCTAATATGCTTAACTGCGTTTTCCGCACCAATATTTCGTAACGGATTAGTACTGCGTTATTGATTAGCTAAAATCTTCTGCCGGTTGCGAATGACTTTTATGCTGATTACCATTGAAAATAACTAATCGTTAACATTCTTAGATCTTGTTAAAATTTGCGAGTACCCAATCCTTATAAGGAGAATAACAATGCCGATTCCAACCGAAAACGTCGGATCGCTGCCCAGGCCCTCAACGCTTCAGGCGGCAATATCCGATTATGACGACAGCAAGATCAGCAAAGAGGAGCTGGAGCGCGAACAAGACGCGGCCTGTCGCGACTCCATCAAGGGTATGGAGGCCGCTGGCTCGCCGATTGTTTCCGACGGCGAGCAGCGGGCCTCCAGCTTTGCGACTTACCCGATTGTCGATACCCTGGCCGGCACGGGTTTGGCCGATAACCTGGCGCCAGACGGGCAATATTTTGCCATTTTTACCGACGGGCATCATCGTCAGCTGCCGCGGTTGACCGGCGGTCCCTTTTGCTATAAGACCTTTGCGGCCGATTATCTTAAAAAATCCATACAATTTGCCACCAAGCCCATGAAACAGGCGGTGATTGCCCCTTCCATGCTGTCTTTGCTTTACCCCCTTGATGACGAGGTGAGCGGATATTCGCGCAACCAATTTTTAGAAGACCTTTGCAACGAGTGCGAAAAAGATATCCGTAAAAGCTTTGAAGCCGGAGCGGTTAGGGTCTCTATTGATTTTACCGACGGGCGCCTGGCCTGCAAAAATGACCCGCGCAACCCATGGACGGGGCGTCAGATGCTGGCGCATTTCATCGAGCTGAATAACCGCGTCATCGATCGGTTTTCGGCTGAAGAGCGCAAAGATATCGGTATCCATACGTGTCCGGGAGGTGATTGTGATTCCACCCACAGCCTCGACGTGGACTATGCAGAACTTTTGCCAAGCCTGTTTAAGATGAATGCCGGGTATTTCTTGATTCAAGTAGCCAGTGAAAAAGACAAAGAGCGGATCTACAAGCTGTGCGCCGAGCACAGCCGGGCGGACGCCAACGGCGTGCCCCAGATCTGTTTTGTGGGCGTGATTGACCCGCTCAACCCGACGGTCGAGACAGCCGAAAACGTGCGCGATGAATTAATACAGGCTGCCAAATATATTCCGGTCGAGCGGCTGGGCTCTACCGACGACTGCGGCTTTTCACCCTTTAGCATTGATGTAAAGCCCAAGCATGGCTCACCGGATGTGGCCCGGGACATCGCATTTAAAAAGATCGCCGCCCGCGTAAGAGGCACTCAGTTGGCTTCGGAGAAGCTGGGCGTTGCTTAAGATTGACTTTACCGCATAGAGGGGGCGATTCGTGGGAATTTATCGTTTTTTCACATGTGCTTGCTGCATTTGAATAATAAAAGAGAGCAGAAACCACATGGTTCTGCCCTCAAGGATTATCGTTACGATTGCAGATCTAACGGTGACGCTTGCACCAACGGTACCACATTTTGGCTAATTTTTTCATTAGCTTTTCCAATTTTGTACGCTTTTTCTCCAGACGCTTTTTGGCTTTCTTTTTGTATTTTTTATTCTTCTTATAGATGCTCTTTTTTGTTGCCTTCAGCGTGGTGGTACCGACAAAGCTGATCGGTCCCCCCTCCTGCATCAGTTTACCTTTGATCTGCACTGTTTTGCGACCGGGTGTGCCGTCGAAGATTTCTAAAAGCGCCTGTCGATTAAACTTCGCCTTACATCTAAGGTTTCTTTTCTGTTTACGAACGGTACGAACCGAAGATGCATAAAGCGCTGGTGTGTTATTTTCGACAACACAGACGCTGCTGGGATCTATGTCGGAAGCATTATAACCTCTGGGCAGCCGGATCAGTGCCCAGGCCCATTTGCCTTTGGTGCCAAGTCTATAGCGTTTAGGTGTAAACCTGGCATGCACTTTCATGGGGGTTACCTGAACCTGAGCCGTAGCGCTGCTGGTGTCCCCTTTGTCATCGGTTACGGTCAGCGTGACCGTATGCAGGCCTTCTTTATAAAAAACATGCTCGGCAGTCGGCCCTTCACTTGCTTGCTTCGTCAAAGTAGCGCTTTGACCGCCGAAATCCCACGTATAACTGACAATCTCTCCATCCTCATCGTGAGAAGCGTCGGCACTAAAAGTTGCTGCCTGGCCAGATGTAATCTGTTGATCGGCAGGGTTAACGACTGCCACCGGGGGGTCATTAGTATTCGGGACAAAAGGCGGGGCTGTGATGGCAAAGCGAAAGCCACTGCTTCCTCCTCTATATGTATCTAAATCGGTGTGCGTGAACCTGCCCTCACCATCTCCGAAGAAAACGGCGACATTCGGATCTTTTTGAGGATACTGAGCGCCATAGTTTCCAATGACAATATCCTGAATCTCATCGCCGTTAAAGTCGTAATTGTCCACCGGTGCGTAATAGTAAATGTTGGGATCTTCAATTCTTATCTCCCAATTAAAGGTACCGTCACCAACACCATAGTAGATATCCATAAGACCAAATCCGGTCGCTACTAAATCTACAATTTCATCGCCATTAAAATCGGCGGCGGCAACTCCCCAGTATTGTGCGGACTCATGACTTTCAAATTCAAGGGTGTCAAAGTTGCCATCTTCGCCTTTTAAATTGACGTAGAATAACTGCTCTGTACTATAATAATTGTACGGCGCGACAATAAAGTCGGCATCCCCGTCATTGTCGAAATCAGCCGCATCGGCCCCGATAGAATATAGATAAGACGTGTCGATGAGCAGCGAAGGCGCAAATTCGAGGGTGCCATTTTCCGCACCATTGCCGGTATACAACTCACAGTCGGTGCCGCCGTAATGGGTTAGGATAAAGTCAAGATTGCCGTCTGCATTAAAATCGGAAACAACGATATTGGCTGGATAATCGCCTTCACTCCAAGTACCGATAACCACCGGATCAGCAAAATTAATACCGGGCCCCATATTTTCGAAAAGGTGTATCGACCCCGACTTATAGCCGGTAGCCGTAACATAATCCAGATCACCGTCATTATCGAAATCCCCGAGTCCGTTTCCGTAGCTAAAGCCGCTGACCTGCCCTAAAGGCATTTGTTCATCAAATCTTCCATCCCCCAAGCTTTTTCTGTAATTGCTGATGCCCACATCGTCAATAGCGACAACAAGCACATCGCCATCATCAGCGGCTGACACCATCGGAGGACCTGCGAAAAGCAAACAGAGCAAAACACTGAATAGTGCAATTGGATTAAATTTCATGATTTCCCCCCCATATCTAAAAAGCTTCCTCCTTTAAAAAAACGTTGCCAAAAAACCGAACATATCTGAACGCTTAAAAACGGATTTGAATATGACCTCCGTGACGCGTTGCTATTTTTTTTTGTTCATGTGGCTTTTCACCCGATCAGCTTGTGCCTGAGCAGCCCATCCTATGGGTCCGTGCTCAATAAGACACAATATTGATGCCAGGTGCAGCATTTTCTGATGAAATTTTTATTCAAAATAAAACCAATGGCTTAAAACGAATTACACTAGCGTAATTGCCTAAAATTACACGATTTTGGCCCTTTTTTGTCGAATTCGCTAACATTTTTCGGCAAATAGGGATTGGATCAAACCTTGATGATTCGTATAGTTAGCAATAGATATAGATGTAGGTGTCTGTATAGCGCTAATTTGATAGACCAAGGGGAGAATCTTTTTTATTCAGACGGAATGCAACATCAACTGAGTCAGATTAAATCGGCAAATGAGGTATAGAGGTCAATCCATTGCGATTCCCGATCAGCTTGCAGGGCGCCTTAAAATGAATTATATTGCCCTCTTTGCACAACGAATACCAGAGGACTTTTGATGCGCATCGAAGATAAGCTGGCTATCTTAGCGGATGCCGCTAAATATGATGTATCTTGTGCATCCAGCGGCAGCCGCAGGAAAAATGTGGGTCGGGGGCTGGGCAATGCAGCGCCCTCCGGCATTTGCCATACCTACACCGAGGATGGCCGTTGCGTTTCCTTGCTGAAAATTTTGTTCAGCAACTTTTGCATTTACGACTGCGCCTATTGTGTCAACCGGAGCGGAAACGATATTCCCCGCGCGGCATTTTCGCCCCAGGAGGTTGTTGCGCTCACCATGGATTTTTATCGCCGCAACTACATCGAAGGCCTCTTTTTAAGTTCCGGTATCATGCAAAGCCCGAACGACACCATGGAGCGGCTGGTTCGAACGGTGCAGGCACTGCGCAATCAGGGATTCAACGGATACATCCATTTAAAATGCGTTCCCCACGCAGACCAGCGCTTGATTCGGCAAGCCGGGTTGTTCGCCGATCGGTTAAGCGTAAATATCGAATTGCCCTCTGAGAAAAGTCTGAAGCTGCTAACCCAGGAAAAAACTTTTGATTCCGTTCTGGAGCCCATGGGCGTCATCCGGGAAACCATTGCCGAGGTGCGCCAAGATCGCAAGCGGTTGCGACACGTTCCGCATTTTGCCCCAGCCGGACAAAGCACCCAGCTGATCATTGGTGCCAGCCCGGAATCCGACCACAAGATCCTGTCGCTGGCCAACCGACTGTACCAGCATCAGGCCCTCAAGCGGGTCTATTATTCCGCATACATTCCAGTGGGTGAGCCGGGGATGCGACTGCCTGCCCTGACCGGGCCTCCTTTGCAGCGCGAAAACCGCCTTTATCAAGCCGATTGGCTGATTCGATTATATGGATTTGGCATCGATGATGTGATCAGCAGCGAAGACCCCTTTTTGGATTTAAAGATCGATCCAAAGCAAGCCTTTGCCCTGAGGCACCCGTCCCTGTTTCCGATTGATATCAATGCCGCCGATCACAAGACGATCCTCAAAGTGCCGGGCATTGGGCTGACATCGGCCAAACGAATTGCGAAACTGCGGCGCAAAGGGCGCATTCGCTTTGAGCACCTGAAGCAAATGGGGGTGGTCATCTCTCGCGCTCAGCCGTACATCCGCTGTGATGGAATGCCTGCTACGCAATGGAAAGGTGCCTCTCTTAAAGGCAAATCTGCCGGCCCCGAGCGCAAAGGAGCCGGCCGCACACCAGCGGACCATAAATCGCGACTGGTTTTTGTGACCGACGGCACCTTTGAAGGCCTGTTGACGGCCCTTTTCGAGGTCTATGCTGCCAAACGGCCGCCGGATGTTATTGAACCTGCCAACGGCCATCAAATGGGACTTTTTGAAAGTCGGATTTCGATCACCACGAATTTGAGCAAGTCCGATCGCGTCTGGAAGGGCCTCAAGAAACATCTGGGCATTAGAGGCCGCCGGATGCTTTTTGAAGCTTATCTGTCAAACAATCCCACGGTGGAAACAGCTATTTACCAGTTTGTCTGGGGTACGATCTCAGGTAAAAAAGACCGCCGGAATAAAGCGCATCTGACCGCCCACATTCAAATCGAAAAGTTGGCGCAGAAGGTGCGCCGCGAGGCACATCGCATGAAGGGATTTATCCGCTTTGAGCAAACCGGTCAGAATCAATACCTGGCCCTAATCGCTCCCCAGTATGACGTGTTGCCGCTGGTGCGGCGGCATTTTGAAATGCGCTTTGGTGATCAGAGCTGGATTATTTATGATACGCACAGAAACTACGGGCTGTGCTACGACCGGCAGCGGACACACGTGCTGCAATTGGATGCGGCCATAATGGAAGCGATTCGCCAAGAGGAGCCTGCCGGCGAGCAGCTTTGTCAAACCTTGTGGCAGCGATATTATGGTGCCGTCAACATCCCGCAACGCAACAATCCCAAGCTGCACCTGCGCCAGCTGCCGCGCCGCTACTGGCAATACCTTACCGAAAAGAAATCCTGATGTTTTATTTTAACCTCCCCGCGAATCATCCGGGCCCTTGGGTACGATCTGGGGTGCACCCGGCCGCCAATAATGGGTTTCGCTGCCATCCTCAACTGCTGCGCCGCTCGGCGCTGCACATATAACCAGAGCATATACCGCAACGATAAAAACATGGCTTAACCGCATAATACTCTCCCTTCAGATTTCGGCGTCAGAAACCGCAAATCGGCTTGTTTGAAGAACAAAACTGTTTGTCTACATGATTACAAGAGGGGGTATGGGGCATATATCTGGCTAGTAATGAAATGAACACGGTAATGGTCTTAATGAATGTCAAGGTTGAATGGACGCTTTACTCAGAAGCGAAAAAGTTAACCTTGACCACGATATCCTTTAGATCAAAAAAACCGGTTTCACGTTGACTACGGGTAAAAAATGAAATTTTTGATAAATAAAGCAGTAGCAGGCGATGTCCTCTTTTGACAGGACAATTTAACTTTAAAAAAAGTCCTAAAAGCGCTACTATGTAGTACTTTTGGCGTTTTACTTCTTGACATTTGATTGTCAAACTAGTAATTGAAAAATCAGTTGGCTTTCCCCCGATGCGAAGACATCATCTCTTTTCTTGTCTTCATCCTCTTCCAATTTGGCAAAGAAACAGACGACGTACAAAACCAGTTTAGCGATATTTCAGACTGGTCCAAATACTGTCTCAGCAGGATAACTGTATTCAATTAAAAGTGCGTTCTTGGACTGTTTGCAGGACAATCGTTTTCATTTTATTGCTGCCCGAAGTCTCCTGCACGTTATTGAAGCACACGCTGCACTTTTTGATGAATTCGGTTTGAGATACCCTCATTTTGTTCATTCAATCAGCTTTTTAAGCCGGCACGGTGTCATTTGAGTCGCTAGGCCATGGGGCTGACGTGATTAATTGCGCATCGGTAAACAAGGGGGATCGATGCGCAAGCCTCAACGAAAGGAGGTCATAAAATGAACGGTTGCAAGAGGAAGGTGATGCTGGGTACCCATCAGCGATGGATAACCCTGGGGGCTCTGGCAGTATTTCTGCTGGCAGGGGTGGGGGCTGCGCAGACCATACCATTGGAGCTGCGCACAGCCGAATCCGGTGAAGTATACCGGTTTACAGATGCGAGCGCTATCAGCCGCTTGACCGTTTCAGGGTCGGTGGCGTTTGACCAACCAAACAGCATGGTGCGAATTATCCTGATCCGAGAGGACGGGCATGAATATCTGATATACGAGTCCTTCCCATTGATGGCAGAAGAAGATCATTTTACCATCAGCACGTGTGCGAAGAGACCTGTACATTGGACGGCATTGTGCCTGTGGCTGTGCGCGTCGATCTTGTTGACACTGAGCTGAGTATCGATGCCATCACCGTATTGCCGGCGGCAGCCAGAGCAGCGGAAATAAACGGTTTGACAGAGGAGGCTCTGCCATCAATAGCCGAGATCCGATCGGACAAAATTCGCCGGCTCAACGAACAGATCCGCAAAAGGGGATTGAAATGGATTGCCGGCGAAACCGCTGTGTCACGATTATCTTTCGAGGAGAAAAAGAAACTCTTTGGCGGGCGGGTGCCCAACCTTCAGGGTTTTGAATACTATGCCGGGGGCATATTTGAAATTTTGCCTTCGGATCCTCAATCTTCTCTGGTCCAGCCGGCCCCATCGACGCTGATTGATCACTTCGACTGGCGCCAGCGCTACGGCGCCGACGATCCCAGCTCACCCTATTACGATGGAGATCCAAGTGGAAGTGGGTGGATCACTTCAGTGAAAAATCAATTGAGCTGCGGGTCTTGCTGGGCATTTGCCGCCACCGGTGCAACTGAAGCCCTGGCAAACATTTATTTCAATGACCATATCGACTTGGACCTTTCTGAACAAGACGCCCTTTCTTGCAGTGGCGCCGGAGACTGTACCGGCGGTTGGCCGGGTCTAACATTGGACTACTATACGAGTGTAGGCGTCGTGATGAAGCCTGCTTTCCTTATACCGCTAGGGATGATCCGTGTGACAAGTGCACGGATCCAGATGAAATCATCAAAATCAACGGCAAGATTCCGTTTGACGAACCCAAAACCGAAGAAAAGTTAAAACAGATGATTATCGATCATGGCCCCTTAAGCGGCGGCATCTTTAGTTGGATTCATGCCATGGTACTTGTCGGCTATGATAAGGATAGCGATGACGGAAGAACGGTTTGGATTTTTAAAAATAGTTGGGGTGATTGGGGAGATGCTGGATACCTATATTTTAAAGGTGAAATCTCCGACATTGGATGGACGCATGCATTATTGTATCCTGTGTTTAGTGAATTGACCCCTTATGACATCAGTGTTTTGATTATGATGGGGATGGTTATTATAATTGGGGAATTTCCGCCGATCCGCCCGCCACCTGCCCTCAAGGAATATCTTTACTTAAAGACTGCGACGACAGTGATGCTGCTTTGGGACCCTTTGCCTCATACGGCAGCTGTATGGAAAATGACGATGATGCGGACAAGCTTCCTATAGCTTCCGTAGCCGCCAGTGGCTATCAGAAAGGAAACCCACCGCAAAATACGCTGGACGGCAATCTGGGCACCCGTTGGTCCGCGTATGGTGACGGACATTGGATCGAGTATGACCTGGGTGCCATCGCCAAGGTGAGCTATATTAAGATCGCATGGTTTAGGGGCGACAAGCGCAAAGCCGCATTCGATGTACTTGTCTCCAATGATGGGTCAAACTGGGATCAGGTGTACAACGGACAAAGCAGCGGTAAGACGGTAGAGCTGGAAGCCTACGATTTTAATAATGTATCTGCGCGCTTTGTTAAGATCGTGGGGCATTGCAACACATCAAATGACTGGAACAGCATCACCGAGGTTGAGATATACGGTAAAAAAGATGCAGACAAGCTTCCCATTTCTTCTGTATCAGCCAGTAGTTTTCAGCAAGGCAACCCGCCGGAAAATTCGCTGGATGGCGATTTGGGCACCCGCTGGACCGCTTTTGGTGATGGCGAGTGGATCGTGTACGATTTAGGGGCTGCGGCACAGGTCAGTTATGTTATGATCGCCTGGTATAGAGGCGATATTCGCATTGCCGTGTTCGATGTGGAAGTCTCCAATGACGGTGCCAACTGGCGACAGGTCTACAGCGGCGAAAGCAGTGGCACGACCTTGGACCTTCAACCCTATGACTTTGCGGATACCACCGCGCGCTATGTCCGGATTAACGGATACGGTAACAGCCAAAACGGCTGGAACAGTATCACCGAAGTTGAGATATACGGAAAGAAAGATACGTTTAAACTGCCGGTTTCTTCACTAACGGCCAGCAAATACCAGGAAGGAAATCCGCCTGAGAATACGCTGGATGGCGATTTGGGCACCCGTTGGTCGGCGTTGGGCGATGGCGAATGGATCGAATATGATCTGGGTGCTGCGGCAACGGTGGATTACGTCCAGATCGCTTGGTATAGAGGTGACCGGCGCAGCGCCTCTTTCGATCTACACGTGTCTATTGATAATGTCGTCTGGCGCGAGGTTTACAGCGGAGCAAGCAGCGGCACAACAGTGGACCTTGAAGCCTATGATATTAACGATACCCGGGCACGATTTGTCCGGATCATCGGCTATGGCAACACCTCAAACGGCTGGAACAGCATCACCGAAGTTGAGATCTATGGCCGTTAAACTATAATTGATCACAGTATCGCCTCAGAGCTGCTCCGGTGCGTCTTCCTGGTGGGGCGCTTAGGTTCGCAGCGCAAAACCATCAGCGACGTGCCGGAGGGCTCACCCGCATTCAGTATCAGGCCAGATAGGCGTAAAAGCGCTTTGGTGATCCACTCATGGCTCCATTGGATCCTGAAATCTGTGCCCGCATCACCAATAAATCACCGGGCTGGGTGTCGACCGCCCGACAGACAAGGGCGGTATAGACGCCTGTGTCATTTGGTTCACCCTCAATACAGCACGCCGCCGCTTTTCTGTTCCGAACCGCAGGTGTAATAGGGGCTATCGCCGACCTCTTCCGGATCACCCCACCACGCCTGGTAGGCGTCGCCGATGCGCACAAAGGCCACATTGTCGATGGTTACGTCTTGGTCGATGCGACTGGGTAGCTTCGGGCTCTGGTTGGTGACCGTGATGCCTCCGCGATAGCGGGTGATTTTGATGTCCTGCACCGTAATATGGGTAGCAATGCGCGGATGCACGATAGTGAGCAGATTGCCTTCGGGCTTGCCGCTGCGGGTCTCACAGACGCTGCCATCGCTTTCAATGCCCCAAAACACGGGTCGATTGGGATGGTTTTCACTGTCAACGGCGGGCGAGGGCACCGTACCCAACGCTTTGATGGTGATGGGATGCCCGTTGAAAAAACGCCACGGTTCTTCCATACCGCGGCAGCGATACTCGCCCGGTCCGATCAGGATTTCCACCGGCTGATCCGGCTTTTCTTCCTGCAGGATCTCATAGGCCTGCTGCAGGGTACGAATCGACTGCGACCAGCTGCTGCCGTCGTTGGCATCGGTGCTGCCGCGCTCCGCAAGGTAAATTTTGAACGTATCCGTGGTCGCAGACAGCGGCTGTGCCAGCGCTGTGAGCAACAAGCAAAGAAGCAATACCACTGTCAGCCGAATTTTGTTGGAATCCCCTTTAAATAAATGGCCTACACGCCTTAATTTTAATCCCATAGTGTTTCCCCCCACCTTTTTATGTTCAGAGAGGATATACGTCGATCCCATACTTATCGGTATTTTGAATCTAAACTTTAGGAGAAAATCATTTTTTTTATGCTGCAGCGAGTGGATTATCAACGATCCACCGGGCCCATGGCAGGTTAAGGGGTGGGGTGTTTTATATTCGCTCAATTTGCCGGGCTGCGTCAAGGATAAAAGCAGCTCACATGAAACATTTTTTCAATGCGTTACCGCATTTGACAGTACTTTACAGGTCGTGGGTTTAATTTTGTGCTGAGAGTCGGCCATGTCATTTTCTGAAAGGCGCTATGAATTTTTAATTGCCGGTGCCTCGATATTTGGGATTTTACTTACGCTTGGGTTTACCCAAATGCTTTAGTGCCCATCATCCCAAATATCGGGGCACTGTGGTATCCGCAGGTCTAACATCAGCATAGACCCTTTCAGAAAAAAACATGTCCGTCTGACAGCAGGTGTGCAGATTAAATGTGAGTGAGATTTGTTTTGACCCGACGAAATGGTCAATTCTTTCTATGGCCCAAAGGAGTTGTCAGAATTTGATCTGTGGTTATCATGTTACCTGAACCCAAAAATTCGAGATCGAGCACTAAAAGGGGACGACATGGATTTACAACTAAAAAACAAATTATCTTTGGTCAGCGGTAGCACAGCGGGTATCGGATATGACATTGCCAAGGCGCTCGCTGCCGAAGGCGCCAATGTTATTGTCAATGGCCGCTCGCAGGCGTTCGTAGATGATGCCGTCGGTAAATTATCCGCCCATGCGGCCGGTGAACTGATTGGTTTTGCCGGCGATCTAACCAAAGCAGACATTGCCGAGCAGTTGGCGCAGGTGCATCCGGGTGTTGAGATCCTTGTCAACAACCTGGGCATTTTTGAGCCGGTGGCCTTTGAAGATATATCAGATGATGACTGGCGGCGTTTTTATGAGGTCAATGTGCTCAGTGGTGTGAGACTCAGCCGCTTGTATCTGTCGGAAATGAAAAAGCGCAACTGGGGCCGCATCGTCTTTATTTCCAGCGAGAGCGGCGTTCAGATTCCGTCGGAAATGATTCATTACGGCATGACCAAAACGGCCCAAATTGCCATTGCACGCGGCCTGGCCGAGCTAACCGCCGGGACCGGCATAACGGTCAACAGCGTGCTGCCGGGGCCCACAAAATCCCGTGGTGTCGGAGACTTTGTCGAAGAATTGGCGCAGCAGGAGGGTAAATCATTTGAAGAATTCGAGAAAGAATTCTTTGAAAAGGTGCGCCCCACATCCTTGATCCAACGTTTTGCAACCCCGCAAGAGGTCGCTGCAATGGTGACATACATTGTCAGCCCGCTGGCGTCGGCAACAACAGGAGCTGCGTTGCGAGTGGACGGCGGCACCATCAAAAGTGCGTTTTGATGGCAAAAATAGATTTCATATGAATGAGGGATTGAGACGCTCCATGAATAATCGCACGCTAAACTGCGCAAACTTGTGCAAAAGGGCTCGTAACAAAAAAACAGTAAAAATCATTAAATAATATGATAGATAACAAGTTGTACATTTCTACGGTTTTTATCACTTCACCGATCCCTGTTTTTTTACAACGATCCCTAATGCACTAAACAGTGCGCGGTATTTGCGAGCGATCATTCATTCCGCGCACTGAAAGCATTCCAATGAAAGTCGCTCCTGCAGCCCATATAGAGATGAGCAGTACGCTTAGTCAGAATTAGGGTCGGCTTCTGCGCGACGCTGTAAAGCCACAGCATAGACCGGTGTCGACCTTAATTGGCAGCCGAGTCGTGGGCCGCCCTATTGTTTTTAAGATTCTATTAAACTATTGTGACAGTGGCTGGCACAGCTCGATGGTAATGTCTTCAGGGCCCTTGAAAAAAGCGATTTTCATATGGGGAATTTCCTTAGGCGGCATAAAAAACGAATAGCCCTGCGCCGTCAGATCCTCGTAGGCGCTGTGGATATCTTGCACTTCCAGGCCGATATGATCAAAGCCGAATGTCGTTTGCGAGGCATCTCCGGACATTTTTTCATCTTCTCTGGCAACCCGCAGATTGATGGTGGTGCCGTCAAGATCCAAGGAAGCACCGTCGGCGGTGCCGAATTTTCGGCGATCGATCAGCTGGGCTGACAGCACTTCCGTAAAAAAGCCGATCATTGTTTCAAGATCTTTGCAGATAATATGTACATGATGAAAACGATAAGACATATGAATCCTCCACATTGAATCGATCGGTGGGTTTAAAATGAAAATCCGACCCGTTAATTTACCATTGCCGTAAGGCATCATTTTATATAATTTTATACGGACGCTAATCAACCCCAAACGCTTTTAAAACAATTAAAAAAAATATGCAAACCAGCACACACAAGCATTCTCCCAAAATGTTGTCGCAGCGACAGCGGCTGTTTTTGGGTATCCTGACAGGGTTGCTGCTTGTGATCTTTCTGGCAGGAGCAGCTTCGATTCCGTTCTTTTTTGAATCGTCCTCCATTCTCTACAAATTCGGCTTTAAGCGGGTGCTTCTGCTCACAGGGCAAGTGATGGGTCTGGTGGCAGGATGCCTGCTGTTGGTACAAGTCGTTCTGGCCGCGCGCTTAAAATGCCTTGACCGGATCTTCGGTTTGGACCGGCTGTTTGCCTATCACCGCTTGAGCGGGATGGTCATTGCCGCCCTGATGATCATTCACCCCATAACGATATTTGTTGCCGATGACCGGCTTTTTATCCCGCTGCAATGGCGTTACTGGCCGGAGTTTGTGGGCCTGTTTCTGCTGGTGCTGATTGTCATCATGGTGGTGAGCAGCCGTTGGCGAGTTGCGCTGCGTCTGGCCTTTGAGCGCTGGTGGCCGATTCACCGCATCGCCGCCATTGTGGCAGTCATTGCCTTAGGGCTGCATGTGCTGTCGGTGAATGATACCTTTGAGCAACGTCTACCACGATTTCTGGCGATAGCCGCCCTGGTCCTGTGCGGGCTGATATTCCTGTGGATCCGAAGCCGTTTGCTGAGAAGTCGGCGCAAACCTTTACGAGTGGCAGCCATCGAACCGGCTGGAGCTGATGCCCTGCGCCTGCAGTTGGCTTCAGATAACCGGCAGTTGCCGGATTATCTGCCGGGACAGTTTGGTTTCATCACATTTAGATCAGACCAGATTTCAAACGAAGAGCATCCCTTTACCATCGCCTCCAGCCCTACGGATACCAATGCCCTTGATTTCATTGTGCGCACCACCGGCGACTGGACGGATCAATTGAAGCATGTTCAGCCCCAAGACCGGGTTTACATTGACGGCCCATATGGGCTGTTCAGCCATCTACGCCTTGCCGAACCACAGGAGCTTATCATGATCGCCGGCGGTATCGGCATCACCCCTATGCTGAGCATGTTGCGCTACTTGGCCGACCATAAAGACCCGCGCGCCATCACGCTGCTGTGGAGTAATCAGACCGCCAAACACATCGTTTTGCCGGATGCGTTTGCCAATGTAACAGCGCAGTTAAATGGACTGCGCATCGTGCATGTCATGACCCGGGCTACCGAATACAATGGTGAAAAGGGGCGCCTGGATCGGCCCAAGCTTAAAAAGCTGCTTGCCAATAGTCGCCGTTCGGCAGCCGTATTTGTCTGCGGTCCTGATCAAATGATGAAGGCCGTCCACACCAGCCTGGTATCACTGGGTTTTCAGCGGCAACTGATTTTTATGGAACACTTCAGCTTATAACTCCGTATCGTTGACACCCTCAACCCGATCCTTATAGTTTTTCATTAATAGCCGGTAACTTTGTGCAGCAGTATGGGCATCAGCAGACGGCTCATCAAGTTTATACACGCTAACTAAGACCGAATTCAGGAGAGCAACATGAAGAAAATATTCTATGTGATTGTTGCGGTTGCAGTGATCGGTGCCAGCGCTAATTTAGCATTGGCTGAATTACAAAAATGGAACATCGATAAAGGCCATTCAAGCGTTTATTTTGATGCCAGACACACCTATGCCACTGTCCGGGGGTATTTTGAGGATTACACCGGATCCGTGCAATTTGACGCCGACAACATGGAAATAGGGCGTATCAAACTTGAGGTCAAAACCAAAAGCGTCAATACCGGCATCCCCAACCGGGACAATCATCTGCGTGCTGACGAGTTTTTTGCTGTCAAAAAATACCCGACCATAACCTTCGAATCCACCGGGGTCAAACCAAAGCAAGGCAACGACTACATGGTTGAGGGTAATTTGACCGTCAAAGGCAAAACGCGACAGGTGGCGGTGCCGTTTACCTATTTCGGCTCCCGCGAAAACCCGCTCAAGAAGGGACAACAGGTTGCCGGCTTTGAAGCCCGCTTTTCCATTAATCGGCTGGATTACGGGGTGGG
>JAAUXY010132325.1_pt1 | contig 19094 bp, 17 predicted proteins | sample 7278121 | NCBI WGS metagenome assembly JAAUXY01 (sample SAMN14350117, study PRJNA611818) | marine sediment metagenome | isolation source: surface marine sediment (1.8m) | place: French Polynesia: Moorea | collected 2018-08 | reverse complement strand
CTGCTACTCAATGACCGAAAAGGCCGCGGGCGCTGACGCGACCGGCATGCAGACGAGTGCGGTGCTGGATGGTGACGAGTGGGTGCTGAACGGCGAGAAGTGGTTCAGCTCCTCGGCGGACGTTGCCGACATCGCCGTCGTGATGGCCAAGACCGACCCGGATGCACCCCGCCACGAGCAGTACAGCACGTTCATCGTGGAGCTGCCGAACCCGGGCTATCAGATCATCCGTAACATCGAAACCATGCAGCCGCATACGGACCTCGGCCTGAAACTCGGCGCCTCACACTCGGAGATCAAAATCGACAATCTGCGCGTACCGCGGGAAGCGATTCTCGGCGGCCGCGGGCAGGGCTTCAACATGGGCCAGCATCGTCTGGCTTACGGCCGTCTGCGTCACGGTATGCACAACGTGGCCATGGCCCAGCGCGCACTGGACCTGGCGGCTGAGCACGTGGTCCAGCGTGAGACGTTCGGCAAACGCCTGGCGGATCGTCAGGGTGTACGCTGGATGCTGGCTGACTGTGCCGCGGAAATCTACAAAGCGCGCCTGATGCTCCTGCACATTGCTTACAAAGCCGAAAGAGGCATGGATCTCCGTCAGGAAAACGGCATTGCCAAAGTCTTCCTGGCCAACATGGTGCACCAGGTCGTGGATACGGCGTTGCAGCTGCATGGTGCGCTCGGCTACAGCCACGATACACCGCTTGCGCGCTGGTATGTCGGTATTCGCTCGCAGCGCCTGGTTGATGGACCGGACGAAGTGCACCGCTGGCGTACGGGTGCCAACGTCATCAAGGCGTTCGAGAAAGACGGCACCACGGCGGCAGCCTGCGGCGGTGAGCTGTTCGAATAGCCTGACCGTCGGATGGGTCAGGTGCGCTGCGCCTGACTCACCCGGTGTACCGCCTGGGCGGGCACCGACAGCTGCTCGATGAGATAGGTCTTCAGAGACTCCGGGTAGGGTTGGCGATCCAGCGCTTCGCGCATGCAGCTGAGCCACTGATCCCGCTCCGCCTCCGTGACGTCCAGATGTTGATGGGCGCCGGGAATGCTGATGCGCCCGTATTTCTCGGAGTAGCGCCGCGGTCCGCCCATCCAGCCGCACAAGAACCGCGCCAGCTTGTCGGTCGAGACGCTGATGTCTTCAGGGTGCCAGGAAAAAATAGTCCGGTACTCCGGATTCGAGCCCATGATGTTGTAGAAGTCATCGACCAGGGCGCGGATGCCGGCCTCGCCACCGGCGGCCTGGAAAGTGGCGTCGCCTTCGCCGTAGTTTGCCGATTCCGACATGACTGACCTCTCTGTGTGAGGAGCGAATTGTACACGCGGCGTGTCGCCGCTTGCTTCCAGTCACAGATAAGGGTACATACACGTTTTTTGCGGGTAGATACCCCTAATGAGCAATCAAACCTGTCTGTGCATCGACATGCGCGGCGCGGCGCACAATCTGACCCGACGCTACGATGCCGCGCTTGCGCCCGCCGGTATATCGGTCACCCAGTTCTCGCAGCTGCATACCATTCAAAAGCTGGAGCAACCCACGTTGAAGCACGTTGCCGAGGCCACGGGTCTCGACCGCAGCACGCTCGGACGCAACGTGCGCGTGCTCGAAGCCGCGGGCCTGGTCAGCATGCAAGCGGGTCAGGACGCGCGGACGCGTGTCATCAACGTGACCCGCAAAGGCAGGCGCGCATTTCAGAAAGCCGTGCCTCTGTGGGCGGCCATGCAGGATGAAATGAAAGAGCAGCTCGGCGGCGAGCGTCACGCGCTCCTCAAGGAGCTGCTCTCGGAACTGACGTTCATACCGGAATCCATTGGAGGGACCTCATGAGTGAAGCCGTAGAAACGAAATATTCCGTCTGCACGATCTGCGACATCGGCTGCCAGCTGCGTACGGAGGCGGTCGACGGCAAAGTGTCGCGCGTCATCGCTCACGACAATCCGATGCTTGCCCAGAACATCTGCTTCAAAGGCGTTGCCGCGCCCGAGATTCACAATCACGACGATCGCCTGCGCGTGCCGCTCAAGCGGGTGGGCGAGCGTGGTGAAGACAAATGGGAGGAGATCTCCTACGGGCAGGCGATGGACGAAATTGCCGAGCGCCTGCAGGCGATCGTGGACAAGTATGGTGCCGAGAGCTTTGCCGTTTCCACGTCGGGTTGGAACACCCAGAGCACACACAGCCTGGATCGGCGCTTCATGAACCTGCTGGGCTCTCCCAACTGGATCAGTGGCGTGGCGCTCTGCGCCGGTAACACCGCCGCCGTCAACCGGCTGACCTACGGCTGGTTCCCCCAGCCGGACTACGCAAACACGAAGTGCATCGTGCTCTTCGGCCACAACCCGCGTAAACACTCGTGGACGCCCATCTACAACGCCATCAACTTTGCGCGTTCACAGGGCGCTAAAGTCATTGTCCTCGACCCCAGGGTGTCGGATCAGGCGGAAACGGCGGATCTGCATCTGCGCCTGCGCGCTGGGACCGATGCCGCCATGTGCCTCGGCTGGCTCAAGGTCATCTTCGATGAGGGACTTTACGATCAGGCGTTCGTGGCGGAGTACTGCACGGGCTTCGATGAGCTCAAAGCCCGCGTTGACGAGTACCCGCTCGAGCGGGTGGAAGCAATCACCGGCGTCGACCGGGAGCTCATTGCCGAAGCAGCGCGGATGTACGCAACGGCCGAAGGGGCGGTCATTCCCTGGACGCCGATAACGGATCAGCAGGTCTCCTCGACCTCGGCCATCCGCCTGCACTCGATTCTCCGCGCCGTGACCGGCAACCTCGACGCGCCGGGTGGGGAATCCCTCGGCGGGTTCAACCCCGGCTACATTCCGGAGTCGGAGCTCGGCATGCACGACGCGCTGCCGCTGGCGCAGAAAGAAAAACAGCTCGGGTACGACGATCATCCGGCGTTTACCTACCGGGTGGCTGAGATGTTGAAGGAACCCACTGAACGGGTATGGGGTTTTCCGTACGCGGACATCGTCATGGGTTGCCAGATGGCCAACCCCACCAACGTGTTCCGCGCCATGGCGCATGAGGACCCTTACCCGGTCAAAGCGTTCTTTGCCCTCGGCAACAACGCGCTCCTTTCTTATCCCAATCAGCATCAGATATTGAAAGGCCTGCTGAACCAGGAGCTGATTGTGGCCCACGAGCTTTTCATGACGCCGACGGCGATGCTCGCGGACTACGTGCTGCCAGGCGACGTCTTCTCCGAGCGCAACCACGTTGCCGACTCCTGGAGCTGGGGCACCCGCCTGACACTCTCACAGAAAGCGGTCGAGCCGCCGGAGCAGGCGTCAAGCACGTTTCAGTTCTGGCGTGATCTGGCGCTCCGCTTCGGCTACGGCGAGCACTTCCCGTGGCAGAACATCGAAGAGATGCTCGATCATCGCCTGTCCCGCTCCGGGCGGAGCTTCGCCGAATTCGAGGCGGAAACGTACATGGAGGCGCCGCCGCCGAATCTTCACAAGTATCGCAACGTTGGATTCGCCACCCCGTCCGGCAAGGTAGAGCTTTACTCGAGCGTGCTGGAAGCCCTGGGTTTCGACCCGCTGCCGTATCATCGCGAAGGGCCCGAAGTCTCGGCGGATTATCCCTACCGGGTCTTTACCGGGGTTCGGGAAGATCCGTTTTTCCAGACCGGCCAGCGCAACATCGAATCCCTCCGCGCGCGCACGCCGTCGCCGAAAATCTTCCTGCATCCCGAGGATGCTGAGCGGGAAGGCGTGCGGGATGACGAGTGGGTGCGGCTCGAAACCGAGCACGGCACGGTGACCGCCAAGGTGTCGGTCCAGGCATCGATGAAAGAGGGACACCTGCGTGTTCCCCACGGCTGGTGGTATCCGGAGCTGCGCGGGAAAGCGGATCTCGCGGGCGCCTTCATCTCGAGCGACGCGGTGCTCTGCTCAGACGAAGACGAATATCTCGACGTGGAGCAGGGCATCCCTCATTTCAAGGGGTTCCCCGGCCGGATCGTCAAGACCGAAGCGCCTGAAAACATGTCCGAGATGGTTCTGCAGGGATAAGGCGTAGCGGTCGGGGTTCATACATTGGCATTCTGTATGGGATAGAGTTAGCGGCTCAATAAAAATGGAGCCGTCATGCCGACCATCAGTGAAGATCCCCGTCTGGACCCTCGTATCAAAGCCATCATGGGCGCGTTTCCGGCCGCCTCGACGCCGGGCGACGTCGAGTCCCGCGAAGTGCTTCTCGAGGAGGTCAACGCGCCGGAAGCGCTGGAAAGGCAGGCAGCCATGACCGCCATGATGGAGATGCTCGACAACGAGGATATTGCCCCCTCGGCGGGGCTCGACATCGCGACTCATGAGTTCGCCTCGAGCCCGGATGGCAATACGGTCAAAATTCAGTTCATCCGCCCGGAGGGTACGGATGTCCTGCCGTGCGTGTATTACATCCACGGCGGCGGCATGCAGGTCATGTCCTGCTATGACGGCATGTACCGTTCCTGGGGGCGCATCATCGCGCAGCAGGGTGTGGCGGTTGCGATGGTCGATTTCCGTAACGCGCTGCAGCCGTCTTCCGCCCCTGAGGTGGCGCCTTATCCGGCGGGCTTGAACGATTGCGTAGCGGGTCTCAAATGGCTGGTCGACAGCGCCGCTCGGCTGAACGTCGATCCGGCGCATATCGTCGTTGCCGGGGAAAGCGGCGGGGGTAACCTCACGCTCGCGACGGGCATGAAGCTCAAGCAGGAAGGCAACCTCGGGTTGATCCGTGGTCTCTATGCGCTCTGTCCCTACATTGCCGGTGAATGGCCCCAGGAGCGGCTGATATCGTCCGTGGAGAACAACGGCATTCTCCTCGACCTGCATGACAACCGCGGCCGCATGGCCTACGGCATCGAAGCGTTCGAGGCGAAAGATCCGCTGGCCTGGCCGCTGTTTGCGTCGGAAGAAGACGTGGCCGGTCTTGTGCCCACTGTCATCAGCGTGAACGAGTGTGACCCACTGCGAGATGAGGGTGTCGAGTTTTATCGACTGCTCCTGCGCGCGGGTGTGTCTGCCCGCTGCATCCAGGTCATGGGCACCAGCCACGGGATCGAGATCTTCTCGGCAGCCTGTCCGGATGTGAGTTACGCAACCGCGGCCAGCATTGCGGAGTTCTGCTGCACCATCTAGGGGGGAGGGAGCCATGGCGGCACCGGTTCACGGCACATGCCACGATCGATTCAGCGCGGTTCGCGACGCGTTTGCGGCCAACTTCGATGCTCACGGCCAGCTCGGCGGCCGGGTTGCCATCATTCACCAGGGTGAAACCGTCGTGGATCTCTGGGGCGGCCATACAACCGAAGCGCGAGATCAGGAGTGGTCTGCCGACAATCTTGTCTGCTGTATGTCAGTGACCAAGGGTGTCGTTGCTCTGGCGGCACACCTCCTCGCCGAACGCGGACTGCTCGACTATGACGCGCCGGTGGCGAGCTACTGGCCGGAATTCAGCGCCGCAGGCAAGGCTGAGATCAGCGTGCGTGAGGCCATGTCTCATCGCGCCTCGCTGGCCATTCTCGATAGCGCAGAGCCGGGTGACGTGCTCGACTGGGACACGATGGCCGCGAAGATTGCAGCCCAGGCGCCCAACTGGAGGGTCGGCACGGATGAAACGTATCACTCGGTCACCATTGGCTACATCACGGGTGAGCTCGTGCGGCGTATTGACGGCCGGCCGATTGGGCAGTTCATCCGTGAAGAGCTTTGTCAGCCGTTAGGCGCGGATTACATCCTGGGATGCGGTGAAGACGACATCTCCCGGGTTGTCGCCCACGTGAACAATCCCGCGAGTGAGCTCATGAACGGCGGCCTCATCAACGAGAAAACCGCGTCGCAGTTCCGGCCATTCCCGCCGGCCCCGGAGTTCATGGGGTCGGATGAATTCTACCGGCTCGGATTTCCCTCCGGCGGTGGCGTGGCCCACGCGCTGGCTCTCGCAAAGCTTTTTGCGCCCTTTGCAGATGACGGTAAGTACAACGGCGTAACGCTCTACTCGCCGGCCACCATCACCGCCGCGTCGGCGGAGCAGTGGCACCATGCTGACTCCATGTTCGGCAACGATTTTCGCGTTGCCGTGGGGCTTCTGCTGGACAACCCGTTCAACTACTGGGGTAGAGAAGGAAACGTGGGTACCGCGGGCGCCGGCGGCTACGGTGCCTTTGCAGATCCGGCGAACAAGATTTCCTACGGATTTACACCGAATCGGTATACGTCGGGCTATGGCCTCGGCGAGGAGCACAAGCGTCTGGTGGATGCGCTTTATGCATCGCTCTAGACCGGCGCCTTACCCGCTGTCGGCAAGAAACGCCTCGAATTGCGTGGCCATCAGCGTCTTTTCCCAGGTGTCACACACGTTGGCGGATTGGAACGAAGGGCGCGCCTGCATGCGCGTCCAATAGGCTGCGATCCGGGGCGTGAACAGGGCGTCGCCTTTGATGAAGTGCACGCGCGCAAGGAGCGCGGTCGCGACGACGTCGGCAAGCGTGTAGGCCGATCCCACGGCAAACTCGCGCCCGTCGGCGAGCTTTGTTTCGAGCATGTCGAGGAGCGCCTGGATCTGCCCTTCGACATTGGCGAGCAGTTCCGGATTCCCCAGCAGACTGAAGTCACGCAGCTTGATCTGCTCGAGCTTCGCCTTTGCAGGTTCGGCCAGTTCCGGATCCCGGGTGAGGGCCTCCAGCTTCTCGAGCGTGACGTCGGTTTTGCCTTGCAGGATGAATTGCTTCAGCGATTCGCTCCTGGATACCAGGTTGCCAAACGTGAAGACGCCGATGGCCATGAAGCTGTCATAGAAGCTGTTGATGAATGCATCAATCTCATCGCTGGCGTCGGCGGGATACAGACCCGCTTCGGGGTGTTTGTCCGCCAGGAAATACAGGATGTCTTTGCTGTCGCCGATGTAGTCGTCGCCATATTTCATGACGGGTACCGTCATCGACGGTTGTATACGCACGAACCACGGATCGTAATTTTCCATGGCGTGCTCGATATCGACGGACACGTCCTCGGCATCGCTGAGACCATGTTCCTGCACGGCCAGACGACAGATCTGCGAGCAGATGGAAACGTCGGCGGTATAAGTCGTAATGCTCATTGATGTTGTCCCGGATGCTTGTGAATGGTCTGCCTCCGGCACAATATAGGAAAGCGATGTGTCGGGGGAGGGGCATGCGGTATTCGATTCTGGTTTCACTATTGATTGCGGCAGCGTCCGCGCAGGCAGACCACCGCTACTTCGAAGACACGGACATCCCGCGCCGGGTATTCTGGGGCGATACTCACCTGCATACCTCGAATTCCGTGGATGCGAGCACGCGGGGCGCAACGCTCGGGGTGGCGGATGCCTACCGGTTTGCCCTCGGCGAAGCGGTCACAGCCTCCTCGGGTCAGATCGCAAAGCTGTCGCGGCCCCTCGACTTTCTGGTGGTTGCGGACCATGCCGAGTCTCTGGGGGTTGGCCGGGAGATTCGCGAGGGTAATCCGGACCTCATCGCCGATCCCACCGTCAAACGCTGGCACGAGGCGCTCGAGGAAGGTCGAGGCGCCCTGGTTCTGCGTGAGCTGCGTGAGCTGAATTCCGCGGGAAAGGCACCGCCGGTCATGCGCGATCGCAAGATCATGGGCGGCATCATGCGCCGCACCTGGCAGGATTACATAGACACTGCCGACGCGTTCAACCAGCCCGGCCGTTTTACAGCGCTCATCGGTTACGAGTGGACTGCGGTACGAACGGGTGATAATTACCATCGGGTTGTCGTGCTTGCCGATGGCAGGGACGTTGCCGGGCGGGTCATGCCGTTTTCATCGCGCGTCAGCAAAGATCCCGCGCAGCTCTGGGCCTGGATGCAGAACTACGAAACGGAGATCGGCGGACGGACGCTCGCCATTCCGCACAATCCCAATCAGTCGAATGGCAACGCATTCGCGTTTGCCGACTTCGAAGGGCGTCGCATCACGGCGGATTACGGACAGATGCGCAGGCGCTTTGAGCCGTTGATTGAGGTCACCCAGATCAAAGGCGACTCGGAATCGCATCCGTTCCTTTCACCCACCGATGAGTTTGCGGACTTCGAAACCTGGGATGAGGGGAATGCGCTCCTCAACGTGAAAAAAGAGCCGGGAATGCTCGCCGGAGAGTATGCGCGGTCTGCGTTGAAGCGCGGCCTGCTGCTCGAGCGCGAAACCGGCGTCAACCCGTTCAGCTTCGGCATGATCGGCTCGTCGGATTCGCACACGTCGCTTGCCACCGTCGAGGAAAACAACTTCTTCGGCAAACACCCCGGCGTCGAGCCCGGTGCCGAGCGGGCCATGCGCCGAGCCGGTAATCCCCAGCGGCTTGATCCCTGGCGTTACCAGAGCGCCGGGTATGCCGCGGTGTGGGCGAAGGAGAACACCCGGTCGGCAATCTTCGAAGCCATGCAGAGGAAAGAGGTCTACGCGACGACCGGATCGCGCATGACGGTGTCGATGTTCGCGGGCTGGGACTTTACGGAGGCGGACGCGGACACGCCGGATCTGCGCGCGTTGGGGTATCGCAAGGGGATCCCGATGGGTGGGCAGCTGGCGTCGCCGGAGGGGCGGCGGCCAAGTCTCTTGATCTCAGCCATGAAAGATCCGCTGGGTGCGAATCTCGATCGCGTGCAGGTGGTCAAAGGTTGGCTCGACGATGAAGGGGGGGCGCAGGAAAAGGTGTATGACGTCGTCTGGTCCGGCGCGCGGGAGATCACCAACGGCAGGCTGGCCCCTGTCGGCAACACGGTGGACGTGGCGACAGCAACCTGGACCAACAGCATCGGCGCGGTGCAGCTGACAACCGTCTGGGAGGACGACAACTTCGACGCCGAGCAGCCCGCCTTTTACTACGTCCGCGTGCTCGAGATCCCCACGCCGCGCTGGACCACATACGACGCGGTGCGCTTCAACCTCGAGCTGCCGGACGATGTGCCGCGCACGGTGCAGGAGCGCGCTTATACCTCGCCGGTCTGGTACACACCGTCCTTCTGACAACCTTGCAAAAATAGTATTTACTAATAAATAGTAAATGCTATTATTACCGCCACGATTAACGCGGGAGTGACACCATGGCCATCCAGACACTGGAACGTAACGCCTCTGTAGACCAAGTGGTCGAGCTGCTCCGTCGTGACGGAGCGTGCATCGTCAGGGACCGACTCGAACCGCATCTGCACGATCGGCTGCTCAGCGAAACGCAGCCGCTGGTGGACCAGTCACACGATGGTGAGGACGAGTTTTCCGGCCGGTATACCCGTCGTACCGGCGCGCTCGTTGCGGCAAGTCCTGCGGCGCGTGAGGTTGTGCAGGATGACCTCGTGCTGGGCGTGGCGCGCTCGTTCCTCGAGCCGTTCTGCCGGCGCATCCAGCTGATGCTCACGCAGATCATTTCTGTTTATCCAGGCGAGAAAGCGCAGATGCTGCATCGCGATCGTCTGGCCTGGGGTGGTTTCGTGCCCAGAGAAATCGAAACTCAGCTCAACACCATGTGGGCGCTCACCGATTTCACCCTCGAGAATGGCGCCACCCGGGTAGTGCCTGGCAGCGCAGCCTGGAACGATGAGCGTGAAGCGCTCGCCGAGGAAGAAATACAGGCGGAAATGTCGAAAGGCTCGGTGCTCTTTTTTACCGGTTCCGTCATTCACGCAGCGGGAGCAAACCGCTCGGACAGCGTGCGCATGGGGCTGAACATAGACTACTGTCTGGATTGGCTGCGCCAGGAAGAGAACCAGTACCTCAGCTGTCCGCCGGACATCGCAAGAGAGTTTCCCCAGGCGCTGACGGACCTGATTGGTTATACAGCGGGAGGCTACACGGTTGGTTACTACACCGATCCGCGTGAAGGCACCGAGCGCGGCACGCGCCAGGCGGAGGAGGCGGTCGGCTACGAACCCCCGCAGGTGGGTCTCGTGCAGTGAGTGAGCTGCCCGTTGCGACACCGGTTCAGCCGCGCGCCAAGAAAACCTACGAATCACTCCTGCTGGCTGCTCAGGACATTCTGGCGGAGGCCGGATATGACGCGCTCAACTCCAATGCGGTTGCTGAGCGCGCGGGGCTGACGCCGCCGTCGTTTTATCGCTACTTCAAAGACAAGCACATGCTGCTGACCGTGCTCACCGGACGGCTGCTGGACGCGCAGCAGGTGATCGCGGAAACGTATCTGCAACCGGCAGACGAGTCGTTTGCGAGCTCCGTCGATGCGATCGAGCGGATGATGATTGCCGACATTGAGTTGATCCGCTCGTTTACCGCAGGCCGGGAACTCCTGGTGCTGATGCGCGCGCTGCCGGAGCTGCGGGAAATCAGGCTGGCAACGCATCAAAGAATGTCGCAGCAGCTGGCCGAAGTGACGCGCGACGTTTACTACCCGCATTTGACGGCGGCTGAAGTGCGCATCCGCACGCGGCTTGCCACCGAGCTCTATTTCTCGACGCTGGAAATGCTGTTTGAGACCAGCTTCCGGCATCAGCCGGAGATCGTGCGTCGCGCCGCGATTGCGGTGGAAGCCGCGATCTCTCTGCCGGGTGAAACGTAATTTCCGTGAGAGGTCGATTGCACGTTCTGGTTGGCGCGGACTACCATGGTCCGCATGACCACCGTACTCGATAACGTTCCGGAGCACCTGCAGCACGACGTTGACGCCGCGTTGCACTGGTTCAACGCACATGAGGGTGACACCTTCGAAGTCACCGGAATTGTCGATCCGCCCGAGGCTGGGGTGGCGGATCGGGAGCTGCGCCTGGTGCTGTGTGGTGCCGGCATGTGCCGTCAGGAAACGTTTCGCGTCGAGGCGTCGGGGGTCACGTGGCTTGCCGACGAAGCAGCCGGCGATGCCGGTGCCGTGGCTGAGCTGGACCCGCCGCCCGGAGCGCTCAGAGGCTGGCTCGACGAGGTATCCGCCCGGCACGAGTTTGTGGTGCTGCTGTTCTATCGCGGGTTCTGGTGACCACCCTGTCGCCTCGAGTTGCGAGGCTACGTGCATGCTGGCGTTGTCGATGCGATCCGCGCAGCCGGGGGTGAGGTGTATGCCGTTACCAGCGAGCCTGAGGCGCTTGCATCGCGGGCGCAGGATGACTGGGAACTCCCTTTCGAATGTGTCGGTGACCCCCACCAGGAAATTGCCGATCTTGCTCGAGACCGCGGCTTGCTTGATCTCCATGTCCAGCCGGTCATGGAGTTCCTGACTCGGGATACATCATGGGGAGTGACGCACCCCAAAGGTTTCTATCAGCCGGGTGTGCTGGCCCTCGAGCGCGGCGGCCGTGTGCTTTACCGGTGGCGGTCCATACCGAATCGGGAGAATGCCGGGGGTGCAGCCAGACGGCCTACGGCAGAATACGTCTGGGCAAAGGTGCAGGACGCGCTTGCGCAAGATGAGGCGGATGCGCCGCTGGATGAGCGTCCCGACATGGACACGCGCCGCACGTTTTTTCCGTTGTTCGTTGCCATGTTGATGGCGCACGGCTGGTTCCTGCGTCCAAAAGTGTTCTCCTACCAGGGTGACGGGGTAAATCCGATGACGCGTTTTCCGCTCGTGATGACGCGATTGGTTGCGTTCTTCCTTCTCTGGGTTACGGCATTTGTCATCGCGCCGAAGTGGGCGCTGGTAGCGCTTCTGCTGTATGGGCTGATTGCCATTCCTGGCGTGGTCAAAGTCTATACGACGTTTGCCAACGAGGCGGAGTGAGGGAGGCGGGCCGAGGAGGATCTCACCCAACCCTTAATATACTACGCCCCTTTCGACGGTTTGGGGAGATTGGTCAAATCCTGAAGCGGCCCTACAATGCGCGCGCTGCGATGTTGGGGGAGATACATGGCTGAGCGAGCGGTCCAGAAATACGTTTCGGGTAAACGTCTGCTCAAAGATCTGACGGACAATCCCGCGTTGCCGGGATTCGTCAGAAGTCTGGATCCACCCATACTGAAACAGCTGATCGACAAGATCGGCGTGGAAGACGCCGCACCGCTGGTTGCGCTCTCGGAGCCTACGCAGCTGGCTGAGGTGCTTGATGAGAGTATCTGGAAAAGCAGCGTTCCCGGAGCCCCCGAGACGTTTGATCCCATAGAGTTCCTGCGCTGGCTCGAGGTCATGCTCGAGGTTGGTGACGAGTTTCTGAGCGAACGCATCGAGTCGCTGGACGAGGACCTGCTGGCAGCCGCCTTTCATCACTACTTCCGCGTTGTGGATCTCTCGATCAAGATTTTCGCGGATGACGATGGCCCGGCCAGAGTGCACGAGGTGGCAAGCTCCGCGGACTCAGCCGGCCTTTACGGGAGCTATGAGGTCAAAGCCCGATTTGATGACGAGTGGGTGACGCTGTCGCCCATGCTCGATGCGCTCTATCTCGAGCATCCGAAGCTGCTGTACGCGTTGCTCGGGCGCTGCTGTGCATCCGGGGCTTTTACGGAAAGCAGAGGGCCGAGCCTTGCGGAAATGGACGCTGCCGACCGACGCACGCGCGGCCGCGAAACCCGGGGATTCGTCGATCCGGTGGCGGCCAGAACGCTGCTCGGAACCGCCTGCACAGCCTCTCTCGATGAGCTTGCGGCCGAGTCTGCCTATGACCTCGATACGGTGCGCTATTTCAAGATCGTCGAACGGGCGCAAGCGCAAGCGTTTGCGGAAAAAGAAAAGGCGAAGCCGCCGCCTGAAGACGAGGCAGTCGTCGAGGACGACGTCACCGAGCTCGAAACCATTGTGGCGGGTGTCATCGACGAATCCCGGTCGCGGCCCGTTGCGCTCCTGACCGGTCCGCAGGCGCAAATCTCACCGCTGCAGGCGGCGCTCGCCAAGCTCGGGCAGACAGACCCTGACGCGCAGGCTGCGCGTCTTGCCGAGGTCGTGTATCTCTCCAACGTGCTGATGGTGGGCTGGTCGCTGGATGGCAAAGCCGTCGCCGAAAAAGCGTCGGTTGAGGTTGTCATGGCCGCCGCGAGCCTTGGCCTCGACTATCTGGGTTCGCCAGATCCTGTTCAGGAACTGGTTTCCGAGCCGGGGCTGGTCCGCCTCTTCCGGATCGGCTGGCACATCACGCGGGGGCTTTCAGTCAGCGTTGCCAGGCGGCTGCGTCGCGTGCTGGAAGCAACCGACTTTGCGGACTCGCCACGCGCCTGGATGTTTCAGGAGGTGAGTGCGGATATCGGCAGACCCGAGTTCCTTGCAGACATAGAAGCAGGCGAGTTCGAAGCTGTGCACGAATCGTTGCACATGTTGTCGCTGCTGTTGCCTTTTGCGGTATGCGCGCAGCTCCGCGCGCTGGTCAACGATCTGCCGCGGATTGTTGCCGAGGTATCGGAGGATGACGAGCCTGAAGTGACGAAGTATGCCTACTTTGCATCTCTGGATGATCTGGACGAGGTGGACGCGCTGTTCGAGGCGATCGGGCAGAAGTTGTAAGGTAGAAAGGCAATCGAGTTGGAGGGGACGATGACAAAGTTTGTGGTGCTGATCGTGGCGCTCATGGCGAGCCCGCTGGCGTTCGCCGAAGAGATCAAGCCGGGCATCCTGCGCACGCCCGAGGCGCGATTTGCCGGTCTCGAAGACTACCCGTTCGCGCCGAACTACATGCAGATAGAGGACCTTCGTATCCACTATCTGGACGAAGGGCCGCGTGACGGCGAGACCATTCTGCTCATCCACGGCGAGCCGACGTGGAGCTATCTTTTCCGCAAGATGATTCCCATCTTCGTCGACGCCGGCTACCGCGTGGTGGCACCCGATCTTCCGGGCTTTGGCAAGTCCGACAAGTACGATGATGAGGATGCTTACAGCTACGCCATGCAGGTTGGATTCATGCGCAAGCTGGTCACCAATCTCGATCTGCAGAACGTCACCTTCTTCGGGCAGGACTGGGGCGGTCTGATTGGTCTCAGGGTGGTGGCGGCCGAGCCGGAACGCTACGCGCGGGTTGTTGTCTCGAACACGGGCCTGCCGTCGGCCACGGGGCTGCAGGGCTGGATCGGGTATCCGCTTTTCCGACTGGCGGTCTGGTGGGAAGGCCCCATGACCATGGAAGAGCTGCGGTCCAACGTGACGTTTCCACGCTGGGTGGCCTACAGCTATCACATCGAAGATCTGCCCGTCGGCGAGCTGATGGATTTCATGGGTGGCGAGAGCAGCCTGCGAGCGGCATACGAAGCGCCTTTTCCCGAGCAGCGCTATAAAGCCGCAGCGCAGATCATGCCTTATCTCGTGCCGTCTCAGCTCCGGGAAAACGAAGCCGTGTGGGAATCTGTTTACGAGCAGTGGGACAAACCGTTCCTGGTGGCGTTTACCGATTCAGACCCGGTAACCGCCGGCGGCGAAAAAAACTTCCTGAACCGCGTGCCGACGGCGCAGAACGTTACCATTCGCGGAGCGGGTCACTTCGTGCAGGAGGATGCAGGGCCTGAGCTCGCGCAGCTCATTGTGGACTTCATGCAGGGCCGCGAGCTGCCTGCTGAGATTTCGGTCCGCTAGTCGCGCCTGACGAAATCGACTTTGATGGCGCGGTGTTTGATGCGCCAGCCGTCATCGGTACGGACGAATTCGTCTTCATATTCACCAACCATGGCGGGTCCTTCCAGCGGTGAGAAGCTACGCCCGGCCTCGCCGTCGTGGCGATACAAGGTGAGATAGACACAACCCTTCGCCCGATCTTTGCTGATCTCGAACAAGCGGAAGTTGTTGCACACGTGTCGGGACATGCGGCCTTTGTTGTCCTCCCGCGCCTGAAAACCTTCGCGCAGCTCATCGAGCCCGGTCATGGTGTTCTCGGGTGAGGTCCAGACCCCGTCTGCAGTGAAGAGGTCTGCAATCCGACTGGCCTCGCCATGGTCGACGAAGTGGCAGTAGTCGGTCACCAGCCGGTAGCACGCGGCTTCGATCTCGAGTTGTTCGCTTTCGGTCATGCCAGAGACTCCTTCTGTTAAGCGCGCATACCGGTTGCAGGCGCACCGCGGGCCGCGTCGTCAGTCTCAACCAGAGCCGCCATCATGCGCTCGACCATGCTTGAGCGTAGCTGGTTGTCGTTCTTCAGATCGTTCATCTCGTCGGGATCGACTGAGAGATCGAACAGCTGCTCTTCACCTTTGCTGTTGTATGTATAGCGGTGGTTGCCGGTCACGAGCGTGCGGGTTTTGCCGGGAAACGGTGTCAGCTGTGCGGTGATGTTCGAGAGGTCGTCCTCGATGAGCACGTGATTGCGCACCGCGGCGTCTGCGTCGTCGATGACCGGCGCCAGGCTCACCCCCTGAGTGCCGTCGTAGAGCGGGAGGTCACAGAGATCCATGAGCGTGACGCCCAGGTCGACGCTGGAAGCGAGCGAGCGGGTCCTCGCAGCAGCCTTCCCGGGTACATCAATGACCATGGGGACCTGCAGGGTGCCCCGGTAATGCATGAAACCTTTCAAAAAGAGGCCGTGGTCGCCCATCATGTCGCCGTGATCGCTGGTAAAGACGATGATGGTGTTCTCGCGCGTACCCAGTTCCTCCAGCGCGGTGAGAATCCGACCGATGCCGTGGTCGATCATCTCGATGGCGCCGTACGTCGCCGCAATGGCTTCAGCAAGCAGCGCATCGTCGCCGCCATAGCCGCAGGGTGCAACCCAGTTGCGCTGATCCCGCGGGTGCATCCGCCGGAACTGCTGCAGGTGCGCCGGCGCGTCGGTGAGCGGATCGTGGCGTGATTCGGGCAGCACCATGTCCTCGGGTTTGTGGCGGAAGAACCAGTCACCTGGCGGGGTCATGGGATGGTGTGGATCCGGGAACGAGCACCAGGTGAGCCAGGGTTGCTGTTTCGCCTCAGCCTCCCGGATGAACTCGATCGTGCGCTCGGTGACGAACGTCGTCGAGTGCAGCTCCTCGGGGTAGGGCGGCTGATAAATCTGCCACCAGTGCTCGGAGACATGGCTGCCGCGCACCTCGCCGTCGTAGTCGGTAAAGAGATCCTCCCGCTTTCCGCCTTTTGCCAGCGCCCATTGCAGATGATGGCCGGTGACCCGGGCGCCGTGATCGGACGCGAGCTCAATGTGAGCAAAACCGTAGAAATCCTCCGGATCTTCCGGCAGCGCGTCGAGATAGCGCTCGAAGTTCTCGATTTCATCCCAGCCTGCCGGCAGCGTTGCGGTTGTCGCACCTTCGCCGCGGTAGGGCACGACGGCGTTGCGTGAGGTGCCGTGTTGCAGGTGGGATTTGCCGATGAGACCGGTTGCGTATCCGGCGTTTCTGAACTGTCTGACGAACGTGTTGGCATGCCAGTCGAGCGAACGGTCATTGAAGATGACCCCGTGCGCCGAGGGCATGCGCCCGGTCATGATCGACGAGCGGTTGGGCATGCAGACGGGATTGGCAACCCAGGCGTTGTCGAAGACCGTGCCTGCCGCGGCGATCCCGTCCATGTTGGGCGTGCGGACCACCGTGTTGCCCATGAATCCGGTGTGATCCGCGCGCTGCTGATCGGTGATGACAAAGAGAATGTTCGGCTTGATTGTATGCGCTCCCCCTGATGCCTGGATGAGTGTGACAGAAGCGTACGGCGGCTGCTACGCACCGACGACCTGCTATGATGCCGGGCTTCCAGAGAGGGGAATTTGATGGTCAGGCTCAGCTGCACGTTTCTGATGCTCGTCTTCGCGGCATTGCCGGTTCAGGCGGAGACGGGGTGGGTATCAATCTTCAATGGCAAGGACCTCACGGGATGGACACCGAAAATCCGCGGACAGGAGGTTGGTGAGGATAAACAGGGCACGTTCCGTGTCGTTGACGGCCTGCTGACGGTGTCTTATGCCGACTATGAAGACTTCGACAATCAGTTCGGACATCTTTTCTATGAGGCGCCGTACTCGCGGTACCGGTTGCGGCTGGAATATCGTTTCATCGGCGACCAGGCCCCGGGTGGGGAAGGGTGGGCGTTCAAGAACAGCGGCGTCATGGTGCACAGCCAGCCGCCGGAAACGATGCCCGCGGAGCAGACGTTTCCCATCTCGATCGAGGTGCAGTTTCTAGGCGGGCTTGGCGACGGCAAGGCGCGACCCACGGCAAACATGTGCTCGCCCGGTACCCACATCGTCTACAAAGGTGAGTTCACGGAAACGCACTGTATTCCTTCGGCAGCGCCGACGTTTCATGGCGACGAATGGGTGCAGATGGAAGTCCTGGTTGATGCGGACCGGCGGGTTGTGCACTACGTCAATGGCGAGGCAGTGCAGGAGTACGGTGGACTCACGATTGGCGGCGGCGTAGTCGACGGCTACCGTCCCGAGATGAAGCCGGAAGGCAAACCGCTCACCTCAGGCTACATTGCGCTGCAGAGCGAGAGTCATCCCATCCAGTTTCGCAAAATCGAGATCAAGGATCTCGAGTGATCTCAGGCATGGCGCGCCCAGGTCTTCTCGCCGGGGACGTAGTCGACGCAGGGATCAAATCGTCCGGGTGACTCGACGTAGCGCATCGCCTGGGTGTAGCCGATCTCGGAGGTGAAGTAGCCGAGCACCGTGAGCTCCTTGATGGGCCGGAAGAAATGTGGGCTTTCGTCCGGGTTCTCCACGGCCTGACGAAACTGCGCCTGATCCAGCGTTTCCAGCAGCGTCAGACGCTGCTCGGAGCTTGCGCCCATGAAGCCGGAACCATTTGCCTCTTCACAAGCTGCCTCCAGTGCGTTCATGCCGTTACGGAACGCCGCCTGTTTTGCCGGGGAAAAAGTGTCCGTCACCATGAGCGCAATGAACGGGCCAACGCCGGCAGCTTTGGCGCCGGGGGTGTCCGTCTCCGGCAGGATGGTGTCCGCCACCTCGTCGAGCCAGGCGATGTCGGCGTTGCTGAATTCACCGATGGCTGTGGTCTCTTCGCTTGGGGATTCCGTTGGCGTCTCTCTCGAGCATGCCGCGGCGAGCGTGGTTGATCCCACCAGGCTCGCCCAGCCGGTGGCGACCAGAGCGCGTTCGATGACTTGTCTTCGAGTGAGTTTATTGTCCATGCGCGTCTCCTCAGAGATTCCGACGATTCAGCTCGGCAACGGCATGATCCGCCGCGCGCGCTGTCAGCGCCATGTAGGTGAGGGAGGGGTTCTGGTTGGCCGCTGAGGTCATGCACGAGCCGTCTGTCACGAAGACGTTGGGCGCATCCCAGACCTGGTTCCATTTGTTGAGCACCGAGGTTTTGGGATCGCGGCCCATGCGCGCTGTCCCCATCTCGTGTATCCCCTGTCCAGGTGCATAGCCAACGTCGTAGGTGAAGACGTCCTTGACCCCGGCAGCTTCCAGCGTCTCCGCCATGTCGTTCATCATGTCTTTGCGCATGAGGCGCTCGTTCTCGCCAATCTCACAATCGATGGCGAGCACCGGCTGTCCCCACTTATCGGTGCGGTTCTCGTCAATTTTTATGTGGTTCTTGTGATCCGGCAGCATTTCGCCGAACGCGGTGCCGCCGATGGTCCACGCGCCGGGCTGGGAGAGGCTGTCCTTGAAGTCGCCGCCGACGCCAAGCTCGCGGACCGAGCGGGTCCAGTCTTCCCGGGAAGCGCCGCCCTGATAGCCGAACCCGCGCAGGTACTCACGCTTGTCGTCGCCGACGTTGCGGTAGCGCGGGATGTAGAAGCCCGTCGGGCGTCTGCCGTAGTAGTACTTGTCTTCCAGGCCGTCGATGCGCCCGCGCGCGCCGAGGCGGAAGTGATGGTCCATCAGGTTGTGGCCGAGCTCGCCGGAGCTGCTGCCCAGACCGCCGGGCCAGATGTCGGTTGCTGAACGCATCAGGAGCCAGGTCGAATTCAGGGTGGATGCGCATAGAAACACGATTTTCGACTGATACTCGGTGGTGTTGTTGGTGACCGCGTCCTGCACCCGGACGCCTACCACGCGTTTCTTGTCCGCGTCGTAGTTGAGCTCGGTGACAATGGCAAAGGGGCGCAGCACCAGGTTGCCGGTGGCCATGGCCGCCGGCAGCGTCGAAGACTGCGTGCTGAAATAGCCGCCGAACGGGCAGCCCAGCCAGCAGGCGTTGCGGAACTGGCAGGGGCTGCGACCGGGCAGCGGCTGGGTGAGGTTGGCGACACGCCCGGGAATCATGCGGCGGGCGCCGTCAAATGCGTTCTTCAG
>JAAUXY010033804.1_pt1 | contig 19103 bp, 13 predicted proteins | sample 7278121 | NCBI WGS metagenome assembly JAAUXY01 (sample SAMN14350117, study PRJNA611818) | marine sediment metagenome | isolation source: surface marine sediment (1.8m) | place: French Polynesia: Moorea | collected 2018-08 | reverse complement strand
CTCAGCCACATCTTCATCACGTTTACCGGCACGAGTATCGCGCGCGTGTTCTTCATCACGGCTGCGGCGTTCGGGTCGTTGAGCCTTTACGGCTACGTGACCAAGCGGGACCTGTCGGCTTTCGGGAAGTTTCTGTTCATCGGCTTGGTCGGCATCATCATCGCCATGCTGGTGAACATCTTCCTCGGCAGTCCGGCGATCCATTTCGCCATCTCGGTGATCGGAGTGCTGATCTTCGCCGGCCTCACGGCCTACGACACGCAGCGGATCAAGGAGATGTACCTCGCCTCCGACGGTTCCGAGGTGGCGAGCAAGAAGGCGATTATGGGCGCGCTGACGCTCTATCTCGACTTCATCAACATGTTCCTCTTCTTGCTGCACCTGTTCGGCAATCGCGAATAGCGCAGCGCAAGGCTCGAAAAGACGAAGCCCGGGACCAACGGTCCCGGGCTTTTTCGTGTGTGATGCCGTGCCGGCCGCGCGGTCAGGCCGAGCGGAACAGGATCAGGGCAAACCAGTCGTTCGGGTCGGTCCAGTGCTGGGTCGCGGCGAAGCCGTGCCTGGCAAAGGTCTCGATGATGTCGGGCAGATTAAATTTGCGCGAGATCTCGGTGCGCATGGTCTCGTCTTCGGCAAACGGCACCTGCAGGTCGAGCGCGCCCAGCCGAACCTCGTGGTCCGCTCGGCTACGGAGATGCATCTCGATTTGCTGCTCTTCCGGATTGTAGAAGGCGAGATGCTCGAACTTGGTCAGGTCGAAGTCGCCCTCGAAACGCTCGTTCAGATGGGCCAGCATGTTGAGATTGAAGGCGGCGGTGACGCCTTCGCTGTCGTTATAGGCGGCTTCCAGGATGTCGACCGGCTTTTGCAGGTCGAGACCGACCAGGAAATAGGAACCGCCGGGCAGCGCTTGGTGGACGTTCTCCAGGAACCCGGCGATCTCCGACGAATTGAGATTGCCCAACGTGCTGCCCAAGAATACAGCCATGCGGTTGTCCAGCTCGCGGGGCGGTAGCTCCGCCAACGCCTGCTCATAGGTGCCGACCAATGCCCAGACGTCCAGGGCTGGATAGGCGTCGATCAGCCCGCGGGAGCTGTCCTTGAGAATCCCGGCGCTCACGTCGACCGGGAGATAGCGCAGCGGCAAGTCCTTGTTGTCGTAAGCGTCGATCAGCGCGCGGGTCTTGCGGGCGCTGCCGCTGCCAAGCTCGAGGAGCTCGCAGGGGCCGGTGACCGCGGCGACCTCGCGGGCGCGGTTCTCGAGCAGGCTGAGTTCCGTGCGCGTCAGATAGTATTCCGGCAGCCGGGTGATGCGCTCGAACAGGATCGAGCCCCGGTCGTCGTAGAAGTACCGGGCCGGCAGGGTTTTGGGTGTCGCCGACAGGCCGGCGATCACGTCCTCCCCGCCGTCATCCTCCTGGGCCTGCGCCTCAAACTGGGTCCAGCGAAAACGCGGGACATCGGGGTCCCGGAAGGTTCCTGCCAGCTTGTCCATGGAACTGCCTCGATTCGGTGACGTCGCCGACTTGCGGGTCGGCCGTTGCTCTTTCAGATTCAGCCCTCGAGGCCGTCCTTGGCGTACCGGAAACCGGCGAGGATCTGGCGTACATCGGGCGTATACCAGTTGCGGACCGTGGTCCGCATCATCCAGGGCCGCGTCGCCCAGCTGCCGCCCCGGAGAACCCGGTGGTTGCCGTCGAAATAGGCCGCCGAATATCCCTCATACGGAAAGCTCTGGAAACCCTCATATGGGGAGAAATTTGAGGACGTCCACTCCCAAACGTTTCCCAGCATGTCCATCACGCCGGTTGGGCTGCGCCCCGCGCGATGTGCGGTCACCGGGCTGGTGCCGGCGGCGAGCCGGTCGTGGTTGCAGCGTCGGCCGTCGGGAGGGGTCTCCCCCCATGGATAGGGGTGCCGGGTATCGGTGGCCGGATCCCAGCCGGCGGCCTTCTCCCATTCGAACTCGGTCGGCAGCCGTACGCCACGAAACCGGCACCAGGCCTCGGCCTCATGGGCACTGACGCCGGACACCGGATGGTCGCTGGCCCCGTCGCGCCAATAGAGCGGACGGTCGATGCCATTGGTCGTGCGCCAGGTCCAGCCCTCCGCGGTCCACCAGCGCTCGGTCTCGTAGCCGCCGGCGTCCATGAAGGCCTGAAACGCGCTCTGCGTGACCGGAAACCGGCTGATGCGGAAGCCGTCGATCTCGCGCCGGTGGCTTGGGCGTTCGTTGTCCAGCGCATCGATGCGATCGCTGCCGATGGTGACCGATCCCGTGGGAATGGCGATCAGGTCTTCCCCGTCGAGCCCCGAAGCATCGCTTCGGTGTTCGATCCCGTTTGGGCCGTTCTGCAATTGGTGCAGGAATGCGACCGTTTCGCTGTGCTGCGATTCGTGCTGCAGAATGAAGTGCCAGAGGCGCAGTTCCTGATCCAGATCGGCAGCCGCGAGCCTAGCGAAGACCCGGTCGCGGACTTGCCCCAGATAACCGAGGACTTCGGCTACCGGCGGCAGATTGCACCGCTCGGCCTTGTTGCGACGGCACTTGACGTCGAACACCGGCTCGAGGTCCGGCCGCGGAAGCGAGACCCCGCCGAGTGTCTTGAGCAGCCAGAGACCCTCTGTGTAGGCGATGTGGCCAAGATGCCAGCCGACCGGGCTGAACCAGGGGTGCGGCTGTTCCCGGAACTCGCTGTCGTCGATCTGCGCGAACAGATCCAGGGTGCCCGCGCGGCACGCGACAAATGTGTCCCGCATGTTTGCGCGCACCGGATCAAGCGAGGTCATGTGCGACTCGCACGGTATGGTCCGGGTCGATGCTGACAATGCTCCCCTCGGGGCAGACATGCCACGCGTCGTCCTCGAACAGCGGCTCCGAGGCGATCAGGGCCGCGCCCGGATAGCGCTCGTGCTCGGACAGGTGAAAGAGCGAGGGGGCGGCCCCGCCATGGGCAAAGCGGGAGGCGACGATCTCGCGGCCGTCGCTCAGAATGAAGTTGAGCGTCATCTTGACTTCGGGCGCGAGCGCCACCAGCGCCCGAAGCCCTGCGGCCAGCCCCTCGGCCAGGGTCGGTGCGCCGCGCACATGATGGACCAGCCACCCGAACAGGTGCTCGGTGTCGGTGGTTCCGCGAATCAACTGATGCGCTTCGTCGTCGAGCGCGTCTCGCAGGACCCGGGCCAGGGTGGTGCGGAAATCTTCGACAAAGCCGTTGTGCAGCAGGGTGATCCCCTCGGCGAAGAAGGGCTGGGTATTGCTGATGTCCAGGGATTGACCGGGGGTGGCGCTGCGGACGTTGGCCAGCACGCAGCCGGACCGGACATAGCCATAGAGCGACGGCAGATTGGTGTCGCTCCAGATCGGCAGAATATTGCGGTAGACAAAGGGTTCCGCCTGCCGCGCCTGATCGTACCAGGCGAAGCCGAAACCGTCCGCGTTGACGACGCCCGAGGTCATGTGCGCGGGCGCGTAGCTCTGTACGACCAGCGAATGCTCGGGTTCGTCGACCAACCGCCCAAGCGCGAGCGGCGGACCCAGATAGGCCAGAAGGCGACACATGATGGCAGTTGATTTCGCTCGAGCGGGGCTGGATGCTGTGCGGAGTCGAACCGGCGTCCAGTCATTGTTTCAAATATCGGCGAAGGGCGCAAATCCAGGGATCGCGACATGCGATTAACGTCTTCTCAATATTGCCCGGATCAGGATGACCCGATGCAGCCATCCCGTCGCGTGGCCGGCCTTACCGCGGCCGGTGCGTACGCCCAAATGGGCGCATGATGAACATTCGCATTTCGCCCGCCAGCTCGCATACGGACGTCGATCTCTTGCTCGGCGTCCTGGAATACGTGGAGCGGCCGCGTCCACGTTCCCTCACCGAACTCTACAAGCGATTGCTGAGCCGCGCCTGTGCGCTCACGGGTGCGGAGGACGGGGCTCTTTACACTTTTTCCCGGACCGGCGGCCGGCGCCGGCTCGAGGCGGTGCAGGTCCGGTCCACGGCCCTGCGCGACCGGCGGCCGGATTTGCGTATGGCCGTTGATGCCAGCTCGATCTCTGGTTATGTGGCGCTCTCCGGTGAGACCGTGCGGGAAGACAACGTCTACGGCATTCCCCCGGACCGGCCGTACCGGTTCAATCCCGAGTTCGACCGGCTGCTCGGCATCCGCTCGCGCTGCATGCTGTGCTTCTGCCTGACGGACTATGAGGGATCTGCGATCGCTGTGGTGCAGCTCGCCAACCGGCGGGATCCGACCACCGGTGAGATCGCGCCGTTTCCGCCGGAAATGACCGAGATGGCGCGTCTCTTCGACCGCCTGGTGCGCGGCGCGGTCGAGCGCATGACCATGGTCGATCGCATCCGGGCCCAGAACACGCGCTTGCGCGACCGCTCCCAGAAGCTTGCCGAACAGCGGGCCCGCATAGAGGAGTTGCGCGATCAGACGGAAGAGGCCTTCCTCCTGTCCATCAGCCTCTTGGCGCGCGCCGCCGAGATCTACGACGAAGGCACCGGCGACCACATCGTGCGGGTCAACGAATACAGCTACTGCCTGGCCAAGGAGCTGGGCATGCCGGCGAGCTTTTGCGATGAAATCCGCTACAGCGCGCAATTGCACGACGTCGGCAAGATCGCGGTGGACACCGCCGTCCTCAAGAAGACCGGAACGCTGACACACGCCGATCGGGAGGAGATGAACCGTCATCCGATCTATGGCTACGAGATCCTGCACCCCTCGGGGCGGCTTCAGATGGCGGCCGAAATCGCGCTACATCACCACGAGAAGTGGGACGGCACAGGCTATCCCCGGGGCCTCAAGGGCGAGCAGGTGCCGATCTCGGCGCGGATCGTGCAGATCGCCGACGTTTATGATGCGCTGCGCTCGCCGCGCCATTACAAGGGGCCGATGAGCCACGCCGAGGCGGTGGGCGTCATGCTCAAGGGCGACAAGCGGATCGATCCGCAGGGCCATTTCGACCCCCACATTTTGGAGGTCTTCGCCCGCTGCCACGACCGCTTCGACGAAATCTGGCGGCAGTTCGCGGACGACTGAGAACCGACCCTAAAACTCGATGACCTTGCCGTCCGCGGCGGTCTCGTGCGGCAGTCCGTCCGCGACCGCCAGCATGTCGTCGGTCATGTGCGTGAGCACCAGGCGCTTGGGCCGGATCTCCAGCAGCCGGGACTCCAATGTCTTGAGATCCAGGTGCATGGGCACCCGCTTTTCCCGGAAATACGCCTCACACACGAACAGATCGGCCTCGCGCCCCGCCTGGATCAGCGACTCCCGCCATTCCGCATCGCCCGAATAGGCCAGCACTTTGCCGTCCGCCTCGATACGGTAGGCATAAAATGGGGCCAGGCCGTCATGGTTGACCTCGTAGGGCGTGATGTGCAGGCGGTTCAGCGGCGTCCGCGTTTCGGCCTCGAGCTCGACCAGGGACAGGTCGAACTTGGGCGTCGTTTTGGACGAACCCGGGAACATGACCTCCATGGCCTCGGGCAAGCGCGCGGCGAGCCCCGGCGGCCCCGCGACGGTCAGAGGGCGGGTGCGTTTGGCGTTGAACTGCGCGTCCAGCATGAAGAACGGCAGACCGCCGAAGTGGTCGGCGTAGAGATGGGTGATCAGCATGGTGTCGACCGCGTTCGGGTCGACGCCGTGCTGTTTCATGGCGATGAGCGACGAGGCGCCGCAATCGATCAGAAAGCGGGTCTCGGCGGCCTCGACGAAGAAGCAGGTGTTGAAGCGCCCGCCCGAGCCGAAGGCGTCGCCACAGCCAAGGAAGGTGAGGCGCATGGCCGCCATTTTCCGCGAACCAGGCGTCCGCAGGCAACCCCAATGTCGGCATTGGTGCGGCGACTGCCTCAGGCGGCGGCGTCGATGCGGCGGGTGCCGGCGCGGCACCAGAGCCAGGCGGCGACGCCCGCGGCCAGGTTGCTCAGGCTCGCGGCGATGATGATGCCGGTGGGACCGAAGCCCGGGCTCAGCAGCCAGGCGAGCGGGATATAGATCGCCGCCATGCGGAGCAGCGCCAGCAGCGTGGGCGGCAGCGGCCGTCCGATCCCGTTGAAGCCGGCGCTGGCGACGATCAGGACGCCATAGGCGCCGTAGGAGACGGGCACCAGCCACAGATAGACGCTGGCGATCGCCACCACGTCTTGATTGTCGTCAAAAAGCCTGGGGATCGCATCGGCGCCCAGTGCCAAGAGGGCGGCGACCGCCAAACCGTACAGCAGGCAGAAGCGGTAGCTCAGCGAGAGCGCCTTGCGCACGCGGCCGAAGCGTCCGGCCCCCCAGTTCTGGCCGACCAGGGGATTGATGCTGCCCGAGAGGGCGAGCAGCACGACCAGTCCAACGGTCTCGACCCGGGTCGCGATGCCGAAGGCGGCGACCGCCTCGGTGCCGAAGCCTGCCATCAGCTTGGTGATCACGCCGATCGCGATCGGGTTGATCGTGTTGGTCGCGGCGGCCGGCAGGCCGACATGCAGGATCTGGCGCCAGGACCGGCGCAGCCGAGCGAGCGAGGGCCACGTGTAGACGATCAGGTGCTCGCGGAAATGCAGCACCGCCAGCGCCGCGATCAAGGTTCCGGCGCGGCTGATCACGGTGGCCAGTGCTGCGCCCTCCATCTCAAGGCGCGGCACACCGAACCAGCCGAAGATCAGGATCGGGTCGAGGATCACGTTGAGCCCGGACGCAATCATCATCACGTAGCTCGGGAACTTGGCGTCGCCGGTGGCGCGGATCGCGGAATTCCCGACCATGGGCACGACGAGGAAGATCATGCCGAGATACCAGATCACCATGTAGTCCGAGATCAGCGGCAGGAGGCGCGGCGGCGCGCCCATCAGCGTGAACAGCGGCTCCACCGTGGCGAGTCCCAATGCGATGAAGGCGGCAACGATCAGCAGCGAGAGCAGCAGCGCGTCCGTGGTGAGCCGGCGGACCCGGTCCTCATTCCCTTCACCGATGGCCCGCGCCACCACGGACGAGGTGCCGATCCCGAGCCCGAGGGCCAGGAAGGCGAACACGGTGACGACCGGGAAGGTGAAACTGATGGCGGCAAGCGGGTCCGTGCCAAGCTGGGCGACGAACCAGGTATCGGCGATCTGAAACGCGAAGATGGAGAGGATGCCCCAGATCATCGGCACCGTCAGGGAGACGAGATGGCCGCGCATCGAGCCTTCAGTTAGCTTGGCGCGCGTCTGACCGTCGGACGCGGCCAGGGCGTCCGCGCCGCTATCGTCTGTTGCTGCCATGAAGGTCAGCCTTTCCTCGCCGGGCTCTAGACAGCCCGCGTCTGGTATAGACGCCAGCCCGCCGAATGTCTCGTGCCCTCACATCGTGCCCGGGCCCGGTTCGGCCTCTATGGTGTCACGGCGGGCGCAATGCTAAGACCGCGGACGCCTCCCACCCCAACGCTTGGAGAGACGGGATGACAGCTCCGGAACATGGATCCGGGTCCGCCGCTGACGACCCCTTTACCGACGTTCTTGCGGCGATCGACCAGGCGCATCGTCTGGCCGCCGACTATCTGTCCGGTCTGCGCGACCGCCCGGTCGGGCAATCGGTGACGCCCGAAGAGATGACCGCCGCCCTGGACGAGCCCCTGCCAGAGGATGGGATGCCGATCGCCGCCGTCCTTGAGGGCTGGCTCGGGCGCGCCGGCAAGGGCATCGTCGCCTCGCCGGGACCGCGCTTCTTCGGCTTCGTCAACGGCGGGTCTACGCCGGCCGGACTGGCCGGCGACTGGATTGCCGCCGCACTCGATCAGAACGCCGGCATGTGGCTCGGCAGCCCGGCCGCCGTGCATACGGAACTGGTCGCCCTGCGCTGGCTGAAAGAGCTGTTCGGCCTGCCGGCGGACTGGGTCGGCGGGCTCACGACGGGGGCCTCGATGGCCAATCTGGTGGGGCTCGGGGCAGCGCGCCAGTGGGCATCCGTGCGCCTGGGCTTCGACGCCGGCCGCGACGGGCTTGCGGGCGCAACGCCGATCAGGGTGCTGTCCAGCACCGAGATCCATTCCAGCGCGCGCAAGGCCCTGGGCGTCCTCGGACTCGGGCGCGCGACGGTCGAGGAGATCCCGGCGCCCGGCGGCGTGATCGATTTGGACGGCCTACGCGAGGCCTTGGCGCGCCTGGACGGCCCAGCGATCGTCGTCGCCAGCGCCGGCGAGGTGAACACCGGCGCCTTCGACGACCTGGCGGCGATGGCGGATCTCTGCACGGCCCACGAACCGGGCGCGTGGCTGCATGTGGACGGAGCCTTTGGCCTGTTCGCGGCGCTCTCGCCCGCGCACGCCCATCTCGTCGCGGGTGTCGACAGGGCCGATTCCGTCGCGGTCGACGGGCACAAATGGCTCAACGTGCCCTATGACTGCGGTTTTGCCCTGGTGCGCGACGGGGAGGCGCTGCGCGGCGCTTTTGCCGCAAGCGGCGCCTATATCGCGCCGGCGCACACCGACTCCTGGGATCCCTTGACCCACGTACCCGAGATGTCGCGCCGGTTCCGCGCGCTCGCGGTCTGGTGCACGCTCAAGTCCCTCGGCCGGCAGGGCTATCGCGAGATCGTCGAGCGCTGCTGCGCCAATGCCGCGGCCTTCGGCACGTGGGTCGACGCCCAGCCGGACTTGGAATTGATGGCGCCGGTTCCGCTCAACATCGTCTGCTTCCGGCTTGCGCCCCCGGGCGTGCCGGCGGACCGGCGGGACGACATCAACCGCCGCGCGGTGACGGCGCTGCAGCAGGACGGCCGCGCCTTCGTCACCGGCACCGTCTGGCGCGGCCGCGCCGCGATCCGCGCCGCCTTCGACAACTGGGCCACGGGTCCGGCCGATGTGGAGATCCTGCAGACAGCGGTCGCGGAGATCGCCAAGCGCGACTTGTGAGCTCGCACCAAACTGACGTCGCCGCCTAGATATCCAGATTGACGACCTTGAGCGCGTTCTCCTGGATGAACTCGCGCCGCTCCTCGACCACGTCGCCCATCAGCTTGGCGAAGATGTCGTCCGCGTCGTCCGCCATGGCGACCTTGACCTGCAGCAGCGAGCGCGCATCCGGGTCCAGCGTGGTTTCCCAGAGCTGATCCGGATTCATTTCGCCCAGCCCCTTGTAGCGCTGAATCGTGAGCCCCTTGCGGCCCAGCGCCATGATCGCGTCGACCAGGTCGATGGGCCCGGTGATGCGCGTCTCGCCGTCCTTCCAGGAAAGCTGGCCGTGCTTGGCGTAGGTCGCCTGAAGGATGCCGGCGGCCTCGTCGATGCGGCGCGCCTCCGAGCTCCGGATCACCCGCCCGTCGATGCGCCGGCGCTCGGCCACGCCGCGCAGCGTCCGGGTGAACTCGAGGCCGCCATCCGCCAAGGTCGCGCCGGACCAGCCGCGCGCATGCTCGGGCTCGAGCGCGTCGAGCCGCTTGGCGATGTACTGGGCGACATCCTCGGCCTTTTTCTGGTCATCCAGAATGCTGGCATTGAGCGCGCCCAGGATCGCCGCCTGCTCGACCACTTCGGCCTTGCCGACATGGCGGATCAGGGGATCCAGCAGGGCCTTGATGTCGCGCGCCTGCTCCACCGTCCGGCGCAGGTCCTCGCTGGCGCGCTGATCCCCCTCGCCCGGCGTGAACACCGCCTCCTCGACGGCCGCGTTGATGAGATAGCTCTCGAGCTTGCGGTCGTCCTTGAGATAGACCTCGGACTTGCCCCGCTTGACCTTGTAGAGCGGCGGCTGCGCGATGAACACGTGGCTGCGGCCGGGATAGTCGGGATTGTCGAACAGCGCCGGCATCTGCCGATAGAAGAAGGTCAACAGCAGCGTCCGGATGTGGCTGCCGTCGACATCCGCGTCGGTCATGATGATGATCTTGTGATAGCGCAGCTTGCCGAGATCGAATTCGTCCCGGATGCCGGTCCCCAGCGCGGTCACCAGGGTGCCGATCTCGGCCGAGCTCAGCATTTTGTCGATCCGCGCCCGCTCCACGTTCAGGATCTTGCCCCTGAGCGGCAGGATCGCTTGGAATTTCCGATGCCGCCCTTGCTTGGCCGAGCCGCCGGCGGAATCGCCCTCGACGATGAACAGCTCCGAGAGCGCGGGGTCGCGTTCCTCGCAGTCGGCAAGCTTGCCGGGCAGAGAGGAGACATCCAGCGCCCCCTTCCGGCGGGTCAGCTCCCGCGCCTTGCGTGCGGCCTCGCGCGCCGTGGCCGCTTCGACGATCTTTGATACGATTTTCCTGGCATCCGCCGGGTGTTCCTCGAACCATTGCGCCAGGCGGTCGCCGACGATGCCCTCGACGATCGGGCGGACCTCCGACGAGACCAGCTTGTCCTTGGTCTGGGAAGAAAACTTGGGGTCCGGCGCCTTGACCGACAGCACGCAGGTCAGGCCCTCGCGGGCGTCGTCGCCGGTGATTGCGACCTTGGCCTTGCGCGCGGTGCCGGACTGGCCGGCATAGGCGTTGATGGTGCGCGTCAGAGCGCCGCGGAAACCGGCCAGATGGGTGCCGCCGTCACCCTGCGGGATGTTGTTCGTGAAACACAGCATGGTCTCGTGGTAGCTGTCGTTCCACTGCATAGCCAACTCGACCACCACGCCCTCGCGCTCGCCGGTAACCGAGATCGGCTCGTCGAACAGCGCGGTCTTGGACCGGTCGAGATACTTCACGAAGGCGGCGATCCCGCCTTCGTAATGCATCGTGACTTCCTTGGGTTCGACACCGCGCGCGTCGGTCAGCACCAGCGTCACGCCTGAGTTCAGGAAGGCGAGCTCGCGCAGGCGATGCTCGAGGGTGTGAAAGTCGAATTCTGTCCTGGAAAACGTCGTTGTCGCGGGCAGGAAGATGATCTCGGTGCCGCTGCGGTCGCCGGCCTTGCCGACCACCTTGAGGGGCGCGTCAGGATCGCCGTCGTGATAGCGCATCTGATGTTCCTGGCCGTCACGCCAGATGCGCAGCTCGAGCCATTCCGAGAGCGCGTTGACCACGGACACGCCGACGCCGTGCAGGCCGCCCGAGACCTTGTAGGAGTTCTGGTCGAACTTTCCGCCGGCGTGCAGCTGGGTCATGATGACCTCGGCGGCAGAGACGCCTTCCTCCTCATGGATGTCCACCGGGATGCCGCGGCCATTGTCGCTCACCGTGACAGAGCCGTCGCCGTTCAGCGTCACCTCGATGCGGTCGCAGAAGCCCGCCAGCGATTCGTCGATGGCGTTGTCGACGACCTCGTAGACCATGTGGTGCAGACCGGAGCCGTCGTCGGTGTCGCCGATATACATGCCAGGCCGCTTGCGCACGGCGTCGAGCCCGCGCAGGACCTTGATGGCTTCGGCGCCATACTCGTCCGCGCCGTTGCCCTTGGAGTCGGGATTCTCTTCGGCTGCTTTTTGTGCCATGGCGTCCTCTCTACTTCTCGCCGCCAATGACGGTGCCGTCGTCGACGCGAAGAAACTGGGCCGCGTCGCCCAGGCCCGCAAACAGCGACGCATCCGTGCCGGTCAGCCAGGCTTGCGCGCCAAGCGCCTGCAGCTCGGCGAACAGGGCGTTGCGGCGGGACTTGTCCAAATGCGCCACGACCTCGTCCATGAGCAGCAGCGGCGCGGCACCCCGTTCTGCCGCCTGCAGCCGGGCGGTGGCCAGGACGATTGCGATCAGGAGGGCCTTCTGCTCGCCGGTCGATACGGTCTCGGCCGGCCGGTCTTTTGCCAGATAGCGAACGCCCAGATCGCTGCGGTGCGGCCCCGTCGACGTCCGACCGGCCTCGCCATCGGCCGCGCGGTTGGCTGCCAGCGCGGTCCGCAGACGGTCCTCGGCCGCGAGCGCGGGGGTCTCGGCAAGCCACTCTTCCACCGCACCAAGCAGCCGCAACCCCGCCTGCGGGAATGGCGTCTCCGCCGCGGCGCAGGCGCGGTCCAGACGGTCGACCACCTGTCGCCGGGCGACCGAAATGGCAACCCCCTTTTCGGCCATGGTGGTCTCCAGTGCGGCCAGCCAGGCAGGGTCCCCGCCGCCGCCGCGCAGGAGCCTGAGGCGTTGTCGCATCGCCGTTTCGTAGGCGGCAACCCGCCCGGCGTGTGCCGGATCGAAGCCGTAAACGATCCGGTCGAGAAACCGCCGGCGGGCGGAGGCCGCATCGACCAGCAAGCGGTCCATCTCCGGCGTCAGCCAGGTCATGGCCACGATCTCGGCCAACGCGGACGGGCCGCGGACCGTGGCACCATCGATGCGGACGGCACGCCGCTCGGCCCGATCCGCACCCGGCTCCGGTTTGACCATCCCCGTACCGATGTCGGTTCGGCCGCCGGGCAAATCCACAGTGGCGGCGACCGCCCAGCCATCGTCCGGTCTGTCGTGGTGCACCAGTTCCGAGAGCCGCGCGCGCCGCAGTCCGCGGCCCGGCGCCAACAGGGAGACCGCTTCCAGCAAATTGGTCTTGCCGGCGCCGTTGGCGCCGACCAGAACCAGCGGCCGCCGGTCGAGCCCGAGACGCAGGGTTGGATAGCTGCGGAAGTTGGTCAGCGTCAGGCGCCGAACCGCAAGACGGTCGCTCGCCGCGCCCGGGGGCGCCAAACCGTGCTCCACTGCCGGGTCCTGCGTGCGGTCTGCCGTGATCTCGCTCACACCCGCATCGGCATGAGGACGTAGAGCGCGCTGGCGTCGCGAGAATCGCGCACAACCGTGGGCGATGCGGCGTCTGCCAGGCTGAACTGTGCGGTCTCGCCCTCGATTTGCTGCGTGATGTCCAGCAGATAGCGGGAGTTGAAGCCGATCTCCAGCGCCTCGGCGCCGTAGCTGACACCGATTTCTTCGCTGGCGCTGCCGTTGTCGGGGCTGGTTGCGGAGAGCACCAGGCTTCCGTCATCGAGCGCCAGTTTTACCGCCCGGGACTTCTCCGTCGAGATTGTCGACACCCGGTCCACCGCCTGCGAGAAGTCGCGGCAATCGACCTCGAGGACCTTGTCGTTGGCGTCCGGAATGACGCGCGTATAGTCCGGGAAGGTCCCGTCGATCAGCTTGGAGGTCAACACGCCGCCGTCGAAGGTAAAGCGGATCTTGGAGTCTGAGAGCGCGATTTCGATCTCCTCCGTGACCTCATCGATCAGTTTGGCCAGCTCCGCCACCGTCTTGCGTGGCACGATGACGCCAGGCATGCCTTCGGCGCCCTGCGGCAGAGGCATCTCGATCCGCGCCAGGCGATGGCCGTCCGTGGCCACGGCCCTGAGGGTATGCTGGCCCTCCCCCTCCGCCGCGTGCAGGTAGATGCCGTTCAGGTAATAGCGTGTCTCTTCCGTCGACATGGCGAAACGGCTGCGATCGATCAAACTGCGCAGGTCGTCCGCCGCGATGCGGAACCGGTAGGGCAGATCCCCCTCGGACATGACCGGGAAGTCCTCGACCGGCAGCGTCGACAGGTGAAACTGGGACCGCCCCGCGCGCAGCACCATCCGGCCGTCTTCGGTGGCATCAAACTCGATTTGTGCGCCTTCGGGCAGTTTGCGCACGATGTCATACAAGGTGAGCGCCGGCGCGGTCACCGCGCCCGGCTGCACGATCTCCGCATCCACCTCTTCGACCATGGCGATGTCCATGTCGGTGGTCGTCAAGCTCAGCCTGGCGTCCTTGGCATCCAACAGGACATTCGACAGGATTGCGATGGCGTTGCGTCTTTCAACCACACCCTGAACATGGGCCAAGGACTTGAGTAGGTTTGCTCGTTCGATGATCAGCTTCATGACTCGATGGATGTTCGCCCCTCCCATTGGGTCTTTTTTGGTTCGATAACCGTTCCGTTTGCCATGACGTCAGCAACGGCTTTCGATTTCGGGGAGCACATAAGACTCCGGCGGCGGAACCTCGAAGGCGCTTCCGTGCGCGACGCTACGAACCGACGATATACTTCGATTCCGCCCCGCCAAAGCGGCCAACCGCCGCCATGTGTGATGGTTCGGTAACCAGCTGAGTATTATAGCACAGGGCCTAGAACTCCCAAGCTTAATCCGCCCGGGCGGACCCTGGACACGCGTCTTCGCGGTTCCGGAAAATTGTTTTGTTTGAAAGCGTTACAGAAACCGCCGTGGCTCACGAAATCCGCCTCAGGCGGTGCGCGCGTGCGCCTTCCGCGCGCCACCGTCCAGGCGTCCTGTGCGGCCGCGAATCAAGCTGCCGGGATCATCCTTCGAGCGAGCGCTTGATGACTTCTACGTCCTCCGCAAAGCCTACATCCTCGGCGCACAGCCGCTCCACGGTCTTGACCGCATGCATGACGGTGGTGTGGTCGCGGCCACCAAACCGCCGCCCGATTTCGGGCAGGGACCGGGTGGTCAGCTGTTTGGAGAGAAACATGGCCACCTGGCGCGGGCGCGCGACGGCGCGGGCGCGTCGCGCCGAATGCATATCCGAAATGCGCACGTTGAAGTGCCGCGCGACCGCCTTTTGGATGTCCTCGATCGTGACCTTGCGATCGTTCGCCCTGAGCACGTCCGAGAGCACTTCTTTCACGGTCTCGATCGAGATGTCCCGTCCGACCAGGGCGGCATGGTATACGACCCGGTTCAACGCACCCTCGAGCTCGCGCACGTTGGACGTGATCCGCCGGGCCAGGAACTCGAGAACGCCGCGCTCGATCTTGGTGCCGATGGACTCCGCCTTGGCTTGCAGAATGCTGACCCGGAGCTCGTACGTGGTCGGATGAATGTCCGCCACCAAGCCCCAGCCCATGCGCGAGCGCAGCCGCTCCTCCAATCCCTCGATGTCGGAGGGGGACTTGTCCGCCGAGACCACCACCTGATGGTTCTGGTCCACCAGCGCATTGAAGGTGTGGAAGAACTCCTCCTGGGTGGTGTCCTTGCCGGCGAAGAACTGCACGTCATCGATCATCAGGACGTCGACCGAGCGAAAGCGATCCTTGAAGTGCATCATGTCCTTGAAGCGGATCGCGCGGATCAGTTCGTACATGAACTTCTCGGCGGACAGGTAAAGGACCCGCCGCTCGGGCTGGCGTTTGCGGATGTGCCAGGCAATGGCGTGCATCAGATGGGTCTTGCCCAGCCCTACGCCCCCGTGCAGGAACAACGGGTTGAAAGGCACGGTCGGCGACTCGGCCACGCGCCGCGCGGCCGCATAGGCGAATTCGTTGGGCTTGCCGGTAATGAAGTTCTCGAAGGTCAGCCGCGGGTCCAAAGGCGTCGGGTGGCCGTCGTGGACGGGCTGTTCGGCAGTGGTCGGACCCTCTGCCGGCATCGTGCCGCCCCTACTGTTCGTGCTGGGACGCGCCGGACTCTCCGCCGGGATGGAGGGCGGGTTCTGCAGGACGATGACGTCAACGCTTCTGACGGAAGGATCCTCGTGCGTCCAGATATCCTGGATACGATCCAGATAGTGGCTGCGGATCCAGTCGCGCATGAAGTTCGTGCCGACCGATAACACGACCTTGCCGTTGGCGACATCCTTTAAAGCGATCGGCTTCAGCCAACTGCGAAACGCCGCGTCTCCGAACTCGCTCCGAAGCACTCCGCGAACGCGGGCCCAATGCACGTCTGAATTGGAGCCTTCCGTCTGAATCACGATGAAACCCTCCCTCCGGCGTTTCGCCGCATGTCAACCATCCCGCGATTTTCCATCTGGCCTCAGGGCCGCAACCGACGCTCCTTGCTTCAACGACCGATACGAAGGGTATACCGAATTCGGATGCCTCTACCTGGGTCTCCCGTGAAGCGCTTGCCTGCGACATGCGCCTGCCGCGACCGCACGATGCCGAGTGGCGCCAGCCTTAGGAGTCAACTCGGGCCGGTGTCACCCGTGCGCGGGATTACCGGCTTCGCTCCCGAGTCAGATTGGTGATCGCTCAGCCGAACACGCGAGACCCTGCTCTCTCCCACGCTGTCTGCTGTCCTTATCACCCACGAGCCGGTCCCGCCTGTCACCCGTCTGCCGTTTCGGCGGCATGACGAGATCGCTGATTGCGCCCCATCTCGCCACAAACTAAATGCAGCTTCCCATAGTATCAACGGAGTCAAACCGCATCCTGCGTGGCAATATCAATAGTCTTCCCCAAGTACTAGGTGTCAAATTCTAAGTACACCCCTCCTGTTTGAGAAAGCTTACATAGAAGCCCCCGCAAAATTTACAGGTTTTCGATGTTGGTGCGGAAAAAAACCACAAATCCTTTTGGCAAGGATTTGAATTGCGCCGTTTCCTCTGCCCCATGCCAGACAAACACTCTAGACCCAGCTTAAACCGCATGCAAGCAAGACTCGATAACCGGGCGGGAAAAAAATTTACCATTGTTGCATCATGAACACCCCGCAAGTGGATTTTTCAGCCGTTCAATGTGTTAGTTCAAACTTCGCCAGATTCTATAGCAAGACAGTGGGGCAACCCCTCGGTTCCGGACGATTCCGGAGGCGCCTTGTTCCCTTGCGTTGGGCATCCCGGTTCGAGATGATGAGAGCATGGTCCTGCAAACGATTGGACACAGGGATTCGATCTCATCGGGCCATGTCCGCGGCTCGGGACACAAGGCCGCGGCCAGCGACCTGCGCAGGCTCAGGTCTAGGCACTGACGCAGTGTACTGCATCCTCTGGTTGAAATTCACGCCCGTTTCTTCGGAAGGGTGTTGACGATGGATCATCTCTTCTGTTTCGGGCTCGGATACACCGCAACCGCGCTGGCGCGCGCGCTTATGGCGGCCGGATGGCAGGTGGCCGGCACATTTCGCGAGCCGGGGAAAAGGGACAGCCTCGCGGCCATTGGCATCGAGTCACATTCGTTCGACGGTACCGGGCCGCTGCCGGCGACGGAGCGGCTGCTCGCCGGCTGCAGCCATATTCTGATATCCATTCCTCCCGGGCCAGAGGGCGATCCGGTACTCGCACACCACGCGACCGACATCGCTGCGGTCGGCGGGCTACGCTGGCTCGGCTATCTGTCGACGACGGGTGTCTATGGCGATCGGGACGGCGGCTGGGTAGACGAGGACACGGAGTTCGCGCCGACGGGACCGCGAGGGGAGCGCCGGGTCGCCGCCGAGCAAGGCTGGCTCCGGCTCTGGCGCGAGCACGGCGTGCCCGTGCATATCTTTCGGCTGGCCGGGATCTACGGACCGGGCCGGAACGCGCTGGAAACCGTGCGATCCGGCGCGGCCAAGCGCATCGACAAGCCCGGGCAGGTGTTTTCTCGCATTCACGTCGAGGACATCGTTCAGGTCCTGCGGGCCTCCATGGCGCATCCCCGTCCCGGGGCCGCCTACAACGTCTGCGACGATGACCCGGCGCCGCCGGCGGATGTGATCGCCTATGCCGCCGACCTGCTGAACGTGCCGCCGCCTCCGCTGGTGCCGTTCGAGCAGGCGGAGCTCTCGCCGATGGCCCAGAGCTTCTACCGCGACAACAAGCGGGTCCGAAACGCGCGCATCAAGGACGAGCTTGGCGTGACATTGCGCTTCCCGAGCTACAAAGCCGGGCTCGACGCGCTCTACGCTCAGGACGGATGAGGCTCGAGTTCCGCCAGCAGGGCGCCGACCGCACGCGTCAGGCGGGCAAGATCGCGCGCGCCGGACAGCCGATGGTCCCCGGACTTGACGAAGGTAATCTCCACGTCGGTAGAGGCGAGCGCCGCCGCCAGGCGCTGCGAGGTGGCCCAGGGGACGTCCGGATCGGCCATGCCGTGGATCAGCCGGACCGGACAGGTGAGCGGGATGGGTTTGCGCAGCAGAAGATGCCGGCGCCCGTCCTCGATCAGCTTCATGGTGATCGGGGTCGGCTCTTCGCTGTATTCGGAAGGCTCGTGGAACACGCCCTCGGTTTCCAACGCGTGGCGAAAGGCCGCGCCCCCGGTCTCCCACATCAGGTCCTCGGTGAAGTCGGGCGCGGCGGCGATGCCGACCAGACCCGCGATCCGCTCGGGCCTGGCCAGGGCCACCAGCAACATGACCCAGCCGCCCATGCTGGACCCGACCAGGACTTGCGGCCCCTCGGTCAGTTCGTCGAGCACGAAGATCGCATCCTCTGCCCAGTCGCCGATGGTCCCGTCGGCGAACTCGCCCGAGGACTCGCCGTGGCCGGTATAGTCGAATCGGAGATAGGCGTGCCCCGTCGTGCTGCAAGACGATTCGAGGGCAAGCGCCTTGTCGCCGGTCATGTCCGAGCGAAAGCCCGGCAGGAACAAGACGCCCGGAGCCTTGCCCGCTGTGCGGTTGTAGGCGATGCGGGCGCCGTCGGCGCGGTCCAGCACTCCGGTCTCCTTGCGTCCGGCGGGATTCCCGGTCATAAGCCTTGCGCGGTCCCCCTTCGTTGCCCAGCGTCGAGATGGCCATGAGCAAAGCACAGGCGCAAGACAGTGACAACCAAGCGACGCCCGCGGGGCGCCCGGTCGTGCTGCAGGTGTTGCCCGCGCTGACCACCGGCGGGGTGGAACGGGGCACGGTGCAGATTGCGGCCGCCATCACGGCGGCCGGCGGGACCGCGCTCGTCGCCTCGTCGGGCGGGCCGCTGGCACACGAGCTCCGCCGGGCCGGGGCGACCCATCTCGATCTGCCGCTCGCCTCCAAGAACCCCGTGACCATGCGGCGCAACACGGACCGGCTGGTGGACATCATCCGGGCACACGGCGTCGAGATCGTGCACGCCCGTTCGCGCGCGCCCGCTTGGAGTGCCCATGCAGCCGCCCGGCGGACCGGTGTTCCGTTCGTGACCACCTTTCACGGCACCTACAACGCCGGCAACGCTCTCAAGCGCCGCTACAACTCGGTGATGCTGCGCGGCGATCGCGTCATCGCCATTTCCGAGTTCATCGCCGAGCATATCGAGACCAACTACGAGATCGATCCCGCCCGCCTGCGCATCATCAACCGGGGTGTCGATCTGCGCATTTTCGATCCGGCGCGGGTGACGGCGGCGCGTCTCATCCAGATGGCCGAGCGTCTGAAGCTACCGGATGGGGTTCCGGTCGTCCTGATGCCCGGGCGCCTGACCCGATGGAAGGGCCAGGCTGTGCTGATCGAGGCGCTGGCTCAACTGGGGCCCCGGGGCCAGCGCCCGGAGGTCTGTGCCGTGATCCTGGGATCGGACCAGGGACGCAAGGGCTATCGGTCCGAACTCGAGCAGCTGGTGCGCGCGCG
>JAAUXY010080189.1_pt1 | contig 19114 bp, 20 predicted proteins | sample 7278121 | NCBI WGS metagenome assembly JAAUXY01 (sample SAMN14350117, study PRJNA611818) | marine sediment metagenome | isolation source: surface marine sediment (1.8m) | place: French Polynesia: Moorea | collected 2018-08 | reverse complement strand
GGCCGCCAGGTGTCTCTTTATCTCCTCATCACGCAGCATCGTGCTCAGTCCGTCAGAACAGAGTAAGAGGAGATCACCGTGGCGGACATCGATCTCGCGTACATCGGCACCAAGCCACTTGCTATCGCTGCCTCCGCCGACAACACGTGTCACCACGCTCCTGAGCGGATGCGTCTCTGCCTGCTCATTGGACATCTCACCGGCGACGACCTGTTCATAGACCCAGCTGTGATCCTGGGTCAGAAGCTCCAGTTGGTCTCCACGGTGTAGATACGCCCGGCTGTCGCCCACATGAGCAATCGCCAGGGTCTTACCTCGGAGCAGGGCGCTGACCACCGTCGTACCCATCCCTAGTAGTTTGGCATCCTGTTGGATAGCCGTCTGGACTTTATCGTGTGCAACCTGGATCGAACGTTTCAGCGAGTTGGAGTGAGCGAGAAGACCGTTGCCATTTTGTCGGCTGCGCCCTCGCGCGATGAACGTACGCATGGACTCTACGGCCATGCGAGCGGCCACGTCGCCATATCCGTGTCCGCCCATGCCGTCCGCGACGATATAGACCTGCTTCCTGTCGTCGATCTCGAAATAGTCCTCGTTGCGGTACCTAACCAAGCCGATATCGGTGATTCCGTGAGATGTGATCCGTAGCATTTCTTCCACCCTCCTTGTGGCTGTTCGTCTGATGAGGCGGCTACTCATCTCAATGCGGAATCCGGCTTCAAAGTCAATCAAGGTGAAGCGGAGGAGGGTTGGCGGTTCTCTTGGACGGCCTGGCTGTCTCACTCGTTGGAGTAGTCGCTTCAAGCGACTTTCTGAGCACTGTGCCAAAATCACCTGGCTATGCCCCATGCTGTCGAACTTCCTCCACCCCGTGACTGGCAGGTCTTCGAAGACTTCTGCCGTGACCTGTTCGCAGCAGAGTGGGGTGATCCAGAAGCACAGAAGCATGGCCGTTCCGGCCAGAAACAGCACGGCGTTGACATCTTTGGTCGGCGTGACGGCCGCTGGCAGGCTGTCCAGTGCAAGCGCAAGCGTACGTTTCCCGAGAAGAAGCTGACGGAGAAGCAGCTACGCGACGAGGTGACGGCTGCGTACCAGTTCTCTTCGCCCCTAGAGTTACTGGTGGTCGCCACAACAGCGCCGCCAGACGCCGCGATACAGGCAGTTGCTGCCAAACTCACCGACGACCATGCCAAAGAGGACGCAGAGAACAAGCGCTTCAGGGTCGTCGTCTACGGCTGGAGTGAGCTGTGCGAGAAGCTGCAAAGGCACCAGGCCTTCTTCGACACCTGGCAACGGGAGTTCCTTGGCCAGAAGCGGTCCCCGCGGTTCTATGGTCTTCCTCCAGCAACTTCGTTTCCCTGTCTAGGCCGGGCAGTCGAGCTTGAACGACTCCACGAGGAGATACAGGGCAACCCTACCTCGGCTGTATCAGCCCATGTGGCGCTCTACGGCAGTGGCGGTGTGGGAAAGACACGTCTAGCCTTCGAGTACGCCCATCGATTTGCCGAGCACTATTCAGCTGGCATCTTCTGGACTGTGGTCGGCAATCGAGAACCGCTCGCGGTCTGGGCCGAGTTAGGAAGAAGGCGCCTCGCAAGCGAAATCACACAGGACGCCGACAGCGCTCTGGATTTCTTCAGGTTCCTCGACAATGTCAGTGAGCCCAGGCTGATCGTGCTTGACGACCTGACCGGTGATCCCCAGCGTTTTGGACAACGGCTCGAGATCGCTGGAGCTTGGTACGCAGCCCTACCGACCTCACCTAATGTGAAAATCCTGATTACCACTCGGTTGTCGGAGGTCGTCGGCGCTCGTCCCATCTTGGTCTCTCGTCTTGGCACCGATGCCGCAGTAAAGCTTCTCTTGACGCGTGCAAAACGCGAACCTATCGAGATGGCCGATGAGGAAGCTCTTGTAGATCGTGATCTCGACGGACACCCGCTGGCAGTATCCTTAGCGGGCTCCTATCTTCACAAGGTACGGCAACTGAGTATTTCTGCGTACCGGGAGCGATTGCGCGAAAGTGGTCTCACCGAAGAGTTGGAGACAGCCGCGCTGCACGCTGGGAGTGCCATACCGGATCATGAACGCTCAATTGCAGCAACATATCGACTGAGTCATGATCTCCTCGATCCACAAGATCCTATCGATACGATTGCAAGAGATCTGCTAGACCTTTCGGCATTTCTGGCACCTGGCGTTGAGATAGATTCGAATCTAGTCGTCCAAACAGCACGCCTTACAAACAAAAAGACCGGCTCAGATCAAGCCGAATTGGCTGCTGCAAGGCTCGAGGAGATATCGCTATTCGAGCCCGGACGAAGAATTCATACTCTGATTGCAGACTATGTCCGCTGGAGCCAAGACTCAAAGACAGCAAGGCGGTCTAGTGGGCTCATGCTCAAACTGTCGAACTCACTGTTCCCAAAGAACATGAAAGACACAAGCTGGAAGATCCTAATGCCGGGAGGTCGAGATGAGTGGGAAGAGTTAACTCCAGCGCGGCGGCAGCACGTCAGTGCCATTAACTACCTTGGAGATAGGATTTCCGAACGACACCCAAAGATCGCTGCACCGTGGCTGGAGAAGCTTGCTGTCAGTCACAGTAATATTGGTCAAATTTTATTGATCCAAGGCGAGTCTGCAACTGCTTCGTCGCATTTTGAGGCTTCAAAAGAGGTATATGAGCGTCTTCGTCGTCGATATCCTCGAAATAAGAAATGGCGAGATGCTTTGGGCCAGAGCCACAGCGCCCTAAGCCGAGTATTGCTCAAGCAAGGCGATCAAGAAGGGGCTCTAAGTCACATGGCGACCATGACCAAGCTTCTTAAGAAACGGTCTTCCAAGAAGAAGAGAGTTAATCGGCCACGGCCACGACCACAGCCACAGGATCTCCAAACCGCCCAAAGGAATTTTGAGATAACATCAACGAAAACAGAACGAGGGCTCGAGCAATATATCGACGAGAAACCGGAGCTTCTGAGAGAGCCGACTGCTGAGACCGCGGGTGAGATATACTCGATTGCCGGCCTTTACCTAGAGATGGGCGGATTGGAGAATCTGGAGACCGCGAAGAAATTCTTGAGGAGCCTGGTGGATCTGGATCCTGGGAATGTACAGTGGCAACTAGATCTCGCACAATGCTACCGGCAACTTGGGGTTGCGTTTCGGAATCAAGGCGAGATATCCAATGCGCTGCGAGAACTCAATCATGCCCGAGATATCTTGCAAGCCCTCATAGAAGAGAATTCTGAGTACGTTGAGTGGCAGCTGAAATTCGTGGAAGTATGCAGTGAATTATCCTATGTGACCCCTGCCGATGAAGCCATTTCCTATCTCGATGAAGGGCTCGAGATCTTGCGAGAGCTGGACGCTGAGGAGCGTCTGCCCCATGGTAGCCGAGTACAGATTACTCTTCTCGACTTGAGACGCAAAACGCTGAGTTCATAACTCTCCGGGGCATCTGGTGCAAAAAGTCTGGACCGAGGCACCTCCAGTTGCTGGACCTGGCATCATTAGGTGCCAATCTGAACTAACAGATTCTTGGGCGAATAGGCTGATTCCCGTCGGATGTCCTAATCTGGGCACATGTGACAGGGGCGTAATCGGCATTGGGGCCGATCTTCTGACCCCTGCGCGAAAGGAGGACGATATGTCCTGTACTCGTCTTGTGTCCTTTGTCCTGGTCCTAGCGCTGTTGGGAGGCATTGCTGTGCCTTCCCTTGCAATGGGGCCAACCGTTGTTCCAAACGGCGTCGCAGCGGGACCAACCGTCGTTCCGAATGGCGGGGCGAACATAGGCCGAACGTGACGCCCAACGGCTGATCTGCTGGCCCGGTAACAGGGGCGCGGGATATCCCCGCGCCCTTTCGTCAGGTAGTATGGCCAAACTTGGCGGGAAGTTCCGCATACAAAGCGTTTAGACTCCCGGTTAAAAGAGAGAGGAGGCGTTTATGCTCGACCTCATAAAAGAGCTGTCTCTACCTGACGATGCGGGACTTCTTCTCACGGAGTCCCAGTTCTGGACGCCGGAGGTCTGTGTCGAGCTGTTCCGGCAAGCAGACTTGATCGGCTTTACCGACCCCAAAGGTGGCCTCGCTGTCGCGCGGGAGGCGGTGCGGATGGTGGACAAGCTCCCTGGCGAGTATACGCGGGGATCAGAGAAGACGTTACTTAAGAGCCGAGGGTTTGCCATCCTTGGGAGTCGACTTCGAGCTGTTGCCAAGCTCGATGAATCGGAGAGCGTTTTCATGCTGGCCTGTGGACTGAGCTGGGGCGCACTACCCCTAGACGTGGCAGATCTACTCCGGCGCCGGGGTATGCTGCGGGTAGATCAGCGGAGGTTCCGCAACGCACGGGTGCTAGAGAATCGGGCACTTCGGATATGCCGGCAAGAGGCGGATGAACACATGATTGGGTGCGTGCTCTTGGCTCGGGGCGAAGTGTATTTCCAGGCGCAGAACCCTCAGGAGGCAGCTCGAGACTACGGTGCAGCGGCGGATCTGATCGACGCGGATCGGTGCTTCATCTCCTTCTATAGCGCGGTCCACAATCTCGGCGCGGCTCTGGTGAGAGGTGCAGCCATTCCGGCAGAACTTTCGGTGGCCGTCGAACAGATCGAGCGTGCCAAAGAGATTGGCTTTGGGCCGGATACGCTACCGGGTCTGAATCTGATCTGGATTCAAGGTGCGCTATTGGAGAAACTCGAGCGCGACGATGAAGCGGAAGCTGCGTATCAGGTATCAGGAGCAGGCTTGGCGGCGCTGGGATCGGTGTATGAGCTGGCGCTCAACAGGCTCGACTTGGCGGCGCTGTTGCACCGGCAAGGGAGACTTGGAGAACTAATTGACCTCGCAGCTGAGATGTTCCCGCTCTTCGGTACGTTCCGCGCGAATCGAGAAGTGATGGCGGGGCTGCGACTCTTCCACAATGCTGCCGTCGATCGGCGAGTGACGCTCGAGCTAATCTCCAAAGTTCAAGCGATGATTGCTCAGGCCGCCCGGAAAGTCGACTGATGAAGAATGGATCTACGGTAATCCCTAACGGGGCGCCGGCCTAGCCGTCGCTGCCGTTTCCATCGTCCTCCCCATCGGGATCATCGAGGGTGCTGAGGATATCCGCAGCCTGCTCGGGAGAGCGGGTGAAACTCTGAAGCAGCCGCTCCAGCTCCTGACGATCGGCGTGAAGATTCTCATCAGCTGCTTCCTCTTCCTTGGGCGGCATCTTGAAGAAGAGCCTGACTGCTTCGCGCACCAGCTCGGCCTGGCTGGTCTCGCGCTCATAGGCTTCCTTCCTCAATCTCTGCGCTTCATCTGGATGGAACCAGAACGTCTTCTTCACTAGACCGGTTGGTGAACGGGTCGTCTTGCCGTTGCCTCGCTTTTTGGTCATGGGGCGTATCCTACCTGAAACGACATATGGCGTGACACCTGTACTTCCATCTGGCAAGGCGCTTGACTTCCATTGTGCCATACATCCGGTCTGCTGGCGTCAAGGAGCGCCTGAACGCCGCGGATCGCCGTGAGAAGGCGCGATCCTCTTCCTCAGCCAGCTTTGTCAGTCTCTTCAGGGATCGTTGAAGATCAGCACGAACTGCTGAGCGATTTTTTTGGCGGTTTCCGTAATGATCTACAGGACCGGGGGAAGAGCGCATCGTCGCCTCCAAGCTTGCTTCACCCCGGCCTGTCTCCTCCCAAGGCGGCGATCACCGATTCGTCCCTCCCCCGATTGCTGATCGCCGCCTCTTTTTACTTGTCAGCCAGCTCGCTTTTTAGCCACGCGCGAGCGAAGTTCCATGAACGGCCAACAGTCGCAGGCGACAATTCCATTACCTCAGCCGTCTCGTCCATCGTCAGGCCACCGAAGAAACGTAGCTCAACCACCCGCGCCGCACGCGGACGAATAGCCTCCAGACGCTGCAAAGCGGCGTCCAGATCTAGTGCATCCACCTTCTTCTCCGGCACTTCTGCCAGATTATCGAGCAGAGTAATCCGCCTCTGATCCCCACCTCGCTTCTTGCTTGCTCGCTCCCGGCTGTAATCGATCAGCACCTGGCGGACGACACGCGAGGCAAGGCTCAGAAAGTGTGATCGGTTGACCGCTGCTGGCGCCGTTCGTTCAATCATCCGCGCGTAAACCTCATGAACCAGCTCTGTTGGTTGCAGAAGATGAGACTTTCTTCGCTCTTTTGCAAGAGCGAGCCCAGCCAGCTCGCGCAGCTCTTTGTATATCCGCGACATCAGACGGTCCCCGGCCTCGCGATCACCTTCCTGCCACCGTTCTAATAGCGTTGTCACCTCTTCGTCGACCATCTTTTACCTTGCCTTTCGTGTGGATTCTGCTATGTTGCTGAGACAGTTAAATTTAACATGGAGATGCTCATGTCCGATAAAATGAAGAAAGAACTGGCAGCTATTGCACTCTCTGCAATGACCAGCAAAGCAAAACCAACCGCTGATGAGACACGAGGTGGTAGGTATGATGTCAATAACTGCGGCGTACAAGCAGGCTGCATCACATACACGTCCTAGTTACTTGGAGGGGAAGAAACACCTAGTTACTCCACCATTCCTCTGGCTCGATAAAATGCCTTCAGCCGCTCCAGGCTCTCTTTCACACGCCTGTCGTCCTCTGGAAATCCTTGCATCTTGATCGTCTCCCAGCTTCTAAGGAGAAGTTTTTCTGCTTCTTCGTCCTCGTTCAACTCCCCAAGACATCTGCCAAGGCGACCTGCTGCAACCGCAGTGAGGAAGTGGTCCCGGCCCAGACCCATCTGTCGCACTTCGTAGCCTTGTCGGTACCAAGACACCGCTGCACCACAGCCTTCGAGTAATTCCATACTCCAGCCGAGCCCTAGCCATGCGAAGGCAAGCTGCGGGTGATTGGCAGGATGAACAGATCTCATCACAGCAGCACATTCATCATAATTTTGGCGCGCCAGAAGGGCATCTCCACGCTTAAGTGCGATGCCACCTAGAAGGCACAAGTTTAGAGCTACATTTTCATGCTTATCGCCGAAAACCTGTCGATTGAGGCGTAGTGCTTCCTTCGCTATTCGTTCAGCTTCGTCTACTTCCCCCTGATCAATCAGAATTAGCCCAAGGTTGTATAGCGCAGCAGACGTTCCTGGATGATCTTCCGGAAGAATCTTGAGGATCTCCTGGCTTGTACGCTCTGCACTTTTGTCGTCGCCCAGCCGCATCAAGACCGGAACCAGTTTACCGAGAACTTCTGCGACATAAGTATTATCACCACGCATCGCTTTGCGCAGCATTGGCAGCGCTTCCTCAATGAGCGTCCGTGCTTTGTCAAGATCGCCTTGCCGATAGTGGACGATGCCCAGATCGGCAAGATTTCTTCCCAGTGCCGGACCCGGTCCCGTAGTCCGCCGAACATCCACGAGTTGGGTGAGCAGCTCTTCCGCTTCTGAGTAATTGCCCTGATCCCGGGCTATCCATGCCAGACCCTCGACAACCCGCAGGATCTCAGGATCTGACAGGAAGAAACGATCTTCGAGGACGCCCAGGGCCTTGTGAAGCAAGGCTTCCCCCTCCTCAACCTGTCCGAGCCAGACAAGTGCCAGGCCGAGGCCGCGAAGGCACCGCGCATGCTCGATCGTTTCTTCCGAGAACAATTTCAGTGCGTTGCGGTAGTAGCCTTCAGCCGCGCGGTAGTCTCTCCGGGACCATTCCAGCTCACCAAACTGGTAGAGGCTGAGGCCGACATCAACGCCAGCCTCGCGGCGGAGTTCATGCGCATCGTGTAAGAGCGGTTCGGCCTCGTGAAAGAGGCCAAGCGAGACATAGACCTCACCAATGGCAGCCAGAAGAGTCGCTAGCAGGTCGGGCTCGCTCGCGAGATCTTGGCGTACCTTGTCAGCGCCTTGATCGAGGATTGCGCGTGCGGTCAGCTCGTGACCTCGTGCCGTTTCCGGATCGGAAGACTTGAAGGCATTGATGAACGCGTCACGGGTCAGCTCGGCACGATCGCGCTGGCGGTTAGCGATCTGCGTTTGCCGGATCAGCGCGGCGATAAATCCCACCAGTACCAGGGCGCCTATCACGCCGGCAGCCACCGCCAGCCGGTTGCGCCGGACGAACTTGCGGAGGCGGTAGGTGAGAGCGCCCTCGCGAGCCAGGACGGGCCGGTGTTCCAGATAGCTCTTGATGTCTTCTGAGAGCGCACCGACGCTTGGGTAGCGCTGATCCGGCTCTTTTCTGAGTGCCTTGAGGGTGATCGCGTCGAGGTCGCCTTTGAGCTCTCCCGGGGCAGTTGCTGACATAGACGGTCGCGGTACGTCGCCGTCGACGATCTCTTTTCCCAGCTCGAAAGAATCTTCCATTTCCCTGTAGGGAAACCGACCCGCCATCAGCTTGAACAACACCACTCCGAGCGAGTAGACATCACTTGCCGTGGAGATCGTCTCGCCTCGCACTTGCTCCGGACTGGCATATGCCAACGTCATCGGGCTTGGCCCCTGCGTCGTCGTCATGCCGGCACCGGCTTCAGGGTCTAATGACTTGGCGATTCCGAAGTCGAGCAGCTTCGGTACGCCTTCAGCCGTCACCAGGATATTGGACGGCTTGAGATCCCGATGCACGAGTAGATTTCGGTGCGCGTAGGCAACGCCGGCGCACACCTTCAAGAATAACTTCAGCCGCCTAGAAACAGAGAGCCTCTGGTCCTGGCAATACTGCTCGAGTGGCAATCCATCCACATGCTCCATGACCAGATAGGGCTGGTTATCCTCAGTCGTTCCGCCCTCATACATCCGGGCGATAAAAGGATGCTCCAGCCCCGCCAATAGCTGGCGTTCACGCTCGAAGCGCTCGATCAGTGCCGGTGGCGCCCAGCCTTCGATCAGCTTCAGCGCTACCTTTCGTTCAAACTCCCCTTCCCGCATCGCCAGGTACACCACACCCATTCCGCCCCGTCCAAGGATATTGACGAGCTTGTAGTCGCCAACCAGCTGCCCCAGGCGCTGAAGCGGCGCCGCCTCTGCTGGCGGTAGCACCTCCGTATCGACGCGGAGTAGTGGCTTGGCCAGGAACGTGCCCGCTGACTCCAAACTCCGCAGCAGCCGCTCGACCTCTCGCTTTAGCGGAACATCACCCTCACACTCCCGATCAAGAAATGCAGCGCGAGCATCTCCCTCCAACTCGACAGCTTCACTGAAAACAGCTTCCACCCGACCCCAATCGACCATCAGAACGTCATTCTACACCCGCGTCCTGACGAAAAGGCCGGGCGACGGCCGAACCAGGAACGCAGATTCCAGAAGGCTATGGAAATGCCGCGCTATGGAAGCCGTGGAAAGCTGCCACCCCCTTCCTTTCCTCCCGCACCTTCCCACCGCTCCCACGAGCCGCTTGGAAAACGCGCCCTCCAAACCTCCCGAAAAGCGCGTTTCCCACATTCCCACAGCCACTACGACTGTCTAAAGGTAGAAGAATCAAAACAAGAGACGAATAAAGCAATTTACAGGCAGCGCTCCTGAAAGGTCGCTTTAGGAGCGATGCTGCCGGCGTCGTGTGACTGGAGGATGATTTTTCTTCTGATTGTGTAGTGTGGAGACATAGATGACGGAGCGGTAATCGGCACTCAAGTCGTCTTACTCGACTCCGGCACAAGGAGGACGCTATGTCCCGTACTCGTGTTGTCTCCTTCGCTATGGTGCTGGCACTTCTCAGCATCGCTTCGCCCACCTTCGGCATCGGTCCGACGATTGTAGCCAATGGCCTGACAGAGCCCCCGCCGCCGAGCATCGGTCCTACGATCGTAGCCAATGGCCTGACAGACCCACCTCCAAACATCGGCCCAACGATCGTCGCCGGAGGCATCACTGCGTGGCTGTCCAGCCTGTGGGGCTGGTTTGACGTGCTGTTTGAGGTGGGAACTCTGGGCTCAAACCGCTAAGGCGTTGGCCGGGCAAGGGCAGAGGGCCAGGGTCCGGCCCTCTGCCCTTTCGCAGGTTTGCTGAAATTTTCTGTGTAGTAGAATAGCTTCGATCAGACTCTTTGGTTGTTGGTTTTGCCCCGTTGGTCTGAACACAGAGGGTTATAAGGATATGGCTGTAGCAGGATTGTCACTTCCCGAAGAATGCGCACGTCTGCACCAGGAACCGCGACTCTGGACGCCGACAACGTGTATCGAGCTGCTCGACGAATCTGAGGTGATCGGCTTCACCGATCCCAGGGGCGGCTTGTTTGTTGCCGAGGAGACCGTGCGGATGGTCGACCGGCTGCCTGGTCCCTATGAACGGGGCTCTGAGAAGATGTTGCTTAAAGGACGTGGATTTAGAGTGCTTGGGAGTCGATTTCGAGCCGTGGCGGAGCTGGAGAAAGCCGGCCAATGTTTCATGATCGCGGGCGGGTTGATGTGGGGAGCCCCAGTGCTCGAAATCGTTGACCTGCTGCGACGGCGTGTCTACCACCAGATTGCGGAACGACAATTGGAAGCAGCCAACCGCTTGGCTATACAGGGGCTTGTGATGGTCGAGCGGGAGGGCGATGAACACGAGATCGGACGGATGCTGCTCGCCCAAGCCGAGGTCAAATGGGTGCGAGGTGATCTGCAAGCAGCCAAGCAGGGGTTTCAAGTAGCCATAGAGAAGGTTGATCCACAGCGGTTACTTATCGCCCATTGCCAGGCAGTTCAGAATCTGGCAGTCATGCTGGTAAAGGGTGCTGGCAATGAGGATGAGATCAGGGCCGCACTCGAGCAGATCCAGCGAGCTGAAGCGTTTGGATTTGGACCGGACACGCTGCCTGGACTGTCGCTTCGGTGGGTGAAGGCACTGTTGCTCGAGAAGATGGCAGAAGAGGAAGCCGCAGAAGCCGTGTTCCGCTCAGCTGCCATCGGCCTTGAGGCGCTTGGGGCTCCGTACGAGGTGGCGCTGATAAAGCTCGATCTTGCGGCTCTGCTTTGCAGACAGGGACGGCTAGAGGATCTGATCGAGATAGCGGCGCAGATGTTTCCGCTGTTTAGAAAACTCCGCGCCAATCGCGAGGTGATCGCGGGGCTAAGGCTTTTCCACAATGCGGCCGTCAAGCGTCAAGTCACGGTCGAACTGCTCCACCAGGTCCAAAAAATCATCGAGAAGGCAGCGCGGAAAGTGGACTGATTAGTCGCTGTCGTCTGCCTGCTCAAGCGCGCGCCGGAGTTCCGCGACTCTCTCTGGATCGGTAGCGTATTGCTCAAGGAGCTGCTCGAGCTCGCGGCGAAGTGCGGGTGAGTTTTCCAGCTCCTCGGCGAGGTCCTGCGCGATGTTCTCGCCGGTGGCGACGATGCCGGCCGGATCAGGCATCTTGAACATAAGACGCACGGCCTGGCGAACCAGGTCCGCCTGAGACACCTCTTGCCGGAAGGCTTCCAGCCGGAGCCGGTCAGCCTCATCCTGGTTGAACCAGAAGGTCTTCTTGACGAGACCGCTGGGGGAACGAGTGGTCGTGCCGCGTGGGCGTTTTTTGGCCATGGGGCGCAGTATATCTGACTTTGTATGGCGTGCCACCTATACTTCTGTCTGTCTTTCATGCTAGACTTACGGCGTGCCATACATACATACAGAAAACGATGACGGGACAGAGACCTGGGCGCCCCCGAGGAATCTGGAGGGAGCTGGCCAAGCGCTTCGCGGGATAGTCGCGGAGATCGCCATGGCAGAGCCTGCAGGTGAGCAGGAGCAAAGACTGCTCCGAAACATTCATCAGGCCGTTGAGACGCTTGGGTCCAGCCAAGCCGCAGCAAGAGAAATCGAGATGACGATCACCCGGCTATGGGTCCACCTGGTCGGGTTAATGGAGATCTTCCGTACGCTACAAGGCGACCGGGGGACAGCAGAGGACGTGCCCAACCGGGCGGGCACGGGGAAAGAGGGCGGGTAACGATGGACACGGCAATGCAGCTGCGTGCAAACGCGAGGACTCGGAGCAGGCGCCCGGTGATCAGGCGGGTGCGGTGCGATCTTGATCTGGTCGACGGGGAAGATATCGATGCTGCGCGTGAGCGAGTCAAAGTCCAGCTTGCGGCCCTGGGTGCCAGAGACGAGGACGGGTTCCCGGTTCCGGAGGACTACATTGACTTTGGTGCAATCGCACGACTCATCGACGGCGTGGCAAGCAGGAGCCCGGAAGAGCTTGGGATGCTTCTTGAGGTCTTGTGGCGCTCCAATGAGCGCGAGACAGCCCGGGCAGTTCTGTTGATCGCCGGCCAGGCCGAAGATCCACTTAGCGAACTTGGCGAAGTGTGCCAGGACGGGCTTCGGACCGCAGCAGCACTGGAGAAGCTCTGCAATGCGGAAGCCTGGGAGAACCCGGCAACGATCGTGGAAAAGCCCCGGGTAACAGCACTCTACCGGCTGCTATCAGCACGACTCCAGGACAAAGAAGAACTAGCCGAAGGAGTGGCGCGCAGATATCGGCAGATCAAGGCGCGGTTGTGGCAACACGCGGAGATCGAGGCAAGGCAACGGGCAGATCAGATCGACAAGCTGGCAGCCATCCGCGACGCTCAAGTGCCGGACCTTTGGGCGATCTATGAGGCTTTTGGCAAGCGTGTTGGTTAATTGTGGCCCTGGAACCGGGCCTTTCTTCCCAGGCGAGCTATCGTGGCCCGCTCTCTACAAAGAAACGGTTCCAGGGTCTTTGAATTTAAGGACTCGATGTGATCCAGGATAACGATGAAGCCGTGATCACGGCACTCGAGCTGGTCGCTAGTGAGTACGGTGAACTGGTGCCGTGGATACTCGACATCCTGGCAAATTCGCCGGCACGGCATTCCGTCTTGGGCCTGGTTCGCAGGTGGGATGCATCTGAGCCGGAAGATCTGGCACCCATAGCGGTACAAGGGGCGAGCGACCTGGACCGCATCGAGCGAAAGCGCCATTGGAAACAGGTCGAGGACGTCGTCAGCAATCCGCATCTGGCGGCGCTGTGCGATTTATCAATCTGTCGCGCCAAGAGGATCGATGGCATTGCCAGACGACGTCGGCTCGAGGCGGCCCATCGCCGAATGAAGCGCATCCTGGACCAAAAGCAAGCACGGAAGCAGCTGGACGCGTTTCTACGCGAGTCGCCCGCAACGACAATTGATCCTGACTGGATCGAAGGGTTCCTCAGGGGCAGATAGTGGGTGCACCGGCAAAGGATGAGTTGCCGCCCATTGGTGCTGCGTTGCTGTTAATACGGCGGCGGCGCGGTATGACACAGACGGCAATGGGTAAGGTCCCAGGTGCGCCCGACTTCAGGACGCTCAGCCATTGGGAGACGGCACGGAAGCTGCCGAGCTTACGCCTGCTGTGCGGGTACCTGGACGCCCTGGGGCTCGACTTCCACGACCTTCAGGATGCAATTGAAGACGTCAAGGGCGCAAGCGCAACCACGATGGCAGCAAGGTTCAAGGGCTTAGAGGATCGACTGACAACCCTGGAACGGGCGGTACTGGCTGCCATCGCAGACAAGAAGGACGAGGATGCTTAAGAGAGACGCCATCGACGCTCTATCGGCATTCCGCCCCGATCTGGTGCCACTGGTCAGGACACAGCTGACCCGCCGGCAGGAGCAAGCAGTAGCAGCGTGGGAGAGGTCAGAGAGTCTAGAGGCCGTTGCCAAGGAGCTTGGCATTGGTGAAAGCGCTACGCAGCAGCATTTGAGCCTGGCCGGAGTGCTCCGTGGCCAGGGCAGCCATAGGCGCCGGCAAGCGGTCAAGCTCCTGCGCCGGAGGAAGTCCGTGAAAGAGATCGCCAGTACTCTTGGGCGGATGCATCCGGTAACACTGGAACTCGCGGTCATGGATCTGGCCTATCTGCTACTCGAGGAGAAGCGTGGTAGGATATGAGCCCTCATGCGCAAGCCGCGAGCCAAGAGCACAAGGTCCCCTGGCGGCCTGATCAAGAAGACGTTCTGGTTTAACCAGAGTGAGGCCGACCGGCTCCGGCTGGAAGCGTTCCAGCAAGAGGTGTCTCAGGCCGACTTGGTCCGCAAAGCCATCCGCCTCATGTTCAAGATGCCGGATCCGCAAGAGCCGGATTCTGAGGACGAGACCTAAAAGGGCCGGGGCGGCTGGTCGCACCCTGGGAGGTTTAGGTGGCCACCCGCCCCGGCGGGTTGGCGCCGGATCGTGGCGCAGTGCTGGCTTGAAAAAGGGCCGAGACGGCGAGAACGCCATCGGGGGTTGGGCTGCGGCGGAGGGTCGCCGCCCCGGCCTACGGAACCCGGTTGCGTGCTTCGCGAGGATGCGAGCTTGTGTGCCTCGGAGTTGTTCCCGGGCTCATCAGTCATTGCGGAATCCAGGTGAAAACCCAGTCACAGAATCTGGCCTCTAACGCCGACGCCATAGGCACGCAAGTATGGCACGCCACATATACGTAAATCAAGAGACCAGCCAATCGCCGAGAGGGCAGGATGCGAGCAGCTTTGGCTCTTTGGCCAGTGGGTAATCCCGCTTCTCCTGCACTTCGACCAGGAAGTGGAAGCTGTATTTTCCGCTTGTGATGCTTGGAAGAGGTGACTATGGTGGCGATAAGCGCGGTGGGCTGCCGCGCCCAGGAATCACAAATTCCTTCAGTGGTAGGTCTGTGAGCCAGGACCATAAAGGAAGGCTCTATTGCCTTTCCCGGCTTACTCATGGCCGGGTGGCAATGTCATGTCCAGAGATCGTTAGATCTTAAAACCATTGCTGCCGAACTACTGCGGTATTTGTGACCCCGGCCACCTTTGAATTCTGGTGGCTGTTTCATCCAATGAGATGAACCGGCAAGGTTTTCAGTCCGGCCTTGCGCAAGGGATAGACAATGCCGCACGTTACGACCGAACTGGCAGACGAAATCAAACAGGCGATCGAAGCCATGCTACGCGCACACGCGACAGAATTGGACGTGCATGTGACACTGCTCCGTCTGCGCCTGTTTGAGGCCATAGAGGTGCTAGCCGGTTACGACGAGATACGCATGACGGTGCTGGCCTGCCAGTTACGGCGGGAACGGGAACGCCTGGAATCCTGGTAGCTGTGATCCGAAAGTTCAACTATTGATGCGATTGAGGTCGACGGATCGCGATGCAGGCGTCAGTCGCCTTGTCAGAGGGTTGCGTGTCAGGTTCTGCTGATTCCTAGGGGTCGTTGACCCTGGGACTCCGGCTTCCACCTGTAGTAAGGAATAGCTGCCTCGCCTATCAGGCGCTACGTCCTCAATGTCATAGATGCGGTTCTTATCGGGTCCGGCACCTAGCAGCCAATTCTTTTCCTTCTTATGCATTACAGGCGTGCCTGCACTGAATTTGTCGCTGCTGCAGCCGTAGCAAGAGAGCGACCAGAGACTCTCGCTCCATCTAGAAGTTTCGTTTGAGGTAAGTCGGGTGCCCGCAAACCTTCCGGCAGATTGCCGTTCTGCTCCGCTAGATATTCTCGCAGGGGCCCTTGCTGCTCACGAAGCTGTTCGAGATAATCGTCTCGCGTTTGATAGTATTGCTCCATAACATCCCTTAGCGCAGGAGAGAACATACCCAGGATTTCCTTGCTCAATTCAATGGCGTCTTCTCTGTCGATATCCTCACATTCACTCCTTAGCTCAAGCGCAGCCACATTGATGACCTGGGTTGAATAGGCTATCAATTCCATCGGATACTCTTCCTCACCATGAGGAGAGAAACCTTCAAGCATAGCGTGAATCTTGAATCCAGTAGCATGAGTTACAATCCTAAAAAGATTCTCGACAAATCCTTTCTCTTCAAGAGAAGGTTCCAGCGTGCCATAAATCAGTTCTCCCATTAACTGCAACGTTCGCTCTTTAGATCCTGGCTCGCAAAGCTTATCTATATCATCATGCACCAAAGACAATGTGTCTTCCGTTAACAGCTCCAAGGAAAGGGGGGTATCTTCTGAAGGGGAAATGGCGTAGTCCGTAAGGTGCCCCACTTCATGAAAGGTGTGTTCGTCTGCAAGACTGATTCGGAACTCCGGCTTCTTACTATAATCCACTGGTTCCATGGAGAATCCATAGTAATTGTCCCTACGATATCCATCGGCGACAGTGATATGTTTTGTGTCATCTCGAAAGCACCCCTGGTTTTTAGGTTCGTCTCTTTCGTCATCTTCCCTACCAAGTACCATATCGGTATCCACCACAATCGAGTGCTTCAGTGAGGTTGGATCAGAAGTGCGCACGATGATTTCCATCTCTTCTGGCTGATACTGCGCCAAGCGACTGGCAATCTCCGAACGGTCTGCAGAAGGTGCTGGCGCTGAAACCTGGGCTAGCTTTCTTCTGAATTGATCAAGATCTTCCGAAGTATATTCTAAGTCCACTATCGGATTCTCGCCCATCAATATTTCGTATATCTGGGCTAGCTCCTCATCTGGGAGCGCCGCTAACTGACCTGCCTCATATCTGGAGATGACCATGGCAGTGAGATTGCCTCGATCATCCCTAGCAGAGAGAGTCAGTTCATCTACATCCTCAGATAAGCCTTGCTCTACGTGAACGGTTTGAATTTCATTCCCTTCCCAATCGATAGCCCCCAGCACTTCTCCATCGGCATATAGCGTCACTACATCTTTCGCTGTGTGTATCTTATGCCGCAGGGCATCGGCAAGTATCTCTGTGTCTTCTGTCATCTACAAGCTACAATGTTCATTATCCTGTGAGCTTTATGATGACAAACAAAGCTTAAAAAATCGTTAATGCAGTTCTCGATCGAAAAATCTCTATGCGTCTGCTGTCTAGAGACAGGGAACGATTTTGACACGACTCCGGTCAGCCCGAATAAAATGATCTGAGTGCACAAGCGCCACTCACTCAAGAGCGTCGCATAGAGAACTCGGCTGGGGCTGCTCGCTTGACATCCCCCTTCGTTCTGGCTAGCCTACGGGGAAATATCCCTCCAAAGGGCTATTCTACAGATGCTCGCGCCCGTCTCTGATAATCACTCGCAGATTTAGGAGAATCTTATGACGATCGACGCTCTAGCCGGAGCAGCTATAAGCTCCGCATTCAGCTTCCTCTTTGACTGCCTTAAAGATCTTCTAGAATCGAAAAAGGAGGATGCCTCTTCCCAGGTTGAAACACATCCATTGAGCAAAGACATCGGGCCCTTGGTGCCTGACCCAGCCTTGCTGTCTCAGAATCGAAGTAAACTTGTCTTGATAGAGGAACTGTTAGAAGATTATGCAGCCGATCCTTCACTTATCCATGAGGAAGACTCACAACTAGTGAAGATGCTCATTAGGCTGAAAGACTGTCTCGAGGAAGTTTATGGGATCAAAGATTTGCCGTTGGACAAACTTCCTCCGGAAGACGTTTTTACTTATAAATCAATCGTTGAAGCTAAAAACACAGAAGGTCCTGTTAGCGGTTCTACATTGCATAGACTCAACGTAGATGGTCAAGCGACGATTACAAACAGAGTGACGGCTGAAGGAACGAAGAAAAGTTCTGAGGTCACAGGTTCTACCTACGGAATAGTTGACGTAGGAAGAAGAAAAAATGAGTGAACGACTTTCGATCGACGCTGCGAACAAGAGACTGAGAGATTGGCAGAAAGTAACTGAAAACGAACCAATTGCATACGTCACAGGGGCCGGCGAACCAGAACGAACTCTAGTTGTAAATCAACATGTCAAGTGGTGCCAGGGGGAAGAGAATGACACCCTGGCCTGGGTACACGTAGCAGCCGACGGCAAGCTATCCGCATTCCAAGATAAACCCGAAGACCTGCTGGGCATATTCTTTGACACTGTCATTCCAGGACGCCCGAAACCTAGCAATCACACCGCTGCTTCGGCTTATCTTCTTGCGATCGATGATTTTGAAAGTCTCCCAGGTGAAATAAGACATGGGGTCTATGCTTCTTTTGTGGACCCTACAAAGCTGCAAGAAGCCGGTATCCGATTGCTCATTGGTACAACTCAGAACCCAGAAAGCCTGCTGGGGAAATTTCTTCATCTGCAATTACGTGTAACCGTACATCCACGTACACGCCTACTGAAGCGTATAGGAGATTGGGCTGCCAGTCGGATTAAGTCGGATCTAATGTTGATTACCGGAGCACCGGGCGCAGGAAAGTCAGTGCTACTAGGACAGGCTGTTCGGTACCTGGAAGGGATAGAAGGTGTGGAGGTTGGTTATTCGATATTGCGTGGAGATACGGACGCGCAGACCATCAGTCTATATAGCTTCATAACAGGAGTTAATAGAGTGCTGAGTGAGGAGAGCATTTTTTACGATTCCGTACTTCTGAAAATAGTTAATAATGTGAAGAGCGAGAATAGCTCTGGTGACACTTACGGATTTAGAGAGTTTACGATCAATGTTCCCAAGAGGGCCTATGAAGAGGTTGATGCACTTGCTGCGAAAGGATTTGCGGAGCGTGCCAAGAGGAAAAATCTCCAGGCCCCAGTCCTCATCCTAGTTATTGACGCTCTGAATGAGCTTGAGTTAATCGATAAGAGCGGAATCAAGAATATACTTGGTCGACTTCTGCAAGACCGAGAAGACTTTTCAAGCTGGCGACTTAAGATACTTGCTTCATCCCAATTCTGGCCTTCATCAGAGTATGGCTGGCCATCGCGTGAGTCGTGCGAGTCAATCGAACTTGCCGACTTTGCAAAGGAAGACATCCAAGAGTATGCTGCCTCCCGCCTGAGAAGGACCGCCGGTTTTAACGAAACTGTACTCAAGAGCGAGGCCGGCCGCGTTGCCACAGCCTCAGCCGGCCTCTTCGTTGTCGCTGACGATCTCCTAAACTTATTTGATGATACAGGCGAGTTACCCAAGTGGACGGAAACAACTACGAACAGTGCGGCCGAATACTTCCAGCGTTCAATCGAAGGTATCCGAAAAGCCGCTCCTGCCGAGACAAAGAAATGGAAAGAGTCGCGTGACATGGTACGGTTACTCACGCTTGCCAGCTTAACTCCCCAGGGCCTCACTCGCCGCGAGATAAGCAAGATCTGGAAAGCTCCCTCTGTGGACGGAACTAAGGCACCTACATTTTTTTCCTGGAGCAATGCTTTTCTTGAACGCTTTAAGGAGGGGCCTGCCCGACGTTTTCTTCACGTACCTGATGACGATCAGGATCAGGATCGTTTCCGTATGTTTCACTCGGCCATGAGGGATGGC
>JAAUXY010033098.1_pt1 | contig 19134 bp, 23 predicted proteins | sample 7278121 | NCBI WGS metagenome assembly JAAUXY01 (sample SAMN14350117, study PRJNA611818) | marine sediment metagenome | isolation source: surface marine sediment (1.8m) | place: French Polynesia: Moorea | collected 2018-08 | reverse complement strand
CGGCCGGTCAGGTCAACTCCGGCGAGGCCGACGCGGCGAATACCATCACCGCTGGCGGGGCGATCGAAGTCACCTGCGGCGGCGAAGGGTCGACGGCCACCGAGGCCACGGTGCTGATCGAAGTCCTGCCGACCACGTGATGACTGCGGCCTTGCAGGAGCACTCAAGAGCGGGCGCAGGTAGCGCCCCCTTCGCCTTTCCGCCCGGCCTCGACCTCCGCAGCGTGCCGACCTACAAGCGCCTCCATCAGGGCCCCGCCCTGGTGGTGGGCTCTGCGGCCTGCGCGCTATCGGATTTCGAGGCCGGGCGGAAGCTTTATTCCGATGCCCTGGTCATGGCCGTCAACCGCACCGCCGGCTGGATTAAGGCCGATTTCCTGGTCTCGATCGACCGCCGACAAGCGCAGCAATGGCGCGAGGCGCACGAGGGCCGCTTCGGCCGCGGCCATTTCACCATGCACGGCGGCAAGTTCGGGGCCGGCCAAACGGGACCCGGGGCCTATCCCTGGTTCGACCACTGGTGGCCCGGCCTGCAGTCGGGCGGCACCTCCGCCTGGCTCGGGGCCAAGATCCTGGCCGTCATGGGCTGCGCGCCCATCGTGCTCTGCGGCGTGCCGCTAGAACGCATGGCTTATCTGGACGGCGAGGACAATTGGACTAGGCGCGATGACAAGCAGCTCGAGGCCTACAGGGAGCCTATGAGACGGGATAGTTGGATGCGACCGCTTGTCAGCAGTCTGTCGGGTTGGACACGGGAATGGTTCGGCCCACCTGCGTAACTCAGGTCGTCGGCTACTACGACCAGCCGCAGATGTTGGCCGTCCAGGCCCGACACCTCACAGGCTGGCCAGGGGCGCTCAGAAAGCGCTGGCGGCTGATTGTGGTGGACGATGGCTCGCCCAACGCCCCGGCCCCTCCAGCGCCCGCCTACGAGCTCTACAGGGTGCATCGGGACGTGCCTTGGAACGTCGAGGGTGCGCGCAACATCGGCGTCCACGAGGCGACCACCGACTGGCTGCTGGTCACCGACATCGATCATATTGTTCCACGTGAAACGGCCCAGGCCCTGCTCGCCGGCGAGTGGAGCGAGCGCATCTGCTACAGCTTCACCCGGCGCCTGCCCGATGGCGCGCCCTTCCGGCCGCACTGCAACAGCTTCTTCCTGTCGCGCCGGCTCTGGGACCGCATCGGCGGCTGCGACGAGCGCCTGAGTGGCCACTACGGCGGCTCCAACGAGTGGCTGGGGCGGGCCCGGGCGGTGGCCGATGCGGTCAAGGAGCTGGCCCTACCGCTGGTCATGTACCGGCCGGAGGACATCCCCGACGCCTGGGCCGATCTGACACGGCGCTACGAGGGCGACACGGCCATCCGGCGCGAGCTGCGCCAGCGGATCCGCAAGGCGCCGGGCCCAGTGACCCTGAGCTTCGCCTACGAGCGGGTGGCGTGACCCACCGCCGTGAGGTGCTCGCCGAGCTGGTTCAACAGCACGGCTGGCGCATCGGCGCCGAGCTCGGCGTGCTCAAGGGCGATACCTTCCTCTACCTGCTCGAGCGCTGCCCAGCCCTGGCCCTGGTGGGCGTCGACCGCTGGCTGCCGCTGCCGGCCTACAAGCCGACCAGCCGGCCGCGCTCGGCTGAGGAGATGGCCGGCTACGAGGTCCGGGTGCGGGCCGGTGCGGCGCAGTACGGCGCCCGGGCCGCCCTGGTCAAGCGGCCCACCGTCGAGGCCGCCGAGCTCTATCCGGACGGGCATTTCGACTTCGTGTTCATCGACGCCGACCACCACGAGGCGGCCGTGCGGGCCGATATCGAAGCTTGGCGGCCCAAGGTGCATGCCGGCGGCTGGCTCATGGGCCACGACTACGGCGGCCGGCAATTCCCGGGCGTGGCCGCGGCGGTGCACGCCCTGCTCGGCCAGCCAGAGGTCTTCCCCGACAAGGTCTGGGCCGTGCCGTGCTGATCACCGAGGACTATCGAAGGCAGAACCAGCTGCTGCACGAGTGGCGCGCGGATTACGGCTCCAAGATCCGGCCCCAGCGCTTCGATCAGGTGCGCGCCCTCGCCGAGGACCTCGGCTGCCGCTCGATCCTCGACTACGGCTGCGGCAAGGGCGCCCTGGCCCGCCACGTCGAAAACGTCAGGAACTATGACCCGGCCTTGCCGGAGTTCGCGGCCGACCCGGCGCCGGCCGATCTGGTGGTCTCGATCGACGTGCTGGAGCATATCGAGCTCGACTGCCTCAAGGCGGTGCTCGCGCACATCCGCGCGCTGGCCCTCAAAGGCGCCTTCCTGATCGTGACCACGCGGCCCGACGGCTCCAAGACCCTGCCCGACGGGCGCGATCCGCACCTGATCGTCCGGCCCGCGGAATGGTGGATAGGCCGTGTCAGGCCCTTGTGGAACAACGTAGAAGGCGAGTTTAACCAAAAAGAGGTTACGCTCAGGTGCCGGGCCTGACGGTCGCCTGTTTCCGCTGGGGCGATTGGGGCGCCGGACACGACTACGTCGGGCGGCTCTACCGCGGCGTGGCTCGGCATCTATCGGCGCCGTTCCGCTTCGTCTGCTTCACCGATAGACCGCAGGGGCTGCCGGGGGGCGTCGAAAGCCTGCCGCTACCCACGGTGGGCTGGCCGCGCAACCTGACCAAGCTCTGGCTCTACGCCCCGGAGAACGGCCTGGAGGGCCGCGTGCTGGCCCTGGACCTGGATGTGGTGATCACCGGGTCGCTCGACGACATGGCGGCCTACGACGGGCGCTTCTGCACCCTGGAGGACCTCTGGCAGCCCGGCCGTGCCGACGGCGCGGTGACGGCCTTCGAGGCCGGCACGCTGCCCGATCTCTACCGCCTGGTCACCCTGGCGCCGGCAACCGTCAAGCGCATCAGCAAGGGCGGCTCCGAGCGCTACTGGTATCGCGCGCAGCTGCCCGAGGCCGACTTCTGGCAGCGGCTCTATCCCGGCCAGATCGCCGACGCCAAGCCTCAGGGCGCTGGCCCGCCTGATGGGCGGATCATCCAGGGTTTGCCCCAAAGCGCGCGCCTCGCCGTCTTCCACGGCCGGCCCCGCCCGCACGAGGTGGCACGGCCCTGGCTCACCGAACACTGGCATTGAGAGGAACCATGAACATCAACCCGCAAATCTACCCCACGCCCGACTGCCCGACCGTGGTCATCCGCGAGCCGCAAGAGACCGTCGATCTCGACAAGGTCTTGGGCCGCGTACTCTGGGCCCAGGGCTGGGGGCTCGGCATTTATTTCGACGTGCAGTTCTGGAACCACGACGGCACCCGCCTGTTGACGGCCGGGCGCTTCGTCGTAACCGAGGACCGCACCGAAGTTCAGGTCAGCGACGTGAATCCGGCGCAGACCATGACGCGCGATGTACGTCATCAGAAATTCGCGCAGATCGGGGCTTGGCACAGGTTCGAGGGCGAGCAAGAGGTGGTGCCGCTCGGTGACGTCGAGGTCAAGTGGAACGTCGGCAAGAGGCTGCACGAGGTGATCGTCAACGGCGAGGTCGAAGACAGCGATCCGATCAAGGAGCGCGCCGAAGCCAAGGCCAGGGCCATCGCCGAGAAGCAGCAGGCCGCCTGATGACCACCAAGCAGGCCATCCTTGACGTGGCGATGCGCCTGATCGGCGCGTCGACCTTCACGGACGGGGACGGCAGCAAAAGCGATCTGGTGACCGACGATTTCTACGACGAGACGTTGAAGGACCTGCTGCGCCAGCACCCGTGGAACTTTGCCACCAGCCGCGTCGAGCTGAACCAGGGCTCGGCCACGCCGATCGGATTCGACTACGCCTACGAGCCGCCAGCCGATTTCGTGCGTACCGTCCAGGTCTCCTCCAACGACAACTTCACCGGGCCGCCGCCGGTCTACAAGGAAGAAGTCGTCGACGGCTTCACGCGCTTTCTGTGCAGCGCCGATCATCTCTGGCTGCGCTACGTCGCCGAGATCACCGACCCAAGTGTGATGCCGCCGGACTTCCGGCGCGCCTTCGAATTCGCATTGGCGCGCGACTGCGCCCTGCCCATCGCGGAGTCCAGCAGCATGCGCGACACGATGAGCGCGGAGGCCACGCGCGTCCTAGCGCGCGCTCGTTCGGCCGACGGCATGGGCCAGACGCCCGAGCGCCGCCCGCGCGGCTCATGGGTCGACAGCCGTCACCGAGCCCTGCCCGTCATCGGTGACTGATGCCGCGCTTCACGCCGCTCTCCGGGCCCTTCAACGCGGGCGAGATCAGCCCGCGCCTCGCCGCCCGGACCGACTTCCAAAAGTACCCGAACGGCGCGGAGACCGTCGAGAACCTGATCCCCCTTGCCGAAGGCGCGCTGATGCGCCGGGCCGGCACGCGCTACGTGGCCGAACTCGCGGATTCCAGCGTGCAGGGGCGCTTGAAGAGCTTTCAATTCAGTGACGAGGAATCGCATATCCTGGAGTTCGGCGATCAGACGCTGCGTTTCTACTTCCGTCAAGGCCAGCTCAACGTCGCCAACACGACGGCGTCGATCACCAACGGCACCTTCGACAGCGATACGAGCGGCTGGACAGACGAATCAACGGGCAGCGCCTCCATTGCGCAAGAGACGCTGAACCAAGAGGAAGAAGGCACCTATGGCTTCGCCAACACCGCGACCTTACCGTTCGGCGATGCGACGCTAAATCGTTTGAACGTCGGTCAGCGTTTTCCCAATAGCCTTGCTGGCACGGTCTCCCGCATCCGCTGCGATGTGGCCACAGTAACCACATCATTCAACGCCGTCGCGGCCATCTACACGGATAGCGGCAATCAGCCGGGCACACAGGTCGGCGGCAACAGCGACGCCGTGACGCTCAATAGCACGGGCGAGAAGGAGTTCACTTGGTCATCGAACGCGCCCAGCCTTTCGGCCGATACGACCTATTGGGCCGTGCTCACCGACACGTCCGGCGGCGGCACGGGAAGCGTCACCATCCGCACCTGCGCCGGCCAGGGCTCAAGCTTCGGCGCCGGCGGCAACGACACGATCACCAGCATCACCGACAGCCTGCTCAACGAGATACGCATCGGGATTTCGGTGGATGCCACCACGACGATCGACGCTTTGGCGCTCGTCGGATCGGCGGGCGATACCTCGATCGCCGAGCAATCCGTCTCCGTCACCGCAGATGTCGAGACCGTCCTGGCCTATCGCATCATCGGCGTGCCGGGCGACTATGTGGATGTGCGCGTCGGCACGTCCTCGGGCGATGCGGATCTGATCGATGATTTCCGGTCCTTCACCGGGTGGCATACCGTCGCGTTCACCCCGGACGTCACGACGATCTACATCCAGTTCCGCAACGACCGCGCCAAGACGGTGCACGTCGACGACGTCGCGTTTCTGGACAATGAATCGCTGGAGCTGACAACGCCCTATGCCGAGGCGACCCTGCCCGAGCTGATGACCGCGCAGTCGGCCGACGAGCTCTATATCCTCTGCTCGGCCTGTACGCGAAAATTGCAGCGCCGCGGGCTTCTGGCTTGGTCATTGTCAGATGTGGCCTTCCAGGATGGTCCTTATCTCGATGCCAACACCGACAGCGGCAAGACGTTGACCATGGCATCGGCGACGGGCTTCGCGGTCAGCTGCACGGCGGGCGGTCACGCACCCTTCGCGTCGACGGATGTCGGACGATCAGTCCGCATCACTTCCAACACGGCATCGGCGGAATGGGGCTGGGGCATTATCGTCGAGTTCGTCTCATCTGCCGAGGTGAAGATCGACATCAAGCGGGACATGCCGACCGGCGCGCGCGCCAACTGGCGCCTCGGCGCCTGGTCCGACACGACTGGCTATCCGACGACGGCCGCCTTCTTCGAGCAGCGCCTTTATGCCGCAGCGACCACCGACCAGCCGCAAACGCTCTGGGCCTCGCAAACTGCCGATTTCGAGAACATGCGCCCCGACACTTTCGAGAGCAGCGCTAACGAGACCCAGGACGACGACGCCTTCGCCTTCACGCTGTCGGCGGACGAGGTCAACAAGATCATCTGGCTCTCGCCTGGCGAAGACACGCTTGCGATCGGCGCGGCCGGTGGTGAGTGGGTCCCCTCGAGCGAAGGCGCGGTGATCACGCCCAACGACATCACCATCCGCAAGCAGACCTCCCACGGTTCGGCCGCCATCGCGCCGATCCGCATCGGCCAGGTCGTGCTGTTCGTGCAGCGCGCCAAGCGCAAGCTGCGCGAGTTCGCGTTCCGCTTCGAGACCGACGGCTACGTCGCCGCCGACATGACGCGCCTTGCGCAGCACATCACCTTCGGCGGATTGGTCGAGATCGCCTATCAGCAAGAGCCGGACAGCCTGGTCTGGGCCGTGCGCGGCGACGGCACGCTGCTCTCCATGACCTTCCGGCGCGAGGAGGACGTGGTCGCCTGGGTGCGCCACATCATCGGCGGCTCGTTCTCAAGCGGCAACGCGGTCGTGGAATCCGTGGCGGCCATTCCGGGATTCGACGACACCGACCAAGTGGCCGATTCGGGCGACCGCGACGAGCTCTGGATGATCGTCAAGCGCACCATCGACGGCGGCACCAAGCGCTATATCGAAGTGCTGGAGCGCGACTTCCAAACGGGCGACGACGAGGACGACGCCTACTATGCGGATTCCCTGATCACCTACGACGGCGGCTCGACCTCGACCATCACCGGGCTCGATCACCTGGAGGGCGAGACGGTCAAGGTCTGGGGCAACGGCTTTCCCCTGGACGACGAAACGGTCTCCAGCGGCCAGATCACGACCAGCGCGTCGGTCACCACGGCGCAGATCGGCCTCGGCTATACCCACAAGTACAAGTCCTTGAAGATCGAGGGCGGCAACCCGGCCGGGACGGCGGTGACCCGGACCAAGCGCGTCACCGACATCGCTGCGGTCCTGCTGAATGCGCACCGCCTGAAGATCAACATGAACGGCGAGGCGGTCAGGACCAAGACCTTCCGCACCTCCGGCAGCGATGCGCTCTACACCGACGAGACCGACAAGCTGGAGCTGGAAGGCGATTGGAAGGCGGATCCGCGCGTCGTGATCGAGGACGACTTGGCGGGGCCTTTCACGCTGCTGGCCCTAGTGCCGCACATCAGCCAGAACCCGATCAGGTAAGGCGATGGAGCTGGCGCCCTTCGAGCCCGCGCATCTCATGACCTACGAGCCGGGCGAGGTCGACCGCAAGGCCCTGGCCGGCGTCGACGTCGCCAAGCAGGCGAACGAGGTCTGGGCGGGCAATGCGGTGACCGCGCTGCAGGACGGGCGGGCGCTCGGCTTTTGCGGCGTCGGGCTCGAAGACGACGGCACGCCGGTCTGCTGGATGCTCTTGAGCGACGAGTTGCGGCGCTATCCGGTCTGGCTCACCCGGGTCGTCAAGGCGACCCTGCCGGCCCTCGCCCGCGAGCACGGCTTGGAGCGGCTCGAGGTGTCGGTGCCGCAGACGTTCCACCCCGGGCACAAGTGGGTCAAACGGCTAGGTTTTGAATTCGTCCGGTGGGAACCATCGGGTCATCTAAGGTATAGGAAAACATGGCCTTCGTAAGCGGATTGGGCGGCGCCGCGGCGGCGGGAAGCGCGGCCGGCGGCAAGGGCGGGCTTTCGCTCGGCACGGCGCTGGCCATCGGCGGCACAGCTTTCGCCGTCGGGCGGGCGCTGCAGACGGGCGCTGCGGAGTCCTCCGCCGCCGAAATGCAGGCCGGCATCCTGCGCGAGCAAGCGGCCCAGGAGCAGCGCCTGGCGGCTCAGCGCGAGCGGGATTTCCGGCGCGAGCAGAGCCGCCTCATGGCGCGCCGAAGGGCCGCCTTGGGCGCCTCGGGCGTCGAGGCCGGCTCGGGCTCACCCCTGCTGATCGCAGAGGACTTCGCGGCGGAAACCGAGCGCCAGGCGCGACGGATCCGCGAGGGCGGCGAGATCCGCGCCACCCGCCTCGCCCAACAGTCCGAGCTGTTCCGCGACCAGGCGCGCTCGGCGCGCACCGGCGCCTTCCTCGGCGCCGGGACCGCGCTATTGTCCGGCGGTTTCCGCGTGGCGCGCACGATAGATCCCCGCTTGGCAAGGATCACCTGACATGGCCATCACGCTTCCCGCCCGCTCGCCCGCAGCCAGCGGCAACCGCGCGCCGCGGGCGATCCGCGTCCCCACCGCCGGCGACGTGCGCACCGTCGACCCAGGCGTGGCGCGCGATCCGGGATTGAGCGTGTCGCCGGAGGCTTTCGGCGCGGCAAGCGGCCGGGCGCTGGATGTCACCGGTCAGGAACTGCAGGAAACGGCGACGCAACTGACTGCCGCCGATCAGCGCATCCGCTCGCGCCAGGATGCCGTGGAGCGCGCTCGGGCCATAAGCGCCTTCAGCGAGACGGCCGCTACCGAGCTCAGGCGCCTGGAGACCGAAGAAGACCTATCGTCTCCGGATGTCATGTCCAACTTCGGCGGCTTTCTGGCGCAGCAGCAGAGCCGCCTGCTTGAAGAGCACGTCGGCTCCGAAGAGAGCAGGCTGGCGCTCGAGGCTCAGCTGGAAAGCCAGCGCTCGAAGTTCAGCGCGCAAGGCGCTGTCAAGTCGGTGGTCGCACAGCGCCAGCTCGTCGCGGCGACACTCAACAACCAGCTCAACCCGCTGATCTCCGAAGCCTCGGACGCGCCGGACAGGCTGCCGGAGCTGTTCGACACCTGGGACGCGCATATCGACAACATGGCCCCCGGGCTGACGCCGGAAGAGGAGGCCGCGCGACGTGACGCCGGCCGCGAACAGATCGCGCTGTCGGCCGTGGAATCGTTCTTGAACCGCGGCGCCGCCGACGAGGCCGAAAGGGTGTTGGATACGCCCGGCATTGTGCAAGTCTTGCAGCCGGAGACCGCCCGTAGGCTGAAGGGCCGAATTATCGCGACGCGCGCCGAATTCGAGAAAGAGCGGACGGCGGGCCTGCGGAAACTGCGCGAGACCGAGCAGATCATCGGGCGCGAGCTCAGCGGCGCGGAGCGCCTGAGACTGGCGGGTCTCGCGCCGCCGCAAAGCACCCGGCAGAGCCTTCCGGAGAAAGTCGCCGAATTCGAGACCGTGGTGGGCCGCGCGGCGACCCAGGACGAGATCGCCAAGATGGCCGGCGCCGATGTGGCCGGCGAAGGCGGCGTGTTCGGCAAGGGTCTGACGGGCCGGGCGCTTGACATCATGACCGATGGTGCCGCCACCTTTGCCGCCGGTCTGATGACCGAGGAAGAAGAGCGCCGCTTCATCTCCGCCGTCACCCAATTCCGGCAGCCGACGACGTTTCCCAACCCCGACACCGGTCTGATCGAGACGCGACGCCCCGCGCTGCCGCCGTTCGTCGAGGACGCCTTCGCCCGGCGTGGCATGCCATTGCCGGGCACTGAGGAGCGCGCTGCCCGCGCACCTGTGGCCGCAGGCGAAACGGCGCCCGCAGCTGCACCGGAGGCGGAGCCGGTCGGCGCCACGCCAACGCAGGGCCAAACCATTTGGGACCTGGCGGGGCTGGCCACGGGCCCGATCCCGAGCGCCGCCGAAGCGCTCAGCCAGACGCCGCTTGTGGGCCAAATCGTGCGTGCGCCGCGGATCACGCAAGCCCGGACTTTCATCCCCCTGTTGCAGCGCGATCTGGTCCGAGTGCTGCAGAATAACCCGCGCTACGCTGAGGGCGAGCGCACGGCCATCGAGCAGGAGATCAACATCAGCCCGCGGTTCTTCGACGACCCCAACGCTTTCCGCGACAGGCTGGTGGCGGTCGACGATGCCCTGCAGGTCAGGCTCAACAACGCCCTGAAGACCGCGCAGTCGAACGCCGTCGGGCGTGACGAGCGCGTGCAAGCGATGAACGTGGCCAATGGCATCGTGCAGTTTCGCGAGAGCCTCGGCGTGCCGCCGCGCGTACAGACGCCCGATGAGGCGCGTAAGCTGCCGCCTGGCTCGCTGTTCATCGATCCGGAAGGCAACGTGCGGCAGGTGCCGGCCGAAGGCGCTGCACCCGAAGGCGGCGAGTAATGCCCGAGCCGACCGAGCGTCCGAAGCGTGCCAAGGTGCCGCCAGGAGCGCCCATCGCGTCTTTCGACGACTTCCCGATCGTCACCGAATCTGCGCTCCCGACCACCGAGGCGCCTGAGGCGTCCTTCGAGGAATTCCCTCTGATCGAGTCCACCGTTTCGGAGAAGATCGGCGCCTTCGGCCGGCAGGCGACCGGCGGCTTGCTTGAGACCGGCGGTGCGCTCGCGGGTATGACCATGGGCGCGGCGATCGGTGGGGCCGGCGGGCCCTTTGCGCCCGTCACAGTGCCTCTGGGTGCTGGCGTCGGTTTCGTCGCCGGCATGGTCTCGGGACGCGGCGCCAAGAGTCTGCTGGGCATTCCCGATATCGAAGAGCTGCCGCCCGATCAACGGCCGTTCGGCGTAGCGGGCGAGGTCGTCGGCTCGGGCACGCCCTTCATGGCCGCGCCGGTCGCCGCCGCCAGAGTGGGCGCGCGCCTGCCGCCGTCCAGGGTCGGCAACTTCATCAACCGCATCATCGATACCGCAGCCCGTGCGCCCGGAACGTTCACGGCCGCCGAAGCCAGCGCGCTCGGCAGCGCGGCCGTCGCGGGCGGCGTGTCCGAGGCCTTCCTGCCCGGCCAGCGGCTGCCGAGATTGGGCGCCGAAGTCGCCGGCGGACTGTTCAATCCCTCACGCCTCATTGTCGGCGGCGGCCGTTTTGCCATGGATGCCGGCAGGCGCGCCCTAGAGGCCTTGTCGCCGGCCGCCCGGGAAACGCGGGCCGCCAAGATTCTGCAGGATGTCGTGGCCCAAGCGGGCGAGGATCCGCAGGTGCTTGCCGCGCTGCTCAGGGAATCGGGCATCCCGGGCGTGGTGCAGACCAGCGCGCAAAAGACCGGCTCGCCGGCACTCGCGGCCCTTGAGGCGAAGATCGCGAGCGGCAGCCCCAAGTTCGCGTCCGACGTTCGCAAGACGGCCGAGGACAGCCTGTCGGCGCTAGAGAACATGATCATCGCGCTCCGTGGAACGGGCGATCCGCATGCGCTCACCATGGCCGCCGAACTCCAGCAGGCCCGATTCCGCACACTGCTGACGAGCCGGCTGCAAATGGCCGAGCAGGAGGTCGCCGAGACCGCGGCCAAGATCACGCAGGACACGCCCGCAGCGCGCGCCGAGCTCTCCAAGGTGGGCCATCGGGTCATCAGCGAGGCGCTGGAAGACAGCCGCGCGGTCGAGCGCGAACTCTGGGGCAAGGTGGGCCGCGATCTCCCGGCCACCGCAGGCAACGTCATCGGGCGCCATGCCGAGATCCGCGCCGACCTCTTGCCGGAGGAGACCTTGCCGGAAATCGTCGAGGGCTTCGTCCAGCGCACGTCCGAGGCGGGCGGTGGTACGACGTCCGGTGAGTGGATGCGCTTTCGCAGCCGGGCGCTGGCTCTGGCGCGCGAGGCCGAAGGGCAGGGCAAGTTCAACGAGGCCAGGATCTACGGCGAGATGGCGGAGGCGGCGCTGGAAGACCTCGACGCCATGTTCTCAGGCCCCGCCTCCGGCGTGCTTCGGACCTTTGGCGAGGTATCCGAAAACTACGCGGCGGCGCGGACGTTCTCCCGAGAGCTCAACGAGACCTTTACGCGCAGCTTCGCCGGGCGAGCCATGGCGCGCGATCCCCGAGGCGGTGCGCGCATCCCGCCCGAGCTGATGATGACCCGCGCGCTTGGAACGGGCAAGGAGGCCGCGAACTTGCGCTTCCAAGAACTTGAGCGCGCGACGCGGTTCCTGGTGACGAAACAGCGACCGACCGCGCGCACGGTGGAGAACGTCGATACTCTGTTGGACGCGCAAGAGCGGCTGCTGCGCCTTACCGCCGCGGAGACAATCAACCCCAACACCGGCCGCGTGAGTTCGACGCGCCTGGCCAAACTGCTCCGTGACAACGAAGCGCTGCTGAATCGCTTCCCCGAATTGCGCAAGGATCTGGAAGCCGCGGTGAAATCGGAGGCCAGGCTCAAGGACCTGGAGCGGCTGACGAGCGACGTGTCGCGCGTGGTCGATCAGCAGGCCATGTTCGCCCGGCTGGCCAAGTTCGAAAACCCCTCCGACGCCATCCGTGCCGCCGTGGCGCCCGGCAGCAAGACGCCGATCAAGGACCTCGAGGCCATGGCCAAGGTGGCCAAGCGGGGCGGCCCCGACGCCATCGACGGGCTGAAGGCCTCGATCTGGGAGCACGCCGCGCGCCAAGCGACGACGACACGGGGTTTCTCGTTCGCGCGGCTTCGCAGCGCCCTGTTCGCTCCGATCCGGCCCGGCCAGCCCTCTCTGATCGAGTTCATGCAGCGCAGCGGCCTGATGACGGCAGACGATGTCGGCCAAGCCAAGAAGCTACTTGCGGAAGCCGAGAAGATTTCCGGGGCGCTTGAGAGCGGAACGGACCTTGAGCGGCTGGTCGCCGAGCCCGACGCGCTTTTCGATTTGGTGCTGCGCGTCGCCGGCGCTCGTTTCGGCGCCAGACTGGCGGAGGGCGGCCCGGCCGGCTCGACGCTGATCGCCGCCGGACGGGGCTCTGAGTTCGCCCGGAAAGTGTTTGAGAAAGTTCCGGAGCGCAAGGTCAAAGACGTCCTTATCGAAGCCGCCATCAACCCCGATTTCGCCGCCATGCTCCTCGAGACCCCGACCTCGGAGGGCCGGCAACTTACGCTTATGCGGCAGATCCATGCCTATCTCCTGCAGGCGGGCATGACGATTCCTGAAGACGAAAATGGGGGTTTTCTCCCGGGCAGCTAGATTCTAGCATGCCGCTATGCGTCTCGTCGCTTTTACACTCATCTTGGCGCTCGCCGGGGCCGCCGCCGCCCAACCGCGCGAGCCGGACGACTGGACCCGCATGTCGGGACAGGACATCGAAGCGCGGATCGGCGGGCGGGTCATCATCGGCCGCTACGTCGAGGACGACCGGGGCTTCCAGGCCGCTTTCGAGCGCGGCGGCGCTTTCTCTGAGACTTGGACCGAGCCGCTGCGCGACCGCAATGGCAATCCTGTTTCCAGGTCGGAAGGTCGCTGGTTCATCCAGGGCGACCTGCTCTGCGAGAAGCTGCCCGCCTTGGCCGAGGTGCCCTTCTGCGGCACGGTCTACGAGCGCCAGGACGACAACCTCGTGGCCTACAAGTTCGTCAACCCACACACCGGGCGCGTGGTCTCCTACTCGACCCATGTGCAATCCATCGAGCCGCTGAACTAATCGGCCGGTCGGTAGCCCAGCTCCAATAGGCATGCCTCGTAGCGGGCCGCTTCGGCCTCCATGCCGCTCACGATCGGGGCCAGGCCGGTGCCATAGTAACCGCCGCCGCCGCGCGCCAGGGCCTGGCAGTAGCGGGAGTCCAGATCGGCCTGGTCCTGCGTAATCCCATGCTTGATATAGCGCTGCGAGCAGGCGGCGAGGGCGGTCACGGCGACCAGGGCCAGAAAGATCGTTCTCATGACAGAGACGTGGGGATTTCCGGAGATCGCACCATTTGAATAAGCGCCCATGATTCAACCCAACCCCGCTGGCACGGGGGCGAGCCCGCGAACCAGGAGCGGAACCATGAAAGGCCCTTTCTGATCCTGGCCGCCGCTCTGGCGGCCTTTCTTGTCCTAGGCTGCGCCTGGGGTCGTGAGACCTGATGCCGTGTTTCTCGTGGCAAAATCGCCGTGATCGTCTGCTGCGTTACGGCTATGAGATCAAGCAGGTGAGCGCGCATCAAGCGCGCACCATGGACTATCTGATGGCTCATCGAGGCCGGGTTGTATCGCGCGTCGAGCTGGCCGATTACGTTTGGTATGACGACGACGACCCACCGCTCTATGCGGAACTTGAGATCCGGCTCTTCATTCACAGGCTGCGCCACAAGTTCGGAACTGATTCGATCCGCACCGAACGAGGCCGCGGCTTCTACCTGCCCGCAAGCCCCTGCCGGGCCAGCGACAGGTTCAAGAACAGCGAAGGCGTCTGGACCGCAGTCAAGGTGCTGATGGAGCCAAGTGTGCTGCTCCACAACGCCGAAAAGGATCATTACGAGCACCGGCGCCTCGACGATCCCTTTGTCACCAGAATGCAGCGCCTCGACGATTGATCTACCCCATCCGATCAAGACCCCAGCGCCCCGGCCGCCTGCTGGCACAAGCGGCCGGGACTTCCAAAGCGGACCCTACCAGGAGGGACCACGATGGCGACGACCATTAACGCCGATCAGCCGTGGCAAAGCTGTGGTAATTGGCACGGAGTTTTCCACCGATGGCGGCAGAGAACGCGAGCGGCGCCCAGGACTTATCCACAGAGAAGGCGCTGATGCGCAGGACCGAGAACGGCTGGCATCTGGACAAGCGGGTGCCGATCGCCGTGCTGCTCGTGCTGTTCGCGCAGTTGGTGACGGTCATCTTCTTCTTCGGGCAGCTCTCGGTCCGCGTCGATGCGCTCGAAAGCTCAGGCAAGAAGGCAGAGGATGCGGCGCTCGCATTGGTGCGCCTCGACACGACCATGACCGGCTTGGCGCGCGACGTGGACAAGATCGCCAAGCGCGTCGACCAGGGCATTCTGCCCTATGCCCGCTTCGAGATCGACGCCCTGAACAAACGGCTGTCCTCGGTCGAGGAGCGGCTGGAGCGCCAGGAGCGCGACGAGGGACAGGTGCGGGTGCCGCGCCCGCTCTATGACTGAGCGGGCGCCTGCGCGCCCTTCAACCCGACATTTCCCACCACCTAGGAGCCTCACCATGAAAGCGATCATCGATCGGCTCGCCGAGCCGTCCACCTATGCCGGTCTGGCGGCCGTGGCCGTCGCCGTCGGCGTGTCGACCGAGCAGTTCCAAATCTACGCCGCCGCGGCGGCCGGCCTGTTCGGCTTCATCGCCATGTTCGTCAAGGAAAAGGGCGGGCAATAGGGCGATGAAGACCCTCGCCGTATTGACGGCCGCGCTCTGGCTCGCCGGCTGCACCAGCGTGACGGAAGTCGTGCAGGATGCCGGCGAGCTGCGCGCCGTCGCCAAGGACAGCATCGGTCGCCAAGTCGACGGCGTGCGCTGGCGCGATGTCATGGTCATGGAGATCCACCAGGATCGCATCCGGATCATGCGCCGTGCGGCCGAAGACCTGGCCAGCAGGGGCGAGCTCGAGCAGGCCGAGGCCGTGTGGGCCAAAGCGCTCGAGCTGCTGGCGGCCTACGACCCGGTCGGCGCCAAGGTCGAGAACATCCGCCGCGTCTACACCAAGATCCGCGGCATGGAAGCGGACGAGGCCGGACCATGAGCGAGTGCGTGACGATCGAAACGCCGGCGCAGTGGACCGACCTGCTGAAGCGTCATCCCGAGTACCGCCCCATAGGCACGCCGCCGGTCGAGGTCGCGCTGACGCCCGAGCGCCACGCCGAGCTCTACGAAGTGCACAACGACATCGCCGCCACCTGCCCCTGGCGCCACGATTTCTTCGTGCACGGCGCGCTCGACTTCTGGGCCCCGGCGACGTCGGTCGGCGGCGACTGCGAGGACCTGGCGCTCGCCAAGATGCCGCCCTTGATCGCCAGGGGTTGGGACCCCGCGAGCTTCTGCCTGATCCTCTGCAAGGGCCGGCACGGGCGCTTCGACGAGACCGAGTTCGACCACGCCGTCTGCGGCGTTTTCACCGACCGGGGCCTGGTGATCTCCGACAACCGCATGCGCGCGCCGGCCGCCATGCCCGACCTGGGCCGCGACCTCTCGTATCTCAGCGGCTATCGCTGGCTCTGCCGGTCCGACCCGCGGGGCGACTGGATCAGCCTCGAGGAGGGTCTGGGCCTGGAGGAAACGCAGGTGTTGAACCCGGACATCCGCGGGCTCAACCGGGAATGGGACAGGCGGCTGTACGCCCGGCACAGGAGCACGGCATGAACATCAGTGCAGAGGGCCTCGACCTGATCCGCCGCTTCGAGGGCCTCGTCGACGGCGACCCAGACACGCCGGGCCTGCAGCCCTACAAGGACCCGATCAAGATCTGGACGATCGGCTACGGCCGCGCGCTGCGCTATCCGGCGCACACCGGGCGATACCTCCGCGGCGACAAGGACCGCAAGCTCGCCATGCAGGTCTACCCCGGCGGCATCACCGAAGCGCAGGCGCTCGAGTTTCTCGACGAGGACGTGGATTGGGCCGAAGGGGCGGTGCGGCGTCTCGTCAAAACACGTCGGCTCAAGCAGGGCCAGTTCGACGGCCTGGTGTCCTGGGTCTTCAACCTCGGCGAGGGCAGTCTAAAGAGCTCCACGCTGCTGAAGATGGTCCGCGCCAAGGAGGACGCCTACGTGCCGCGGGAGATGACCAAGTGGGTGCATGCCGGCGGCAAGCCGCTCAGGGGGCTGGCGCGCCGGCGAACCGAGGAGGCGTTGCTGTACATCGATGCTTAGAGAGTTCTGCGCCGACCTGCCTGTCTCGGCCATTGCCGTGTCGGCCATCGCTGTCCTGCTGAGCCCCGCAGTGCTCATCGGCCTGTCCTGCCTGACCCAGCGCGTCTATGGCGCGGCCACGGCGCCGGCTATCGTCGGGTGGTGTTGCTAGGGCGAGCGGGGTCGTTTTTCCCGAAGCAAACATCGCAAGGCGACCTCAGCCGGCCCAGGAACGGGAACGGCGCCAGATAACCAGCGCCGCACCGTTGAAACATCCACCTGAAGGGCTTCCGCCATTCGGGTTTGCCAGGTCTTGGGATCAAACAGAAGCGGCCCTATCCGCCGAAGCTCATTCGGCTTCATACTCACGGATGTACCTCAAGGTCGCTTCGGACCAGCCGTCGATATGGACCCAAGGCCCATAACCGACGCCGTTCTTGTTGGCCGCCACGTTGATCAGATAGCCGTGCTTGGCATTCGGGGGCGGTACCGGGTCGGCGGTCTGCTCATCCGTGATGATGATGATCCGATCCGAATTGGTTGCGTTGGCCGCGCGAACCGCATTCCCGAGCTGGGTCCACGAACCAGTATGTGCCTGCTGGATGGCATCCACACCGGCCAGGCCAAGGCGGTGCGGAACCTCATGGACTTCAGTCCCATAAGAGAACGTTCGCACCCGGCCGTTGATCACGCACGCCAAAGCACAGGCAGCATCCGAATAGGTCATCTGAGAGCGGCCTGAAAGCTTGGCCCACGTCATGGAGCCCGAGTTGTCCACAACCACCGCAGTCGTGCCCGGGAACTCGTAGCTCTCGCCGATGGCCGCCACAAGCGCCTGATCGATGGCCCGCTCCAGTCGCGGAGCCGCGCGAGCTGCCGCCACATAGCGGAACGGGAGCACCTGTCGCGCGCCCTTGCGGGCGATGATGGCCGCCTCGATCATGTCCTGATCGACGTCGGCCTCCAGCATATTGCGCAGGTTGCGGAGCAGGGCCATATAGCCGAGCTTGCCGCTCTCCAGCATGGAGATCCAGCGCTCGCGCTTGTCCTCGACGGTCTTCTTCTCGGCACCGGCCGACTGGCGAACTTCCCAGGTGTCGGCCGAGCCAAGCTTGCCATCGGCTAGGGCTTTCCACATCTCGGCCTGTTCGTCGTTGGCCGGCTTCGGGTGACAGAGGAACATCACGTCACGAAGCTTGATCGCATGGTCGCGGTCGTACTTGGCGAGCTGGTAGCGGTCGAACTTGCGAAACGCGCGGGCCAGGCCCTTCTTCATCTGAGCCGAGACCGGCTGGCGGCCGTTGCGCCAGTAAACGGCCAGCAGCTCGCCCAGCTCGTCGGCGCGGCCGATGGTCTCGGCGATGGCGTCGGAGACCAAGCTGGAGCCCTGGCCGATAGAGGCCAGCTCGGACAGCAACAGAAGCGGCACATGGCGAAGATGCTGCACAGTGCGCGCCTCGTGCGCCAAGGCAGCGACGACCTCAGGCTTATTCAGCCGGACCAGCTCGCCGATGCGCTCGCTGATCTCCTGGCCGTCCTCGTAGAACTGATCTTCCCAGAGCAGACAGGCCAGCACCGAACGGCGAAGCTGTTGCTCGGCGTTGATGACCTTGGCCGGTCCGCCTTCGTGGGTCTGGAGAGGGCTTTCGAACTTACGGTTCAGTCGGGACATCGTTTGCTCCTATTGTAACGGTGCCCCGATGACAAGGGCTGGAGAACAGGCGGTCACGGTGTATGAGCTTACCAATGCTCAACTGGTCCCGTAGGATCAGACAGGATTCGAACCTGCATACGCTGCTAGCGAAGTAACCGTCACCTTCACTACCGGCATTGATCGAAAGAGGGGGAACAGGCGGAAACGGTGACGTAAGCGCTCTACCAACTGAGCTAACACTGCCGAAGCTGTGTACAGGATTCGAACCTGCGACCTCTCGCTCCTGAAGCGAAGTAACCGTGTCCTTCACCACCCTCATCTAACCAATGTCATCGGGGAACAATCGATAGCGGTGCTCTTTGCTCCAGATGCGAAGTAACCGCCATCTTCACCACCGATGCAAAATACACTAGTGCATTATGCGCGGCCTGTCAAACGGTTTTTCCCATCACCCCTCTCCCTTCGCCGCGCGCTCGCGGATCGCGGCATCATCGTTGGGCACACCCTCGATGACAGCCATGATATCCTTAAATAGTATGCCCTCACCATCTATTGCTCGATCCCAGAGCGCATCGATAGCAGCAACAATCCGCGCCCGCTCTTCCGCCCGCGCCCGCTCGGCGGCGGCCTGTTCGGCTAACCGCAGCTTTGCAAATGCAAGATTGATGATTGTGTCGGTGTGCGGATGCAGACTCAGTTGCGGAAGCCGCTGCATTTCCGCCACTAAATCCTCAGCTAGACTTTGCGCCGTCATCCCGCCCGCGCTGCGGCTGTCTGCTGTCATGGCTGGGTCTGGAACTTTTCTATTTCCAAGCCGCTCTTTGATGCTCATCCTTTCTCATCCCCTCCCTGCTCAGCCGCGAGTGCGCGGCAGATGGCGCTACAGACGGCCAGCGGTTTTGTCTTGCCGCGTGCTTCAATGCGCTCGATCCAATCGTCATTAACCGGGTTCCACTTTTCCCAATGGGCACGGCAAAGAATCGCATCGTATTTGACCTGCTGTGGCTCATCGAAAAAGATCGGATCAAAGCCGAGTTCCCACCCCTCCGGCATCGCCGCTTCGCAGGCGTCGAGGGATTCGGTCGGGGAGGGGCGGTAAGTCGAGGGTTGCCGT
>JAAUXY010095619.1_pt1 | contig 19179 bp, 10 predicted proteins | sample 7278121 | NCBI WGS metagenome assembly JAAUXY01 (sample SAMN14350117, study PRJNA611818) | marine sediment metagenome | isolation source: surface marine sediment (1.8m) | place: French Polynesia: Moorea | collected 2018-08 | reverse complement strand
TATGGTTCGCTCTATGGGGATTGTCCGTATCAGCCAGACACCTCCTCCGTCGCCCGCGCAGCGCGGGCGCGGGGGCTGGCGACTTTCAACTTCGACCGGCCCGGCGTGGGCCGCAGCGACCGGCCTTTCGGCATGACCCTTGGTGTGGACAACCAGGCGCACGTGCTGAGCCAGATAATCGAGACGTTAAAGAGCCAGCACGATTTTGTGGCGGTGGCTACGCTGGGACATTCATTCGGCTCGACCATTACGCTCGCGCATGCGTTGGCCTTCCCGCAACAGGTCGACGGCATTGTGTTGACGGGTTTTGTGCACAACTCCAATCCGGGTTTCAACCTGGCGATGCGCGACGGCGTTGACCTCGCGGCTTTCAAAGGCCCCCTGGTTGGCAGCCTGTTCGACCCGACTTACATCATCTCCAAGCCGAATACCCGCGGCGATATTTTTTATACGGCTGCGAATACCGATCCGGTGGTGGTCGAAATTGATGAGCTCAATCGCCAGACGACGAGCATCGGCGAAGTCATTACGATGACGAAGTATTTCAAGCAGCAATCGACAGCCTTGGCCGTGCCGGCCTTCACGCTAGTTGGTGAGAACGATTTCGTGGTGTGTGGCGGCGCCGTGGACTGCACGAACCACGACGCGATTATGGTCTGGGAGGCCGAGTTCTTTCCCCGGGCCGCGTGTCACGAAATCGTCGTGCTCGAAGACACGAATCACAATGCCAATCTGCATTTGAATGCGCCCAATAGCTTTCAAATGATGTTGGATTGGATCGGCCGGCGCGTCGGCAATGGTGGTCCGCCGACGCAGCCCTGTAGCTGAGACACACTAATGGCAGAGTCTCCGTTGAACCAGGCGAACACGCCGTCACCGGACTGTCTGAACTGCGGCACTCGCTTGACGGGCGAATACTGCGCCAATTGTGGGCAACGCGCCCACCTCAAGCCCCTGTCGTTGTGGGAACTGCTGAAGGAATTCGCGGAGGAGTTTTTCGACCTCGATTCGAAGGCCTGGCGCAGCATCGTGCCGCTGATGTTCCTCCCCGGACGGGTCACCACAGACTATTTCGTCGGTCGCCGGGCGCGCCATCTCTCGCCACTGCGGCTTTATCTCACCGCCAGCGTTCTGTTCTTCATTATCGCCGCGTTCACCGACAACACGATCCCGGTTGCATGGGACGACGTTGACTTCGACCGCGCGCCGCCGGCGGTGTCCGACCGTACAGACGTTCAAGACCGCCGCATCGCCGAAGCGGGCGGCTGCGAGGCGATCCTCGCCAACGCCGAGGCACGTTTGTCCGATTACTGGCGCGACCGCGCCTACACCGCTTGCCAGAAGGTCACCGCCGATCGCGGTCGATCACTGGAGCGTGCCGCCGTCGACAATATCCCGATCATGATGGTGGTCTTTATTCCGGTGCTCGCGCTGGTGATGAAGCTGCTATATCCGTTCTCGGGGCGATTCTACGTCGAGCATGTGGTGTTCTACCTGCACTACCATGCATTCGGGTTCTTTCTGATGACGCTGATGATCCTGGTCTACGAGTTCGGGACAGCCATCGAGTGGTCGCGCACGGCTTGGCGAACGGTGTCTGTAGTCTCGAGCTGCTACATGGCGATCTACTTGCTCATTGCCATGCGCCGCGTCTACCAGCAGGGCTGGATTGCGACCTCGGCCAAATTTATTGCGCTGTTCTTTGCCTACCTAATCGGCCTCAGCATCAGCTTCCTCGCAGTCGTGATGTACGCGGCCATGACGCTGTAATTCCGGTGAGTTCTTACCGGGTGCCGGCGTCGGGCGGGGCACCGGTGGCCAACGTGCGCGCTTCAGCGTCGCAATCGCGATCCGGCGGCGTGCCGCTTTTTTGTGATCCGGCGATTTCCTCGCGCACAACTTCAATCTCGGCACGGAACTCCTCATCACCATGCATGCGCGCTAGCAAGGCTGCCCCCGCGAGGCGGCCGTGCATTACGTCGCTGCGCCAGTGGACATTACAGACCAACCGGCTCTGGCCGAATTCCCAGCCGCGGGCGAGTACTGCATCCGTTTGGTCGGGCACAAGTTCCGCGAGTATCAACGCCCAAACCCAGCCCAACGCTGCATGACCCGAAGGATAGGAACCGTCGAGTGCGGTGACTTCTTCAGCACGGGGCACACAGCTCGGTTGCTCATTGACCAGGAACGGGCGCTTGCGTTGATAGTGTTTTTTCGCAGGCGTTACGGCAGCGCCTACATCAGTTCCGCTGCGCAACAGAAGCGCCGTTAGCTTCGGCGTTTTCTTCGCGGAGATCTCGAATCCGACGGCGCAGGAAAATGCGCGGCCTGGATCCGGAATCGCGTCCTGAGCGGCCAAATCCCAGCGAGCGCTGCCGCGCAACGTCAGCGCTTCACGGTTGAGTTCCTCGTCCAGCGCCAGTGCTTTCGATCCCGGCGCGGGTGGTGGTGGTAATAACGCGACGCTATTCGGAATGTCGTCGGCGTCCAGGAATCCCGTTGGTCGTTCCCAATCGCGCGCGGGACTCGCGCCCGATGTCATGTCCTGTGCACCGCAGACGGGCGCAATGACGAGGGCACCAGCCAGTAAAGTCAAGACTCTATACATCGTTCACGAGTATACGCGACGCCTTGGATCCACGCGGCGTACGGTGCCGGCGCTACGACCGTCGAGAGTTTCCTGTGAATATGATATTAACTTCCAATGAGCACAGCCGATGACTTGTGGTCACCGCAGCCGGAACGCGCGCGTGCCGCGGCCATGTTCCGTTTCATGCGGGCGCAGTCATTTGAGACCTACGCCGAATTATATGAGTGGTCTGTCCGGCACCGGGACAAGTTTTGGCTCGCGCTGGCGGAATTTTGCGATGTGAATTTTGCCAGCCCGGCCAGTCAGATTCTGTCCGAGCCGGGAGGCATGAGGACTGCCCGCTGGTTTGTCGATAGCCGTCTGAGCTATGCGGAACATCTGTTACGACATTCGGGAGATCGCGCCGCCATAGTTTTTCGTGGTGAGAACGGTGCGCGCCGCGAGCTGAGCTTCGACCAGCTACGCCACGCGGTGGCTGACTGTGCCGCCGGATTGCGCGCTGCAGGTATCGAAAAAGGCGACCGTGTCGTCGGTTTTCTGCCGAACTGCCCGGAAACAGTGGTTGCCATGCTGGCAACCAGCAGTGTCGGCGCGATCTGGACGTCCAGTTCACCGGATTTTGGCGCCAGTGCGGTGATTGATCGCTTCGGTCAAACTGCACCAAAGCTTCTCTTCTGTGCCGATGGCTATTGCTACAACGGCAAACAAATCGACTCGCGACCGGTGATCACGCAGATTCTCGCAGGAGTCCCAAGCATCGAGAGCACCGTGCTGGTCGATTTCATCGCGAACGGCGCTGGCGCGGCGAGCCCCACAGGCAGTCGGCGTTGGGATGAATTCCTCGTGCCGGGTTCGCCGCTCGAATTCGAGCCGATGCACTTCGACGACCCGCTGTTCATACTTTATTCCTCCGGTACCACCGGCGTGCCGAAGTGCATCGTGCATGGTGTTGGCGGCACGTTGCTGCAGCATTTGAAAGAGCATGTTCTGCATACCGATGTCGGCCCGCAGGATTGCTTTTTCTACTTCACGACCTGTGGCTGGATGATGTGGAACTGGCTGGCCAGCGGCCTGGCATCCGGGGCGACGCTAATGCTGTACGACGGCTCGCCGTTCTACAACGATGGGCAAATACTCTGGGATATTGCCGAGCAGGAAGGCCTGACAATATTTGGCACAAGTGCGAAATACATTGCAGCGCTAGAAAAGGCAGGTTTGCGGCCGTGCGAAGGCCATGACCTGTCAAAGCTGCGCTGTGTGCTGTCCACCGGGTCGCCGCTGGCGCCGGCGAGTTTCGATTATGTGTATCGCGATATCGCCCAAGACATCCAGCTATCGTCGATTTCCGGCGGCACGGATCTGCTGGGGTGCTTTGCCCTGGGGAATCCCATGGGGCCGGTCCGCCGCGGCGAATTGCAATGTCGCGGCCTGGGCATGGCGGTGGAAGTCTATAACGAGGCGGGTGCGCCCGTAGTCAATGAGGTCGGGGACCTGGTTTGCACCCAGGCCTTCCCGTCCATGCCGGTCGGGTTCTGGAACGATCCGGACGGTGAGAGATACCGCCACGCCTACTTCGATCGTTTTCCCGGCGTCTGGACTCACGGCGACCTGGCCGAATTGACCGCGGACGGCGGTATGAAAATCCTCGGCCGTTCAGACGCGGTGCTGAATCCGGGCGGCGTGCGCATTGGTACAGCGGAGATTTATCGCCAGGTTGACACGCTCCCGGAGATCGTCGAAAGCGTTGCAATCGGTCAAAGCTGGGATAACGACGTCAGGATCGTGTTGTTTGTCGTTCTGCAGGCTGGTGTATTGCTGGACGAAAGCCTGGCCAACAGGATTCGCTCTGCCATTCGCGAGAACACCTCACACCGGCATGTGCCGGCGAAAATCATCGCCGTAGCGGACATTCCCAAGACCAAGACCGGCAAGACCGCCGAGATAGCGGTGCGCAATATGGTTCATGGTGAACCGGTCCGCAACAGGGAGGCGCTGGCCAATCCCGAGTCGCTGGGTTATTTCGACGGCTTGCGGGAGCTGCAAAGCGATTAGTTACGACTTAGCGCCGCGAGTCCGATGTGGTTTACCATCGGCCGGGTAGTGGTTGGCGAGAAATCATGACGCACGACGTTGAGACAGTCGACTGGTCGTCGACGAATGACCTGTTGAATCTGCATCTCCGCAAGATCGCCGCGGACGGCCTGCCCGACTACATCAAGAACAGCTTCAGCCTGTACTTTCGCAAACTCTGCGCGAATGAGACCGGCGTATTACGCGAGACGGATATCCGGCCGGTCGAGCCCACCGCGCTGAAAGGTTTCGACGACCTGGCCATTTTCGCGGACCGGGGCCGGGCGGAATTGCAGCGCTGCTCGATTGCCAAATTGAATGGTGGCCTGGGCACCAGCATGGGTCTGCAAAAAGCGAAATCCCTGCTGGTCGTGCAGCAAGGCCTGAGTTTTCTCGACATCATCCGCAAGCAGGTGTCCTATTTCCGCGAGACCAGCCAGATCACCCTGCCGCTGCTGTTTATGAACTCCTTTAATACAGAACAGGACACGCTGGATGCGCTGGCGGGCTTCGAGGGCAATCCCGGCGGTATGCCGCTGAGCTTTTTGCAGCACCGCTTTCCGAAAGTGCTGGCGGCCAGCGGCAAGCCGGCCGACTGGCCGGCGAACCAGCAGCTCACGTGGAATCCGCCCGGTCACGGTGAGTTTTACTCCGCGCTCGAATACTCCGGCACGCTGCAGGCCCTTCTCGACAATGGCATCGAGTACCTGTTCATTTCCAACTCCGACAACCTGGGCGCCACGCTGTCGCTGGAGATTCTCGGTTACATGGCCGCTAATGAGATTCCGTTCATCATGGAGGTAGCGGAACGCACGCCAAATGACAAAAAGGGTGGTCACCTGGCATTCACCGCTGACGGCCGGCTGACGTTGCGGGAATCGGCGCAATGCGACGAGGCTGATGTCGAGGCGTTCCAGGACATTGCGCGACATCGCTTTTTCAACACGAACACCCTCTGGGTCAGCCTGTCAGCGCTGCAGCAACAACTGACCACAGCCACGGATGGCGTACTGGACCTGCCCATGATCAGGAACGAGAAGCGCCTCGACCCGACGGATGCCCAGAGCCCGAAGGTTTATCAGCTGGAGTCAGCCATGGGCGCGGCTATTTCGTTGTTTGATGGTGCGCAGGCTGTGGTCGTGCCGCGATCCCGGTTCCTGCCGGTCAAAAAGACGAACGATTTGCTGCTGATTCGCTCGGATTGTTATGCGCTGAACGAAGACTTCTCGGTCACCGACCAACGTCCGGCCGACGCCGGGCCCTGTGTTGTCAACCTTGAATCCGACTACTACGGCACGATCGCGAAGTTCGATCAGCGCTTCCCGGAAGGTGTGCCATCGTTGATCAATTGCCACTCGCTGGCCATCGAAGGCGATGTCCGATTCGGACGGAACGTGCAATGTGTCGGCGATGTGCATATCCGGAATGCATCCGGCGCGCCCGTGACTATCGACGACAACACCAACATCAACGGCAGCGTATCGTACTGATCAGCCACTCGTGGCTGCGGAGGTGCAGCGACATGACACGTCTCTACCTGCTCGGGCTGCTCGCCTGTGTGCTTACGTCGGCGCAGGCCCTGGACCTGGCCAGCTATCGCATGGTGGACCTGAGTCACCCGTATAATGACGATACGCTCTACTGGCCGACCTCGCCGTCGCGGTTCGAAAAGAAGCAGCTGGCTTATGGCGATACCCCCGGCGGCTGGTTCTATTCGGCTTTCGCGATTTGCACGCCCGAACACGGCGGCACACACCTGGATGCGCCGCGCCATTTCGCGGCGCTAGGCGCCGTCACCGATGCGCTGCCATTGGAGAAGTTGATTGCCCCGGGGGTGGTCATCGATGTAAGCGAGCAGGCTGCCACCGAGCCGGACTACCTGCTCAACGTTGCCGATATCGAGGCCTTCGAGTCGGCACATGGAAGAATTGCCCCGGGCACCATCGTGCTGCTGCGCACCGGCTGGAGCGAGTTCTGGCCCGACGCCAAGCGCTATCTCGGCGACGACACCCCGGGCAGTGCCAGCAACCTGCATTTCCCGAGTTATGGCGCAGAGGCCGCGCGGTTCCTCGTCGAGAAACGCGGCGTGGCATTGCTGGGCGTCGATACCGCATCGATCGATCACGGGCCGTCGCGGGATTTCATCGTGCACCGGATCGCTGCCGCCGAAAACGTCGGCGGACTCGAAAACCTGACCAATCTGGACCAGCTGCCGACGACAGGGTTCACTGTGTTTGCGCTGCCGATGAAGATTGGTGACGGCTCCGGCGGACCGGTACGTGTCGTCGCACTGGTGCCGAGACAGCCGGCTCTGTGATCCAGCGCACAGGCCCCGCCCACACGGCGGGCTAAGGTACGGTTCGGCGGCTTGCGTCCGCCGAGCGTGGCTGTTTCCAATGACTGAGCGACCCTCCACAACGGCGGTGCGGGACGATGTTCCGGCTGTTAATAAAGAGTCTGCCGTCGCGGCAGAACGGGTCCTGATTGCCGATGACGATCCGGCATTGCTCCAGCTCATGGAGACGACGCTGCGCGCGGGTGGTTTCGACGTGGTCGCATGCCCGGATGGTGGAGTGGCCGTTTCGCAATGTGCGGATTTCCGGCCGCAGCTGGTGCTGCTCGATATCGAAATGCCGACGATGGACGGTATCTCGGCGTGCAAGCGGCTGCGGCAGCAAGGCGGTAATGAAAACCTGCCCATCGTGATGGTGACTGGTGCCGATGACAAAGGCTCGGTGGAACAGGCCTTCGCGGCTGGAGCCACGGATTTCATCACCAAGCCGATTAACTGGCCGCTGTTCGAGCACCGCGTGCGTGGGTTTCTCGAAGTCGGCCACGTCAGCGCCGAGCTGGAGGCTAGCGCGGAACGCCTGGACAAGCTTGGCAAGGCCGCGCCGGAAATTGTTCTGGTGGTCAGTCGTGATGGTTCGATTTTGGACCGGGTCGGTTTTCGGGCCGGCGCTGCATCATCGGCGGCGGCCGACGAGCCGGAACACATCGGGGAGATCTGGTCCGACAAAGTTGCGAGCAAGATCTTGCAGCTTATCCGTCGGGTCCTGAAGACCCGCGAGCCGGTTGACTGGGAATTTGACCTCGACGATGACAACCACAGGCATCACTACGATGTTGCGGTATCCGCGGACGGCCGGGACCGGGCCTTGGTGGTGGTGCGGGAAGCCACGGACGCGCACGAATCGCAGGACGAGGTGTATCGCCTAGCGTTCTGGGATACGGCGACGGGGCTGGCCAACCGACACCTGTTCGAACGCATTGCAACGGAATGCATCACCGAAGCACGACTCGAAGAACATGGCCTCGCTTTCCTGTGCATCGCGCTGGACGGCGTCGACAACCTGGCGAATGATTTACCGACTACGGAGTATGCCGAAGCGCTGAAAGCAATCGCGATTCGCCTCGCCTCCAGCGTGCGTGATTCCGACACGGTTGCCCGACTCGACGATACGGGCGAGGGCCAATCGCTTGCCCGGCTCGGTGACAACCAATTCGCGTTGGTGCTTAGGGGCATGGACCTCCAGGAGAGCCTGCAGACCTTTAGCGATCGCGTGCTGCAACTCTTTTCCGAACCCCTGCGTGCCGGGGACCGCACCATAGACGTAACGCCGCGAATTGGCATCGCGCTGTTCCCGAGCGATGGCCAGGATGTACCCACACTGCTGGAAGCTGCGACATCGGCGATGCACGAGGCACGCTTGACCGGCGCAGACGCCCCCCACTATTGGTCTGTTAACCAGACTGCCAATGGCCTGGCCGCCATGGACATGTGCGACGAGTTGCGCCATGCACTGCGCAATGGCCACTTCGAGCTGCACTACCAGCAGCGCGTCAATATTCACACCGGGGAGACGACGGGTGCCGAGGCGTTGTTGCGCTGGCCGCATCCGTTGCGGGGCAGCGTGTCGCTGGAGGAGCTGCTGCCGCTGGCGGAAACTGCCGGCTTGCTGGTGTCCATTGGTGAATGGGTGCTGCAGGAGGCGTGTCGGCAAATTGCCGAATGGCAGCGCGAGGGCCTGGCGATCCCGCGCGTATCAATCAACCTGTCACGCCAGGAGTTCTTCCAATCTGATCTCCCCGAACGGTTACGACGCGCGCTGGAGCGGGCCGGTCTGGCGCCGGAGCATCTGGAGCTCGAATTCACGGAAGCCGCCGTCATGCGTGGCAAACAATCGCTCGAGGATTTGCAGGAACTCAAGGATCTCGGCGTCGGCCTGGTATTGGACGATTTCGGCACCGGCCACAGCTCGCTGTTTCATCTGCGATATTTCCCCCTCGATGCCATCAAGATCGACCAGGCCTTCGTCCAGGGTCTTGGCCGCACCGGGCCCGATCGCGCCATCTGCGAGACCGTTGTCACCCTGGCGCATCGGTTGCGGCTGCGTGCCATCGCTGAAGGCGTCGAAACTCCCGAACAGCTTGCCCACCTGCGGCAACTTGGCTGCAACGAAGCGCAGGGCTACCTGATCAGCCAGCCGCTGGCTGCCGATGAGTTCGCCGCCAGCCTGAAACACACTGTCTAAGCCAAACCTGACGTAATGCGGCTCTTTAACGCCTGCATTACGTGATCTGCGTCACACTTTTTCGCCAGTCACCGGCATCAGCAGTCACGGTGGGTCTCACCGTGATTTTGCTCCAATACACCCGTCGAAATTAGCCAGGTTTGCAGTGTTTGCGCGGCCGCTGGAGCGGTCGGCAAGCGAATCTGAGAAAGAAGATCATGGATAGAGCTATTCAAAACAATCGCAGCCGCACGACGCTGGTGTTGACGCTGATGTTGTTGTCGGTCTCCGCGCTGGTGTTGTTGATGCCAGGACGCGCAACGGCTGACTCAACGGCGAATTACATCGTGCAGGCCGACACAATGGCCCGCGCCGTCGAACTGGTCATGCAGGTTGGTGGCCGGGTCGGCGAGGAGCTGGCGATCATTCGCGCGGTCGGCGCCGACCTGACGCCGCAGCAGCTTGATGAGCTGCGTGCGCTCGAGGCGCCAGTCAAGATCTACGAGAACCGCGCCGTGCAGGTCAGGGGCGACGTGCCCGAGACCTGGTTTCCGTCGCAGGTCGGTGCGGCCGAATTGCATGCTCAGGGCATCGACGGGCGCGGCGTCACCATCGCCGTGCTCGACACCGGGCTATGGGAAGAAGACGGCCTGGATGAGAACTCGGAAGGCGAAGACCGCATTCTCGCCCGCCACGACGTGATCCTTGCACGTGAGTTCGGTGACGACGATGACGACGATGATGATGACGACGCCGATGAATCCGAGAATGATGATGCCGAGGGCATTGACGACTGGAGCGGGCATGGCACTCACGTGACCTCGGTCATGATGAGTAGCCGGAAAGCAACGTCGGGCAATTACATGGGGATAGCGCCGGGCGCCAAGGTAGTGGCCGTCCGCGCATTTGGACCGGATGGGTCGGGCCAGTACACGGATGTGATTCGTGCGTTGGGCTGGATCATCTGGAATAGGCACCGCTACAACATCCGTGTCCTCAACCTGTCATTCAGCGGCGACGTCACGTCGGCCTACTGGGACGATCCGCTGAACCAGGCCGTGATGCTGGCGTGGCAGGCCGGCATCGTGGTGGTGGCCGCTGCCGGCAATGCCGGTCCGGATGCCATGACCATCGGTGTACCCGGCAACCTGCCGTACGTCATTACGGTCGGCGCGGTGACCGACAACTACACGCCGAATGGCCCGGCCGACGACTATGTGGCGAGTTTCTCGTCAACTGGTCCGACCTACGAGGGCTTCATTAAACCGGAAGTGCTCGCCCCGGGCGGCCACATGATTGGCATGATGCCGCCGCACGGGTGGCTCTGGCTGGAATATCCCGAAGGCCGCGTTGCCGACGACTATTTCAAGATGTCCGGTACATCGCAGGCCACCGCAGTCGTTAGCGGAATTGCTGCATTGATGCTGCAGCAGAGCCCGGGCCTGTCACCCAACGACGTCAAGTGCCGGATTATGGATACCGCGCAGCAGGCGTTCGCCGATGATGGTTTGCTCGCCTACAGCATTTTCCAGCAAGGCGCGGGCCTGGTACACGCCGGCGACGCGCTCGCCAGCACCGCGACCGACTGTGCTAATCAGGGCATGAACCTGATTGCCGACCTGTGGGGTTTTCAGCACTACGGTGGTCCTGCATTCGAGGACGAGAACGGCAATTTCTTTTTGCGTGATCCCGAGTCTGCGGATCCCGATGACGTGTTGGACGGCGACGGCTCCGCCTGGAGTCGCGGCAGTCCGTGGACACGCGGTTATGCCTGGACGCGCGGCCGTGCCTGGACGCGTGGCAGCCCCTGGACTCGTGGCGGCGTCTGGAGCCGCGGTCGACCGTGGACGCGCAGTGAATACACCTGGACCGACGGCGGCGTCGAGACCGACAACGTCGTGTGGAGCAGTGGTCTGACCGAACCGATTTCGATCAACGGCTGGGTTGGACAGGAGTAATCGGCAAATGAACAACAACATTGCTCATACGATGAACCCGGTCCGCCTGCTGACGATTGGCATCTTGACCGCGCTGGTTGGCTTGTTCGGATTGCAGGCAGCCAATGCCACCGGTCGGGCCATGCATTTCGAGCACCTGACGCTGGCCGACGGTTTGTCACAGAACACGGTCATGGCCATCCTGCAGGACTCCCAGGGCTATCTTTGGTTCGGCACCGAAAACGGACTGAACCGCTACGACGGCTATTCCTTTACACGCTTTGCGCGTGACTCCCGCGACCCCTCAGCACTGCGTAGCGATTTCATCTGGGCCATGGCCGAGGATGCGAAGACCAACCTGTGGCTGGCAACTGACGGCGGTGGTGTCGCCCGCTGGGACCGGCGCTCGGGCGAGTTTGAGAACTTCGTGCACGATGCAACGCAGCCGGAGAGTCTCGCGAGCAATCTGGTGCGGACCCTCATAGTGGATCGCGATGGTGCGGTCTGGGTCGCGCACCGTGAAGCGGGCCTCGACCGGCTGGATCCGGCCACCGGGCGCGTGACGCACTTTCGGCATGATCCAGCCGACCCCACGAGTCTCAGCAGTGACTCAGTGTTCTCGCTATTGCAGGACCGCGCCGGTCGGATCTGGGTCGGAACCAGCGAGGGCCTGAATCGGCTGGATCAGGGCAGCAACCGGTTTACCCGCTACGTCAATGACCCGAACGACGCGACCAGCCTGAGTCACAACGAAGTCATTACACTCTATGAAGATCGCCTGGGCACGCTGTGGGTCGGAACGTTCGACGGTGGCCTGAACAGGCTTGATCGCACCAGCAACCGGTTTACCCGGTTCATGCCTGAAGAGGCCGACGCAACCAGCATCAGCGATCCGCATGTGCGCGCGATCTTTGAAGACGACAAACAGCGCCTGTGGGTCGGCACGGCTGACGGTCTGAACCTGTTCGACCGCGATGCCGGCAATTTCACGCGCTATCACGAACAGGCTGCCGATACGGCCAGTCTCAGCGACAGCTATGTCATGTCGCTGTACCAGGATCGCGGTGGCATTCTGTGGGTTGGCACGCGCTCCGGTGGTGTCAGCAAGTGGAATCCGCGCAGTTGGTCGCTGGGCCACATCAAACTCGAGGGCATGCCGGATGCCAATGTCATCGCCATTGCCGAGGAAGCCACCGGTAACCTGTGGGTCGGTACGCTGGGCAGTGGCCTGGTGCACGCGCGCGCAACCGGTGACGTAATCAGGACGTACCGGAGCAATGGCGAAGCCGGGAGCATCAGCGACGATCGCGTGATGTCCCTGCTGCTGGACCGCTCGGGTCTCTTGTGGATCGGCACCATGGCGGGCGGTTTGAACCGAATCGATACGGCAACCGGTGACATTACTGTGTTTCGCCATGATCCGGCCGACCCGACCAGCATCGGCGCCGACGGCATCATGAGTCTGTATGAGAGCCGTGATGGCAATGTCTGGATCGGCACCTATGGCGGCGGCCTGGCGCTATGGCAGCGCGAGACGGGGCAGTTCCGACAGTACCGGCATGACCCGACCGACCCGGCCAGCCTCGGCGGTTCGCGCATTACCGCGATTGTCGAAGACGATTTCGGTTCGCTCTGGGTTGCGAGTGACGGCGCGGGCATCAGCATCCTGAATCGCGAGCTGGAAAGTTTCAGTCGCTTCGAGCAGGACTTCGGTGACCCGGCCAGCCTGAGTTCCAACACGATCTATGCGCTCCACGTCGATTCGACGGGACGCGTCTGGGTTGGTACCAGTGGTGAAGGCCTCGACTTGGTCATGGGTTCTTCCCTGACCCCGGAGAGTATCCGCTTCCAGAGCATCGACAGCATCAAGCACGCTCCCGGGAACTCGATTTACGGCATTCAGTCGGACTTCGAGGGCTCACTGTGGCTGAGTACCAATAACGGCCTGACGCGTTTCAATCCACGCAGCCGCGAGCTGAAGACATTTCACAGCAGTCATGGCCTGCAGGGCGACGAGTTCAACGCCGGTGCACATCACCAGGGCGCCAATGGCATGCTGTACTTCGGCGGCGCGAACGGCGTGAATGCATTTCGTCCCGCCGCGCTGGAGGAGGGATCTCATGCGCCAGCGGTGTTGCTGACGGGTTACGAGATTCTGAATCAGCCCGCTGCATCAGATGAACCCTACAGCCTGATGCCGCAAGTGGCCCTCGGCTATCGCGACCAGGTCGTAACTTTCGAATTCGCGGCACTCGATTTCGCCAACCCGGCTGCCAATCGTTACGCCTATCGGCTGTCCGGTTTCGATGCCGATTGGGTAGATATCGGCAATCGCCGCCGGGTCACGTACACGAATCTGGCTGCCGGTGAGTACCTGTTCGAGGTCAGGGCAGCGAACAGCGACGGCGTGTGGAGCGAGACGCCAATTCAGTTGCCGATCAGCGTAGAGCCGGCGCCGTGGCGCACGATCTGGGCTTACCTGAGCTATGCGCTGCTGGCCCTGTTTGTACTGGCGCAATTCTGGCAGGCACAGCAGCGCAAGCTGAAGCAAAAGGCAGAATACAGCCGCATTCTCGAGCAGCAGGTGCGTGACCGCACCCGCGAACTGCAGGAGCAGAACGTGCGGCTCGAAGAGCTCAGCCGCGCGAAGAGCGATTTCCTCGCTCGCATGAGCCACGAGATCCGCACGCCGATGAATGGCGTACTGGGCATGACGCAGCTGATGCTGGGTACGGATTTGACCGACCAGCAACGCCGTTTTACGACGACGATTAACAATTCCGCCGAATCGCTGCTGGAGATCATTAATGACATCCTCGATTTCTCGAAGATCGAGGCCGGCAAATTGCAGCTCGAGGAAGTGCCCTTCGACCTCACGGTATTGGTCGAGGAAACTATTGGTCTGTTCGCCGGCCCGGCTTTCGAGAAGGGGTTGGACCTGTTGTGCGCCACGCCGCCCGAGCATGACTTGCAGGTGATCGGTGATCCTCTGCGCCTGCGACAGGTGCTCGTCAACCTGATTGCTAATGCGGTGAAGTTCACCGACGAAGGCGAAATCGTGCTGCGCTGTCACGCGCTCGACACATCCGCCGACGATCTGCTCGTGGAGTTCGAAGTCACGGATACCGGCATCGGTATCAACGAGGAGAACCGGTCACGCATTTTCGAGGTGTTCTCGCAGGAGGACGGCTCGACCACTCGACGCTTCGGCGGCTCCGGCCTTGGCCTGGCGATCAGCAAGCAACTCGTGGAGCTGATGGGCGGCGAGATTACCGTCACCAGCGTGGCTGGCCAGGGGTCGACGTTCCGGTTTACGGCCCGGCTCGGCAAGTCCACGCGGCACGAGGGCGGCGCGATTTCCGCGAGTCTGCAGCGGCAGCGGGTGCTGATCGTCAGTGACAGTGCCACGAGCCGCAAGATCATCGAAGAGCAACTCGCTGCCTGGAAGATCAATACGGCAGTGGCCGAATCCGGCGAGGCAGCACGTGAGGAACTGGCGAACGCCACCGAAGTTACCATGCCGTTCGACGTTGCCATTATCGACAGCCGTCTGCCGGATATGGCAGTGCAGGTGCTATTCGACGAGATCGAGCGCGACCTGCACTTGCGCAACCTGAAAACCATTCTGCTCGGGTCGTTGAATGACTGTGATTCATCGGCCCCGTTGCAGGACCCGAACGCGGACGCACAGCTGACCAAGCCGGTGCGCCAGTCTGACCTGTACGAAGCACTGATTACCGTTACCGGTTGTACCGATGCGCGCGCGATTCTCGGCTGCGCTGAGGAGCTGCAGGAGGAATTGCCCTGCATCCCGGCCCGTGTGCTATTGGTGGAAGATCACCCAGTCAACCAGGCCGTCGCCAGCGGGATGCTTCGGCAACTGGGTTGCGATGTCGCGCTGGCCGAGAACGGCAAGGCAGCGGTCGAGCGACTGGCGGTCGAGAATTTCGATGTGGTGCTGATGGACTGCCAGATGCCGGTCATGGACGGTTTCCAGGCGACCAAGGAGATTCGGGGTCGTGAGGGAGCTGAGACCCGCACACCAATCGTTGCCCTGACGGCCAATGCGCTGCAGGGCGACCGTGAGAAATGCCTGGCTGCCGGCATGGACGACTACCTGAGCAAACCGTTCTCGCCGCAGCAACTCGGCGAAGTGATCATGCGCTGGGTGGAGACGGAATGCGCTGCTGACGACACGATTCCACCGTGGGCGGAGATGTCCGCAGCGGATGGCGGCAACGCCGTGCTCGATCAGCGCGCGCTGGACAACATTCGGCAGATTCGCAGCGTCGACGGCCGCGCCATGCTGCCGCAGGTGATCGACTACTATCTCGACAGTTCGACTGCCCTCATGGACCAGCTCGAACATGCGGTCCCGAACGAGGACTTCGAGTCGATCTACCAGGCCGCGCATTCGCTGAAATCCAGCAGCGCCAATCTCGGCGCCAATGGTTTCGCGGAACTGTGCCGCCGTCTCGAGACGATGGCGCGAAACAAAGAGCCCGAGCAGCTGCAAACGACTTACGAGCAGCTACGCGACCTGTATCCAAAAGTCGTCAGTGCGCTGGCATTCACCGACCTCAGGAAATCCGCGTGACTCCCGTCCTGAAATATTCGCCCCTTGTGCTGATCGCCGAGGACGATCCAGCAATCCGCGGGCTGATCGCCACAACGCTCGAAGGCGCAGGGTGCATTGTTGCGGCAGCTGCGGATGGCGCGGCGGCACTCAAGGAATTCCAGCGCAAGACGCCCGATCTCGTTTTGCTCGATGTCGAAATGCCGGGCATGAATGGCTTCGACGTCTGCGAGGCCATTCGCAAACATCCCGCCGGCCGCAACCTCCCTGTCGTGATGGTCACCGGCCTGGAAGACACTGATTCCATAAACAGAGCCTATGACTACGGTGCCACCGAGTTCATAGGCAAACCGATCAACTGGCCCTTGCTGGTGCATCGCATCCGCTACATCCTGCGCGGCGCCGAAACGACCATGGCTCTGGCGGAGAGCGAAGCCGAGAATCGCGCGCTGCTGGAAGCCATCCCTGACCAGATATTCGTGCTCGACACGGCGGGCCGCATCGAGCGGCACCGATCAGGGTTGGGCGACAACACCGCACATCCGCGGAACTCGCTAATCGGCGCGAGTATCAAGGCGATCGTGCCACCGGGTTCCCACACGCAGGTCAGCAACATCATTGGCTCGGTTATCAAGACCGGGCGCATCCAGTCGCTGGAGTTCCAGGGGCCGGACCAGCCGGGCGGCGCCCGCTATTTCGAGCTGCGTTTCGTCCGGCAACAGAATCAGCAACTGCTGGCGATGCTCCGGGACATCTCCGAGCGGCGGCGGTCCGAGCGACGCATTCACACGCTCGCGTTCTACGATGGCTTGACCGGTTTGCCGAATCGCCAGAAATTCTCCGAGGATTTGCAGGCGGCAATCAATTCGGCGCGGGAGGATGGCGAAGGCCTGGCGGTGCTCTATCTGGACCTGGACCGCTTCAAGCGCATCAACGATACGCTCGGGCATCAAGTGGGCGACACACTGCTTGGCCTGGTCGCCGATCGATTGACCCGCTGTGTCAATCACGCCCGGACCGGCCTGGAGTGCGGCCACCCGGTGCCGGCAACGCTGGCGCGACTCGGCGGCGATGAGTTTGCCATCCTGCTGCAGTCAGAACATGCAGGCACTCACGCGACGACTATCGGCGAGCAGGTCGTCGCTAGCCTGTCCCGACCGTTCCGCTACGGCGGCCATGAATTCGTCGTTTCCCCGAGTATCGGTATTGCCTATTTCCCGGAACACGGAACCAGTGCCGAAACGCTGATGAAAAATGCCGATACCGCGATGTACGCGGCCAAGGATGAGGGTCGCAACGGCTACAAGGAATATGCCAAAGCGATGAACTCACGGTCGCTGGATTGGCTGAAATTGGAAAACGACCTGCGCCGCGCGCTGGGCAACGGTGAGCTGGAGATCAACTACCAGCCGAAACTGAGTTCGGACAATCTCGAGATCGTGGGTGCCGAGGCGCTGTTGCGCTGGCATCACCCTACGCGTGGCGATATCTCGCCGAGCACGTTCGTGCCGCTGGCTGAAGAGACGGGCCTGATCATGGAGCTCGGCGAGTGGGTGACGGATGCCGTCTGCAAACAGATCCGGCAGTGGCAACTGAGTTGCCGCCGCACCGTGCCGATTGCGATCAATTTGTCCGGCCAGGAATTCTGCCATGGCGATCCGGTGCGCATGATGATGGAGTCGCTGGAGCGCCATCGCGTCGACCCGGAATGGATCACACTGGAAATCACCGAGTCGGTGCTGATGCGCGATACCACGTCGGTGACCAGCTCACTGCTGGCCCTGAAGGACTTTGGCTTCGGGCTCGCGGTCGATGATTTTGGCACCGGCTATTCATCGCTCGGTTATCTCAAGGGTTTCCCGATCGACGCACTGAAGATCGATCAGTCCTTCGTGCGCGACCTCGGCAGCGATCAGGACGACGCGGCTATTGCAGAGGCGATCATTGCGCTCGGACACAGTCTCGGCCTGGAGGTCATTGCCGAAGGCGTGGAAAATGACCGGCAGCTCGAGTTCCTGCGTAACCGTGGCTGCGACCAGATCCAGGGCTTCCTGTTCAGCCGGCCGGTGGCGGCCGAGCACTTCCTGGAACTGCTCGAACACGATCAGCGCGTCACCGCGTCGAGCCAGGCCACACGGGAAGTGGTGAAATTACGCGGGTGAGTTAAGCTTGGCGGCCACCTATTCGCCACGATGCGTGCTGCCAAATCATGTACTTGCCCGAAGGTCCTGCCCGTCCCAATCCCGCCGAACTCGACGCATTCTGGTCAACGGCGGTCGATCACTTGCCCGAACTCACTGACGGCCCCAACTACCAGGTCCGCTGGATTGGTCTCGACCACGACAGCACCGAGCAGGTCATCGAACTGATCACCATCGGGGACAAGACCGGGACATTCACGCTGCCATGGATCGTCGAGCGCACGGACCGGCAGCAATCACGCGTTGGTGACCCGATCATTCTCATCGATTACGACGGTAAGCCCCGCCTGCTGGTGCGCCTGACCGGAACTCACTCCGTGACATTCGGCGAGGTCACGGACGCCGACATCGCCATCGATGGCACGCCGGTGCGGTCGCTGGACGTGTGGAAGCCGTTGCATACGCGATATTGGAACGCGTTGCTGGAGCCGTTTGACCTGACGGTCGCGGACGACATGCCGGTCCTGGTCGAACCCTTCGAGCTGATATTTCCTGCCTAGAGAATGCGCTCTATCCGGTCGGCCAATGACATCGCGCTGGTAAACGCGGCTTCGACGCGGCCGCGCACACACCAATCACCACAAGCTGCGAGTTGATTGTCGGCATCGACCAGCGATGGTTCGCCGGATTGCTTGTCGATATTCGCATAACGCCAGCGATGCACGCGGCGGTAGTCAGCTTTAGAGGCATCATGTCCGATCACCATGCTGACCTCTGCGAGGAGATGCTGCTCAACGTCCGACAGCTCGTCTTCCATGTGCGCCTCGGCCCAGCGATTGGTGGAGTGCACGACGAGGCTGAAGGCATCGGGGCGTCCGGGTTTGCTGCTGTTGACGGAGATCCAGCTGATATCGGCGTTACGCACCAGTGCTGTTTGCCAGTCTAACGGCAGCGGCGCCGCGAAACCCAGCATCAGCGCATAACATCCAAGCAACTTGGCGCTCTGAACCCTGTTGCGATAAGCAAATTCTGGCGGCAGTAATTGCGCGGTTTGTGCTGCCGGTGCGGTGGAGACGACCCAGTCGAATGAACCGAGCGAGGCACTTTCAACATCCTGCAACGCCCACGTATTGTCGGTGCGCACCACGTGCGCAACCTGTGTCGCGCCACCAACATCGATATCACGTGCCAGGTGCGCGCCCAGGCTGTTCATTGACGGCTGAGCGACATAGTGGGGATAGTCATCATCCCAGGGGCGCTGCGACAGGACACGATCTCGGTCGAGTTCGGCGAATACCGGGGTCCAATTGGCAATAACATGGGCCCCGACCAACGGTTCGATAAATGCGCG
>JAAUXY010101890.1_pt1 | contig 19181 bp, 14 predicted proteins | sample 7278121 | NCBI WGS metagenome assembly JAAUXY01 (sample SAMN14350117, study PRJNA611818) | marine sediment metagenome | isolation source: surface marine sediment (1.8m) | place: French Polynesia: Moorea | collected 2018-08 | reverse complement strand
GACCATTGGGTCATCCACCACGCCCGGTTGATTGGATTCACCCGTGCCTTCGAGATCCACCCAGGGAGAAAACGCCACGGCACATGACGGCAGCGGCTCGCCCGCGTCACGCAGCGCCACCATTGTAGAAATAGTCAGGCCACCGCCGGCAGAATCACCGGCAATCACTATGCGCTGAGCAGGAATACCCTGGGCCAGGATGTACCGATAGGCCATGACGGCATCATCCACCGCGGCGGGAAACGGATTTTCCGGCGCAAGGCGATAGTTGATGAGGAGCACCCGGGCACCCGTTGCGCGCGCGGTTTTAGACGCCATCTCGCGGTAGCCGACATTGCTGCCTATCTGATAGCCGCCGCCGTGCAGGTAAAGCACCGCCTTGCCGTCGTCGCTCTCGGGCACGCTCACCCAATCCGCGTTCATGTGCTCAATCTGGATCTCTTCGATTCTCGCGTCGTCCGGCAGCGGATTGGCGGTCAACATGGCGTCGAATCCCTCGCGGGATTCTTCAATGGTGCCTTCACCAGGCGGTGCAGACAGAACCATTTCCACCAACGCTTCATGTTCAGGACTGGGCATCGTTTTCTCCTTATTAATAAAGCTTGCGCGCCGTATTTCCCCAAGTCTCAGCGCACCAGCAGATCGTCCAGAGTATAGCGTCGGCCGTTCTTGATCGTCATACGCACGTTATCCAGATCGCGGATCTCCTGCAGCGGATCGCCATCGACAATCACCATGTCCGCAAGCTTGCCCGCCTCCAGCGTGCCGAGATCGTCGCTCACCCCGCAGGCCAGCGCTGACTGATAGGTTGCCTGGCGTAGGATGTCGGCCGGAGCAACGCCCGCCCGATCGTAGAGCCTGAACTCGGCATGCAGACCACCGCCGTAGGGCACAAAGGGCGAGTCGGTGCCGGTGACGAGGAGCGCATCCCGTTCGGTCAGATCCCGCAGCAGCTTGCCGTTCGCCTCGGTATAGAGCGACGCGCCCGCGCCAAAGCGCGGCATCATGAGCTCGTAAGACTGGCGGATTTCCGGACCGTAGAAGTGCTCAAACTGCCGCGTTTCGAACCAATCCGGCTCTTCAGCGGCAATGACCGCAAACCCGGGCAACACCGCGGTTGCCGTGAGGCCCATGCCGCTCGCGGCCAGGAGCTCCACGACATCCCCGTACGAGTAGCCGGCCCGGCTGACTTTCGGCTGATAGCCGCGCCGACTGGTGCCGCCGATGTGCTCGACGTGATCCATCCCATGGGCAACTGCCGGATAGAGCTCGTGCGACGATACCGGGATGCCGAGCTCATGGGCGAAGTCCACCACCGTTTTCTGCCAGTGATCCGGCAGGCGAACGTAGGTTTTGATGAAATCGAGCTCCAGCGCCGCGGTGCGTTCGAGCGCCATCTGCAGATGCGCTTCGGCCGCAATGCCTTCAGCCATCGCGTAAAACACCCGGTTGCCGTCCGTGAGGTAACCCGTCACGTGCGTGCGCGGACCTACCCGTCGACCGCTGTCCCAGGCTTCCTGGCGCTCCTTGGCAACGTAAGGGTTCGAGCCAGGGTCACGCACCGTGGTCACGCCGTAGCTCAGCCAGACCCGACCCTGCACCTCGCTGGTCTCACCCATGTGCGCGTGCATCTCGAAGAGTCCGGGCACAACCGTGTAATCACTCGCATCAACGACAAAATGCTCACCGGTATCGCCGTGAGGAACGATCTTCTCGATGCGGTTGCCGCTGACGTAGATGTCCTGGTTCTCGAGGTACGCGTCACCCGTGCCGGGAAACACCCGACCCGCGCGCAGAACGTAGGATTCGGCCGGGGTATCGCGCCGCCAGAAAAGCTCCGGCGTGACGTCGCTGGCATTGCCGGAGGCCCGTTCAAGGCGCATCAGGCGATTGCCAGAGAGATAAACCAGGTGCTCCCCGTCCGCGCTCCAGCTCGGCATGTCGGTGAGCTCGTTGACGAGAACCCCCGCAGTCTCCAGCGGCTGCAGCGCATCGTCGAGCTCGAGGCGGTGTAACAATCCATCCTGCACATAGGTCATGGCGCCGTCCGCCGTCAGGGCAGCGTGCAGCACCGACCGGTGCTGATCGGGAGTAATGACCGATGAGTTGCCGCTCGCGACGTCAATGACGAGCAGCTCGTAGACGCCTTCGCGGAACCGGGTGGAATAGGGATTCAGGCGCGTGACGGCCACGCGATCACCGGCTGGCGACCAGCTGATCGGTTGTGCCGGCATCGGCTCGAGCACGTTCTCGGTTTCTCCGCTCGTGACATCAAGCACGGTCAGCTGTCCGCCCAGCGGATTGCCTGGCACGTCCACGAAAAAGGCGAGCTTCTCATTGTCCGGCGCCCACGAGGGCACGCTGATCGTGCGCGCCTGGACGCTGAGACGCTCACTCTCACCCGCCGCCAGATCGCGCACCCAGAGACCAACCTGACCGCCTTTGTCCGAGACATAAGCCAGGCGCGAACCATCCGGCGACAGTGCCGGCCCGTAATCCGCCGCGGGATCGTCGGTCACTTTGGTCAGCGCCTGATCGGTCGGACGCCAGTGCCACAAATCACCAAGTGCTGCGAAATAGATATCCTCGCCGCCGTTGGCAATCACCGGGCTGTTGATGCCCAGCGCCGTATTGACGGTTTCGCCGCTGTAGCTGCGTTGGCGCCGCGCATAGTCGTGCCGTTCGAGCGTCACGGAAACGCTGAACGGCCAGGGCGCCGCGGATGCGGACGCGTCGATGCTGCGACGGAAGATTTTGCCGTTGGCCGCGTAGCTCAAGCTGCCGCCGTCGAGCCAGGCTGCGCGGAAGGGAAAGACATCGATGCCAATTGCACTCAAGGCGCGGTCTTCCCCGGTAGCGAGCTCCACCAGCCGCAGACGCGGTCCGCGCGGCCCCATGACCTGATACGAAACGTGTTCACCATCCGGTGCAAATTGCGCCCCGGACATGACGCCGGGCTGTTGGCTGAGCATGCGCTCGCCGCCACCGGCACTTGCCAGCATGAGGCGGCTGCGGAGCCCGACCTGCTCGACGTAGGCCAGATCCCCGGAAGCAGACCAGCTGGGCGCATAGGTGTTGTTGCCGGTATCGGTCAGACGTGTGAGATTGTCACCGCTTACATCAACCTGCCAGATGTCGTACTGCCCTGCCCGATCCGAGCTGAACACCACGCGCGATCCGTCCGCAGAGAACTGTGGCTCACGATCGTCAAACGCGTCCCGGGTGATGGCCACCGGCTCACCGCCGCTGACGGCCACGCGCCACAGATCCCAGTTGCCGCTGCGGTAGCCCTGAAACACCACCTGGCTGCCGTCGGCGGAAAACATTGGTTCCCGCGCGTCATAGTAGGCATCCGTCAAAGCCCGGGCTTCGCCACCGTCACCCGGCAGCAGAAACAGCGTGCCCTGCAGGCTGACCACGCGGTTGTTGGTGGCCGGATCGACCGTCACGGCAAGATTGGTACCCTCGGTGAGCGTGACGTCGACTTCCCGGACCCTGACACCTGCCTGTGGGACTGCAGCGGCGTCGGCCTCAGTCTGCGGTTCCGGCGCGGGTGCTTCTGCGCAGGCGCCGAGGAGTAAGCCGACGCTTAAAAACTTGAGCGCGCGCACGCTCAACCGCCGCTCTGGGCTTTGTCGGATAGATCCGGCGCGTGATGCGACGGCATGGCCGTCTGCGCCTGCTCCTGTTCGGCAAGCGCCGCAACGGCTTTCTCATTGGCCATGATCTTGGCCATCACCGCCTCGCCAGCGCGATCAAAAACTTCTCGGTTTTCAATGACATACCGCTGAGATTCTCGATAGCCTTCAAGCATGCCGTTGACCTCGGGCATGACGTAGCGGGCCACCATGTCCCAGCTGCGCATCGTGTTCTCGCGATTGGCCCAGTCATGGGCAAAGCCGATTACCGTGCCGAAGCCGCCGGTCAGCTCGAGCATGTCGCGGATCGCTTTGACCAGATCGTCCGGCGTGCCGATGACCGCGGCGCCGCCTTCAACCGCAGCCTGCTCGACCGCATCATCCGGTGACGCATAAGCTTCCGCACCCGGACGCATGAGCGTGCCGACGGTGTATTCGTTGTGCCAGCGGTAAAGGCCGTCTTTGGCTTCCGCTTTAGCCTGCTCTTTCGTCTCGGCAATGTGCCAGCTCATGACCACCCGCCAGTCGCCGCGGCTGACCGTCTGGCCGTGCTCGGCGGCGCTGTCTTCCGCGAATCCCCACTGGGTCGGCAGCGCTTGCAGTCCGGCGGACGACATCGAGCCAATCGACAGGACGCCGGTGCCGTGCTTGCCGGCAAGCGTCATGCCGGAAGGACTCACCATGGAGGCCACGGCAAACGGCAGATCTTCCTGCAGCGGCAGGAGCTGCAGGCGGGCATCTTTCAGCGTGAACCAGTCGCTTTCGTAATCGAAGCGTTCTGCGCCGGCCAGAAGCTTGCGGATGACGCCAATTGCCTCATCCTGCCGGTCGCGCTGCACCATGGGATCAATCCCGAGCGTGTAGGCATCAGACGGCAAAGCGCCGGGCCCGGAACCGAAGATCACGCGCCCGCGGGTCATGTGATCGAGCTGTACCAGGCGCTGGGCGACATTGAACGGATGGTGATACGGCAGCGAGACGACACCGGTACCGAGCTTGATGCGGTGCGTGCGTTCACCGGCCGCGGCGAGGAAGAGCTCGGGGCTTGCAATGACCTCCCACCCGGTTGAATGATGTTCACCGCACCAGAACTCATCGTAGCCGAGCTTGTCCAGATGCTCAGCGAGCTCGAGGTCCCGCTGCATCTGCAGCGTCGGGTTTTCCCCAATGGGATGATGCGGCGCAACGAAGCCGCCAAACTTGACTCTAGGCATGACAATCCCCCCTGTAATTGCGACACATTATAAGCACAAATCGACGTGCTCGCGGGTTGGCAGCCGAGGGCACATTCAGCGAGAATCATCGCGATACCGTCAGGACTGACGGTTATACGAGCGCACACCACCCACCATCCGAGAGGAGACGTCATGAGTCGCGCAGCGCTGATCGAAATGGCCAGACACAATATCGCACACGTGAATGCGGGGACCGTCGCGCAGGCTGACGACGTCATGCAGGTGCCTGCAGACCACTACTATGACGAGGCACGCTGGCGCGCGGAAATGGATCAGGTGTTCCGCCGCATGCCGCTGATGCTGGCGCTGACCTGTGAAATGCCCGATCCCGGCGACTACCGGGCCTGCGAAGCGGCCGGCGTGCCGATTCTCATCTGCCGGGACAACGACGGCGAGGTACAGGCTTACCTCAACATGTGCGCACATCGCGGCGCGCAGATCATGGAGAACGGTAACGGCAACACCCACCGTTTCACCTGCCCTTACCACGCGTGGACGTACAACCATCAGGGCGAGCTCGTCGGTATCTTTTCCGAGAAGGAGTTCGGTGACATCGACAAGTCCTGTTATGGCCTCAAGCGCCTGCCTGCCCTGGAAAGAGCCGGGCTCATCTGGGTGACTCCCAACCCGGGCTCCACGCTTTCCATCGAGAAGTTTCTCTCCGGCTACGATGAGCTGCTGGCGCACTTCGACTTCGCCAACTGGCATCTCTTCGAACGGCGCACGGTGCCGGGTCCAAACTGGAAAATCGCCTACGACGGTTACCTCGATCTCTATCACCTGCCGATCCTGCACAAAGACAGCTTCGGCTCGAACTTTCCACACAAGTCCATGTACTACGCATGGGGGCCGCACCAGCGCGTGACGTCACCGGACCCGAGCCTGCTGGCCTACGAGGAGCAGGATGAAGCCGAGTGGAACACCGAGCACTTGATGAGCGGCGTCTGGACCATCTTTCCGCACGTCTCCATCGCCTCATTCGACGGCGGCGGTCGCTCCGTCATGATTTCCCAGCTCTTTCCCGGAGAAAAGCCCGGCGAGTCCATCACCGTGCAGAACTATGTCATGGCCGAAGCGCCCAGCGAAGAACAGGCTGAAGCAGCCCATGCGCAGTTTGCCTTCCTCGAGCACGTCGTGAAGGAAGAAGACTACGCGACGGGCCTGAAGCAGCAGCGCGCGCTGGAGACCGGCTTCAAGGATCACGTGCTCTTCGGGCGCAACGAAGAAGGCGGGCAACGCTTCCACGGCTGGGTCGATACGCTGCTCGAGACGTCTGACGACGATCTCGAAGCGCTGTTCGAGTCGCCTTAGGCCTGGAGCCGGCCGATGAGCATCGCTTCTTTCGTCGAGGAGTCGCTTCTCCCCGAGGACAAGCGTGACGACCGGCAGGCGCAGCTTTTTGCCTACCTATGTCTTGCGGCAACGGCGGCGGCGCTGGTTGCCGCCACGCTGACGGGATTCTACGGCTACGGCGAGCTTGCGCTGCTCATCTATTTAGCCGCTGCAACGATACCGGTTGCGCTCCTGATCCTGCGCTACTCACACAACCCTCTGGTCAGCGGCCACTACCTGGCCGCCAACCTGATAGTGCAGAGCATGCTCTTCGCCGCGGACCCCGAGGTCAGCTGCGTGGTGCTGATTGCGCTCGCTGCGGGTGTTGCACTCCTCGGACCCATTGGCTCCAAATTCTGGCTGGCGGTCATTCTGACGCGCTGCGTCTGGGTTGCCGCCAATGCCGGGGAAGAAACCGCATCGGCAACCGCTGCCGTTGCGGCGCTGGTATGCGTTGTCGTGTTTGTCATCGTGCAGCTGTCAGAACAATCACGCGTACGTTCGCTGCAACGCGCAACGGCAAACGCGCAGCAGTCGTCGCGCGGTCTGAACGTGATGGAACGCATTGTTGCCAACTATTTCGACGCGGTTCTGCAGGTCTCCGGCAGAGACATCTTTTTTGCCACGCCCGGCGTAACGAAGCTGCTGGGCTATGAGCCCGAACGGCTGATCGACCGGCCACTCGACTACTACCTGCACCCGGAGGAGGTGGGATTGCTCGGCACGCTCCAACCCGGTCAAGACCCGGTCAGAGCGGAGCTGCGCATGCGTCATGCCAACGGCCGATGGGTATGGGTTGAAGCCTACGCCGCGCCCGATGTGATGCGCGGCAATCCGAATCGGATGCTGCTGGTGCTGCGTAACTACGAGAAAGAACGCAAGGTCAGCGACCAGCTCACTCAGGCCCAGCGTCTGGAGAGCATGGGTTCGATGGCGGCGGCCGTGGCCCACGACTTCAACAACATGCTGACGGTGATTCTGGGAATTGCGGACGAGTTACCCGATGGCAGCGCAAGGCGGGAAATCAGCCGCGTCGCCGGCAACGCCGCAGCCCTCACAAACAAGCTGCTGACGTTCGGTCACGGCCAGCTCACCTCAACCGACATCCACGATTTGAGCGACATCCTGCGCGAGCGGAGTCTGCTCCTGCAGCACGGTCTCGATTCGCGCTACATCATCATCGAGTCCTACAGCGAAGAGCCGCTGCTGGTCCGCATCGAGGAAGCACAATTCGAGCAGGTGCTGGTGAATCTCGTCAATAACGCTCGTGAAGCGATGCCGGAGGGTGGAGAGCTCGAGGTATCCCTGCAATCGATCGAGCTCGACGGCAACAATACGAGCGACCACGAAGGCGTGTTTGCAGTGCTCGAAGTCCGCGACTCAGGGTCCGGCATTGATTTCGAAACGCAGGCCCGCGTGTTCGACCCCTTCTTCTCCACAAAAACCAACGCCGTCAACAGCGGGCTTGGCCTGTCTTCCTGCTACGGCATCGCGTCGCAGTACGGTGGCTTCATCGAAATCGATTCGCAGCCCGGCAGCGGCACCGCGGTGCGCGTGTTTCTGCCCATTGCCGAGACGCGCGACCATGAGCCGATGCTCGAGCTGATCGACAACGAAACCTCCGTGCTCGTCATCGACGACGATCCCGGCATCGTGCGCGTCATCCGCAACGCGCTGAGCCGCGCCGGCTATCACGTCCGCGGCTTCACCGACGCAAGCGCGGCGCTGGAGTTTTTCAATCCCGCCAAAGTGGCGCTGGTGATTGTCGACGTGGTCATGCCGAGCGTGTCCGGCGCTGATCTCATACGCCGTCTCCGCGAGCAGGCGCCGGAGTTACCCGTGCTTTTCATCTCCGGCTTCACAGATCAGGAGCTGGATGACTGGGGACCCGACGACAACACCACATATCTCGCGAAACCCTTCCGCAGCGAGGAGATTGTCAGCCGGGTGGATACGCTCCTGAGCTCATCGCGCGCCGGGACTGAGATGTTCGGTTAGGAAATCGCGCATCTCGACGAAAAACTCGCTGCGCTGACTGCTCATGCTCAGGAAGTGATCACCATTGACCTGCTCCACGTAGCGGAACGGTTTGCCGTGGCGCTCGAGCGCCGCGGCAAACTCGCGGCTCTGCTTGACGCGTACCACGGTGTCTCGGTTGCCGTGCAGGAGCAGCACCGGCACGTTGATGCTCTGCACCTGACGCAGCGGTGAATTGGCTCTGAGCTCACTGCCCTCCTGGATACGCTCGCGATTGCGCACCGCCAGATCAAACTGATACAGGCGACTGACCATGTCTTCGAGGTCTGAAATGCCCGCCAGGCTGACCGCACAGTGGATCTTGTCGGTGAATTTATAGGCCGCCACCAGGGCGCTGTAGCCCCCGTAGCTCGCCCCGACGACACACACCCGCGCCGGGTCCGCAATGCCTTCGGCAACCAGCCAGTCGAGGCCGTCCATGAGGTCTTCCTGCATCTTGAGACCCCACTGCTTGTAGCCTGCCTGCATGTACGCTTCGCCGTAGCCTACGGAACCCCGATAATTGGGTTTCAGCACTGCATAGCCATGATCGACCAGGAACTGGCTCCAGGCGTCGAACTCCGCCGAGTCTCTGGCGTAAGGACCACCGTGCGGCAGAAGTACCGTCGGGAACGGCCCCGGTCCGGCCGGGCGCGCCAGATAGGCCGGTATGTCGAGCCCGTCGCGCGTCTGGTACTGCACCGGTTCGAGGTCGACGACGTCATCATCGTCGAGCTCGGGATAGTCTTTGCCAATCAGCGTTGCCTGTCCTGCCGCCCGATCGTAGAGGTAATACGCCGGTCCGATGCCGCCGTAGGTCTGCAAGACGAATCGTTGATAGGCGACGTCGCTCGATACGAATCGCATCTGCTCGCCCGGCAGCGCCGCGCGGATGTCGGCAAACAGCGTTTTGAGCGTCGGGTCGAACACTTCCAGCTTCGGGTGGTGGCCCAGGTAGCTCACGCCCACCGGCTCACCCGAGTCGGGGTGCATGATGAGCCTGCCGAAAACGTCGAAATCCGGGTCGCGGAAGAGCGGCTCCAGAACTTTCCCCGTCGCCATGTCCACCCGATAGATGCCATGCCGATCCTCACCGTTGGTGAGGCTCATGTACACCTCCGACTGGTCTGCCGAGAAGCCCAGTGGCTGCGGCGGTATCTCGCTCTTGAAGGCCAGATCCTCGAATTCGAAGAGCTTGCGACCGTTCACCCGGAACACCACCGAATCACGGTTGCGGCGATAACCGATTGCCAGACGCACATCTCCCTCGTGAGTCGAGTACCAGCGGCGGATGATGTCACGCGGTCGCTGCACTCTGACGAGGTTATTGGTGTAAATGTTGAGGCGGAAAACGCTCGGTCGGTTGGGGTTGTCCCGGTTCAGCTGCACCAGCACATGCTCCGGATCGTCCGTCAACCAGCTGACGACGCGATCCTGGACCTGGGCATTCCATTCCGGAGGCCGCCGCTCCAGCACCTTGGCACGGGGTATGAGCGACAGCTGATTGCTGCCGTCCGCGTCGATGGCAATGAGACGGGTCCGCGCAATGTGTCCCAGCCGCGGCGCCGGCAGGTACATGCGTGTGGAACAGACCAGCCGGGCGTCATTTGCCCATCGGCACCAGTTGATGAGACCGTTCTGCGCACCGCCCTCCAGCAGCGTCGTGTCGTCTCCTGTTGCGAAATTCCGGACCACCAGATCGTAGGCCTCGCCGGAGGAGCGGACCATCAGCATGTGTCGCCCGTCCGGCGACAGGTCGAGATCATCGAATTGGGGGATGGCACCAAGCTCCACGGCGTGCGCGGCGCGCGCGGCGACCAATACCAGAGCCAGCAAGCCTGAACAGAACCTCATGACGTCCCCTTTGTCATCCATGAAAAGGTAACCGGCCTTTCATCAACTTGCCAAGAGCGTGCGGGCGAGTGTCGGACTAAAGCCGGGCGTAGCGCGGCAGGCGAGCGTTTGAGACTTGCTGAGACGTTCCCTAGAATGCGCCAAGTTTTTTCGCCAGCGAACCACTATCCATGCCAGACACCGTGCATCACAGACTGATTGTGCTGGGCTCCGGACCGGCCGGCTACACCGCCGCGCTGTACGCCGCCCGCGCCAACCTCAAGCCCGCATTGATCACCGGCATCGAAGTCGGCGGTCAGCTGACAACCACCACGGAGGTGGAAAACTGGCCGGGCGGCCATGCTGAGCTGCAGGGTCCCGAGCTCATGATGCAGATGGCGGAGCACGTCGAACGGTTCGACGCGGAGATCATCAACGATCACATCCACACGGCGGACCTCAGTGAGAAACCGCTCCGTCTGGAAGGCGATCAGGCGCACTACACGTGCGACGCCTTGATCATCGCCACCGGCGCATCGGCTAAATACCTCGGTCTGGAATCCGAGGAGAACTTCAAAGGCCGCGGCGTAAGCGCCTGCGCCACCTGCGACGGATTTTTCTATCGCGGGCAGGACGTTGCCGTCATCGGCGGCGGCAACACGGCGGCCGAGGAGGCGCTGTACCTCGCCAACATCACCAACAAAGTGTACCTGGTGCATCGCCGCGACGAGTTGCGGGCAGAGAAAATTCTGCAGGATCGTCTCTTTGCCAAAGAGAACATCGAGCCGGTGTGGAAGCACACGCTGGACGAAGTGCTCGGCGATGAGTCCGGTGTCACCGGCATGCGGGTCAACGGCACCGAAGGCGGCTCAAAAGAGATTGATCTTGCCGGCGTATTCATTGCCATTGGCCATACGCCCAACACCGGCATCTTCGACGGCCAGCTCGACATGAAAGACGGCTATATCAGAATCGTGAGCGGCACCGAAGGCAATGCCACGGCTACCAGCGTACCGGGCGTATTTGCCGCCGGCGACGTCGCGGATCACGTCTATCGTCAGGCGATCACCAGCGCCGGCTTCGGCTGCATGGCCGCGCTCGACGCCGAGAAATACCTGGACGCCCTGGAGGGCTGATTGTGCGCGTACCCCGCTAGACCGGGGAGTAACGCAGCATCACCCGTGAACCTTCCGCAAGCCCGGTCTTGAAGCGCGGCCCCCAGGTGCCCCACTCGCTGGCGTACTTGGCACCAAACTTCTCGAGCAGCCGGGCGTGGGCCACCGGATCCTCGACCAGGGACGCTTCCGCATTCAACGACGGCAGCTTCAAGTAAGCACCATCCGAGCTTTTCCACACACCCACGTCGCCGACCCATATATGGGTTTTGGACAGGCCGCGTTTGACGGCCTCGGCACGCCATGCGGAGCTTGCAGTGACGACGTACATGTCACTTTCTGCCTGCACGTACCAGACCTCAGCCTGACAGCTCGACAGCGCGCCGTTGGATTTCAGCGGCGAGAGATAAATGAGATGACTCTCCTCCGCGGCCTGGCCACGCCAGGGGACGAGCCCCGCGATGAGCGCCGTGCCGCCCAGTTGCAACAAAGTCCGTCTTTTCATGTGCAATCCCCTTTCAGTGCTTACCTTTCGACCAACCACCTGCGCGTGCGTTCAAACTTCCTTGACGGCGATGCGCTCGGCGATCTTGGCCGACCAGACTTTTGGCCCTTCCTTGTGGACCGATTCCCCGCGTGCGTCTACCGATACTGTCACCGGCATGTCTTCAACCTCGAACTCGTAGATCGCTTCCATGCCAAGCTCGGGGAACGCAAGCAACGTGGATTTGGTGATGGCCTTGGCCACCAGATACGCCGCGCCGCCCACCGCAATCATCGACACCGCCTCGTTGTCGCGTATGGCGTCTATCGCCACTTGTCCTCTTTCGGCCTTGCCGATCATGCCCGCAAGCCCGGTTTTCTCGAGCATGGTGCGGGTGAATTTGTCCATGCGGGTAGCCGTTGTCGGTCCAGCCGGACCCACAACCTCCTCGCGCACCGGATCCACCGGACCCACGTAATAGATGAGCCGGTTGGTGAAATCCACCGGCAACGGCTCACCCTTCTCGATGAGATCGACAATCTTCTTATGCGCCGCATCGCGACCGGTCAGCATTTTTCCGGACAGGAGCAGCGTGTCACCCGCCTGCCAGGACTGTATCTCCTCTGCGGTCAACGAATCGATGTTCACCCGCTTCACGTCATCGCCGAGCTCGAACTCGATGTCCGGCCATTCGCTCAGATCCGGCGGCTCAAACTCGGCGGGACCGCTACCGTCGAGCGCAAAGTGCACGTGACGCGTGGCGGTGCAGTTGGGTATGACCGCTACCGGCTTGTTGGCAGCGTGGGTCGGGTACTCTTTGATCTTGACGTCGAAAACCGTCGTCAGGCCGCCCAGACCCTGGGCGCCGATACCCAGCTGATTGACTCTATCGAAGAGCTCGATGCGCAGCTCCTCCAGATGATTGGAAGCGCCCCGGGCTTTCAGCTCGTGCATGTCGATGGGATCCATCATGGCCTCTTTGGCGAGGAGCATGGCCTTTTCCGGAGTGCCGCCGATACCAACGCCGAGGATGCCCGGCGGGCACCAGCCGGCGCCCATGGTCGGGACCATGTCGAGAATCCAGGAGACGATGTCATCCGAGGGATTCAGCATCGCAAACTTGGCTTTGGCTTCGCTGCCGCCGCCTTTGGCAGCCACCTCTATGTCCACTTTGTCACCCGGCACGATACGGGTATGGATGACCGCAGGCGTGTTGTCTTTAGTGTTGGCACGAGCGCCGTCCGGATCGCTCAATACCGAGCCGCGCAGCACGTTGTCTGGATGGGTATACCCACGGCGTACGCCTTCGTTGATCATGTCCTCGAGACTCATCTCGGCATCCCACTGCACGTTCATGCCCACGTTGACGAAGACAATGACAATGCCGGTGTCCTGACAGATCGGGCGTTTGCCGAGGGCGCACATTCTCGAGTTCACCAGCACCTGAGTGAGCGCGGCTTTCGCGGCGGGTGACTCCTCCACTTCCCACGCTTCGCGCATGGCGCGGATGAAATCCACAGGGTGGTAATACGAAATGAACTGCAGCGCGTCGGCGACGCTCTGGATCAGATCTTCCTGTTTGATGACGGTCATTATTGCTCCGTTGAAGGTTATTCGGTTGCCGCAGCGAGGCCGGGAATCTCGCAGAACTGATCGGATTCCACCTTGATGCTGACGGCGCTGTTCTTGTGCTTACCGGCACACCAGCTCGGCATCACCATGGAATACAGGCCGCTGCCGCCGGCCATGAGGATGAGAATGTGCTCCGGGCTCGGAAAGGCGGGATACGTTTCAGCGTCACCTCGAAAACCCGCAAAGGCTGCGGCATAGCGCTCGAGATCCGCAACCGACAGATGGGTCCGCTCCCACAGCCGCTGCGCCACCGTTTCGCGGTTCATGTTGGCCTGGGCAAAAATCTCCGCGTGTTCCGGATTCAATACCACCACCGCGGAGCCACCCGTCAGCACCGCGTTGTTGGTCGCCATGTTGGCAAGGCCGACGGCAAGCATCTCGAGCAGCTTCTCCGCATCATCCGGATCGTCCGCATCGCCGCTGTAGAGCACCGAGTGCGGCGCCTCGGCGCCAATCACCGTGACGACGCTGTCGTCCGGGGCGAAGCCGCGCGCCACGTGCAGCGGCGGAAAAGGAGAGTTTTCCTCGTCCTCGGCAAGGCAGTAGGTGAACTTGCCCGGGTGGCCGAGGAGCGCCATGTCGGAAGAACCGGGACGCGCGCCGCCGATGTTGATCATGGTGAGCCTGAGCGCCCGGCCAATGGATGCATTGGCGCGATGGCCGGGCCCGAGCGCGCCAAAACCGCTCGCCACCGGACCGCAGGTTTGCCGCGCCGGACCGTTGACGATGACAAGTGGCGCCGTGCAGTGTGTGGTTGCCTGCATCTCGGTGAGATCAAATGCCGGATCGATCACACCCCGCACCGCGGCGATGACCAACGGCATGTAGTCCGGCAGGCAGCCGGCCATGACGGCGGCGGTGGCCACTTTTTCAACGGTGGCGACACCCATGCCGGGACCCATTTCACCCAGCACGAGATCTGCTTCCAGACCAGAGGCAAGCACCATGCGGGCAACCCGCTCGGGTGTCGGCACGACCACGGGGAGGCCATCCGTGCAGCCCATCTCGTGAAGCTGCTCGAGCGCCTGGGTTTCGTCGATGGCTTCGAGCATCTCACTCATGCCGCGGGTCTCACCTTGAGCGCGCCGATGATCTCATCGACGATCAGTTGCGCCACGTGGCGGAGGTTGACATTGCCCGTGCCGGCTACCGGATGAGGCAGCTGCACGCGCGGCGCCGTCGGCATGCCGAGCGACTGTGCAACAAAATCGCCCTGGGGCCAGAAGTCTTCGGTCACCAGCGCCACCGAAGGAATACCGAGTCTTGCAATACTGATGCCGTCACGCACGGTGCCGGTAGTACAGCTGCCTCAGTGCCCGTAGGCGGCGATGGCCACCTGGCAGGTGCTTTTGATTTCGTCGAGCATCTCCTGAGGCGCGGGAATCGAGGCATTGCCTTTGTTCCAGGAACGCACTTCGATGTTCGGCAGGCGTTCGCGCAACACCTCGCCGAGCGCCGTTAGAAAGTTTTCAGAATCGGGAAAGCCGTTGGCAAGGAGCGCCACGGTTGTGCCTTCACCCTCACCGACCGTGAGATCATGGGCGAGCTCGTACGCCTCCATGGGCGTCGCGACCTCCCCGCGGGGATCGTGAAACGTGATCATGATTTGCCTCCTGAAAGGTTGCCTGGAAGTTTACTCTATTGTGCCCCGCCGACTAGACTGGCCTGATGAAAAACATCTGCCGGAAACCCCACGCCGGGCCGTATCGCTGCGGCGCGCTCATCCTCGTGCTCGCGTTGAGCGCCTGCGTCAGCCAGCCAACAGATCCGACAACGCTCGCGCAGCGCTACCCCATCATCGACACACACATTGACGTGCCCTATCGACTGTTCCGCAATCCCGCCGACGTCTCGGTATCCGCTCCAGACGGACAGTTCGACTATCCGCGGGCCGTTGCGGGCGGTTTGAACGCGCCGTTCATGTCGATTTACATCCCCGCGGTGGTCGACGCCGCCGGCAACGCCTACCCGTTCGCCGAAAGCGCCATCGATCTGGTCGAAGGCGTGGCGCAAGCGCACCCGGACAAATTTGCGATTGCGACGTGCAGCGACGACATTACCGCGCACATGCAGGCGGGACTCATGTCTCTGCCCATGGGCATGGAGAACGGCGCTCCGATTGGCGGCAGTTTTGAGAAGCTTGCGCATTTCCATGCGCGCGGCATTCGCTACGTGACGCTCGCACACTCGAGAAGCAACCACATCAGTGACTCGAGCTATGACCCGAACGAAGTCCACCAGGGCCTTTCGCCGTTCGGCAGGTCGTTAATCCCGGAGATGAACCGGCTGGGTGTGATGATTGACGTCTCTCATATATCCGACAAAGCGTTCTGGCAGGTCATGGAGCTCTCCGCGGTTCCCGTGCTGGCAACCCACTCCTCCATGCGCAAATTCACCCCGGGATTTCAGCGCAATATGAGTGACGAGATGCTCGTTGCCATGGCGGAGCGCGGCGGGGTGATTCAGATCAACTATGGCTCCAACTTCCTGCATCAGGCCTCACAGAATTTCAGCGCCGCGCGCACCGCGGCAACAAAAGCCTATCAGGAAGCCAACCATCTGGCGGACGATGACCCCGCGCTCAGTGAGTTCAGGGACAACTACACACAGAACAACGCCTATCCTTTTGCCAACCTCGATATCGTGCTCGATCACATCGACCACGCGGTTGCTCTTGCCGGCATTGACGCCGTAGGCATCGGCTCAGACTACGACGGGGTCGGCGATACGCTCCCGACCGGCCTCAAAGACGTTACCACCTACCCCAACCTGATTGCCGGCCTGCAGCGCCGCGGCTACAGCGAGGCCGACATTGCCAAAATCCTCGGCGGCAACACGTTGCGCGTGTGGCGCGCGGCAGAGGCATATGCCCGCAGCAAAGGAGTGACCGTGCCATGCGCCAGCAGCTGATTGTTATTCTCACTATCGCGGCATGCATGGGCGCGGGTTTCCAGGCGCCGGAGGAGGAAGCGGACGAGTTTCACTTCGTCGTGCTCGGCGATTCTCAGTTCGACGCACCGTCCGAGTTCAACCGCATCATCGATCAGGCACGGCGCCTGCGCCCGGCGTTTGTGATTCAGGTTGGAGATCTCATCGACGGTTACAAAGACGCTCTGGATGAGGTGGAGGCTGAGTGGCAGCGCTTCGAGAAGCAGATCGCGCCGCTTGCCCCCGTGCCGTTCATTGCCGTCGCCGGCAATCATGATGTGTTCAACGGCGATCTGCAGGTGGATCCCGCTCTGGAGAAGATGTTTGTCGATCGCTGGGGTGGACTGTATTACGCGTTTACGTACAAGAACGCGCTCTTTGTGGTGCTGAACTCCGATTCCACTGAGGGCATGAACACCATCACCGGCAAACAGCTCAGCTGGCTCGAGCGCACCCTTGCGGATAACAAGGCTGAGCACACGTTTGTGTTCATGCACCGCCCCGCGTTCCTGACGAAAGGCTCGGAAGCATTGCACGAGCTATTCATGAAGCACGGCGTCGACCGCGTCTTTTACGGCCATCATCACCACTACCACCACTTCGACCGTGACGGCATTGGCTACACCATGACCAACGCCAACGGCACGTCCGCGGCTGAGCACCCGGAAATCGGCGGTATGCCCCATCTCCTGCAGGTGTCGGTACGCGGCGCGGAGGTGGACGTGGCGGTCATTCACGCAGATGCGGTCATTGCTGAAGACAGCGTGGCGCCTGCCGACAACTACGATTACTTTGCCCTGACCCGGAGTCTGGCCCCGAATCGCGTCGAGCTGGAGCAGATCTCAGCAACAACTTATGCGTTCGACATCCCGCTCGAGAACGGCAGTCGGCGCGATATCCGCGTCATGATGACCTGCTCGTCAGACGACGAGCGCTGGCAGTTCGAACCCCGGGCGGTAGCGCCGATTGATCTCAGCCCCGGGGCGGAGCACGCACTGTCACTGATGATCAGGCATACGGAAGATCGTGTGCCGGAGGAGACTTCCAAGCCGCGCTGCACACTGAGCGTTCCCCTGCAGACTCAAGACGGCGCGTGGATTACGCTCGAGGAGACCGTTGTCGGCGAGCGCTGAGCTCAGTCATTGAAGTGCGGCATGACCTCTTCGATGTAGAGCTGCAGGTTGTCCCACTCGATCGGCGGCCGGAAGGCAATGTTCACCCCCTGTATGCCAATGTCCTTGAAGCCGCCGATCATGTCGACCGCCTCCTGCACGCTGCCGGTCAGCGAGCCGTCCGCCGCAATGTCGGGCTGCCTGTCGGAGTTCATGTAAAAGCCGAGGTTAACGCTGGTATCGAGCTCCGCCGGATCGCGGCCGATCTTCTCGCAGGCGACACGCAGACGCTCGAGCCGGTCGGCAGCCGTCGTAACCGATACGTAGGGCATATTGAACCCATCCGCATATTGCGCCGCTAGGCGCACGGTGCGCGCCTTACCACGCCCGCCAATCCAGAGTCGCAAGCCCAGCGGCGCCGGGCTGCACACCGCACCCTGCATGTTGTAGTACTTGCCGCTGAAATTGACGGTTTCGCCGCGCCAGAGCGTAGAGATGATCGCCAACGCTTCCTCGAGCTGGTCGAACCGCTCGCCCAGAGGCGGAAATCCGTAACCGAATTCGCGGAACTCTTCTTCGAACCAGCCCGCGCCGATACCAACGTCCGCACGCCCGCCGCTCAGATGATCGATGGTCACCCCGGCCTTCGCGAGCACACCCGGATTTCTGAACAGTGCGCAGAAGACAAGGCAGCCCACGCGCACGTTCTCGGTGTAGGTTGCGAGCCCCGACATTGCCGCCACGCCCTCAAAACAGGGATTCCCGCGATCGCTCAACGGATTGGCATAGAAGTGGTCCCAGACCGAAACCCAATGAAAGCCGTTGTCATCACCGGTACGCCAGAGCCTTTTCAGCTCCTCCATGGAGAGGTCCTGCGGGCCCGCGTGGATACCGAGCTTCATGACGAAGCCTCCGCCGACATGACCACGCCGCTGGCAAGCAGACCCTGAATATGCTCATCGTCGACACCCATCTCCTTCAGCACCGCCACGCTGTCGGCGCCGATTTCCGGCGCGCGGGACGGCTTGCGCTTCGGCGCTTCGGCCACGTTGATGGGGCTGCCGATGGTGAGGTCATAGCCCTCACCCGCATCGTCGGTCGGCACGACAATGCCGTTGGCGAGCATCTGCTCGTCTTCGAGAATGTCCGCCATGGGCTGCACGCGGCTGTACGTCACGCCCGCCTGATCGAGTCGCTTACCTACCTCAGCCATCGGAAACTGGGCAATCGCTTCTGCCAACGCGACGCGAAACTCCGGACGGTTCTTCATGACCGCGCCCACGTTTGCAAACCGTTCATCCGCGAGCCACTCGGCGCGATCCAGGCATTCGGCGAGCTGTGGATACTCCCGCGCCGTGTTGATGACCGCGAGCACCACATAGTCGCCATCGGCACACTGGTAAGCATCCGTGAACGGATTTGGCCAGCCTTTCTTCTGCCTGTAGGTGCCGATGTTGTTACCGGCAATGACACCCTGCAGCGCCATGCCGTTGGCCCACACCCCGTTCGCGGCAAGCGACGTCGACACAAACGAGCCTTCGCCCGTTCTTTCGCGGCGGTAGAGGCCAGTCATGATGCAGCCGAAAAGCGCCGTTGCCGTGCAATGATCACCCATGCCCGGCGACATCGGCAGCGGCGTCTGCCCCGGCTCGCGGATGAATTCCATCAGGCCGCTGCGCGCCCACCAGCCGGTGACGTCGAAAGCGCGTTTGCCGGCATCCGGACCTTCCACGCCGTAGCCGCTGATGTGGGCATACACCAGGCGCGGATTGATGTCTTTGAGCGTCTCGTAGGCCAGCTGATAACGCTCGAGCTGATGACTCATGAAGTTGGTCGTGAAGACGTCTGCCGTGGTG
>JAAUXY010084247.1_pt1 | contig 19182 bp, 20 predicted proteins | sample 7278121 | NCBI WGS metagenome assembly JAAUXY01 (sample SAMN14350117, study PRJNA611818) | marine sediment metagenome | isolation source: surface marine sediment (1.8m) | place: French Polynesia: Moorea | collected 2018-08 | reverse complement strand
GCGCACGGCATCAAGGAAGAAGTGGAGTAGGGGTAGCCCTGGGGACAGAGTCAAGTGCCAGCGTCCATGGACGCTGGCACTTGACTCTGACCCCATACCTCTCGCTTCGATCTATTCCCCGCTGCTCGCGGCCTTGTCCATCGCTTCCTCTTCCAGGAGGCGTGCGCCGCGCAGAATCCCACCCATCGAGTAGTTACCCTCGTGGCAGGCGTATTCGTAGACTTTGTCCTTGGTTTTGCGCCAGATGTATTCGCCGGTCCAGGGAGCCGTCCATATGGTCGGGTCCTCGACCGTGAAACGATAGAGCAGGTTGCCGTCTTCGAGCGCCGTGAAGCGTTCCTCGACGCGCAGGTTTTCCGACCCGCCACGGCCCTGGCCGCTGCCGGCTTTGAAGTTGGTGGTATCGATGACCAGCGTATCGCCGTCCCAGCGGCCAACCGAGTCGCCGAGATGCGTGCGCAGCGCGCCGTCGCGATGCTCGGCGTTCATGCGCACGATGCGTGCGTCATGCACCATCTCAATCAGGATCATGACGTGATCGTCGCTCTGTACGATGCGCTTGAAGTTGTTGTAGAGACTCGGAAACGTGGGCGTGGCGCCGGTGAAGCCGACGATACAGCGTTCTGAGATACCGAGGCTTTCCGGACCGTCATACGGTCCCGGACCATCGACGTCCACCCACCAGGCGGTGCCGTCGTTGGGCCGGCGCAGCTTTGCACGCTCGGCGAATCGCTGCATGGCGGCCTTGGTGGGTGCGGGCATCCGTCCGTTCGGCGGATCTACGATGATCGACGTGCGGAACTTGCCGTCAACGGTGAAAACCGCGTCACCCCGGTCAACCCAGAAGTTGTTGTAACCACCCACGTTACCCGCGCCGAGGTTCTCTCGCTCAGAGTCATCGGCGCCAATGGGAGCGGCACCCCCTTCCGGCGGCGCTTCCGTAATGGGGCCGCGATTGCGGTTCGCGTCCGCCTCCCTTGCGGCAGCGGCGTCCATGATCTCTTTCGCCCGTTCCGGCGTGAGCTCCAGGTTGTCGCCGAATTCCTGTGGGCGCTGCAGCGGCGTCAGCGTGGACACGTCGTACGTCCCGGAAAGATCCGGTTTGCCGTCTGCGGTTCGTTGAATATCGGCTGTGGCGCTTGCACCGAACCAGGTCAGCGCAATGCCGCAAGCCAGTAGATGAACGCGTTGCATGATGTTCCCCTCCACGATGCTTGCCTCGATCATAGGCGGAAACGGCGGCCCTGTAAAAACTCGTCTGGCAATTGAGCGCACGCCGGCCATAACCCTTGACCCGCCGGGGTCGAGCGCTAAAGTCGACGCTTCCATGCAACCTTATGACTGGGGAGTGCGGGCTTTGGCGCAATTTGAACTCGAAGTGAATGGAGAAGTGCATCGCCTCGACGTGCCCGGCGAGATGCCGGTGCTGTGGGCGCTGCGCGATGTGCTCGGTCTGATCGGGACCAAATTCGGCTGTGGGATCGCTCTGTGCGGCGCCTGCACCGTTCATCTGGACGGCGTTGCCGCGCGCGCCTGTGTGCTCTCCGTGGCGGCGGCGGCAGGCAAAGCGATCACCACCATCGAAGGTCTCGCCGACGGCACTGAGCTGCATCCGCTGCAGCAGGCGTGGATCGATCTGGACGTTGCCCAGTGCGGCTATTGTCAGTCTGGTCAGATCATGGCCGCGGCGGCGCTTCTGGCCGAGCAACCTGCCCCGACCGATGCGGACATCGACGCCGCCATGGCGGGTAACTACTGCCGCTGCGGCACGTACAACCGCATACGCGCGGCAATACACAGCGCCGCTCGGCAGATGGCCGGTGACGAGGCATCTGCCGGGCTCTTCTATGACGCGACCGCGGAGGTGCGCGCATGAGCCGGGTTGATGACGACATGTTCCTCGCTTTGCAGACCGGCGCGGCTCAGCTCGGCATGAATCGGCGCAGCTTCTTCAAGCTGGCGGGAGTCGTGGGCGGCGGTCTGGTTGTCGGCGCGAGCCTGCCGGCTGCGGCCGAATCGGACACGGATGACGGCGATGGGGGGCAGCTGAACACCTTTGTCCACATTGCGACGGACGGCACGATCACCATCTACGCGCCCAGCCCGGAAATGGGGCAGGGGATCAAAACGGCGTTGCCGATGATCATTGCTGAGGAGCTCGGCGCGCGCTGGGAGGACGTCAACGTGGTCACGGCGCCGGTAGACCCGGCAAGCTTCGGTCGGCAGGGCGCCGGTGGCTCCACCACCATCCCGAGAGAGTGGAACCGCATGCGTACGCTCGGCGCCTCGGCCAGGGAGATGTTGATCGGCGCCGGCGCGCTCGTGATGGAGCTGCCGCGCGAGGAGCTGGTTGCCGCAGAAAGCGCAGTGCGGCACGGCTCGGGACGCTTCATGACGTTTGGCCAGCTGGCAACGCTTGCGGCCAAGCAGCCGGTGCCGGATCCGGAAAGGCTCGTCTTCAAGTCCCGCGACGAGTACACGATCCTCGGCAAGTCCGTGACGGGTGTGGACAATCTCGAGATTGCCACGGGTGCTGCGCTTTTCGGCATCGATACGCGCGTGCCGGACATGCTGTATGCGGCTTATCAGAAATGCCCGGCAATCGGCGGCAGGGTCCGGTCGGCGAACGTGGATGAAATCAAGGCGCTGCCCGGCATTGTCGACGCCTTTGTGCTCCGCGGTAACGGCAACCCACGGCAATTGCTGGACGGCGTTGCCGTTGTTGGCACGAGCACCTGGGCGGTTTTTGAAGCCCGCAAGCAGCTCAAGATCGATTGGGACGAGGAGGGGGCGTCAAAAGACAGCTGGACGCAGATCAAGGCAAGAGCCGAGGCGCTTCACGGTCAGCGCGGCAGGCAGGTGACGCTGGACAAAGGCAACGTTGACAAGATTTTCGACGCCGCCGCCAATACCACGCTCGAAGCGTTCTACGAGTACCCATTCGTGGCGCACCTCTGCATGGAGCCGATGAACTGCACGGCGCATTATCAGACCGGCGGGCGCGGTGGTGACCGTATCGAGCTCTGGCTGCCGCATCAGTTCCCCGGCAGCAGCGTCCCCGTGCTGAGCAGCACGTTCGGCGTCGACGAGGCGCGCATCACCGTGCACCAGACACGGCTGGGCGGCAGCTTCGGACGCCGCGTGTTCGCGGAGTACGTTGTCGAGGCAATGACGATATCGAAGCGCATGAACGCGCCGGTAAAGCTTACCTGGTCGAGAGAAGACGACATGCGGCACGACTTCTTCCGTGTCGGTGGGTTTCAATCGATCAAAGGCGCGGTTGATCCATCGGGCAGGCTCGTTGGTTTCGAGAACCATTTCATTGGCATGCAGACGGGCGGGCGGCCGGTTTCCGGCTCGTCGTTTGGTCCCAAACATTTTCCGCTGCAGAACCTCGATGACAGCTTTGTGTCGAGAACCATGTTTGGCATCAATACACCGTGCGGTCCATGGCGGGCGCCGGGCTCGAACACCAATGCATTTGTCGTGCAGAGCTTTCTTGACGAGATGGCCCACGCCGCTGGCCGGGACTATGTCGAGTTCCTCCTCGAGATTCTCGGCGAGCCCCGCTGGTTCGAGCCGGACAACATTCGCTCGTTGAATACCGGCCGGGCTGCCGACGTGATACGCCTGGCTGCGGAGAAGTCCGGGTGGGGGCGCGAGATGCCCGCCGGACGGGGATTGGGTCTTTCCTTCTATTTCTGCCATGCGGCGCACGTTGCGGAAGTGGCTGAGGTCAGCGTTGATGCCAGTAAAAAGCTGACCGTGCACAGAGTGACCGCGGCGGTGGACGTTGGCCCGATTGTCAACATGAGCGGCGCGCTGTCGCAGGTGGAAGGCTCGATCATCGATGGCCTGTCGACCATGGTTGGACAGAAAATCACGATGGAGGAGGGACGCGTGCAGCAGACCAATTTCCATCAGTATCCGGTGCTGCGCATGCCGGCCGCGCCGCCGGTGGACGTGCACTTCATCCAGAGTGACTACGCGCCGACCGGTCTCGGCGAACCCGCGCTGCCCCCGCTGGCGCCTGCGGTTGGCAACGCCATTTTTGCCGCCACCGGCGAGCGGGTGCGGAAAATGCCGCTGACAGACCTCGGCTACTCCGTCTAACGGGCAGACCGCGTCAAGACACAACAATAAGGAATTCACATGAACGACAAAACGACGCCCCTCGGCGTGACATACGGCAGTCTGGCAGTGCTCGGGTCGCGGCGTATTCTCGACATCGCAAAGCTCGCCCAGGAACTCAACTATCGTTCGCTCTGGACGGTCGAGGCGACGGGCACAGACGCGTTCAGTCTGCTGGGCGCGGTATCGGCGGTTGCGCCGAATCTGGATCTCGCCACGGGCATTGTGCCCGTCCAGGTGCGCACACCTCCGCTGGCCGCGATGAGCGCCGCGACGCTGCAGAGTCTTTCCCCGGACGCCGATGTCTGGCTCGGCCTCGGCGTGTCCGCTCCGGGGATCCTGCGCCAGCACGGCGCAGCCGCTACGGAACGTCCGATCGCGATGATGCGTGAATATGTGGCGCTGCTGCGGGAGTGTCTCTCCGGCGAATCGGTGACGTTCGAAGGTGACTTCTGGCAGGTCAAGCGCTTCCGTCTTGCGGTGCGTCTGGGCGAGCGCCGACCGAAGATTGTCATGGCGGCATTGAATCCACAGATGCTGAAGCTTGCGGGCGAGATTGCTGACGGGGTGTTGCTGAATTACATCCCCGTGGCCCACGTGCCGGCATCTGTCGAGCAGGTCCGTCGCGGCGGTGATGCGCGCATCTTCGCTTATGTGCACGCCGCAGTCGGCGAGCTCGAGGGCGCGGCGCGCTCGGCCCGCAAAGACCTCTTCAACTACGCCATGGCGGATGGCTACGCGAACATGTTCCGCGCTGCCGGCTTCGACGGCGAAGTGGACGAGCTGCGCGCCCGGGCGGCGGAGCGCGACCGCGACGGCGCCATGCAGGCCATATCGGAGGACATGATTCAGGCCATCAACTTCGTTGGCGGCGCTGACGAGGTCACCAGCTTCGTGCGCAGCTACGTTGACGCGGGCGTTGAGCACCCGGTGCTGATGCCGATGCCGTGGGGTGAGGATCGCTACGAGGTGACGCGCCAGACCATGTCCGCGGCGGCGGCTGCGGTCGGCTGATCAGACGGGCTCCGGGACGAACTCGATTGCCAGATCGCCGATCCGAGGCGCTTCGCCCAGACCCAGCGCTGCCGCCCGCGCATAGCACTGCGCGGGATCGGCCGCAGCGAACGTAAATGAAGACAAGCCCTCATACGCCTCGCCGCTGACAAATTCCACAAACGTGCCGTCATGCATCGTGATGCGGTTGCCGTCCAGTGGCTGATCCAGCACCAGCGCCCAGCGTTTCGCCAGCGCATCGGCGACGGGCGACTGCAGCGTGCAGCCGAGTATCCGGCTGACGTGCGCGGCTGGACGCGACTCCCATTCCGGACCGCCCCAGAGCCAGGACGCCGGCGGGCGCATCTCGTCGAACGAGACGATGGCGCCGCCGATGTCTTTCGGATGCACGTGGCACGCGGATACTTCCGCCCGCTCCGCCTGCCACACTTTGCGCACGCCGAGATGGTCGAGGTGGGCATCGAATCTCGCGAAGTCGTCAACCTGGAAGAGCGCCATGTAGCCGCAGGCGGAGCTTTCGCGCCTTTCCAGCATGCGCCCGGCAGCGGTGTTGTCGGTTGACGGAGTGACAATTTCCAGGAACGTGTCGCCGATTGCCATCACGGAGTTCACCAGGCCAAATTCCCCAACACCGGGATCGGCGAAGTCCGCTTCGAGGCCCAGGAGCTCAAAGAGCATCGCCCGCGTGTCGTCGAGCGTGGTGGCGGCAAGTGCAAGCTGGCGCAGTTTCATATGTTGCTCCTCGACCTCGGGGTCGTCAGGGTACGAAGATCACGCGCCCGACGGTCGCGCGATCGTTGAGTCTTTTGAGCGCAGCCGGCAGCTCGTCGAAATCCGCTACCGAGTCGATCAGTGGCGCAATCTTCTCGTCGAGCAGAAGCTGGGTAAGCTCGTCATAACAGCGTTTGAACGGCGCGGGATCGCGGCCCCGATAGCCGCCCATGTGCACGCCGACAATCGAATAGTTTTTCACCAGCGCGTGGTTGGCGGGCGCGGACGGTATGTCGCCGCTGGCGAAGCCGATCACCAGCAGGCGCCCTTCCCAGGCGACCAGCCGGCGGGCAACGTCGAAGTATTTGCCGCCAACCGGATCGTAGACGACATCAACCCCGCGGCCGTCGGTCAGCGCCATGACGCGCTCGTAGAGATCCTCCGAGTTGTAGTCGATGACCTCGTCCGCGCCGAGCTCGCGACATGCCGCAACTTTGGATGCACCGCCGGCGGCAGCGACGACCCAGCAGCCGTGCAGCTTCGCCAGCTCCACCGCGGCTGATCCCACGCCGCCGGCAGCGGCCAGCACCAGCACGGTCTCGCCGGGCGCGAGGTGCCCGCGCAGATGGAGCCCGAACCACGCGGTGCCATAGGTGACGTGCATGGCGCACATTTTGACGGGATCCACCGCCGCCGGCAGAACGGTCGCCTGGTCTGCGGCGAGCGCCGCTTCTTCGGCAAATCCGCCGCAGCCGTCGACGCTGGGGCCAATAACGCGATCGCCCACGTTGAACTCGGCATTACCACCTGTATCCAGCACTTCGCCGACGCTGTACATGCCCGGCACGAATGGCGGATCGAGCTTCACCTGATAGCGTCCCTGACATTGCAGGATATCCGCGAAATTGAGATCGGTGGCCAGCACCCGCACACGGATGCGGCTTGCATCCGCCGTTGGTTCAGGCAGGTCTGTGACCTTCATGACGTCCCACGGGTCGCCAAGTTCCTGCATCTGCCATCCGCGCAAAGTGATTCTCCCTCCAGATAGTGCGGGAGACGTTACCCAAGCGATGCAAGGGGAGCAAGCGAGTTCAGGGAGCCGCGTACGTGTCGGCTTGTCTCCTGAGTGCGGTGTCCATCTGCATGAGGAAAGTTGAGCAAGCAGCCTCGCGCCTGCGGCTTAGTGATGCCGTTTGTCCTACCTGCCGCACGCAGTCACCGGGGGCCGTCTACACTTCATTAATGGCAGACGAACGCAGATTCAGCGCTGGTGCGCCGCGCCCGGACGACGAAGCCGAGCGTCTGGAAACGCTACGCAGTTTCCAGCTTCTGGACACGTCGCCCGATCCGATGTTCGACCACATCACGAGTCTGGCGTCGCAGCTTTTTGCGACGCCGATTGCCCTCATATCGCTGGTGGACGAAACCCGTCAGTGGTTCAAATCAGCCTGCGGGCTTGGCGCCAGCGAGACGCCTCGGGACCAGGCGTTCTGCGCATACGCCATTCTCAGCGACGAGGTGTTCATTGTGCCCAACGCGCTCGAGGACGAGCGGTTTGCCGAGAATCCGCTGGTGCTTGGTCCGCCCGACATCAGGTTTTACGCCGGAGCGCCGCTCATTGCGGATAATCAGCAGCGCATTGGCACGCTCTGCATCATTGATACGGTGCCCAGAAGCTTGAGTGCAAAAGAGATCGAATCGCTGAAGCGTCTGGCTGCGATTGCCATGGACACGGCCGCCACTCACCGCAACGACCAGCTCTACCGTTCGCAGCTGCACGACCACGTTGGCGCGCTCGAGCGGACTCAGGCGCGGCTGGACCAGGCGGTTGATCATCTGGAAGCGAGCAACATGGAGCTGCGTCAGTATGCATCGGTCGTCTCGCACGACCTGCAGGCGCCGCTCCGTCACGTGGCCGGATTCGTCGGCCTGCTCGAGGAGCATTGCGCGGATCAGCTCGACGATGACGCCCGGGGCTGGATCGACAACACCCAGTCGGCGGTGCGGAAGATGCGGTATCTCATTCGAGATCTCCTGGGTTACGCCAAGGTCGAATCCAGACGTATCGAGCTCGAAGCCGTGGATCTGAATGCGGTTGCGCGCGAAGCGATGACTTATCTCTCAGATAGCTACGTGATCGGCGAAGACTGCGTGACGTTTGGTGAGCTGCCGCGCGTTACCGGCAACGCGCGCCAGCTTGTGCAGGTGTTCGAAAATCTGATTGGCAACGGACTCAAGTACCGCACCGACGCACGGGTGCCGCGCGTCACCGTCGAGGCGGAGGTGGTCGATGGCTTCTGTGAAGTCAGCGTTGCCGACAACGGTATTGGCATCCCTGAAGACAAGCTCGACAGCGTTTTCGAGATTTTTCAACGTCTTCACACGGACCAGGAGTTTCCGGGTACCGGTATTGGGCTTGCCATCTGCAAGCGCGTGCTGGAGCGTCACGGCGGCGATATTCGCGTCGAATCACGGCTGGGTCAGGGCAGCACCTTCAGCCTGCGGCTGCCGCTTGCTGAGGCAACTGAGGCGCCGGATAGCGGAGCGCTCAAGAAGACCGGCTGACTCAGCCGCTGGCGTCCATTCGGTAAAGCGCCCAGTCGGACGGGATTTCGTCTTCAGTCAATACCGCAAACACGCGTTCTCGCGTAGCCGCATCGTCGATGCGCACGGCGATGCGCGGAAACAGCCTGCCGTCGATTTTGAGCACCACCTGCGGATCCGCCACCACGTTTTTCGGCCAGCGTTTGGTATCGCACCAGCCGCAGGGTACGTACAGCTCGCCGTCCGCAACAAATGCGATGGTCGTCACCGAATGCGGGATGCCGTACCAGGTGTTCGTCTGCACGTAGATCTGCTGCCGGTCGCGGACGAATCCCCAGTCCGGATTCGGATTGCTCACCAGCGCGCCGGAGAGCGCCGTGCCCGGACGCTGCTCATCCGGCTCGATGGGAATGACGCGGGCGGCAACGTACAGCAGCACCACCAGCGTGACGACGACTGTGGCAATCGATTTCACGCGGGCCGATCTCCGGGACTCAGGTAGAACCAGAGCGGTTGCGGCGCACCGGCGGCTTTGAGGGCGCTGCGCACCGCGAGCATCAGCCGACCGGTTTCGGTCTGCTCGTAGAACCAGTCTTCACCGGCCCAGGCGGCGGGCGTGTGCTCGGCAAGCTCAGTCGCGGCGGTCTGGTAGTAGCCGCGTATGTCCTGCGCCACGCGCATGGGGTTGCCGGGAATTTCGGCGTCTTTCCAGTCCACACCTTCGGTGATTCTGACGAAGGCGGCGATGGCCGCCGGCACCTCGTCAGCGCTGATTTCGCGCGCGGCGCCAATGCGGTTGCCGCGTTTTTCGAGCGCTCGTTCGTAGGCGTTACGCAGCGCCTGGGCTTCGTCCACGGCAGGGTGGAGATTGGCATCCATGCGCGGCGGCAGACTGCATACGAGCGGCTCGGCGTCCGTGGCGTCGATGCGCTCTGGAAAGGTTTCCATCACGGGTCCCGTCGGCGCGTCGAGCATGGCAAACAGCGTCTTCAGCACGTCGTGCTGAAATTCCGGGTCGTTGGGTTTGCCGAGCGGACGTCCCAGCGGAAAGTCACAGAAGAGCCCCCGCGGCGGCGCTACCTTACGGATGTGCTCGGCGACGCTGCCGATCGTGAGCGTGGCAAGCCCCGCGGCTTCAAGAACGTGCGCTATCGTACTGACCGTACGAGTGCACAGGGGTCATACGGGGGTCAGGAGAACGACGTCGACCTCGTCGTCTTTGAGCATCTGCGCTGCCGCGGGCCCGCTGTCCAGGCGGATGCTGGTCATGGTTTCGTCCTGATTACCGGCGAAGGCCAGATGCACGTTGGCGACGCTGCCGATGAAACCCTGCTCGGCGAGCTCGGTCAGGCGGTCTATGGGCCAGACGACGTTGATGTCCTCGGCAAAACCGGAGCGGTCGAAGTTCGGGCTCCAATGCCCGAGCTGCACGTCGCGCCGGCTGGGGTCGAGGACGCGAAAGCTCGTGTCCTGCGCGTCGAACGGATTGTCTTCGGGGTGGTGCAGCGCGGCGGAAGTGACCACGGCAACGCGCGCTTCGCTCAACGGTTTCGTCTGTGTAAACGCGGGCTCGTCGAACTCTGGACAGGGCAGGTCCGCCACCATCCGCTTGATGTCGCTGTCAGCCATGATCTCCCCCGGTTGGCGCAAGCGCTCTACGTTGTCACGCGTGCCGCCAAAATGCAAAGCGCGCGCGAGTTACTCCCGGATCTGCGGCATCTGCACGCCGAGACGGTTGGCCGCACCGTGCACGAGGGACTCGAACACCTGCGGCAGCTCCTGCGGCAGGTGCAGGTTGTCGCGCTCGGCCAGCGCGTTGTATTCGCCGACAAAGCGCATGAGCTGCTCTTTGTTGACATCGTCCATGAGCCGGGCGACCAGAGAGACCAGGTGCGGCGCATACTCATACCACGGCCGGTTGGTCACCGTTGCGCCGACCTCGTCGAGGAGCGCCAGCGCTACGGTGATGTCGTTGTCGATGGCCAGCGAGTGCCAGGGTTCCTGGTCGAGGAACTGGTGCAGGTGTTTGCGTGTCTCCTCGGGCAGCGGCGTCACGCCGGGGATTTCGATGGGTTCGGCCAGATCGACGAGGATGCAGAAGTCGCTCATATCCTCCTCGGCGAGACTGTTGAGCGCCTGCTCGGCGCCCTCCGACAGACCGGCGCCCAGCAGAAACTGCACTTCCTCCCGAACCTCGTTGGCGCGCTGTGAAAATTCCTCAGCCTGGGCCTCGTCTTCGCCTCGCGCCGAATGCAGCTTGCGGTTCAGATCACGCCAGGTCCAGAAATGCAGCCGCTCGGAAGCGTGGTTCTTGGTGAATTTGATGCGTGGCATGACTTGGCTCCAGACGGCTGAAAACAGTGACCTTAGCGTACGGTCGAATCGGCTCCTATCAGGGTTAGCCGCAGTACGGCTCGGGGCAGTATACGCCGCCGCGCCAGCGGCGCCAGGCGGTGTCTGCACGGGATTTGCACACAATGGACGCGGTCTTTGTGCTTGTCGTTGCTGCGGTGGGCGCTATGTTGAGCGTCTCGTTGATCGGAGAATGAGTAGTGTCCGAAGCGCTCCCTCTCGAGTGGTCGCTGTCGATGCGGCAGTCGATTCCACGGCATATAGCCATCATCATGGACGGCAATCGACGCTGGGCCCGCGCGCGCGGCCGCAGCGTACGCGAAGGTCATGCTGAGGGTCTGGAGCGCGCCCTGGACGTGCTGCGCTGGTGTCGGGATCTGCCAGTTGAGTGCGTCACCTTGTTTGCGTTTGCCTCCGCCAACTGGGCTCGCGAAAGCGGTGAGGTGAGAGACCTCATGCGCCTGGCCATGCGTGCCGTGCGGCGCTTTACCCCGCGGGCAGTAGAAGAGGAAGTGCGGCTCAGCTTCATTGGCAGGCGCGACCGTCTGCCACGCGCATTGCAGGATCTCATGGCAATGGCGGAGCGGCGCACGGCGGGCGGCTCCAGACGGCTGCGCATTGCCATCGACTATTCGTCTCACCATGCGATTGCGGCGGCGCTTGCTGATGCGGCCCCGTCGCCGTCGGCAGACCTGGTGCGCAAGCACCTGAGTGAACGGCTCGGCAGCGTGGACCTCCTGATTCGCACAGGGGGAGAGCGGCGGCTGAGCAACTTCCTGCTGTGGGAGTGTGCCAACGCGGAGCTCTACTTCTCGGATCGCCTGTGGCCGGAATTCGATCTCGACAGCTGGCAGGAGTCGCTGGCTTGGTATGCCGGCCGCGATCGCCGGTTTGGCCGGTGATGACAAGCGCGCCGTGAAGCGCGAAACTCCCTCCCAGCACTGGCAGCAGATTCGGAGCACCTGCTGAGAACACCACGAACGCAAGGGAGGCGTCATGACCAACTTAGTGCCGCGCATCAAGCGTATCCAGAAAAAGCTCGGTGTCGACGACGACGGGGTCATCGGCAGCGCCACGTTGACCGCCCTCGAGCGGGAGCTGGGTATCGAGATGGTGAATCCGCCAACCCCCAGAATTCCCGCGCCGCGCCCCACCGCCGATGCCCTGCACAGCATGACGCCGTCCAAGCGGGCGCTGGATCTCATCATCTTCAGCGAGGTGTCGAGCGAACAGACTTACAAACGCAGATACGCGAAGCCCACATGGCCCAAAGGCGCCAGTGGCGTCACCATCGGCATCGGCTTTGATGTTGGCCATGCCAACCGTGCCCAGGTTGAAGAAGCGTGGCGTGGACGTCTCGCGGACGCTTTTGTCGAAGATCTGCTGGGCGTTGTGGGCGTGACCGGACTGCCTGCTAAAGCGGCCGCGGAGAAGCTTGCCGAGTACCAGCTCACGGTGCCCTGGGAGACCGCTAAGGCGGTTTTTTACGAATCCACCATTCCCACCTACGCCGCGCGGACACTCAAGGCTTACCCGGGCGTGGACAAGCTCCCGCCGGACGCGCAGGGCGCCATTCTGTCGCTGGTCTATAACCGCGGAACGAAAAAAAGCGGCAGCACGCGGCGGGAAATGGCCGATCTGGAAGGCGCAATCGCGGCTCGCGACCTGGCCGCCATCGCCCAGCTGATACGCGACATGAAGCGGCTCTGGGTGGGTAGAGGGCTCGACGGCCTGCTCAAGCGTCGCGACGCCGAGGCGGACCTCGTCGCCGCTGCGGATCGCCCTTATGCGCCGGAAGACTACATTCTGGCCTGATCACTGTCGGGAGACCGGATGAGCGTTCTTTATCCACTGAACATTGCCACCTCGCTCGCCTCGACGGTGCTGCGCGCGGGTGCCGGCGTCAGCGCCACCCCGGCGGCGCGCCAACCGCAGGAGCTCCTGAAGCTCTATGACTTCGAGGGCTGCCCGCACTGTCGACTCGTCCGGGAAGTGCTGACGGAGCTGGACCTGGATGCCTTGATCCTGCCGTGTCCGAAAGGCGGTACGCGATTTCGCGAAGAAGTCGTCGAAAAAGGCGGCACCGCCCAGTTTCCGTTTCTCGAGGATCCGAACACCGGCCAGTCGATGTACGAATCCGCGGACATCATCCGCTATCTGTTTGCGACGTATGGCGACAGCGCGCCAACCTGGCCGTGGCGGCTCGTGGAGCTGCAGCGTCTGGGCTCGGTATTGACGAGCGCAACGCGTTACGGGGTGGGCACCTGGGCACGGTCGGCCAAAGCACCGGAAAAGCCGCTGGAGCTTTATAGCTTCGAAGCGTCGCCATTTGCCCGACCGGTACGTGATCTGCTCTGCGAGATGGAGATCCCCTACATCCTGCGCTCCGTTGGACGCACGCAGCTGGCCGATTGGGTGCCGCCGGCGTTACGGGGGAAGGCGCAGACGGCGCCGCGGACGTGCAATCGCCGCGCGCTGGAGCAGCGCGCCGGTTTCATTTCCATTCCTTATCTGGTGGATCCGAATACGGGGACGGAGATGGCGGAATCGTCGGCGATTCTCGACTATCTGAAGGAGACGTACGCCGCCTGAACCGGCGACTTAAAAAAACGCCAGCGCCGTGAAGCGCTGGCGTTGGAGTGGAACCTCAGCCGCCTGTGGTCAGCGTCGTGCCGGTAGACACGTTGTTGCCACGGTTGTCCGTCAGCTCAGTGACCTGGCGCTTGCCGTCGACGTTGCACTGCACGCGGAACGACTCTTCGCCCACGCCGCGCACGGTCAGCGTCACCTTGGTGACGGATCTTTCGCGAACGCGGTGAATTTTGGTTCTGGCCTCATCGCCATAGCGGGCGGCAACTTCATTTTTACACGTCGTCACGGCTTCGCTGGCGGAGACGCCGGCTTGTGCAGGCATAGCGCTGACGGCGAGGCCCGCGCCCAGAGCGGCGGCGGCCAGGAGAGGAATGGTTTTCATAGATAGAGCCTTGGATGGTTAAAAATCGGAAGACGCTAGTCTAGGGATGCAAAAGTGTTACGAAAATTCCCAAAAATTGAGATCAAGTGTTGCAAAAATGCACAATCGGCTGCAGGTGGGCCCGGTTCACGGTGCCAGATCGTGCTGATGGCAGTCGATACACGCGCGGGTGGGGCCGTGATCGCCGCCGGCCAGCTGTTCCTCGAGATGACACCCGCGGCAGAGATCGTGGAACTGCTCTTCGATGAGCGGCGCAACCGCCGGGTCGGTTTTGTGGCAGTCGAAGCACAGTCCCGTGCCGGTGTCGTCGGTGAAGTTGTGGTGGCAGACAACGCAGTTCTGCTCGGTGTGGTCGGCGTGAGCAAAGGTCACTGCCAGCATGGCGCCTTCCGGGTGAGCAACGTACTGATCGGAACCGGGATCCTCCGCGATATGCGCGGCGCCTGCCATCACCATGAGCGCAATGAGCGCAAGGGCGCTGCACAAGATGAGCGCCCTCATGCGGGGATGGCCTTGATGCCGACAAAGAGAATCATCACGAGCAACGCACCGGCGAGCTGTGATGTCGGTGTCGTCGGCCGGCGGGTACGTTCAAAACGGCCGATGAGCGCAACGGCTGTGCACAGCGCCGCGTACAGGATGACTTCCAGGAGTCCGCTGACGTAAAAACCGGAGCCGAGGATATGCAGGGCGGCGCCAACGACGCCGAGGAGTGAGAGCGTGTAGTGCCAGTTGCGAAAGCTCGAGCGACTCTGGCCGAACCAGCGCCGCCACGTGGGTAGTGCCAGGAGCACGACGGCGATCACCGCAAAAAGCGCTGCCAGGCCGCTCAGCATGTACCAGGGTGCATCCCATGCCAGGTAATGCCAGATGGTCGGATCCGCCACGAGGAACCAGGCCACGTGGCCAACCAGCGCAGCGCATACCGTGTAGCTCACCCACTGGTGGATGCGGTTGCGCCGCCCGGCGCCGACATCCACAAAGAGATACAGCATGCCGGCGAATCCCATGAAGCCCAGCGCGTTGGCGGCGTCCCACTGCCAGCCGCCGGAAGCCAGCGGCGCGTCGAGAAAACAGATGCCGAACACGAAGAGCGTGAGAAGGTAGGCCAAGATTGTTGCTTTTATGACTGCGCGCCGGTAAGTGTACTCATAAATGGCCGGGTAAAGAGGAGTCATGCATGACCGCCGTTGAAGAGATCTACTGTGAAGCGCCGCTTTACTATATGAACGGGCTCAACGACGTGGCGACGGTCACCACGCCCATTCGTAACGGCAGGCTGGCAAGCGAGCTGTCCTGGGAGCGTGAGGGTTTCGAACTCATGCATCACGAGTCGGCCATTGAGAACTGGGACGACGATGACGAAATTGCCCGGGTCTACTACGCAGAGATGTGCGCGCTGGCCCGGGAGCTGTCGGGCGCGGATCACACGCTCATCGCGAGCCACATCAGCCGCAATCCCGAGGCCGCGCGTGAGCACGGTGACTATGCGCCGATTCAATATGTGCACTCCGACTTCACCGACAACTACGGTGATCTCATCAAGGAGCGCTATCTCAAGGAGGATCCCGAGCATCAACGTATGCTCGCCCAGGCGGGAATGTCGGCTGAAGATTTCCGCAACGCCAGCCGTCTCCTGATCCTGCAGTTCTGGCGCAACGTCGGGCCCGAGGCCATGGATCTGCCGCTTGCGTTCTGTGACGCAACTTCCGTCGCGCATGAGGAAATGGTGGCGATTCACGTCCCCAACTACGCGGACAGCGGCCTGCCGTTTGACGCCTTCGGCATGCAGCGCCCGGCGACGGATACGGCGCATCGCTGGTATGTGTTTCCCGAGATGAGCAGAGACGAAGTGGTCGCCTTCCGTACCTTCGACAGCGACCGCGTGGGGAGCGACGCGCCGTTCTGGACGCCACATTCCGCGTTTCGCGATCCACACCATCCTGATGCGCCGGACCGCCGCAGTATCGAGGTGCGGGTGACCTGCTTGTTCATGTAAGCTCCACCGTCTCGAAATTCAGGGGGAATCCCATGGGAAGTCTGCAGGGAAAAATTGCGGTTGTGACCGGCGCCAGTCGTGGCATTGGTAAGGGTGTGGCCATTGCGCTCGGCGAGCAGGGCGCCATCGTGTACGTGACCGGCCGTACAACGGGAGACGGTGAGCGAACCATCGACACCACCGCGCGTCTCGTGACCGAGGCCGGCGGGGAAGGCCGCGCAATCCAGTGTGATCATGGCGACGACAGCCAGATCGAGGCGCTCTTCGCAAAGATTGGCGAAGAGGTCGATCACATCGATATCCTCGTCAATAACGTCTACAAGATTCCGACCCCGCCGGCGTGGGGTGGCGGCTACTGGGACCATCCGATACAGGTGTGGGACGACCAGGTAGGGATTGGCCTGCGCGCGCACTACGTGGCGAGCTGGCATGCCGCAAAGCTCATGTTTGCCGCCCCGGGTGCGGCGATGATCAACATCTCCTCTCCGGGAGGCCAGAGTTATCACTTTTCGAGCTCCTACGGGGCCGGCAAGGCAGGTCTCGACCGGCTGACCGCGGACATGGCCATTGAGCTCGAGCCGAAAGGCATTCCCGCCGTGGTGATTTACCCGGGTTCGGTGGCAACCGAGTTCATCCAGGACGCTGCGGAGGAGCGGGAGATGGATCTCAGCCAGTCACAGACGCCGCTCCTGGTGGGCCGGGCCGTGGCGGCGCTCCTTGCTACAGACAATCTCATGGAGCGCACCGGGACAATCCAGTGGGTGGAGGATCTGGTCGACGAGTTCGATCTATACGACGAGCACGGTTCCCGGCCGACGGTGCGCTACGCCGACCGGGCTCACCAGTAAACGCGAGCGAGGCGGTGTCAGGCCGCCTCGTTGTCCCCGGTCTGTTGCAGGTGATAGTCCTCTAGGTTCAGGTCGTGGGTAACCGCCCAGTACTCCTGCAGGCTGAAAGGTGAATTGTTGATCACCCGTCCGTCGCTGTTCTTGTACCAGCTTTCGACGTTGGGATGGCCCCAGGCGAGCGTCTGGCTGATGGTCTGGACGCGCTCGTTGTAGGCGTCGTTGACCTCGGCGCGGACGTCTATCGCGTCCACGGACTTGTCAAGCATCGTCGAGATACACTGCATGACGTAGTGTATCTGGCACTCCACCTGATAAATGATGCTGCCGCCGTGCACGATGTTCGTGTTCGGGCCGTACAGGCAGAAGAGGTTGGGGAAGTCGGGTACCGACACACCTTTATAAGCGTTTGCGCTGTCGCCCCACACCGACTCGAGGGTCTGACCGCTCTGTCCCTTGATTTCCATGGGCCATAGAAACTGGTTGGTATGGAAGCCCGTTGCGAGGATGAGCACGTCCAGCTCGTGCGTGGTGCTGTCGGCCGTCTCGATACCCTTTGGCGTGACGCGCACGATGGGATCGGTAATGAGGTCCACATCCTCGCGGGCGAGCGTCGGATACCAGCCGTTGTCGACGATCAGGCGTTTGCCCCAGACGGGAAAGTCCGGCACACAGTGCTCGACGTAGTGCTGCTTGTCACCGAGACCCTCTTTGATGAACTCGACCAGCGCCTCGCGCATGCCGTGATTGGTTTCGTTGAGGGAAATGTCCGTCTGCTCCCAGTCGGGGTCGGCAACCACGGCCGGCCACACGCGGTCGCCGAAGACGAGGATCATGCGCGCGCGATGGAACTCGGCATAGAAGGGGATGTGGTTGAGCGCCCACAGCTGGCCGGGCTCGACGGGACGATAGTAATCCCGCGCCGGCGCCACCCAGTGCGGCGTGCGCTGAAACACGGCGGTGTGGGACGCAGCCTCGGCAGTCTTGGGCAGGAGCTGGACGCAGGAACACCCGGTGCCGATGACACCAACCCGCTTGCCGGTGAGATCCACATCGTGGTTCCATCGGGCTGAATGCCACAGCTCGCCGGCGAAGCTGTCGAGGCCCTCGATGTCCGGTCTGGACAGACGGTTGAGCTGACCCACCGCGCTCACGACGACGTTGAAGCTCTCCGCATGCTCACCGTCAGCGTCGCGGCAGGTCACATCCCACTGGCGCGAGTCTGCGTTGTACGCGGCGGATACGACTTCGGTATTGAAGCGGATGTGCTTACGGACATCGAACTCGTCCGCGCAGCTGTCGAAGTAGGCAAAGAGCTCATCGCGTTTGGAGAAATAGCCGGACCAGTTCGGGTTGCGGTTGAACGAAAACGAATAGTAGTGGTTCGGCGTGTCGACGCCGCAATCCGGGTAGGTGTTCTCGTACCAGGTGCCGCCGACTTCGGGGTTCTTCTCGATGATGGTGAAATCGATCCCGGCAGCCTTGAGCTTCGCAGCCGTTCCGAGCCCCGACATGCCGGCGCCGATGATCAGCACGTTGAAGCCCTCGGTTTTACCGGCGCTGACCGCGCTCTCGAGCGGGCCGCGCCAGACGTCGTCGCGGTCGCTGAAGCACATTTCTTCCATCAGCATCGCCGCATAGCCGGCATCGACCTCGTCGGCGGTGGAGAACGTCATCATCCTTTGCAGACGCTCCTGTGTCGGCGGCGGCGCAATCTCGCGCTTCCCGTCTCTGACCTCGCCGATGATGCGCACGGCCGCGTCTTTGATCTCCGTGGCAATGGCGTCGCTGTAGCGACCGGTGTCGTCGGGAAAGAGCGAGCCTTCAGGGGCTTCGATGGGCGCGGGCTGATATTTCGGGTCGAGCCACTCGTCGCTGCCGGTGATGCACGCCAGCACCATGAGAAGGTTAGGCAGGTTGACGTCTTCGAGGGCGCCGCGCAGATCCTGGTCGTTTCCGGGTATGTTCATGCGTAGTTGTCGTCAAAGTGATGAAATCGAACCGCCGATCCTAGCAAAATTGTCCAGAAACGGCGCGAAATGCCTTGTCCGACGCGCTTGAAGCCCTCCTCAACCGGCAGTAGAATGCGCGCCTGCCCGATATGTGGCCTTGCACAGTCGGGAAATAGAGGGCTGAACGCACCAGATGCGTTCGGCCATTTGCTGTCAGTACGAAAAATTTTCGGAACATGTCTGGAGACTTATGCTGAGAATGACGGGAGAGTCCTATTAAAAAGGGTATGAAGCGCGTCGAGCGTTCGCTGTTGAACGAAGAAATTCGCTCATCGAGCGTACGGTTGGTCGGTGCTGATGGCGGTCAACGTGGCATTGTCTCCCGTGATGAAGCGTTGGCAGAAGCGCGGGCCTCGGGTATGGATCTGGTGCTGGTGGCACCGGAAGCCGATCCCCCGGTCTGCAAGGTAATGGACTATGGAAAGCATCTGTTTGAGCTGAAGAAAACCAAGGCAGCTCAGCGTAAAAAGCAGAAGCAGATCCAGGTCAAAGAAATGAAGTTTCGTCCCGGGACGGAAGAAGGCGACTATCAGGTAAAGCTACGCAACCTGAGGCGCTTTTTGGAAGAAGGCGACAAAGCCAAAGTGTCGTTGCGATTTC
>JAAUXY010085194.1_pt1 | contig 19202 bp, 26 predicted proteins | sample 7278121 | NCBI WGS metagenome assembly JAAUXY01 (sample SAMN14350117, study PRJNA611818) | marine sediment metagenome | isolation source: surface marine sediment (1.8m) | place: French Polynesia: Moorea | collected 2018-08 | reverse complement strand
GCCCTTAAGCTTCAGCAGTCCGGTCGTTGCGCCGGTGACGGCTGCCGCCCAGGCCGTCCCGGCAATGGTGCCGCCGGTGGCCTTGCCGGTGATCTTCGGCACGCCGCCTGTGACCCGGTAATAGCAGACTTGGCCTTGTACCAAAGCGCTGGCGGCTTCCGCGACCTTGGTCACGGTGTACACCCCTTCGGTGAGCAATGCCACACCGTCGCCGGTTGTGAAGGTAACGGGGATTTGGCAGAGCAGCGCGCCAACGACCTGCAGATTGCCTGCGGTTCCGTTGCCCGTCGCCGTGTAGGTGATGGTCGAGCCATCTTGAACGAGTTTGGTAGTCATGGTCCTTGCCTCAAATCGCGTGAGAAAACCGGAAGTGTGCGCTTAAGGTGTGCGCTTAGTTGCCGTCGTTGTGATACAGCCCGCGCCAATCCAGCGGCGAAACACCGGCATCATGGGAGACTTTCATGATCACCCCGTTCACGGTGATCGTCTCTTCCCTTTCTAACCGTGGCGTCTGGACCCCGTTCAGATAGGCGACTTCGACCGTGTCGATCGCACTGGTCGACGCCGCCAGATACCACTTGGCGGTGTCATCGGCATCGATGCGCGCGTCATAGACCGGTGTTAACCGGGCTTGCCAGATATTGCGGGCAGTGAAACTAGTGGTACTGCCTTCGGCCGGATCATCCTGACTGGCGAGCAAGGTATCGATGGTCCCGCGCAGGGTATGTCCGGCGATAATGTAGGTTGGCGTTAAATTTAACGTTGCCCCGCCCGGATCCGTCTGCAACGCCATTGAGGCATACGCGGCATTCAGCGTGGCCACGCTGGGTGCCGCCCCCGCACCGCCGGCGACGAAATTGCTGTGTGCGGCAGAGAACAACGCGTTGCCGTCCGACATGTTGCCATTCGTGCTGAAAATGGCATACACCAGGTCGCCCACTTTGCGTGCAGCCGCGCGCGCCATGCCGCGCGGCGCATCGGTGAAGGCGCCCAGATCATCGTTGATGATCGCCTTGCGGGTAATGCTGAACAGCTTGGCGTATTCCGCCAGCGCGATGGTTTCCTTGAAATCGCTGAAGGTCCCGTATTTGACTTCGCCCGATTCCGGCACCTCATCCAGATCCGAGAACGTCGAGAGCTTCGGCCGGTGGCCGGTCTTAAAGTCCGGCAGCTGTCCTGGTCGCGTCCAGACTGCGTAAGTTTCAGGGGCTTCCTCGTATCCTTGCTGCAACGCTTTGTTCGATGCATCGATCAGCAGATTGGCGAAATCCGAGGTTGAATGCCCGATGATCCCTGCGCGTATAAACGCACGCCCGACCACGCTTTTCACATCGCCACGCGTGGAATCGCCAGCGATGCGCAGGTATTCGCGCGCGAGTTCCGTCAGGCGAAAACCCGCATATGGATTGTTGGCCAGGATTTCACCTTGTTTCTTGCGTTTCGCTTTATCGTCGCCCGGCAAAATCAGCGCTCGTGCGCAGATCATCTCACTGGCACCACGCAAGTATTTATCGATCACGTCTTCGCCGGCGACGATATCCGGTCCGCGCGCGCTCGGTGTGGCCTGTTGGCCGAGATAAGCCAGCAGCTCGCTACGGGCTTTCTCCGGTGCCCAGGCTTCGGCGAGCGCGCGAGTGCGCAGATCCTGTGTCCCCGGGAAAGGGTCAAAAATGGACATGACTTCTGCGGTCGCGGCGCGGGCCGCGGCCTGGCCGGCTTGATAGCCCTCAGTCTCTTCCACCGGCGTCTGATCATGGGTCTCATCGTGTTCCATGTGTGCAGTCCTCTGAATGGTCGCCTGTCGATCAGCGACAACGGAAGGGGTGGACACCTCGAGCGGCGTCCACTTGGTAATCAGTAAGCCCTCTTTGGTCGGTCGGGCATCCTCCACGCGGTAGCCGATGCTGGTATGCGTGACAATGTCGTCCTCGATGTCCTGGAGCACGGCTTCACCCGGCGCATTGCGTGAGAAACGCAGGCGCGCCTTCAACTTCCCGTTTGAAACGCGAATGTTTTCGGCGACGCCGATGCGGTTGCCCGTTACACCGAACCCGCTGTGGTCGTCGTGCATAGGCATGGAAGGTAATGCGCGTGACAGATCCACGGCATTGTCGGTGATGACCAGCTTTTCGCGGCCGAATGGGCCGTCAATCCAGCTATTCGTCGCCACGACTGCCTCAACGGTGCGGGCATCGCGATTGAATGTGCTTCTAGTCGGCTGTAGCGGGCTCCGGCGTGTTCTCAGTTTCTCGCTCATTGGCTTTCATCTTTCGTAAGGTCTGATCAGCTTCCAGCTCCGCGTCCATACGCCGTGGATCCAGGCCGCGTCGACGCTGAACACTCTGACGTGACTCAAACCGGGCTTTGACTTTGAGATCATCCGCCTGTGTTTCCTGAAGCGGATCCACCCATTCCTCCGCCGGCCCGCCATACTCGGCATCAAACATCGTCAGTCGGTTGGCGCGGCCGAAATCCAGCGTGCCGGCAAGCTCCGCCAATTTCAGGAATTCCTCATAAACCAGACGCACGCATCGCGCTACGAAATACTCCTGCAATCGCTTCGCGCTAGGTTTGAGACTGACGGTTTCTTGACGCATCGCGGTATAGGAGCTCTCCCAGGTCCGGGCGATAGTCGAATAGCGCGCGTCGGTACCGGCCGACACCGCGCGCAACATTTGTGAGCGGTAATCGCCGAGCGCATTGCTTGGCCGGTTGGAATTGATGGTTTCAATCGATTCGCCCGGTAGCAGATCGTCGAAAATCATCGCCGGAGTCATTTCGAGATTGCGCTCACCGGTGTCAGTCTGGCTACGTATCAGGTTCCCTGGCATGTCGGGCGCTTTCTTGATAACGGCAGAGAAACTGGCCGCAATCTTGGCCGCCAGGCGCTCGGATTCTTCGTAATCGTGCAAATCCTGAAATCGGTGCATGCAGGCATGAAAAATGGACACTCCCCGCAATTGTCCGAGGCGCCGGGAAGTGCGCAGGTGGGTTATCTCGGTTGCGGGGATGCGGATAGTGTCCAGCGCCAAGGTCGCCGGCGAAAGGGGTACCAGATATTCGCCGGGATGCGTGCGCAAAATGTGATAGGCCGTGATCGCGCCCCATTGATCGCGCTCGATACCGTGCGTAATCCGATCGTCCGTGAGGTCGAATGGCAGGAAGTCTGCCTCGAGGGGATCGAGGACGTACGGCACGGGAGAGCGGTAATTAAAGGTAGCTACGGCGCGCAGATGTTTAAATAAGACATCGCCATCCCGGATCAAAGAGCGAAACAGCAAGCGTTGAAGCTCACCCCAGGGCACGACGCCCGAGACTTCCGGTGTACGGCCCCAATCCGCCCAGGCGCGCGCCACAGTAGCATTAAGATCCGCCAGCAACTCACCGTTACGATCACGAATTTGTGGCTCAACTGTGATGCCGGTACCGACCACGCGATCGCTTAGATCATTCAGCACGCCGCCGGCGAGATCGGTGTTTTCCTCGAGATGTCGGGCCCAGTTGGCCAAGCGCTCCCGGGCATGTTCCATAACCGCGTTGCCGGAGCGATTATCGCCGCGCCGCGGATGGTATTGACTGGTACCGGCCGCGTTATAGAGCCGCTGGGCCGCCGCGAGCTGGGCACGCTTCAGGAGATAACGCGCTTTGAAACCGGGAAAGAGGGCGCCGATCAGGTCCATGACGGTGTGACGTGACCGCGTTCTTTTTTCCCGCGCTGCGCCGCATCCAACGCGTTATACACACGGTTCCAATAGGTGATTCCATCGAACACATCGCGCATTTCCGCCCGTTGGATCGTGCGCGTGGTCCCGTTGGGAAAGGCGATGGTGTAGGAAGTGTTCGCCTGCAGGCCGGTCTGCACTTCTTCCCAGGCCTGTAACCAGGCAAGTGCTTCGTCCTTGGTTGCCATGCCCGCCAGTCTAGGCGCCTGGCGCGACGGCTTCTATATAATCAACGACTTAAGAACTGTATGTGTAAACAGGTCAGTTCACAGTTCCCGTCTTTGGAATCGCGAGCTCGGTTTCCGTTTTTGGGAACTTTCCGGCGGGGGGGCGTCCGGCGGTATCGGATCGTCTTCTCGGAGCGCCCACATGTTGAGCGAGAGCGCGGCCGCGAATGCTTCGCCCTCTGCGTCGAGGTAGTGGTTCGGCCCGTGTTCGAGCCAGACGACTTCGCCCGAGGCCTTAACAAGACGTTCCTCGGAGACCACTTGCTTGCAGTAGTCCTCGTCAATTTGAGCGTGGGAGTGCCACAGAACAGGCTCACCCGGGGGACGTTCGATTTGTGCATAGATCCAGCTCTTGAGGTAGTTGGTATCGAGATGCCAGAGCTTCACCGCGTTCTTAACGGTACGCCCGGCAAGGGTGAGATCAATATCAGACGCTTTGAGGGGTTTGTCCATGGTTCGCCAGCCTTTGGTCGGAAACGCCAGGCCCCGGAAACGCCGGCAGAACATGTAGATCTGATTTTGCGGGCGCCGGTAGAGTGAGCCTGGCCGGTAACCAGAATCGATAAAGACTCTATCCAGAGTCCGATCACGCACCGGTTTCTCAATTAGCTGCCCAAGCGTAATCCAGATGTTGTCATACTCAGTCAGCCCGAACAGGTAGCCGTGATCGATACCCCAGGACTCGCCGTTGACGCCGTAACCGCGGATCACCCAGTACAAGCCCTCTTGCTGCACATCGACGCCCATGACCAGTAACCGCACGCCCGCCGGGATCATGCCGCGCCCGTAACCGCCTCGGGTTTGCAATACTGCTTCCCACTTGGGCGCTTCGCCGCGAATCCGCCAGACTTCGCCGCCATAGGTGTTCACTACCCCCTGGATGCGTTCGGGCTCGCGCGAGCGATACGCCGCAACCAGCATTTCGGCGATCTCACCGAACGTCTGCCAGGGGCTCGCCAGGCCGCTGATCCAGAAACTTGCGTTAGAGTTGGGTTCGGGCTCCTCGTGGAACATTTCGTTGCCCTCTTCATCCAGGCTCGAGGCCAGATACCGCCCCCAGGCGTTCATTTTCGGCTTGTGCTGGTCGTGGCACTCGCCCCCGCACTCGGGACACACGACAAAGGCCTTGGCGCGTGCCGTCGCCGGCGTTGCCTTGTCCGGCCACTTTAGAAGCTTGAGCTCGGGTACAAACAGGGTGCCACAATGCGGGCATGGCCATGCCCACTTTTGGCGAGTGCCCTCAAGAAACAAGCTCCAGATTGGCGAGCTGCCCTCGATGGTCGGCGTCGAGCACACGCCGATTTTGCGCAGGGGATAGTTCTTGGTCCGGGCGCGCGCCAGGATCAGCGGGTCCCCCTCGCCCTCGACATCGGAGATCATTCGGTCACGCTCGTCCAGCAGCACGAGACCGGCCGGGTGACTGGCAAGCTCCGTGCTGGATCCAGCCCATCCGAATCCGAGTCTGACTCCTGCTAGGTATTTCTCCACCATCCGATTACGCCGGCCTTTCTCGAGCTTCGCCCATAGGTCCGGCGTGCTTCTTAACATCTTCATGACGCGATCATCGGCAATGGATTTAACGGACTTTTGCGTAGGTGCAATCCAAAGTGTCGGCACCCGTGGCCCGTCGTCGTAGCGATGGCCTAAGACATTCATGAGGGATTCGGTTTTGCCCATTTGGGCGCCGCATACGATGGTGATCAGTTCGCGCGCGGGATCTGAAAAGGCCTGCATGATCGGCCGGAAAAAGGGGATGCGACTGGAGCGCCAGCGCCCCGGCTCGGGTGATTCAGGTGGCAGGATCCGCTTTTCGTCGGCCCACTGGTCCGCGGTCCTCGCCGGCGGTGGTGTGATCATCGCTGCCGCCAGGCTGAGCGAGTCGCGCAACCGCGTCACCGATGGCTTGCCGGACGGCTCGGAACTCTTCGAAAAGCGTTGTTTGTAGGCGTTTGACATCGGTCTCACCCAGAATCAGGCCCGCCAGGCGCGGCGCCAGGCCCTCGTGCTGTGTCGCGACAATCGACGCAACCTCGTAAAGCACGGCGCGCGCCTCTTCGACGTCGACGAGCTCGCCGCGCAGGCGTGCGTTCTCCAGGCGGGTTTTCTCGGTTTGTGCGTTGTACAGCGCTAGGCGGGCTTTCGTCAGGTCCTCGGGTTCGATGTCGGTATCGAGGCCTTTAAGCTCGGCGAGATACCACTGCACCGCGTGGGCGACATCGAATAGGCGCCCGGCCCGGGGCATGCCCTTTTGCTCGAGCTGATAGACCCACTTTCGTGACACGCCGAAAATGCGGGCCAGCTCGCCGGCGTTTACCTGGCTGCAGGTTGGATCACGACCCATCGCCGGAAAGTGCGACCGGACAGACTTCCGCGCAGGCCTCGCCCGTGCACGCGGTATACACCAGCTCGACCGGCCCGTTTTGGCCCTTCCGGTGCCAGGCGCCGCACGTCTGACCCGGGGCTAAGGCGGCATCGAGCACGGCTTGAAGGTTCTCGCGCTCGCGTTGGACGGTGGTGCAGCCGGCGGCACTGACAAAACCGACGAAAGCCCATAAGCCCAGCTTATGCAAAGTGTGAACCTCGGAAATGCGACTGCGACGGCATTCTTAGCGCCCGAAATTGAGTCGAAACGCGGGCCCCGCTGCGCCCGCACGGTGAGGCTTCAGAAGGACCCAAGCCTGTTTAATCAATGACTTGCGGACTCTGTTGATCGGAAAACTGGCGGAAATCCACGCCCCCGCTCGTGAAGCTTTCAACCTTTGTCGGTGTGCGCCCTTCGACGAGATCAATGGCACCAGGGGATAGGTGCAAGTCGCGCTCCACCCGTTTGCGGCTCATTTTTGCTTCTTTTTGAGCTGCTAACTCGCGTCTATCTAGGTTAATACGTGGGTCAAAGCGATAGCCATAGAGCGGGCGCCCCGCATTGCGCATCCCCATGAGCGTACTGTTTGGCGCGATGGAAATGCCGACGCCCCGCCCACGCAAAAAGCCAAGCCACCACTCAGCATTCGCCAAATCCGCCTCGCGGGCGTTGCCTATGGCCGGATGCCAATAATCAGCGCCAAAGATGCTGACGTGCTTAACGCCGAGCCAGAGGGCATAAGCTAGCATGAACGGCACGGTATTGAAGAAATAGCGGTCAAAGCCATGTAGCTGAAGGTCTTCACAGATTTCGCGGAAGGGGTAGGCCTGCGCATTCCAGCTCGGATAAGGGCGACTAGTGATGATCGGCTGATTGTGCTGCATGAGATCTTCGCCATACTGTGGCCAGCGATAGGCCTCGAGCTCCAGATCATCCATGACAAAGAGCACATCGTGACGCCAGATACGAAAGCCGGCGTTACAAGTCCAAACTTCACACCCGTCGAAGACCGGCAAGGGATCATGTGTCGTGCCTTGCATATTTGCATAATCCGCTTTGCTCTCGCCTAAGAGCAGCATGAGCACTTTTTGCGGTTTTTTGCCTGTCGGATGGGAGAAATCCATTTTTTAACCTCCAGAAAGTTATTCACATTCTGAGGGTTCTTAGGGGACAAGAGCCCCCCTACCCCCAGCGCGCAACTGTGCAAAAGCTGTGGACATTTCGCTTAGCGAGCATTGCCAGGCGTCTTCTCGCTACCAAACCCCCTACGCCCGGTCCTGCCCGACCGTATTAGCGTGACGTGCTTGGGAGTTGCACCCGCCTCCGGAGAGTTGCCCTCATCGGTCGCTACTCACAATCCCAGACTGGGCGGAATTTTTCCGCCCAGATTTGCTATTCGTCATCCTTGCCGCGCAGTTTCTTAGCACCGGCAAAAAACGCCAGAATGAGACCGACCAGCACGCCCCAGATAATTACGCCGATGATGATCCAATCGAGGGGTGGCACGTCCCTGGTCTCCGTTCAAGCATGGTCACGCCCGGCTTGAAGTCATCCGTGAAAATTTCGGGGTATTTAGTCTCTAATAGCCGCTTCACCCGACAGCGCGCTTGAGCTTGATCGGCCGTATCGCTATATAGGTACTCACGCTGCACCAGACGCCCGTTGTGATGTAGCGCGTATTCCCAGACATAGGCTGTCGCTTGGCAGACCATCACGCCGGCAACGCCTCGCGCCGCCAGGCGGGGAGCGGTTGATAATCCGCACAGCGGCGTTTAATCACAGGATCCACACTGCCGTGCACGACGCAGCCTTTGCGCGCAAGGTACGTGGTGCACGGCTTGCCAGTCTGATCATGATTGGGAATCGCCACGGACAACGCGGCGCTTAAACGGGCACAAAACCAGCAGCGCACGCGATCGTCACTGTCTTTTGTGGTCTTCATCTTCGAGCTGCCGTCGGATGTTTTCACGCACCATGGCGGTGTACACATCAAGCATCTGGGCGAATTGTTGGGGATCTATATTGGGATCCCAGCGTGCCGCGCACAGCCGCCACGCGTGAAACTCTTCAGAGTCGAGTTGCATCGTCATCCTCCACGCGAAGCACACGCTCCAGCTCGGCGAGCTGGCGGTCCAGCCACCAGAGCGCGCCGAGAGCGCCGAAAGCAAAAATCAATAAGGCGATACACATCAAAAACGCACGAGGTTGCTCTCAGAGCGACGATCGCCGGTTCAGGCATACCCTAGTACCCGTCAATCAGCGCTGTATCCAGTCACCACAGCCCTCGGTCGCGAGCGTGGTCTTCCAGTAGGCCCGCTGACCGGGCCGCTCAGCTTCGCCCGGCGCCCGGCGCCGGCATTCGAACAGCTGTACGCCGTTCAGCTTGAAGGTTGTCGGCCACCCGGCCCCGCATTGCGCACAGAGTTTCTTGGTGCGTTGGCGCTGTTTAATTTCAGCCGGCGGTAGCCTATTCGCCTCGTCTTTCATCACTTCTGCTGCCCTCCTCCCACTGGCTGCGACATACCGCAAAGCGCTGGCCAGTGTCTGGAAATTCATTGCGCATCGTGTCATCCGCCATGCAGCGATTCAGAAATGTCTGGCGGTCCTCGTTCTCGCCCGGCTCAGGTATTGGCATTTTCTCGATTCCTTCGAAATCCTCGATCACTTTTTCAACAAGCGCTTCCAGATACGGATGGGCCAGCTTTTTCAAGACGGGGCCCGGCAGATCTATGGTTTCGCCCGTCTGAGGATAACGTGAACACGTGTAATCGAAGGTTTTGACGTGGCAGACATCCGTCGAAAGCACACCGCCAGGGACCATGTCCTCGAGAGTGACGGGCTTAGGACTCATTGTTGCCGCTTCATGGGCAAATTACCCGGATATCCGGGCCAGGAGCGAATCGACAACCAGAGGACTCCAATGGCTCGCCGGTTATGGTTGGGCTCTCAGTTGATGGTTCAAACACCGGCGCGCACTCCTCGGCTTTCATGCTCACACAGACAAACAGCAACCCGGCCAGCATCACAGTCATGAAGTACGAAACAACGGTCGCAAGCCTTGTCCCTAGACGCAGCCGCCACAGTGCTAGCACTTGTCGGCCTTTTTTTATGCGCATAATCAGTTATATGTCATCTGTCCTTGGACACTTCGACTGTTTTCAAATCTGCTAGCTTGATGTCCGGAGCTTGTCCAACTCGGTAGGCTAGCAGCACCGTGCGCGGCCCACAGCCGTCGTCGTAGACCTTCAGGCAACGTCCGTACTGGCAAATCTGCGCGTCATCCCACCAGGCAATCCCGTTTAAGGCGTCCTCGAGGCCGGCGATCAGGTTCTTTAGGTCCGGTTTCTCTGTGTGTGGATATTCCCCCGCTGTGACCGCAGAACGTGCGGCTACGCCAAAGCACCCGGGAATCGGCAGATAGAACACGGCCGAGAGCTCGAGCGCGCCGGTCATAGGCCCTCGGCTGCGCATGTGCTGGCGCACGGTCCACTTCAGTTGATCAGCCCAGGCCCGGTACCGCTGCACGGGTTCGGACGGTTTCCATTTGTCGCGCTGGGTCTGTCGCGGCTTGGCGACGGGTGTGCCGGGAATGGTGATTGCCAGACGACCGAGCGCCTTAGCGTCCATGGTCGTGCGGCTTGCTGAAGCCTGGTACGTGACCGCTTTTGACGTGCGCATCCAGGAGCCAGCGAATCGCCTTGGCCATCGAGCCGTTGTGCGCCCGATCGGCGAAAGCCCGCAGGCGCGCCTTGTCCTCGGGCCGCACCCGAACATAAATGACTTCGGTTGGTTTTGACTGGAGCGGATTACCCACCGCAGAGCAAGCTTCCTTGTAATGCCCAGAAATTCCGTAAGACCGCTGGCCGAAAGCGAAAGAGCCGTCCGTGGCTGGCAGTCCATGCGAATCGTCGAAGGTAGTCGACAGAAGTTAGTAAACGCTTATTCGGAACCCTTTGCAAGCGCGCTATTGTCAGAATCTGTCGACTGTGTCACAGTTTCGCCGATTTTTTTTAAATCGAGCTGCTGTTGCTGGGCACAATAGCCCGCGAATTTCTGCACTTCCTCCATGAATTGCGCGCTGTACTCCTGGCGCGCCACCAACCAACCGTGCAACTTGTCCTCGTAATAGGCACGCATCTTGGCATCCTCAGCGCTGAAAAAGCCTTCGAGCAAAGCTTCGACGCGTCCGCACAGCACCGCATAATCGGGGATTTCTAATGGCATGGGAGCTACTCCACGAAAAAAGGGGGGGCGGGCCCGGTATAGCTCAGGGCATCGCGAAGGTGTCCACCACCGTTAAACGCCCATCCAGGTGATCCGCCCATAACCAAGGTTTTGAGCTACCTGGAAGACTGTACCTGAAAACGCGAACCCCGTGCAAGCTATCATTGCCGCGGCGTGTGCTCGAGTACGTCCAGGCGCTTCTCGATGGCCTCGAGCTTGGACAGAATGCGCGTCTGATTGGCCCGCACCTCCCGCGGTCCCTCGCGTAAAAACTCATGAAAGTCGGCACGGAGCTCCGCCACATCGCCTTGCACCTTGCGCAATTCATGGCCATAAGCGGGATCGCTGCGATACCAGCTTGGCGCGACCTTGGGCGCCAGCACACTGACGCCGCCCCCGCCCACGAGCGAAGCCAGCACCACGATCAACACGGGATTCGGTGTCTGATTCACCATCCGCTTAGCTTTATCAGCTCGCGGATGGGGCCGATCACCGCTCGAGTCTGAAAGCGCTTTTCCGTTCAATACCGATTAGACGATCTGCACACCATACGGTCCATCCGGTTCGTTCAGTGTCGTGATGGTCACCACATCGTCGTCCGCGCGCAGCGTCGAGCCCGGCACGCCTAGATTGACCGTGCCCCACGTACGCGCCTCGCGGCTTTGTGTCCCATCGACCGTGCCACCATCTAGCTCGATGGTGCCGATGGCATTGCCACCCGTCGGCGTGTGATTGGCATACACCGTGCCGCCCTTGGCATTCAGCGTGGTGATTGACCAGTCCGCACCTTCCGTATTCAGCACGCCCCCGTAGCAGTTGACGGCCGTCACCGTCGCCGCGGCCCGGATCACGTTCTCGCCGCCATCCTGCGTAAAATTGGTCACCGTAACGCCGGCCCCCAGGAACACGCGGCTCGCCGTGGTGGGATCACTGACCGAGACATCGCCCACCGTGCTGGTCTCGCCCGCGTCATCCACCGCCACGCCCACGCCGCCGGCGCCCGAGCGCACCAGCAAATCCGCGGCCGAGTCGGCAAACAGCAAGCGCACCGCCGGTTGATTGGTGTCCACGCTGGCGCTCGCCGTCTCAAACACCGTGGTCGTGGATCCACCCGTGGTCTTGGCGTTATCAAGCTTCAGCCGTTGCGAGCCCGCTGCCGTGCCGATGCTAAAGTTCTCGCCGATGCGACAGGCATCCCACCCGATATCGAGATAGTCCTCCCGGTATTCCGCCTTGCCGGTTGCCGATTCGCCGCCGCTCCCGGTCACGAATTGGCGCTTATTCAGCCCCACGTATCCGGTATAGCTTTGCTCGAAGGTCAGCGAGGCCAGCGTGACGGCGGATTGCGCCAGGCCCCACAGCACCGACGAGCTCGAGTCGCGAAAGACGACATCGTCCGCATTGACCGGCACACCCGTCGGTGACCAGTTCTTCGCATTGTCCCAGGCGTTCGCACTGACATTGGCGGTCACACCGGTGACGGCGCCGAAGGTACCCGTTCCACCCGTTACGTGAGAGGTGATGGTATGCGGGTTGCCGGCGATGTCCGCGGTGAGCTCCACGGCCGAGCCGGTCGCCAGCGCCGTGATGGCGCGGGCATAGGGGTTGCCGGTCGCCGCATTCCAGCCTGAAGCCAGAGCGGCGGCCGTCGCCGGCGCATTGCCTTTGTTGATCACACTGATCACGTTCTCGCCGTTGACCTGCAGACTGAATGTGCTGGCGGCGTCGTAAAGCGTGACCGTGGCACTGTCGACCTGCGCCACCGGCGTTGCTTGTCCTTGCCAGATCTTGGTCGTCATCATTTCACCTCGAAAAAATTAACATCCACTGGGTAAAGAGGGGGGCGGGCCCGAGGGACTGGTGAGGGAATACCACTCATCGAAGGGCGCATCCCAATGTCGCAGCACGGTGCCCGCGGTGACGCCGGTCGTGAACGGCACGCTGATCGAGATCTGCGTCGCGCTGTGCGTGAAGTCATCGCCCCACTCATAGCCGAACTTCATGCCGTCGTAAGTGCCCGAGGTAGTGCCCGCGACACAGAGCGCGCTTGGCGTGGCGAATCGGATCGCCCGATCCAGATTTAAGACGGTCGTATTGGAACGAAAGCGGTGATTCTGCGCGCTCAGGATGGTGTAGGGCCCCGGATCCGGTAACGTCTGAGCGGTGAAGAACAGCTCACAGGTCACGGTCTCAAAGGCGGTCCAGGGTGGATTGTTCCCGACCGGCCCGATGTAAGCGACGCGAAAATCACCGCTGACGGGCGGGAAATCGCTTTCATTGGTGGAACCCTGATCGACGATGAAATCCACGCCGGCGCCCCCATACCCGTTATTGATGGCATAGCAGTTGAACTGCTCCACCGACCAGCAGCCACAAAGCTTGGTCGCGCAATGGGCATCGAGCGTGGCCACTTGCCCGGAAGATTGGCCGGTGAGCCGGATCGCCGGATGCGGGGGATCTTCCCAACCTAAGCCTTTCCAGCGGTTGGCACGGCCAAAATTGGCAATCATGCGGTTGTTCGCGATGACCCAGGCCTTCGCCTGGCAGCTGGTGTTGCAGTCGATATCGGCGAATGGGGCATTGTTGTTGGTGTTGATGTTGATGCCGCGCTGGTAGAGCGTATCGAAGCTCAGGGTATAGACCGGCGGAAAGGCCTCCGGCATGACCAGATCGACGATATTCTGAAAAGGGCCCTCGTCGATGCTCATGTGTTGTCAAAGATCAGCGTGATCTCATCGTTTTCCGAGCGCAGCGTCACGCTGTCGATGCGGTCCACGTCCACATACACATCGGGATCATCCGAGCTTTCCACGCGCACCAGGGAGGTCGTCCGCGATTGCTCGGTGTAGATGGTCGTCGTTTGCCCCTCAACCGAACCGTTGCCGTCGGCATCGAGTGTCGGATTCAGACTCGGATTACTGGGCAGACGTGTGGAGCGCGGCGGATTTAGGACCTTAAGCGTCAGGTTTGAGGCATCCACCAGGCGATTGATGAAGCGCGCCGTGAGGCGATCGCCCGCACGCGCATAGCGGATCTTCTGCGTCATACCTCAAAGCCCAGCTGTTGGAAGTTCTGGTTTGCGTAGATCTTGAAGCGCACGCGGCCATTGCCTTCGGTTGCATCGGATGGGGGGGCGCCATTGAATTCAATAATGGACTCGAGCCGCCAGCCGTCCTCCCGATAGATGACCTCATAGGTGTTGATCCAGCGCCCGCGGTCTTTACGTCCGGCCAGGCCCACGAACAACCAGGTTTCCGGCGCATCGCCGCTCCAATAGCCCCGATTCGTGGTGCCAATGTAGTGCTGACGGATCCGCGGCTTGGTCGTCTCCGTCATGGTGACCCGCGCCCCCACCGATGGGATCTGCACATCGGCCCGCTCGGCTTTGGTGCCCAGTGAGCGCACGCCGGCGGTGCGTGATTCCACCACGTTGCCACCGACGATGGTGTAGGTAACGGGATTGCCTGAATACCAATGGAACATGCGCTTGCCATCGGCATCCAGGAGCTTGTCGACGGTGACCTGCGTCGAGAAGTATTCGACATCGATGACCGAGCCCGCCGGCGCCGCATGTGCCAGCTCTTCAGCGGTGGGTTCGCGGTAGGTAATCACGGCGCGCCACTGTTTGACGTCCAGCGCATCGAGCGCGATATCCACGACTTGTAAGCCCGGAAAGCTGGGATGCGCATCGCCGTAACGCGGCATGCCCGCTGCCAGCAACGCGGCACGGTGCACCGCATCCGGGCGCGCGGAGATATCTCGCAGGTGTGCGATGCGCGTCAATTCCACACCGCGCGCGCTGTGTCGAAGACTCGCATTTTGAATCTTGTCGAGCTGGACAGTCATTCGAGAATCGCTCCTTTCAGCTCGGTGTTTTTACGGATGCCCCGCAGCTGCTCCAAGATGGCATTTGAGGGATCCAGATTGCCCGTAAAGACATTGCCGGTCTGACGCAGGCCGCCACCGCTCGGCCGCGGCAAGACTGGAATCGAGGTATAACCCGAGGCCTGCATAGCAATCGGTACCCGCGGCTTTGTCGGTCCGCTGGGACCTAATAAGCTGGCTGCGGCGCGTTCCGCCCAACCCGCGATGCGTCCTAAGAAATCCGTGGCGCCCGTGCGCTGGCCCGCCGCCGCCGCCAGGGAACGCAACGACTCACCGAGCTTGCTCCAGTTATCCGACAGGCGCTTGATGCTGGCGGCTTGCTTGTCGGTGATCGCGGTGGTGCGCGCCATCTCCTGGCGCAACTTCGGCAAATTCGCTTGTAGAACCGCCACGCCTTCGGAATCCAGCAGCTTAAAGGCGAGCTGGATGCGCTCGGCGGGACGTTGCACTTGTGCCAGCGCTTCGCCGACGCGCAGAAAAGCTGCGACGGGATCCATCTGGATCAGCCGATCCACGTTGATGCCGAGCTGGCGAAAGGCTTCGCCGAGCTGTTTATTCCCATCCTGCGCATCTGCCGCCCGGCGCTGCAGGCGCTGCAGAATCATGGCGGTTTGATTCATGCCGATGCCGGAGCGTTGCAAGACACGGGATAAGCGCGAGAAACCTTCGACGGTGGTGCCCAGGCGCCGCGCCAGGTTGCCGAGCTCGTCGGCCTCACGGAACGTGCTACGAATCAGTGCACCGAAGCCAATGGCGCCCGTTAAGGGCAGCATCACGCGGCGCAAACCTAAGAGGGCACTCTCGAAACGCCGGACCCGCCGACCGGCACGCTGGAAATTGCGATCGAAATGCCGCGTGTCGCCTAATAGCTCAGCTTTGATTTTGCCGATGGTGGGCATATTTCCAGTCCTGAAACGTTTGATACATTTCGCGCCAGTGCTGACGCGGAACCTCGGTTTCGCCCCAGCGCGGCACGTAGTCGGCCACCTTGGTCCGTTCGCCCGTCAGTGCATTGATCAATGTTGCAAGGATAAATCCGATGCGCAGATCCCAAGCCTGCGGGCCGAAGGGCTCGCGCTCGGCATAGCGTTGCCACGCGACGTATTGCGAGAGCGGGAGCTCCGCCAGCATGGTCTCGACATCCAGGCGACCCAGCGCGAGCGCTAGTCGGTGAGCAAAGTCTCCGCCGGATCGCCCTCGGCGTTTCCCGAGTCGAGCCCCATGTCACATACGCGCAACATCGCCTCCCCCATGGGCACCAGGTGCCGCACAGGCAAGCGATCAAGTTGCTCGCGTTCCAGAAACACCCGATCGCCGTCGGAGTTGTGAGCGCCGTGCAACACCAGGAGCTTGTAGACATCGATCAGCCGTCCCGCATCCTCGAGATCACCGAGCTCGCCCCAGATGGCGGTCGCCTGCGCCGCGGTGAGCTCGACGAGCTCTATAACGAGGCCGTCGGTCTTGTAGCGCTCGGTGCGCAACGCTGAGAGCTGTTCCGCCGCGCTGAGTTGAAGATTGCGCGCCGCCATCAGTAGGTGATGTTCCCAGAAGCCTTGATGCGCAACGTTTCGCGCACCTTTTCTTCGCGCTGCGCGATCACCTCGTGATCGACCAGGAAGCCTTGAAACACTTCGGTTTCGCTGGGCGCCCCCGTCGGCCAGGTGATGGTGATGGATTCGGCCGCCTGCAGGATGGGCACGGCGACTGACGGATCTCGGTGGGCTTCGACCACGAGCTCCCCGGGATCGTAGGTATCTGCCGGCACGAAGGTCTGGCCGCCGGTCGTGGAAAAGCTGGTGGTCGGTACCGGCGTGCGGGTTACACCGGTCCGGGTAATCGAGAGGATTTCGGCCAGATAGCCGGATTGAAACGTGATGGTGGTACCTGCACCTAGCATGGCATTTCTCCTTACATCGATGCGCTTCGTTCGCGCCGGGCGATGAGTTTTTCGAGCTCTTCCCAGAGCTTTTCGGGGTATACCGTGCGTGCAGCGCGTTTCATATGCACGCGTATAGCCCGCTCGGCATGGGGTTGAATCGGGATCACAACTTCCCGAATCGGTAGATTCCGCCGGCGTGTCCCGGCAGTGGCGCGCTGGGAGGTGCGCGTGAGCACCGCTTCGCGCTCGAAAAAGCTTTGTTTCCCGCCCGGCACCGTTTGACGAAAGGCGCGGCCCTGACCGCCGGGTTTACGCTTGAGTGAACCCAACGTGCGGCGTTTCAGCTTGGAAAACCGCACCCCTTCGACCAGGCCCACCAGGGCGCCCATGGAGCGACGCCGAGAGGCTTTGACCTGTTTGATGTAGCCGCGCCCCTTGACGGTGACGCCAAGTCGGCGATTACGCCGGCGATTGGTGCCCCGCAGAATGCGCTGTGGAATGCCGGTCGCGCGTGAGACGTATTTGACGACCCGCTCGCGCGCGACGCCAATGGTGCGATTGACCGCACGCCGCGCAGCCGTATGCGAGCCCCGCCCCAAACTCTTTAGGCGGGCCTCGAGCTCGCGGGCACCGGTGACGTTCAATTCAACGGTAACGGTTTCAGCCATTAGCTTGGCGTGCAGTAGAGAATTACATAGCCATCGGTCGCGCTCGCTTCTTCGGCCTCGAGCAGATTGATGCGATAGCTCGCACCGCGTATGGTCAAGCTGCCGCCCGTCGCCAGACTATGGGCGGTAATCTGCGCTTTCGTCACCAGGACCTCGAGCACGCCGTCCACGTCGTTCAGCGCGGCGTTGAAGGTTTCGCCGGAGGATTCCGCCACGAAGGCGGGCAAGTCGCCGACGCCGCTGGTGATGGTTTCGCCGTCGGTTGTCGCCCATGCGATGCGTTCCGTTTCGGTCTCAATGCTCACGCGGGAAACTCACGCGGCGGTTGACCCATGATCAAATTGACATCTCGCACGCCCGTGGCCGGGATTTCTATTCCTTCCGAATCAAAGGTCGGCGGCATGAACTTGAGCACTTGGGCCGATAACCACGGGTAACCCAGATCCTGAAATTGGCAAAAATCCTGACCTGGTAGCCAGCTCCAAAAGCCCGCCAGCCCGAAATCACCGGTCGGCGCTTCACCCAGCTGACTGTAGCCGGCCTGAATCTCGCTCTCGGTCACGTCGTAAACCGAGATCATGATCCAGACGCGTGTCGCGATGGTTGGTCGCAGGAATTTCTTAAACAGAAATTCCATGCCGATTAAGCGCAGCGTCGCTTTTTTCTCGAAATTGCTCAACGCCGGCTCCGGCTCGGTTTGCTCGCTCTCATACCACCGTCGCCAGTCGCGCCAAGTCAGCGCCCGATCGCGCTCGAGCGTGATCCAAGCATTTGTACGCGTGTTCAATTCACCATCTCGGCAAAGATTTTCTCAATAACATCCGTGTCATCGTCCTGATCCCATAAAAACATTCCGCGGTGATGCGCAGGCCCGACGATCGGCGTGCTGGCCACGTTCAACACGCTGTCGTTTGGTTGCGAACCGTCATAGGCCGTCGCCGTGGCCCAGGTCCAGCTACCGGCTGTTTTCACGCCGATTTGCTTCTCATTGGCGGTCGCGTTCCAACGTACAGGAATCAGATAATCCGTATCTGCTGACCAAGCTTTGGCCAGTTCACAGATACTTGTGCTGTCGTGTGTCCAGAAAAACGGATTACCGCCCGTGTCGGTGCGCGCGGAAATCAGAGCCGATGTTGTGCTGTTATTCAGTCCACTGACGATTGTTTGTTTCGTGTTATTAGGCAGATCCGTGTTTGAAAACCCGGGGCGCCAAATGATGGCCCCCATGCCCGCGGCATCATTGAGGAAGTCATTCCCTTGCCAATCGGCCAACGGCCAACTCAGATCATCGGCGCTACGCGTGCTGGTTGAACCGACCGTCGTGATTGGAGAAGTCACGACAACATGCTCTTCCACCTGATTCAATACGAAGTAGATGACGGCGCCCGCGTTGGCAAACAGTGTCCAAAAGTTGCCGGCCGACAGTGGCGTGCGGTCGGGCGCTTTAAACCGTTCATAGCCACTGGGCAACGGCTGTGCGGCGGGCGCGCCAGTATTCAGACCAACGGACCCGGTACCCGAGCCCCGCCACATGACCGAACAGGAATGGGCATTCGTATTGCCGACCGCACCGGTCACCTCCGCCAATGCATTGGTCGAACCGGCGGAATTATCCAGCTTGAAGACAAAGCCACTTGAGCAAACAGCTTGCAAGCCCGCCGCGGCGAGTGCTGCCGTGTCATCGACACGCGTTAAGGTTGCGGCCGCATCACCCGATTTCGTGATGTTTGATAGTGCAGCATCCGGATTGGCGTTGTAGTTGGTGCACTTGTTGATGCTTTCCGGCTCGAGCAACACGCCGAGGAAATTTCCGCTGGCATCGTGATCGGGCCGCAAGATGCCATTGCCAGCGCTGCGCCAGATGCCGGATCCATCGCGATAAAGCGCTTCGCTGGCGCGTGTGAACGCACTCGAGAAATCCCCGTAACCGTGCGTATTCGGCAAGGCATCCCAAACGCCGGCCCGACGGGGAAGTAAGTTGGCGAAGACCGGCGCCGGAATGCCGGCGGCGCCGAAAATCGAAGAATCGAGGCCAAGCGCTTCTAGCTCCGCGGCCAGGGCGTCCGCGTGGATCAGCTGGTGACCTCGATTCGCCATGCCGGCGACCTAGACAGCGGGATCGTGGCCCTTAAGCTTCAGCAGTCCGGTCGTTGCGCCGGTGACGGCTGCCGCCCAGGCCGTCCCGGCAATGGTGCCGCCGGTGGCCTTGCCGGTGATCTTCGGCACGCCGCCTGT
>JAAUXY010175894.1_pt1 | contig 19236 bp, 14 predicted proteins | sample 7278121 | NCBI WGS metagenome assembly JAAUXY01 (sample SAMN14350117, study PRJNA611818) | marine sediment metagenome | isolation source: surface marine sediment (1.8m) | place: French Polynesia: Moorea | collected 2018-08 | reverse complement strand
TGCAAGGAGATGTCGCGGAGCTCGTCCAACTGGCCGAGATGGAAAACCACGACATCGCGGCGGTCTCCTTCGGCAGCCTGGAGATCTATCTTTTCGAAAAGGACTCCGTCTACTTGCGCGACATTGCTCAGGATTGTCCGGGCTTCAACAACGGCGCCTTTGTCGCCCGTCTCGACAAGTGGCGCGAAAACGGCGTGGTCTCACGGTTCGAGCACTGGATGGAGGCCTGGTCCGATTACCACGAACAACACTCCGAGCCACTCTTCTGCTACGGCAGCCAGACCGTCATGAACCTGGCCTTTCAGGGGAACTTCCAGAAACTGCCTCGCCGGTGGAACGTGTGGGGCCTGGGATTCGGCGACGAGATCTCGGAGGAGGATCTCGAGGGCGCCGGGATCCTCCACTGGACGGGGCCCGCCAAGCCCTGGACTGCCAAAGGCCTCTACAAGGAGTACTGGGAGAAGTACCACGAGCCGCCCGGCTCCAGGTAGAGAGGCTCCTTGAGGATATCCCGACCATGAACGCTATGGCGCATCAGGTCTCGACCGTCAGCCGTCTCGATGCCTTGAACGAGCTCGAAGACCCCTGGCAAGCCGTCCATCGTGCGGACTCGGAGGCCACCGTGTTCACCTCCTGGGCCTGGATGCGGGGCCGGCTGGCTACCCTGCCGGATCCCTGGTGCGTGCTGGTCGCCCGCTCAGCCGGCGGCGGGGTGGACGGCCTGCTGCCGCTGCGCTTCGTGCCCGCGCCAGACGAGGGCGACGCCCGCCTCACGCTGGCGATGGCCGGCAGCCCACTGGCCGACTACACCGGTTTCCTATGCGTCCCCGAGGCCCAGGAACAGGCGCTGGCGGCCCTGGCATCCTACGTCCAAGACCGCTTGGAATGGCAGCGCCTGGAGATCCGCGACACGCGCGATACGCGACTCGAGGCATTCTTGAGTCTCTTTCCGCCTAGCCGCTTCGAGATTCAGCGCCACGAGCCAACGCCTTGCCCCTACATCGATCTCGAGCCCTTTCTCGGGCTCGAGGATCCCTGGGAAGGCTACCTGCGGGCGGCGCCGAAACCCCGCATGCGGCGCAAGATCCGCAGCGACATGGCGGGGATCCACCGCCTTCCCGGCCTGCGCCACACCCACGTCCAAGACGATGGCGAGGCGCAGATCTCGACCATGCTGAAACTCTGGCAACTGCGCTGGGGAGAGCGTCCGGAGGCTGAGCTGGCCCAGTATCGTTCGGTGTTTCTGTCCTGCTTCGAGTCCGGCCGCCTGTGGCTGGACATCCTGTGGGACGACGACGTGCCGATCTCCGGCCGGCTGAACTTCCTGGACCGCAAAAGGCGCAGCTTTTGCGATTACATCACCTGTTTCGACCCGCGTTATAGCGAGTATTCGCCGGGTATCGTCGTCGCGGCCCACGCCATTCGTGCAGCGATCCGCGGCGGCTACCGGACCTTCGACTTTCTTCGCGGCGACGAGTACTACAAGTTCGCCCTCGGCGCGAAGCTACGCCACAGCGAAAACGTCACGATCGTCAGACGATCAAATCGTGGGTGACGTCATGGAAGAGCGTATCTCCCCCGGCCATTGGTTCGCCCTCGGGCTCTATCGTGGCGCCTCGCCGCTGGACCTCGTGCCGGCGCCGGAGGTCGCCAATCCCTTTCTGACCTATCGCGACGTCACCGACGTCCCCGCAATCTTCGTCGCCGATCCCTTCATGATCCGAGAAGGAGGCCTCTGGTATCTCTTCTTCGAGGTCCTGAACGAGATCACCTACAAGGGCGAGATCGCGGTCGCGGTCAGCGCCGACGCCCGTTCTTGGCAGTATCGCGGGCTGGTCCTGGTCGAGGACTGGAACGTCTCCTACCCTTACGTCTTCCGCTGGCAGGGCGAGTTCTACATGGTGCCTGAGATGTACCAGCAGAACTGCGTCCGGCTCTACCGCGCCCGTTCCTTTCCCTACGACTGGCGGCCGGTGGCCGACCTGATCGCCGACGGACCGGTCGCCGACCCGTCGCCTTTTCGATTCGACGGCAGCTGGTGGCTCTTCCTCTGCCCGCGGCCGGCGAGCCACGACGCCTTGAGGCTCTACCGTGCCGACGATCTCATGGGGCCCTGGCAGGAACATCCGAAAAGCCCGATCGTCGATGGCGACGAGCGCAGCGCCCGGCCTGCCGGCAGAGTGTTGATCGATACCTCGTCGGCCAAGCCCCGGGTCCTGCGATTTGCCCAGGACTGCTATCCCTCGTATGGTTCGTCCGTCAGGGCGTTCGAGATCACTCGCCTGACTGCCGAAGACTATGCCGAGAGGGCGGTCGACAAGCCGCCGATCCAAGAGCCCGAGGACGGAGCCTGGAACTGCGTTCGACGACACCACGTGGACGCCCATCGGCTCGAGGACGGATCCTGGCTCGCGGTCATCGACGGCCACGGGCACCCAGCAACACCCGATTCTTGAGGTCCAAGTCGCGTGCGCGTTTCTCATCATTACAAACTGATCTTCTTCGCCAATCCGAAGACCGGTTCCTCCACGGTCAGGAAATTCCTGGATCCATACAGCGACACCGAGGTGGCATCACAGCTCAGGGAAAATTCACAGTATCCGCATCTGAGCGCCGAAGACACCAAGCGCCGCTTCACGGAGCTCGGCTGGGACTTCGACAGCTATTCCCGCCTGGTCTGTGTCCGCAATCCCTGGGCTAAACTGGTATCTCTCTACTGCTACCGGCGCCGCAAATTCGAGCTTCCCTCATTCGAGAGGTGGCTCGACAACGTCGCCGCCGGAGACGATGCGCTTCCGCAGTGGCCGATCTTCGGCAGCGAGTCGCTGGCGACGTTCATCCACGACGCGAACGGCAACCTGCTGGTGAACCGAGTGCTCCGCACCGAGGATCTCGACCACGAGCTACTCCCCTATCTCCGCTCTATCGGCCTGCCGATCCCGCCCGACGCCGACCTGCCGAGATACAACATCTCGGGTAAAGGCGACAGCTACCAGAAGCACTACTCGCCCGCTTCTGTCGCCCTGGTGCGTGATCTCTACCGCTACGAGATCGACAACTTCGGCTACGACTTCGGTGATCCGGCGTGAGCGGGCCGGCGCTCCTCGGGAGTCGGCTCGCCGAACGCGCGGTCCTGCGGACGCAGCCAGGAAAAGCGCTCCATGCCGGCACGGACCCGCTGGGTGGTAGTTTCTGGCCAGTCGATCGCGAACCGGCTGCGATGGGGCTTGGCGTAGACGATCTCGCTGCAGGCCTCGACCCATGTTTCGGTGCACTCGAGGTTCAGGAAGTCGCAGAGCTGCCGTAGCCCGCCGCGCGGGTCGGCCACGAAGTCTTCGTGGTAGACGTCGAGCATCGGCAGGTCCGGATGCCGTTCCCGGACTCGCCGCACCGACTCGCAGAGCTTGAAATAGTACTCGACGGTCTCTGAGAGATACTTACCCGCGGCCTCACCCGCCCCACGCCGCTCGATGGTTGCGATGTTGTCCCAAGGGCTGCGGATGACGTGTAGAAGATGGACCGGCAGATCGACGAGCTCGATGAGCTCGTCGAGCAGTTCGGGCTCATCATAGAGCCACCGGGACGACTTCGCGCCTCGCTTGTCGCCGATGACCTCGAGCCGACGCCAGCGCCCCTGCCAAGACTCGTCGCTCGCCACCGCGTAGTCGTAGATATGCTTGCGCTCCTTGGCGGCAAATTCTTCGTCTCGGGCCAGGATCTGATCGAAAAGTTGTCGGCGACTGACGCCCTCTTTCACAGATCCGAGAGCGTCCAGCTCGTGACAGATCAGGACGTCGGGATGGGCGTTGAGCAGAGATCCGATCAGCGTGTGGCCGCTGCGCGGATATCCGATGAACATACAGTAGATTTTCAGCTCGTTGAACATGGCGCGCTTTATAACATAGCTTCGCTTATGTTTCCCCACTGCGGCCCGTTCCGCGACTCGCAATGAAATAGAACCCAACCCGAACCAGCATCGCCTGACATGACCTCACCTGATCACGGACGAGCCTTCGACGTTGTCACCGTGCCGGACTTCGCGGGTGACGCGCGCCAGATCTTTGAGGGCCGGACCCTGCTCTTCCTCGCTAGCTGGATGGAGAATGCCGGAGCCGCTCGCGACTTGCCGCTCCACATCGCATGCATTGGCGAGCCCCCCGAGAGCGTCCGCCGGATGGCGGATCGGGCCGGCGCGCTCCTCAGCGTCCACGAGCCCGTGGTCCTGGCCAACGCCCACACCGCGAACAAACTGCGAGGTCTCGAAGTCGAGCGCCGTACCCATCGGCTCCTCATCGTCGATACCGACATCGTCTTCCTGGGCGACATCAGCGCTTTGCGCAACCTTCCAGACTGCGTGTCGGCGGCAGCTGGCGGCGGCGCAAGGGTTCCGATCAAGCTCTGGCGACGGCTGTATGCGGAGCTCGGCCTCGACTTTCCCGACGAGCGCACGCCGCTACTCCGCGCCGCGCTCGGCATGCCGCCCGTTCCCGACGGGCACGAACGATTCGAGCACCAGAACACCGAATCCGCCGCCAGCCCACCTTATTTCAACAGCGGGGTCGTATTCGCGGCCTGGAAGCACTCCCTGCGCTCGCTGTGGGCCGACTGTCTGGAGCACGGGGCGAGGGTCGTCGCCCCATCCGAGCTCGGCAGCGACGGCGTCCTGCGCTCGGACCAGTCGGCCTTCGCTCTGGCCGTGGCCACTCTACGCTCGCGCGGTGTCGAGTTTCGCCCGCTACCCGACGCCATGCACACGCGCTGGCGCCACCTCTACCGAGGTCGTCCGAAACCCGCCGAGATCCGCATCCTTCACACCACCGGGATGATGACCGGTCGCAAGTCCGCGGACGGGCTGGTGTCGAAAGCGCCGCTCGATGCGTGGTGCGAGAAGACCCGATCGAGGCTCACCTCGGTCTTCCGGGCCGACGTACAGCGCGGTCAACCGCTGGCCGGTCTAAGACGCCTTCTCAGGGGACGCCGATTCGTCGGAGACATCCATCGGCGGCTGCTGGCGATTTATCACCGCCAGATCGACGGCGTGCTTTGATCCGGATCAGGCGCTGACGACTCGTCAGGGACGCAGCAGAAAGACGAACTGATTGGCAAAGCGCAACGGCAACAAGTGTCGTGCGCGCTGGCCGGCGGTAGCAAAGCCCTCACGCCCGCCGCCAAAGCGACGGCGACGCTGATACGCCGGCCACTCGTCGCGGTGGATGTGGTCGATGACGAATCGATTGCGCAGGAAGGTCTCCCGCCAATGCTCGAGAGTCGCCGCGCGCTCGTTGCTGTCCTTGTCGTGGATTCCCAGGAGCTCGCCTTCAATCTGCCACTTGAGAGTGCGGGAGTTGGGCACCATGATGCAGATTCGACCGTCGACTTTCAGCACCCGCCGCATTTCGGCGAGCGCCCGATCGCCATCCAGGAAATGCTCGAAAGTGCCGATGCAGGTGATGTGGTCGAAACTGCCGCTGGCAAAGGGCAAGACCTCGGCGTTGCTGACGTGCACTCGGGCCTCGGGCACCTGCCGGCGGGCCAGAGACAGGGCGGCGTGGGAGACGTCGATTCCCCACGCCTCGGCACCACGCTCTACCGTCTGGCCGAGCAACAAGCCGGGCCCGCAGCCGATATCGAGCAGCCGCTGGCCGGCACCTACCTCCAGATACTCCATGAAAATCGAGTAGAACTCAGCCGGTCTGAGATAGGCCAGACCCTTATCCGAATAGGTCCGGTTGAACCAACGCTGAATGGCCAGCTGGCTGGGTTGGGACTCTTCCGCTAGCCGCTTTGCTACCTCGGGCGAATTCATGGAGACGTGGATGCTACCGAGACCTGGGTGCACGAGCAACCCGGATGGCTAAAAGTCTTGATCCGATTTGGGCCGACTGGTAGAAAGCCCAGCATTACTTGCCAGGAAGAATGATGGATGCGGATTCAAGCCCTCCTGCCCGATATTCTCGACCGCCCTACCGGCGGCAACCTCTTCAACCGCCACATGCTGGCGTTTCTCGACGACGTCGCCGATGTCGAGCGCCGGGTGGTCACCGGCGATGCCCCGCTGACCGCGTCCACGGATGCTGGGCCCTCTGACGTGACTCTGGTGGACAGCTTGCTCCTGGCCTCGGTCTCGAAACGCCCCGACGAAATGTTTGGCCGCCAACTGCTGATCGCCCATTACCTCCATCTCTTCGAGCCCGGTCGCCGCGAGTCCCCCGAGGCTAGGCGCGAAAGCCGCCTCTTGCCGAACCTCGACGGCGTCATCACCACCAGTGAATTCTGCCGCGAGCTGCTGCTCGAGCTGGGATTCAGCGACCGCCAACTGGCCACGGTGACTCCGGGGCTGGCACCTGCCTACCGCCGCGACGCCGAGCCGCGTCCGCCCACCGCGCGACCACGCATTCTGACGGTCGCAACCGTGCTACCGGGCAAGGGCCTCAGGCAGTTCCTGAAGGCGCTCGAGAGCCTCTCCGACCTGGACTGGACCTGGGAGCTGGCCGGCGATCCGGGCCTCGAGGCAGACTTCGGGGCCGAGTTCAGTCGCCGGGTCGCAAGATCCCCGGTGGCCGGACGGATTCGACTCCACGGCGCGGTTGCCCCCGAACGCATGGTCGAGCTCTACGACCGCTGCCACATCTTTGCTCTGCCGTCGCGCTTCGAGACCTGCAGCATGGCGACGATGGAAGCGATGTCCCGCGCCCTACCGGTCGTCGCCTTCCGAGTCGGCGGCCTGCCAGAGCGTGTGCCCGCAGCCTCCTCTCACTTGCTGGCCGACCCCGGCGACCACCGTCAGCTGGCGGACCACCTGAGACGCCTGCTGGTCGATCCCGAGCAGGCCATCGTCCTCGGCCGGGAGAATCACCTGATGAGCCAGAATTTCCCCAGCTGGGAGGCCAGCGGCAAAGCCCTTTGGAAGTTCCTGACCACGCCATCATGAGCTCAAAACGCCTCGAAACTCGACCCGCCCGTGACCACGACGATGTCGCCCGTTTCTTCGATACCTGCGCCAGCGCCTACGTCGAGCAGCACGGCGACGCCGAACGCTTACTTCGCTACCGCCTGGACCTACTGCGCCAGGGGGCAGGCTTGCAGCCGGACGACGTCGTGCTCGAAATCGGCTGCGGTAACGGCCTTCACCTACTGGCCCTGGCCGAGCACTATGGCCAGGGCCTGGGCATCGATCTATCGCCGGCCATGGTCGATGCCGCCCGCCAACGACTTGCTGAGAGTCCATGGCAAGACAAGGTCTCGTTTGCCGCTGACGCCGCCGAGTCCTTGACCTCGATCGCCGACGCCTCGGTCGACGTGGTGCTCTGTGTCGGCTCCCTCGAACACATGCTCGACCAGGCGGCGGTCTTGCGCAGCGCTTTCCGAGTACTGCGGCCCGGGGGGCGGCTCACCTGCCTGACTCTCAACGGCGGCTCGCTGTGGTATCGCCACGTGGCGCCGGCTCTGCGCCTCGACACCTGTCAACTGCAAACCGACCACTATTTGAATCGCCACGAGCTCGAACAGCTGGTGGTCAGTGCCGGCTTTAAAAGATCGCGGATCGGTTACTGGACCTTCATTCAACGCGGCGATATGCCGCGCCCCTGGGCCGTCCTCTTCGGGTGGCTCGACACCCTTGGCAAGTCGACACGGATCGGCTGGCTGCGGGGAGGGCTGAAAATCCGCGCTCGCGTACCGCCAAGTGGCTAACCCTTATGAAACGAGCGCTTCATGAAGTACAATAGGAAATAATTCTCGATGTCATTTCAGTGCGTTTTCGCTTACACGCGCTGTACGAATGCACTGACATAAATGCTTAGGGATAAAAATCTCTTTATACGAGACAGTTTCCGAGAGTGATTTGCAATGAAGCAAAATAAAGTTCACAAAATGGTCACCACGAGGCTGCCGACCACTCTAGGAGAGTTCCGGCTAAGCCTTTACCACAACGGCCACGACAACAAAGACCACCTGGCACTGATCCGTGGCGAGGTGATGGACAAGCACGAGGTGATGGTGCGAGTCCACTCTGAGTGCTTCACCGGCGACGTGTTGGCCTCCGAGCGATGCGATTGCGGCGAACAACTCGAGCAGGCTTTGGCGATGATCGATCGAGAGGGTTGTGGAGCGATCATCTACCTACGTCAAGAAGGCCGCGGCATCGGGCTGCTCAACAAACTCAAGGCTTATAACCTCCAGGATCTGGGCTACGACACGGTGGACGCCAACCGTCTTCTGGGCCACGCACCGGACGAGCGGGATTATTCCCTGGCGGCCGAGATCCTGAATGAGTTGGGGATCCGCTCGATCCGCTTGATGACCAACAATCCGGCCAAGGTCGAAGGGCTCGAGGAGCTTGGGATCGAGGTCGGCGGCCGAATCCCGATCCGCACCCAGGTGAAAGCGGAGAACGCGGCATATTTGAAGACCAAGGCCGATCGGATGCGTCACAGCTTTGACGAGCTTCCCATGGAATTGGACAAATACGCGGCGCAGCCCATTCGAGCCCAGGCGGAGAGAGCGACTCCAGAGAACGTACGCGCCACAGCTCCCGAACAACGCTTGATCGATGAGATGGCCGCCGATGCAGACGGCTTTTGCCATGACCTGCCCCGTCCCTTCGTCACTTTGACCTACGCCCAGAGCGTCGACGGCTGCATCGCCGCGCAGGCCGATCAGCCCCTGGCGATCAGCGGCCCAGAGTCGCTGGCTCTGACCCATCAGCTTCGAGCCGCCCACGATGCCATCCTGGTCGGTATCGGTACCGTCTTGGCCGATGATCCGCGCCTGACAGCGCGCCTTGAGAATGCCAGTGATCCGCAGCCCGTAGTGCTCGACAGCCGGCTGCGCTTTCCACTCGACGCGCGCCTGCTGTCCGGATCACAACCCTGGATCATCGCCGCCGAAGGAGCCGACGCGCGACGCCAGGTGGCTCTCGAAGCGGTCGGCGCCCGGGTGCTGCGCATCACCGCCGCCGCCCCGGGAAGGATTTCGATCGAGCACCTCTTGAGCGAACTGCACAAGCAGGGCATTCGGAGCCTGATGGTCGAAGGCGGCGCGGCGGTCATCTCCAGTTTTTTCACCTCGCAACTGGTCGATCATCTGGCTGTGACCGTGGCCCCGACTCTGATCGGCGGGCTCCCCGCCGTCGACCGCCAATACAACAGCGCACGCCCTAGCCTGCCGCGCCTGAGAAACGCTCGCTATCGCCAGCTCGGTGACGACCTCATCCTGTGGGGCGCGCCTCAATGGCAGCTGACCGAGGCAAGCGAAGGGAGCCCCGAGAAAGTCGCCTTCAGTGCCTGAATGTGGGCCCTCGGTTCGACTTCTATCAGGAACCGATGACCTCCCTCGCCGTCCTCTTTGAAGCTCCCCTGAAGGTGGCGGTTCGAGAGCAGCCGCTGCCACGACCCATGGCCGGCGAGGTGCGGGTCCGCACCACGATCTCGGCGATCAGCCCGGGCACCGAAATGCTGATTTACCGCGGCGAAGCGCCGCGGAACATGCCCGCCGACGAGTCGATCTCCGCTCTCGACGGCGGCCTCGACTATCCGCTGAAGTACGGCTATGCCATCGTCGGCCGGGTGGTCGAGACCGGCGAAGGCGTGAATCCTGTCTGGTTGGACCGCGAGGTCTTCGCCTTCCGGCCACACGAGAGCAGCTTCGTCTGCCGGCCGGAGGAGCTGATCCCGCTGCCGGAGGGCATCGCCACCGAAGACGCCGCACTCCTGCCCAACATGGAAACGGCTGTCAGCTTCTTGATGGACGGGCGGCCGGTGATCGGCGAACGGGTGGCGGTTTTCGGGCAAGGGGTAGTGGGGCTCTTGACCACCGCCCTGCTGGCCGGCCTGCCGCTCGCGGAGCTCGCGACCGTCGACAGCTACCCGCGTCGACGCCAGGCGTCCCTCGAGCTAGGGGCCTCGGCCAGCCTGGAGCCAGGGGACCGCCTCACCGACTTCGATCTGGTCTACGAGCTCTCCGGTAGTCCGCGGGCCCTCGATGCGGCGATCGCCACTTGCGGCTTTGCCGGCCGGGTATTGATCGGTTCCTGGTACGGGCGCAAGCCGGTGTCTCTGGATCTCGGGGGTCGCTTCCATCGCGACCACATCCGCTTGATCTCTAGCCAGGTGAGCACGTTGGGCCCGGATTGGCGCGGCCGCTGGACGAAGGCCCGGCGGCTTTCGGTCGCCTGGCAGATGATTCGCCGGGTGAGGCCGTCCCGGCTGATCACCCACCGGCTGCCCCTGACCGATGCGGCAGCGGCCTATGAGCTGCTCGACCAGAATCCGGAGACGGCGATCCAGGTGATCCTGGAGCACCCGATCCCTGGCGAATAGAGCTTCTGCGCCTCCTATCCGCCGGCGCACAGGCCGTCGTTGGGCGCGATGCCGATTCGACGGTTGGCGCGATCGAATACGAAAAGGCCGTTCTCCATGAACACCTGTCCAAGAATGTTCAGAGCACCGGCCGGCCGAAATCCGAAGACGCGTTCGTCGGCTTCCGTATATAGCGCTTTGAAATAGGTGTCCGGAACAACCTCGAAAGCCGCCGGATTGCCGGTCGAGTCCTCCAGGAGTACCTGAAGGGTCGGAAAATGCGCCAGATCGGCGGCCGAGAAAGAATGCTTGTAGGCGGCGTTCGACGAATCGGTGGCGGTCCAGAAGTCGTCAGGAACGGTCAGGCCAGCGGTGCTTGCTGCCTGCTTCAGGGTCGCGACCAGGGGATCCAACACTTCCGCCGGCAGCAGACTGAGGGTGGTGCCGCTATCGACGATCGTGGTGCCGGAAGCGGGAAATGAAAGCTCGTTCTGACCGCCTTCGAAAGCAGATCCATCGTCGAGCTTCAGCGACCGCGCCGAGACGGCGTAGTAGCGTTCCTCGACGATTCCTACCCAGCGATACGCGCTGTCTTCGACGCGTCGCGAGTCGCGACCGCCGAAAGTGACGTGGCTGCCCGAGCGGCGACCGCAGAGCAACATCGAGAACTCGTCGGTCAGGCCGTGGCGAGCGACCAGTTGATCGAAGAACGGCTCGAGGCCGGTGTGGGCGAGACTTTTGTAGGCCAACCCGAGGACGTTGGGTAGGCCTTGATTCTCGGTGATGACGCCGAAGGTGTAGTCGTCGACCGGATCACCGCACGCCAACCCTACAGAGTCGGTGAACTCACTGACCGAGCCCGATCCCGAGCCGTAGCCGACGCTAAAAGTCGAACCCGCCGCTTGGCCTGCGGCCGACTGATAGCGTTCCTTTTCGCTTCCGCTACAGCCCGGACACAGCTCGCTGCCACCACGAACGATCAGATTAGAGCTGCCGGTGTCGGCGACAAAGTCGATCTCCTGGCTGCCGAGGCGCAGCTGCACGGTGTAGACCGACGGGCTATGGTAGAGCGACTCGTCCAGATCGACCGAGTGCGTCGCGTCATGCTGATGAACCTCGCAGGCGCCGGGATCCTCGGTCTGCCCTCCACATCCGGCGATCACCAGAGCCAAGAGCAGCGACGCCCCCCAGGAGGCGATTCGTGGCAGGTATCTCAGGGAATGTCTGACGGAGCTATGCCTCGAGCTGTTCAGTGCCCGGACCTCATCCGGCCCGGGCTGAATGATCGGTTGGATCGCATCCAGAAACGCTGGGGTCGCGCGGGTGCTCGCTCCACCCGCGCGACTAGATGACAACTCGTCAGTTAGCGTTGTAGCCTGGCACCTCAAGACCCAGGAAGTAGACGAAATCCGTGCCGTTCGAGCCATTGGCCCCCAACTGCCCTGATTCGTTGATCGTCGACTTGGCGTGGCAACCCATGCAGTTGGAACGCTCGTAGCTCTCCATCGAGGTATTGGCCAGGTAGGAGCGCGGGCTTGAGGTCGTACCCGGAGGCGTCGCCAGCGGATCGGCTTCACCGACGATGTTCGCGGTGGCCGGCACGATCTTGTCGGGATATCTCAGACGAGTATTGCCCGAAACGTCGTAACCCACCATGATGCCCTGAACGTTCTCACTGCAGTTGTCCGGAATCGGGCTGCCGCCTCCGGTTTGTGCCCACTGGGTGCTGATCAGATCGTAGTTTGACCACACACCGGAGCTCGGCCGGCAAGCCACATTCGGCTCGGTCTCAGCAAAAGTGCTGCCCGAATAGCCGTAGCCCGCGGGCTCGACCTGCCGACACAACATAGAAGTTCCATAAGTCGGATACGGACCTTGGTCCAGACACCAGCTCGCCTTATTCACATCCGGATTGACGCATTGTCCCTCCGCGCCGTTCTGAGCCAGACCTTCGGTGACGCCGCCGTAAGGATATTTCTTACTCCAGCCCTTGTTGCACGGGCCGCAAGCAGAGTCGGTGGCGGGCGGTGACGTGCAGGAGGCAGGGTAAAAATTGTAGCTCGACCCAACCGAAGCCGGACAGTTCTCATTGGTGTTCCCCTGCTGCTTGGGATTGGAAGCATCGACGTAGCCACTGTCCGGCTCCGTGGTGCATTGAGGCGCGTTCAAGTTGTGCTCAAAAGTCGCCCAGACCCAGGCTGGCTGGGAAGTCGTCTTTCGTACCAGGTGCATCCCCACCAGACCCATCGTTACCTGTTCGCAGGAGTCCTCTCCAGTGGAGTTCCGATAGCCCGGCGTGTAGACCAGCATGTCCTGGGTGTAGTAGTTGGAGCTATCCGTCGGCAGGGTCCCGGTCATCGGCATCCAGGCCAGCTTGAGCGACATCGCCCAGCTATACACATCAGCATCCGGTTCACAGGGGAAGTTCACACCGCCGGAAGCTTCGAGGACCGCCTCCTGCTGATAACCCTCGCTCGCAATGAAGTCGTAGGTCCCGGGACTGATCACGATCTGATACCGCAAAAATGCACCGTTGGAAGCGATCACCGGATCGTGAGACAAACCTTGAGTCTTGGCCTCTTCGAAACCGTCGTCTACCTTGCCGACCTGATCGATGATCGGCAGCGCGTTTTGGTCATAAAGAGCTTTGCAGGCGGACGGGACATAACGCTGACCTTCGCAGGTGCCACCGATCGGTCCACCATCCTGATTACACTCGATCAGATCGACAGTCGAGTACCACTCCTTCCAGGCCGGGGTGGCACCCTGGGTCGTCACCGCGAGAAAACTGTTCCAGGAAAAGCTGTCCGCGCCCACCTGACTCTGCTCGGAGAAATCGTCAGGGAAGGCTCCGGTGCAGTTGTAGGGATCCGCGGCAAGCTCCGTGGTTGCGCCTTCTCCACCACCTCCGGCGTCCGGCGCCTCTTCAGCTGGCGAGCAGCCCAAATATAGGATGGCGACAACCCAAATGGACAGGAATCGGAATCGAGTCAACATACCTACTCTCCTTCCTGGTCGCTCGACGAATCCACTCGATCTCTGGAATTAGATAGAGAAGGTTCCGTCTTTCGCGAACCCGCGGTTCCCATTGTAAAAGTCAGTCGGGTATCGCCCGCCGACTCGCTATACCGTATCTTGATCCGCATCACCATACGCCGCCAGAGGGTTCCCGTCAAGCATTTTGGCAAAGGTACATAAGTCGCGAGGAACTCTTGAGCGCGATAGGTCACGACGCGGGTTCCCGCTTGGGATAAAGTGCGCCAGGGCTCGCCGAGGCGCCGCGACGATGATCGACGAAAACATCTCCCACTACCGCATCCTCGAAAAGCTCGGCGGAGGCGGCATGGGCGTGGTCTACGAGGCCGAAGACGTCCGCCTCGGTCGCAAGGTCGCTCTCAAGCTGCTGCCCGAGCACCTGGAGCCCGGCAATCACTCCGTCGAGCGCTTCCAGCGCGAGGCGCGCGCCGCTTCGGCCCTCAACCATCCCCACATTTGTACCATCTACGATGTCGGCGACCACGCGGGGCGCCCGTTCATCGTCATGGAACGGCTGGAAGGGCGAACGCTCAAGCACCGCATCGGCGACAGCGGCCTGGCGATCGACGATGTCCTGGAGCTCGGCGCCCAGATCGCCGACGCGCTGGAAGCCGCCCATGCCGCCGGCCTGGTCCATCGCGACGTCAAGCCCGCCAACGTCTTCGTCACCGAACGCGGCGAAGCCAAGCTCCTGGACTTCGGTCTGGTCAAAGAGACCGCCACCGATCGGGGAGACGAATCCGACGACGACGCCACCTGGGAGCAGCTGACGCAGGTGGGCGCGATGATGGGTACGGTGGCTTATATGTCGCCCGAGCAAGCCCAGGGGCGCCCGGTCGACGGCCGCACCGACCTCTATTCCTTGGGCACCACGCTCTACGAGATGACGACCGGCAAGCTGCCGTTTAGCGGCAGCCTGGCGGAGCGCTTTCGCGCCTTGCTCGACGATCCGCCGGATCCGCCGTCACGGCACAATCCGGAGGTCCCGCCGCAACTCGACCGCATCATCTTGGCCTGCCTGGTCAAAGACCGACAGCTCCGAGTCCAGAACGCTTCGGAGATCCAGGCGGCCCTCCGCGATCTGCTGCGCCAGAGGCAGACCAACGACGCCCTGTCACGCCACGGGCACGCCACCGATGACCTCTCTGAAGAAACCCTCTCGCGATCCATGGCGGTGGCGGCGGCCGCCTCCGGTGCGATTCCGGCCTCGAAAGTCCCTGCGCCACCCGCCCGCTGGCGTCACCCGCTGGTTCTGGCGCTGGCCCTGGCCTCTGTCCTCGGTGTGGCCTTCCTCCTGATGTGGCAACGCGGCAGTCCGGACCCGTCTCCGGATTCCCCGACGATCCATGTCCGGCGCTCGGTCGCGGTCCTCGGCTTTCAGAATCTTTCGGGACAGCCGACGGACGATTGGCTGTCGGTAGCGTTTACGGAAATGCTCTCTGCCGAGCTCGCCGCCAGCAGCCATGACGTCCGGGCGATCGCCGGCGAGAACGTGGCGCGTGCCAGACACGAGCTCGGAATCGCCGGCAGCGCTTCCCTGGCCGACGATACCCTGGCCCGCGTGCGTTCGCTCTTGGGAGCCGACTTCGTGATCCTCGGTTCCTACTTCGTGGGTTCGGGCTCGACAGCAAGGCTGCGCCTGGATCTGAACCTCCAGGACGCCGCCGCCGGCACGACGGTCGCCACCCTGACCGAGACCGGCAATCCGGACGGCATTCTCGACCTGGTGTCGGTGATGGGAAGCCGCCTGCGCTCAGAGCTCGGCCTCGACGAGCTTTCTGTAGCGGCGGCCGACCTCGCCCACGCCACGGTCTCGAGCGATCCGCAAGCTCTGCGCCTCTATTCTGAAGGGCTGGGTCGACTCCGGGCCTACGACTTCATCGCCGCGCGAGATCTCCTCGCGCAGGCGATCACCGCCGATCCCGAGCACCCCCTGGCCCACGCCGCGATGGCGGAGACCTCCTCGGCACTGGGCTACGACCAGAAAGCTCAAGAAGAGGCGCAGAAAGCCTTCGAGCTATCCGCGGACCTTTCCCGCGAAGACCGGCTGTTTGTCGAAGGTCGCCACCACGAGATGGCCAAACGCTGGGATCAAGCGATCGAAAGCTACCGCGGCCTCTGCACCTTCTTCCCGGACAATCTCGACTATGGCCTGCGCCTGGCCGGCGCCCTGACCGAGGCCGGCGACGGCAAGGCCGCGATCGAGGTGCTCGAGCAGCTTCGCCGACTGCCGGCTCCGACTTCCGAGGACGTGCGCATCGAGCTGGCCGAGGCCGAGGCCGCCGAGTCCTCTTCCGACTACCGGCGAATGCTCGCCGCCGGCACCGCCGCCGCGCAAAAGGGAGAGGCCCTGGGCGCCCGACTGCTCGAGGCCGGTGGGCGCCTCTACCAGGCCAGCGCCCTGATTCGATTGGGAGAGCCCAGGCAGGCGGCCGTCGCGGCGGCCGACGCGCGACGGCTGTTCGCCGCCGCCGGGGATCGCAGCGGCGAGGCCGACGCCTTGAATCGGCTGGCCAACGTCGCCTACGAGGCCGGAGACTACGGTGAAGCCAAGACGATCTTCTCCGACGCCCTGGCCATCTGGCGCGGGGTCGGCAACCTCGAGGGGCTGATCACGGCGCTCAACAACGTCGCATCCACGCTGGTCATGCAGGGCGACCTGGCGGCGGCCAAGCCACTGTTCGAGGAGGCTCTCTCGATCGCCCGGGAGCGGGACGACCCGGTCTCCGAAGTGCTGATGAACGCCAACCTGGCTGACGTCGCGCTCAGGCAAGGAGACCTGGCGGTCGCTCGAGCCACCGGCGACGCCGCGGTCCATCTCGGCCGTACCAGCAATTACGGTTACGGCACCTACAACGGCCTGTGGCTGCTGGGCAACGTCGCGCTGGCCGCCGGCGAGCTCGAGTCCGCTGGGCAGCACCTGGAAGAGGGTCTGGCGCTGGCCAGCTCGGTCGGCGACCGGCGCTACATCGCCTACTTCTCCTTCACCCTCGGCAAAACCGCGTGCGCCGGCGGTGACCTCGAAGCTTGCCGCCGACATCTGGAGCGCTCTCTCGAGATCCGCGAGTCCTTGGGCAGTCGCGCCGAATCCGCGGAGAGCAAAGTCGCCCTGGCGCTTCTGGCGATCGATGAAGGCCGGCCCGGCAAAGCCGGTGACGCGCTGGAGGACGCCCTCGAAATCTTCCAGAGCCAACGCCTGCGCGACAACGAGGCCCATGCCCAGGCGGCTTTGACCGCCGCGGCTCTGGCGCGGGCCGATCGGCCGGTCGCGATCGCCGCCAGCCGTGCGGCAGAGGAGCTGCTGAGCGGCAGTCAGAACGTCGCCGTGCGTCTATGGAGCGAGATCCAGATTGCCCAAGCGCGCGCTGCCCAGGGCGACCCGGAAGCGGCCGCGAAGTCTTTTGCCGCCGTTCAGGCCGAAGCCCGTCAACGTGGCCTGGTCCTGATCGAATACCAGGCTCGCTTGGCTCTGGCGCAACTGGAATACGCCCAGCGGCCTGGCGGCGTGTCGGCAAATCAGCTGCGACAACTGGCCGAGGACGCCAAGACCCGAGGCCTGCTGCTGATCGCCCGCAAGGCGGCGAAATAAGGCTTCTTCGCGCGATCGCGCGAAGATCGCTGCCGAGAGAGCTGGAAGTGGCTCCTGAGAGGGCGAGCTCAGCTCTCGCGCTCCTCCTCCTCTGGAGAGGCTTCCTCAGGAGATTCCCGCTCGTACCCTCCCGAGTCTTCCTCCGACTCTTGCGGGCTCACCCCCTTGGGTCCTACGGCCTTGGGCCCCACGGCTTTGGGACCGACGGTTCCCGGACCTTTAGGGCCGATCGCCTCCGGCTCGGGCGGTGGCGAGCCCTTGGGACCGACCGCCTTGGGGCCGACCGGCGCCGGCCCCTTCGGGCCGATCGCCTCGGGATCATCCGTCGCTCCGGCCTCTGATGCCGGATAGCCGCCTTTCTTCACCGGTCTAGACAACTCAGAGACATCGAGAGAAAACGCATTTGCCGGAACCTCCGATAGATCACCGCTGGATCCGAGCCGCTCGACCCGAACGATGTCTCCGGATTCGGAATCAACAGTCACTAGGTACTTGACCAAATCTGCCATCGGCTACTCCTCTAAGTTCATGAATCGTCCGGACTGCATGATTCATCCGGGCTCAAGTGACGACGTAATTCGGATCGCTCGGGTAACAACGCCAGGGTGATCAACCGCTGGCCGGCAACCGCAACGGCTCCCCGCCGGGTCAACTCGGCCAGAGTCTGCTCCAGGTCTCCCGTCGCGACGCCCGGCGCCAGAAGCTTGCCGGCGGCACGGAGGGCCGTCTTCCGGCTCACCGGAGCATCACAGGCCAGGAGCATGGCGAGCTCGAGCTCACTCAACGGTACAGATGCGGGCCGCGAGTTGAATCGGTTGTCGACCAGGCGAAAGCCTGCTCCATCACCATTCTCGACCGCCAGAGTACCGTTCTCTCCGCGTTGACTTTTCTCCATCCACTCTCGGCCCAGGGCATGCAGGCCGGACGCGGCTGCCGCCGCGTCCTCCATCCGCGGGTGGCGGTAGGCGAAGTAGTAGGCCAGCCGTTCGAGGGTCTCGTCTGCGAACGGATAGACGTGGCGGTAAGCGGGCGCCGGTGAGACCTCGGTAAAGCCGAGCTCACGCCACGACGAGTGATTCGGGCTGAAGCGATCCATGCGAATCGGAGCGATCACGTCGGGAGGCGGCAGGTGGGTCATGCCGCGGAGCACTCCGAGGGTTCGCTCGTAGTCGTCAAGATTCTCTCCCGGAAAGCCGTAGAGGATGTTCCACATCGGACGGATGCCGGCCTCGACGCACCAACGCAGGACGGCCACGTTCTGGGCCGCGGAAACACCCTTGCGCATGAGCCGCAGGGTGTCGTCGGCCAGGCTCTCGACGCCGGCCTGGACCTGGGTCACGCCGGCCTCCGCGAGCAAGGCGACCTGTTCGCGCGTCAGGTTCGACTTGATCTCGAAAAACTTCGGCCTCTCATCCCCGCGGGCGGCCCAATAGGGCAAGAGATCGCGAAAATAGTCCATCCCGAGGATGTTGTCCGCGAACTGTAGCCCGGCTCCGCCATGACGGCTTTCCAGCTGGTCGAGCTCGTCGACCACCCGCCGCCAGCTCTTGCGCCGAAACTTCATGGACTCGCCGTTCAAGCCGCAGAAGGTGCAGTGAGCCTTCTCACCCCACCAACAACCGCGGGCCGCTTCCACTGGGATCCAACGCTGGCCAGCGTTAGAGTTGCCGTTCTCGGCGAGACTGAAAAAATCACGATAGCTCGGCGTCGCCAGCTGATCGAGATCGACAAAGGCGTCAGGACCGGTCGACGACTCGCTGATCTCACCGTTCTGCCGAAAAAGAAATCCCGGAGGTACCTCCAAAGCCTCGGTACGCCCCGCCTGGAGGTCTCGCAGGTTGCAGCACAGCCGCGGGAAAGAGACATCAGCCTCGCCAGTAGCGACAAAGTCCAGGAACTCGAAGTTTTCCATGTAGGGCCGACCCATGCCGGCCTCGAAATTCGCTCCGCCCGCGGCCAGCCACACCCGGGGATGAGCTTCACGAATCATCCGCGCCAAGGCGAGCGACGGCATCGTTTGTTCAAAAGTACTGGTAAATCCGACCAGGTCGTAACGGCTCCAATCGTTGGATTCAAAAGCCAGCCGCAAGAAAAGCGGCGCGATCTCCAGCAGGGAATCAACATGACGTTGCTGATCCGCCGGGATTCCCCAGATCGGATCGTCCAACACTTCGCTGCGATAGTCGCCTGTGCTCGCAGATGATCGTTCGAAAAAAACCTGAGAAAAAGCCCATTCTCCGGCAAGCGCCACCATCGACGCATCTTGCGACAGGAAGTCATAGGCCTCCCGCCCGAGCATCTTTCGAAGAGTTA
>JAAUXY010084098.1_pt1 | contig 19252 bp, 27 predicted proteins | sample 7278121 | NCBI WGS metagenome assembly JAAUXY01 (sample SAMN14350117, study PRJNA611818) | marine sediment metagenome | isolation source: surface marine sediment (1.8m) | place: French Polynesia: Moorea | collected 2018-08 | reverse complement strand
TCGTCTATGAGAACTGGCTACGCCTGGCGGAGCTCTCGGGCGCGCTCGACTTTGCGCGCGCGGACCGCATGACGATGTTCGATGCCGACTACCGCGGCCCGGCCGAGGAATGGGTGGATCCAAAGGCCGAAGCCGAAGCCGATGTCATCAAAATCGATGCCGGCATCGAGTCGCGCAAGTCCATCCAGCGCAAACGCGGTATCGACACGCGGCGCACCGATGCCGAACTCGAGGCCGACACGTTCGAACGACAGGAACGCACCGATGCAAATACCAAAGACAGGAACGCGGCGGAGCTCGCTACAGAAGACGAGTAACACCCTCGACACGGAAGCGCGCACCGTCGAAGCGGTGATCGCTACCAACCAGTGGGTGGATGGACCGTTCGGAGTAGAAAAGCTGGTCATCACCGAGGCGGCGGTCGATTTGTCGCGGGCCAGTCCCTCGATGCCGCTGCATGACGATCATTCGGCGTTCGGTGTCACGGGCGAGCGCATCGGAGTTGCCGAGAAGATCCGCATTAGTAACGGCAAGCTAAAAGCGCAGCTCCGGTTTAGTCGCAACGCCGGCGGCGAGAGCGCGATGCGCGACATCGAGGATCGGATCATCACGCACACCTCGGTCGGTTACCGCGTGCTCGATGCACGTCCCACCGACAAAGGCCTTTTGATCACGCGCTGGGCACCGCTTGAAGTGTCCACACCATCCGTTGTCGCTGACAGAGCGGCGGTAATACAGAGGACACTAACCATGGATCAGCACGACCACACCGATCAGACGCCGCTGGAGGACACCGACGCGTATCGCGCGGGGCAAACTGCGGCACGGGCGCAGACGGCCGCCGTCATGACCATCTTCGACCCGTTTCCGGCGGCGCAGGAGCTCCGCACGCGGGCGCTCAGCGAAGGCTGGGACACCGAACGCGCACGCAGTGAGCTCTTGAAGTTCCTCGGCGCGCAGGCCGAGCCGTCACCGCGCGGTCCGGACATCGTCGGCGGTGCCGATGTGATGGACAAGTTTGTCGCCGCGGCGGGGGAGGCCATCTGCACGCGTGCGCTCATTATCCCCGGTACCGAAGCGGAGCAGCGCAAGGTGATCGCCAAGGTCGCCGGCGAGAACGTTTATTACGGCTACTCGCTCCGCGAGCTCGCGCGCGAGTACTTGCGGCTCGCAAACGATCCCGTGCGCGGCGATGCCATGCAGATCGTGGGGCGGGCGTTAACGCGCGCCGGCATGATCTCGCACTCCACGTCGGACTTTGCGAACTTGCTGGTGGATGCGGCGAACAAGGCCTTGCAGCTCGGCTACGAGGAAGCGCCGGAGACGTTCTCGGTGTGGACACGTCCAGGCACGTTGCCGGACTTCAAGGTCGGGCACCGGCCGAAGCTCTCCACGTTCTCGGACCTCGAGGAAGTCCCCGAGTCGGGGGAAATCACCTACGGGACGTTCTCGGACTTTAAGGAAACGATCCAGCTTTTAAGTTACGCAAAGTTGTTCTCGATTACCCGTAAGGCGATCATCGACGACGATCTCTCCGCTTTTACCATGGCGCCGAGGGGCATGGCCCGTGCCGCGTCGCGGAAGATTGGCGATCTCGTCTACGCGGTGTTCTCCACGAACGGCAACATGAGCGACGGCAATGCGCTGTTCTCGGCCGCGCACAGTAACTACGTTGCGGGCGGCGCCGGCGCGGCGCCCTCGGTCGCGACGTTGAACGCGGCGTATGCGTCGATGGCTTTGCAGACCGATCCGGCCGGGCAGACGTTGAACATCACGCCGACCTACATCTTGTCCGGGCATACGCTTCGCGGCACCGTCGATGCGCTGCTGGCCTCGGCGCTCAATCCGGCCGAAGGCAGCACCACGTCGTTCATGCAGGCGAACGTCTGGCAGGCACGCCTGACACCGGTCTACGAGGCGCGCATCGATGCCGATGACACCGCAAAGTGGTATCTGGCCGCTGCGAACAACCAAATCGACACGGTGGAAGTGGCCTATCTCAACGGGGTGCAGACGCCGCGGCTCGAGCGCGAGGAGGGCTTCACCGTTGACGGTGTCATCATGAAAGTCGCGCACGATGTGGGTGTCTCGCCGCTTGACTGGCGCGGGCTCTACCACAACGACGGTAACTAAGCGCACGCCTTAAGCGCACACTTTTGCTTTATCGACACAGTTTGAGGACACGCACATGACAACCAAGCTTGCGCGCGACGGGATGCGCATTCCCTACACGGCCACCGGCGACGGCACCGTCAACAACCTGCACGTGGTTGGCGCCTTGCTCACGGTGATCCCCGTGAGCTTTACAACGGGCGATAACGTGGAGCTCATGACCGAGGGCGTTTTCACGGTGACCAAAGTGGCCGAGGCGACCTCGGCACTGGTGGCGGGGCAAGTCTGCTACTACCGGGTGACCGGCGGGGTCCCGAAGATCACCGGCAAAGCCACCGGCGGCACCATTGCCGGTACTGCCTGGGCGGCGGCCGCGACCGGCGCGACCACGGGTCTTCTCCGTCTGAAAGGTCACGATCCGGCGGTCTAACCGTCTCTCTCCCGAAGAGGGCTGGCGCTATGTCGGGTCGAGGTCACCAGCTAATCCATAGCGACGCACTCGCCGCGGAGCTGGAAGCGCTGGGCCTCGATTCGACGCTTTTTGGCGCCGCCGGCGTACCGGCGCCGGTCTTTGCCAACCTGCTCCCCCGCCGCGCCGGCGTGTGGGATGCGTTGCCCAACACGTTCGGTTACGGTGATTTCTCGAGCGCGTTCACGCGCGCGAGTGACGGGCTTTACCGCGACGGCCAAGGCGTCTGGCGTGTTGCCGGCAACAACGTGCTCCGCCCGCATCACGATGCGAACGAAAATTTCCTGGGTGTCCTGTTCGAGCCGGAAGAAATCAACAAGTGTGAGAACTGGAACGCCAACCCGGATGCGAGCTTAACGAACATCTCACTCGCCGGACCGCCGGAAGCCGCGTTGACGCGCGTGCTCGATGCGGCCGCGCTTGAGAGCGCGGGACTATCGCAGGAAGTGTGCACCAGCGGCTATGTGTACTTTCTCGATAACCTTGCCGGCGCGAGCTCAGCGCAAGCCTTAGCGGTTGGTCAAGCGGGCAACAGCAACGCGCACACGGTAAGCGTGTTTGCCAAGAATCACGCGTCAACCGCCAGCAATTGTTCGGTGTCGATGAACGATCCCGCGTTCGGCAGCACGCCTTTCACATCGACCGACTACGCGCGCTATGCCCGCAGCAACACGCCGGACCTAGCCACGCGGCGCTTGATCATCAATGCCCCGGCCAACAGCGCCTGCTTTTTCGTGCTGAATCAGCTTGAAGAATCGCCTGTCGCGAGCTCGCCCATCATCACCCAGGGCGCGAGCGCGACGCGCGCTGTCACCGGCTGCGCTTGGCCTGGAACGGACGCGCACGGCAACAAGTTTTTTAACCAGACTGAAGGCAACGCCTTGCTGTTCTGGCGCCCGCGCTACGATGAAGCGGATCGCGCTGGCGGCATTCAGCTTGGTTTGATGAACATACGCAGCGCCGGCAATCTCGGTCTGTGCTTTCTTAACACGGCGGGCAACAGCGCGTTTCAAACCAACGACGGGACCAGCACGCAGGGCCTGCAATTCACCGGCGGTTTGGTCAAGGATGAACTTGTGCTCGTCATGGTGCGTTGGTCGACAAGCGCGAACCAGATCCAAATCGGTTACAAGAGCGCAGGTACCACGGCATGGAGCGTCATCGGACCCTACGACGGCGCGTACCTTGACGACGACGTGTTCAAGCTGTACCAGAATCCCGTGCGACCGGAGCTCTACGGTCCTGTGTTTTTGTGGAACCAAGACATCGGGCGCGATTTTCTTCAAACGTTCGTGGCGGGCTTCGCGAACGCATGAGCGAGCGAACAAACGCCTGGATCACACTTGAGCGGGACCGTGCGCTCACCTGGCGCGACTGGCGGCGGTGGTATGTGAGCGATCAGAGCGCACCGGAGCCTGCGCTCACCGCGTTCGAAAAAAAGGCGGTGCTCCGCTTAATCGGCATGGAGTTTCTGTTTAAGCGATTCCTGCGCCCGACCATCCTGACACGCGTCTGGATCCTGATCTCGGTCTACGACGTGACACCGGCCGAGATCGACGCAGGCTACACCCAGCTTGGGGACGCCGGCGCCGGCGGCGACTTTGCCTTAGCGGGTTACTGGACGTGGCTGCCTGGGCAATCGTTTTGCCAGTTTGACGATCTTGGGCGGGGCTGGTTATCCGCACAGGTGACGAAATTCATGCCGCCGACCCTGGACAGTGAAGGTGTCGAAGTGCCGGCGACCGGCGTGCGCGATGTGAACCTGATCCACGGGCAACCGCCGCGCGAGTTCCCACCGTGACGATTGAGAGCGAAACGGACCGCATCAATTGGCTGACCGCGGACGGCGAAACCATTACCTCGGGCGTCGGCGACTTGAAGGCCTTCGTCGCGGAGAGCTCGGGCGAGACCTTCAACGCCGGCGTCGCCGATGTAGACGGTGTGCTCGAGGTCCTGGTGACCAAGGCGCAAGTGGTGGACCATTCATTGGTCACCGGTTCGAGCCTGACCATTCGCGGCGCGAGCTACCGCGTTAACCTGCTCGAGGCGGAAGAGGCGAGCGCTACGGCGGCGCTGGTGATCCTCTATTGCACGCCAAACTGATGCCTGAGACAGTCAGCGTAAAGCTTGAAGTTACCGGGGCCCGCGAGCTCGAGGCGGCGCTGGTTCGCCTGGGCCGCGGCTCGCACACCGCCGCGCGGCGCGCCATGAACCGCACGGTGGGCGTCGCGCGACGGCGCGTGATCAAGAGTGTCTCGCGCGCCACCGGCATTTCCCAGCGGGTGCTCGGCGGAGCGACTCGGCGGCGGAACCGCGCCACGGGCGTGGTCACCAAGGGCCGCGGCTACATCAAACACGTGAAGGCCTCGCGCCGGCGCCCGGCGGCGGCGTTGGTGGGCTTGGTCGAGGGCGTGCGCTTCTCCGCGGTCAACCGCCAGACCCTCGGGCGCTTTCAGCGCAAATTCGGCGGGCAAGGTCAGGCGTTTCGCCAGCAAATGCCAAGCGGCAAGCCGACGCTCTTTGAGCGCACCACACGGTTAAGCCGCGTCAGTCGCCGGGCCTCCCCCGGTACCCGCCGGCAGAACTTGCCCATTCGCGAAGTGGTGATCCCGATTCAGCCCCACGCCGAGCGTGCAATTCGCGTGCACATGAAACGCGCCGCGCGCACGGTGTACCCTGAGAAGCTCTGGGAAGAGATCCAAAAGCACATCAAACCCGCGCGACCAAGCGCACCGATGTAAGGAGAACGCCATGCTAGGCGCAGGCACCACCATCACCTTTTCGTCGGGTTATCTCGGCGAAATCCTCTCCATCACCCGTTCGGGCGTGGCCCGCGCACCCGTGCCGACCACGCACTTCGGTACCACCGGCGGGCAGACCTTCGTTCCGTCGGATACCTACGATCCCGGCGAGCTCGTGGTGGAAGCGCACCGCGACCCGTCGGTGGCCGTGCCGATCACCGGCGCCGCGGAGTCGATCACCATCACGTGGCCCACCGGGGCGCCCAGCGAGACCGAGGTCTTCCAGGGCTTTCTGGTGGACCATGAAGTCGTTGCCCAGCGTGAGGAAAAGGTGCGCGAGACACTGCGCATCAAGGCCTCGGGCTCGATCACCTACTGATGGACGCGGCCGAACAAAAACCGGATCTCCTCGAGGCCTTGGGCGAGCTTAAAAGCGCCACCTACGATGCGGACGGCATCACGGTGGACCTGGTGGAGCTCACCGCGGGCCAGGCGCTGGAAATCTGGGAGGATCTCGCGGCGTATGAGCGGGAGAACCGCTTGATCGACGTCTACCGCTTGCTCGTCTTTCACGGCGCTTGGGCCGACGGGCGGCGGCTCTTTTCCGGGCACCTTCTTGAGGACGTGGATCAGCTTCCCTTACGGCATCTGGTGCCCATGGGCGAGCTGATGTTGCAAGTTTGTGACATGGGGCTCGACGTGGGAAACGCGGTAGGCGATCAGGGCAACACTTCGCCCACCGGCTAGCGCTCGCCGCTGGTCGCCTGGATGTCGATAGGATGCTCGCGGAGCTCTCGGTGAGCGAGTTCAACCGCTGGCGTGCCTACGCCGAGCGGGAACCCTTTGGCCCGCAAGCCTGGGATGCACGCATCGGGTATGTGTTGGCGGTGCTCGTCAATGCGTTGACCGGACAGCGCACCGAGCCAAGTCAATTCATCCCGCGCTGGGGCGACGAGGATCAGCCCGCGCAGGACTGGCGCGCCATGTACCGGACCTTTCAGGAGTGGAAGCAATGCCAACGATAGGCAAGATCCGCGCGGAGCTCCTCGGCGACACGCGGCAGTTCGACCGCTCGATGCAGCGCTCGGGCCGGCGGGTGCGCACCTTTCGCGAGCAGCTCGGAGGCTTGCGCCGCATTCTGCTGCCGTTGTCGGGGGCGGTCGGGTTCGGGGCGTTGGTGCGCTCCACGTTTCGCGAGGCCGATGCGCTTGGGAATCTCTCCAAGCGCCTCGGCACCAGCGTGGATGCGTTCTCGCGGCTCTCGCGTGTGTTGAACCGCGCCGGCATCGGCATGACGCAAAGCGCCACCATCTTGCAACGGCTGCAACGCCGCGCCGCCGATGCCCAGGACGGCAACGAGAAGCTTGCCAACGCCTTTCGCCAGCTCGGCATCAACGTGGACCGGCTGATCGCGGCGGATCCTGTCGCCGCCTTTCTGGCGGTGGCCGATGCGCTTGCACGCGTCGAGCGGCCCGCCGAGCGCATCCAGCTCGCCTTTCAGCTCTTAGATTCCGAGGGCGTGCAGGTCCTGCAAGCCGATCTCCCCCGGCTTCGCGAAGAAATGGCGCGCACCACCGGGATCAGCGATGCCCAGGCACGCTCAATCAAGACGCTCTCCGATGCCTGGACCCGGTTCGGCGAGAACTTGCGGTCCATCACCGCGCAAGTGATCGAAGGGGTGGGCGGCACGTCCTTGGTGGAGGCGCTTGCGGATTTGACCGGCGTGGTGGCGCAACCGGGCTTTGTGGACAGTCCGCGGGGGCGGGTGTTGAGCCGTCCGCCCGGCTTTCGTCACGGGCCGCTCGCCGAGATGTTCGACCAGTTGATGGCCATCGACCCGGACCAACCGCCGCGCGCAAGCGCATCGGCCGACGTGCTTCAGCGGCGCGGTAACGTGGTGACCGGCGGGCTCATGGAATCGAACGCCATCCTGCAAGAGCTTCGCGGCATTCGGCGGAACACCGAGACACAAGGGGCGGTGCTTGAATGACGGTACATCTGGATAAGATCCTGAACGCCACGGCGCGCGAAGACCGAAACGGCGTGCAGTTGACGCGCATCGCGCACCTGACGGCCATCAACGCGCGGCCCGATGCGGTGCACGCCGCGGCGCTCCGTGCCGATGGCATGCCGCGCTTCGGCGATCCGCATCCGTCGTTTCCGGGCTTGCGGGCGCTCGATATCGTGCTGGAAGCCATCGACGTGAAGCAGTGGCGCGCAACCATCACCTACCGAGAGCCCAGTCCAGAGGAGCGCGGTCGGTTCGTGCCGCTCGGCACGGTGAGCGATGTGGAATGGTTCTCCACCCAGGTTACCGTGGATCGACTCTACGATGCCGAGGGCAAGCGCATGTTTCACTGGTATGCGGGCAACCCCACGGCGATCACCATTGTCGGCGGCAACGTGGTGGAGACTCGCGTCGCCGGCTTTCGCGCGGTGGGGGTGAAAGCCGAGCGGGCGGATGTGCAAGTGCCCTCGGTGGGGGCGCGGGTGACCATTCCAGAGCGCACCAACCCGCGCACGCGCCAGCGCTTCATCGGCATGACCAATCGCGGCTACTGGTCGGGCGATCCGCCGCAAACCTGGTTATTTGTGGGCCTGGCGGGGCGCTTGGAGCGCGGGCGCTGGATCAATACCTACGAGGTCATCTATCGCCAAGACACGTGGTTGCTCGAATCGGTCATTGAGTTCAACGGCGCGCCACCCTCGGACGCGACGCTCGGCAACGGGATCACCCGCTTCAAGGTGTATGCCTCGGATAACTTCAACCAGTTGGGGTTCTCAGTATGACCCAGCACATCCGCTTCACTAAGTCGGGCGACCGCCTGAGCGCGCGCTATGTGAACCGCATCGTGGGGGCGGCGAACCTGGCGCTCGAGGTCTTAGGCCCGGCGCGCTCCACGCGCTTGCCCGAAGCTTCGAGCCTGAATCCCGAGGTCGCCGGGGACGGCAGCGGCTCGCTCGACGGGCTCGCCACCAAGGTATTTACCGAACAGTCGCGGGTGACTTCGCTCGTGCGGGTCACGAGCTCGGAGGACGAGAACGTCTACGTCGATGTCGAGCGCATCGATCAGGTGACCCTGCAAAGCGACTCGGAAGAGATCACGCTCATTTTCAATAACACATGAGCATCGACGAGGGGCCGTTTCAGAACATCGTTGACGTGGCTTTAGGCGGCGGCGGGCCTGAGTTTTACACGCTCAATGTGAAAATCTTCTACGGGCGCGGGCCGAACATCAACTTTAACCTGAACGCGCCGGAGTCCGATGCCGACTGCAACGTGTCCTGCGTGGGCAAGTCCTGGACGGTGGCCGATACGCGGTTGATCGGCTCATTCGGCTGGCGCACGCGCTGGCGCGGCATGGGCTGGGAAGATCCGCCGCACCCGCAGATCCGCCTGACCGGCCAGAGCTCAGGCAGCGTGGCGACCTTGGCCGAGCACTGCGCGAAACAGCTCGCTAGCTGCTGGACGGTGAGCCAGTTCAACGACTACGCCATGAACATCGGCCACGGCGGCGACGGGGTGGATTTCATCGTCGACGAGGGCTCGACGAACGACACCGATTTTCCCTACCTGACTGGCACGTTCCACGTGGCCTACATCGGGCCTGTCGGCAACGATCCGCCGTGGACCAACGGCGAGGCGGTGACGCTCGAGCTGCTCTTCACCACGGGCACGCTGCCGGATCCAGGCCCGTACAACATCGTGAGCGCGCGGGCGCATGCGACGCTCGGCGGCACCACGGTGCTGACCCTGGATCGCGCGATTCGCTTCGCCAGTCCGAGCGCCTTGTGCATCGCGGGCACCACGAGCGGCACCTACGACGGCATGAAGTTTGGCTATGAATGGGGCGATCATGCCTCGCACGCGGCCGAGGACATCTCGGTGACCGTGCCGTTTACCACGGGTGTCACGACAGGCACGGTGCTCAGGCATTTCGATCAGGATTTCGATCAGTGGTACGGGGCGGTTTTCCCGACCGGGCCGGCGCCCTCGCTACCAACCGGCTGTTAATTTTCTTGAGGACGAACGATGACCACGAAAATCTGGCAGGGACAAGCGCCGGCGGTGGCGCAGGTCGATAAGCTCTCGGTCACCACCTACGACGGGCTGTCCGTCTATCAGCTCAAGGTCAACGGCGAAGTGATCGCTTCGACCACCGGGGCGGGCTCGCAGAGCTTGACCGCCATTGCGTTGGCTTCCGGCTGGAACGCGGCGACCGGCATTCCCTATGCCAATGTGATCACCGCGCTTGCGACAGGCATCGATGTCCGTTTCACGGCAGATGTGGCCGGCAACCCGTTCACCGTGTCGGGCAACGTGACCGGCGGTACCGGGGCGCTCTCGGCGGTCACCGGTGTGACGTCGAACTCGAGCCCGAACGCGTGGGGCAACGTCAAGAACTGGTCACCGACGGGCGTGCCCGTTTCGACCGATGACGTGGTGTTGAGGGACAGCGCTGTCTCCATTCTCTGGGATCTGGATCAGAACGCCGTGACGCTGGCCTCGCTCGTGATTGAGCAGAGCTTCACCGGCGTGGTGGGGCTCAATAAGCGGGCCTTCGTCACCGGCGCCAACGGCGAGAACAACAGCGCACGGGCCGAGTACCGCGGCAACTACCTCGATATCGGCTGGGATACCTGCCGCATCGGCGAAAACTTCTCCATCGGCACGGCCGCCGGCAGTCAGCGCTTGAAGCTCGATAACGCGAAGGCGGGGAGCTCCACCACGGAAGTGTTCAACACGGCGAGCGCCAGCGTGGATGCGAATCAGCCGGCGGTGCGCTTGATCTTCGCCAACGCCGGCGCGGACCTTCGCATCCGCAACGGCTCGGGCGGGGTCGGCGTGGCGGTGGATGATGCCGGCGAGACCACCACCATGGGCGATATCTCGGTGGCGGATGCCACGACCGCCTCGCGGGTGTTCATCGGCGAGGGGGTGACCTTCGATACCTTCACCCAGGACGGGGGCGAGAACATCGTGCGCTCAGCCGCGGGTGTGACCGGGATCACGGTGAACGGCGGGGTGCTCAGCATCGAGGGGGATGGTTACGCAGTCACCGCCTTGACGGTGAACGGCGGCGTGGTCTATCCCAACAACACGCCGACCGGCGGCAACGCGATCACCACGATCACCGTTGACGGCGGCACGGTGGACGGGACGCAAAGCCGCGCGGCAAGAACCTGGGGCACGGTGAATCTGGGCCAACCCGGTTCGACGCTCCGTGCGGACGATGACGTGGTGACCATCACCACGTTGAACGAGCCAGACGGGCAGTATGGCGTACAAGTGGTGTGATCTATTACCGAAAAGAACAGCCTCCCCGCATTGACCTTGGTTTTGGCGTCGTTCGTCGGCGGCGGCGGGGTGAGTGTGCTTGCGCCGAAGGTGGCGCCCGGCTGGTACCGGAGTGATCCCGCCTACGGGCACCAGATGCGCGCCGTTCAGGCCGATGTCAATCAGTTGAAGGAAGAGTTCCACGAGTTCCTGAAAGAGGGGCCGCGCGCGGTGCGGCGCAATCAGGAGCGGATCCTGGGGAAACTCGAGAACATCGAGCAGCGCTTGACCCGGCTTGAGCAGCAGCCGTGATAGCTTGCACGGGGTTCGGTTTTGGGTGACACTGTCCACGTGATCGTTTTCCCCTACATTGAGCGGCCCGCCCGGCGATCAGGTCATACGTCTGTTGGACACGTTGCCGCCTGTGCGATCACCGCCGGGTCCGCTCTCCCTTTGCCATGGAGTGATCGCCATGACCGAGCGCATCAACAACGACCGGGACAGCTACGCCAGCGCCACGGGCGCGGCTGAGGCCATCATCAGCTTTCTGCTCGAGGACCTGGAAGCGGGGCGTCTGCCCGCCTTGCGCCGCATCCGGCATGCGCGCGAGTGGCTCGATGAGCGCGAGCGCGTGAACGCCGCCATCGAGGCGGACATCTGCGCGGAAGAGCAAAACTTCGTGCCCCTGCACCCCGATCTCTTCGACGATAGCTTGCAAAACGGCAAATAGTCTGGTTCGATCCAGATGTCGTTGCGACGCTGTTACCTGAACGTGCGAGGGAGCGACCGGCCACGGATGGCACACCCCCACCCTGATTCCGAAGCGCATGTAGTGATCTACGTGCGTGTTTCCCCGCGTACAAAGGCCCGCCTGCGGGCGCTTGCGGACCGGGCACATCAAGGTTCCATGGCTGAGGCCATCCGCTGGCTGGTGGATAACCACGCCCGCGGGCGCGCCGAGGAGCGCGAGCGGTGATCGATTACCTCGTCGTCACCGTGCCCGGCGTGCCGGCGCCGAAGCCGCGCCAGACCCAGCGGGACAAGTGGAAGCCTTCGGCCGCGGTGCAGCGCTACCGGGCCTATGCCGACGAGCTCAAATGGGCCACCCGTCAGGCGATGCGCAGCATAAAGCCGCTCAATGGCCCGATCATGCTCTCAGCGCTTTTCGTGCTGCCGGCGCCCGCTAACTGGGGCCCAGAAGTACGGGCCAAAGCCGCGAGCGGTGAAATCCTGCACATCGACAAGCCGGATCTTAAGAACCTGGTGGCGGGCCTCGAGGATGCGCTGAACGGCATTGCCTGGTGGGACGATGCGCAGATCACCGACTACGGGCACATCGCTAAACGGCTCGACGACGGCAAGGGGCCGCGCACCTTCTTCATTGCGACGCCGGTTGGACAGGAGTTAGGTTATCCACAGGGCGAGGGCGCGCGCCTGGGACATGTCAAAGGACAGGTGACATAACAATGATTATGCGCATTAGTACCTTCTTGTTACTCACAGCTTTTGCACAGCTTGTTCTCGCCGATCCGCTGACCCGTGCCGAAGCCGCGCGGCTGATGCCCGCGCCGGCGGCGCCGGTGACACCCATCCCCGTCGGGCCGGATTGCGTGTTCACCTGGACGGCGCCCGAAACGCCGCCGCGGGTCGACGGCTACTACGTCGATGTGCTCCCCCAGGGCGGCACCACGCACACCCACGAGCTCGGCAACGTGACCACCACCACCTGCAAAGAGGCCGGCGCCAAGTGCGGCACCTACACCGTGCACGTGCATGCGTTCAACACCCATGGGGCCTCGGGGCGCTCGAACGAGCTCGTGATCCAGATTGACGCCTGTCCGCCGGCGGCGCCCACCGACCTCAGCGTGAAGTAGCCTCGCCATCCATGCCGGCCGACGAGAACAGGGGCATCGACATCACCGAGCTGATCCCCGGCGGCATCAAAGGCTCCGACCACCTGCACCGGGGGACCTACGACGAGACCTGTTCGCGCTGCCGGCGCGAGATTGCCGAGGACGATATCCCCCTGCTGTGTTGGGTCCACGACGGGCGCGACCTGTATGCGTTCTGTCGCGACTGCAACGGGCTCGAGAGCATCGACCCGCCCGATGAATACGACGACTTCCAGGACGCGCCGGCGCCCGAGGAGTGAACAGGACAAGAGCCTGCGCGAGCTGCTCTGCAGGCCGCGCAATCAACTAAACAGGAGTTGGACATGCCACAGATTCGCATCGGCTGGATTGACATCGCGCCGGGGCTCGACGTGAAGCAACCGGTTGAGATCATCCAGGTACACACCAACGGCACCGCCACCGTGCGGGGCCTTCAGCTCACTTACCTGAACGGCCAACCGTGGTTACGTAAGGGCGAGTACGCGCGCATCAGTACCGAGGACCTCGAGGACGACGGCGAGCCGCAGGAGAGGGAATGAGCGAGCAGACGAAAAAGCGCCCGTGGGCCCTCTGAGAAAGAGTCATTGTCCGAAGCGGAGGACGACCTGTTATGAACGACCAAACAGAGGCAGAGGCGCCGGCGCCGGCGGCTGTGAAGCCGCGCACCCGCACCCAGCGCATATGCGCCCGGTGTGCCGCCGGGTGGGGCACGCAATACAAGCTAAACGGCGTGCAGATTTTCGAGTGTCGGCGACACGCGCCGGAATCGGCCGACCGGCCAGGGGTGCGCATGTACTGGCGCACGACCTTAGCCAGCGACGGCTGTCACGAGTGGGTCGCTCGCTGAGATGGCGTTAGGCGGGCCGCATGAACGCCTTTTACTTGGTACTCAGGTAGCCCGAAACCTGAGATCGGCGCTTACAGGGCAACCTCGTGCGTCCTGAGCTCTGGGCGCTCATCGGATTGTTCGTGTGTCTGTGCGGTGGGCTGCTCTACTGGTTCCACCGCAAGCTCCGGGAGCTTGAGCAAGCGCTACACCTACCGAGGCGACGCAAATGGGGCGAATGAGTGAGGTCGAGCGCCTGGCGCTTCTGGCCGATGACGATGACAGGGTGCGCTGCCTGCACTGCGTGCACCGGTGCAAGGTGGTGAGTGTCCCGGTACCGGTGCGGATTCACGAGCACTCTGTCGAGACGAAATACGTCAAGCGCAAGCTCTGCCGCTTCGGGCTCGGCTACGATCCAGTCATCAAGCGCCGTTGCGATCGCTATGAAGCACTGCCGGCGGCGCTGCGTGAACGACTGACCGAGAGGCGGTGAGCCGATGCCACCATGGCCACGGAGCGGCGAATCACACACTGGCGGTGGGTATACGCGCTACACCGAGACGGGCGCCTGGCGAACCGATTCTGGCTGGTGCTGCCCTGTCGTGGGCCGATGTTGGCCCGGCGTGCCGCGCTGGCGCGCCTCAAGAAACGCTTTCCTTCTATTTTTCCACCCGGCAGCGAGCCGCCGGTGACCATCCTCGAGCGACACCCGGTATGAGCGCCACCACGCTGTTGTGGGTTTTCGGCGGCGTGCTCGGCTGGCTCGTCGCCGTGTACCTGATTCTTCGATTTTTCCATGGCGCGGACGAGCGCACGGACGACGAATAACAAAGTGCGGGCGCAGGGCAGCGCGTGCCGCGTGTGGGATTGGCTGTAGCGACCGAAGCACGGGCAACAGTCCGGGGGCGGGTGCAACTCCCAAGCACGTCACGCTGAGTAGGGGTCCGAGTCCCCGGCGCAAGGGGTTAAAACGGGAAGGCGCAAGTAGCCCGTTCCGGCAAAACGTCCACAGGCTTTTCCACAGATTTTTGTGGGGGTTAGGGGGGCGTCGTCCCTCAAAAGCACCCGCAATTGTGGATAACTTCAGACAATCAGGGAGAGAAGCTGTTGAACGCGTTTGAACACCCCACGGGCCGTCGCCCTACCCATGTGGCCATGCTCTTGCTCGGCGAGTCCAAGGCCGATTATGCCAACATGCTGGCGGTTCACCATGACAGGCCGGCGGTGATGAATAGCGAGGGCCTCGAGATCTGGACCTGCAATGCCGGCTTTCGCATCTGGCGCCATGATCTGTTGTTCGTCATGGACGATCTCGAGCTCGAGGCGCACCGCTGGCCTCAGTACGGCGCCGATCTGGCGGCGCACCCTCAGCCGATCATCACAAGCGCCGGCTATGCAGGCTGGCCGAACGCCATCGCATATCCCTTCGATGCGGTGTGCGCAAAATTACACTTGCAGGGCTACGACCGCTATTTCTTCAACACTGTGCCCTACATGCTGGCCTATGCGCTTTTCCTCGAAGTGAAACACGTGTCCATCTGGGGCGCCGATTACTGGCATCCGGCTATCGGCAACGCCCGAGAGGGTGATATTGAGAACGCCCACTGGTGGCTCGGCTTTCTACGGGCGAAGGGCGTGGGGGTGACCATCCCGAATAACAGCACTTTGATGGGCATGCGCAATGCAGGGCGCCCGCTCTATGGCTACCGCTTAGACCCGCGTATTAAACAGGACCGAGCCCAGTTAGCAGCGCAGCAGGAGGAAGAAACAGCGAACAAACTGGGTAAGTGTGAACCTGGCCTGTCCGCCGGTGCACAAGCACTGATCAATGACCAAGCGCGACCGAGCAACGAGACGCAGAACGAAAACACACGTGAATCGCGGCTGCCTATGCCGCCGGGGCGCGTGCAAGTTGTTGATTAAAAGGGCTTGGGTCCTTCTAAGCCGCTTCCGTGCGGGCGCAGCGGGGCCCGGCGTTTGAGCCAATTTTGGAGCCCAGGTTTGGAGTCACAGTCGCACTTTTTTAAGTCGCACACGCGATAAGCCCAGCTTATGACCGATGGCACGGGATCCCGTCTGCAACGAGGTCAACGCCGGCGAACTGGCCCGAATCTTCGGGGTTTCGCGCAAATGGGTGTACTCGCTCGAGGCGAAAGGCATGCCGAGAGCGGGTCGGCTCTTCGATGTCGCACTTTGCGTCCAGTGGTATCTGGCGGAGCTGAAGGGCGGGGGCGGTGATACTGAGCCCGAGGACCTGACCAAGGCGCGCCTTGAGCTCTACAAGGCGCAAACCGAGCGCACCCAGCTTGAGAACGCGCGCCTGCGGGGCGATCTCGTCGAGCTCGAAGAGGCGCAAGCGGTGCTCTACGAAGTGGCCAGCGTGGTCGCCACCCAGCACGACGGGCTGGCCGCGCGCCTGGCGGGATTGGTGATCGGTGAGACAGACATCAAGCGCGTCCAAAGTCTCTTATTTGAGGAGTTTCGCGAGCTCCGGCGCGCCATCGCTGGCGCGGTTGCGGGACTCGCTCCCCCTGGCGGCGGCGATGATCCAGCCGCCGCCGAACCGGACCGCTGACCAGTGGGCCGACCAAAACCGCATCCTGCCGCCGGAATCGCCTGAGCCTGGGCGCTGGCGCACGTCCCGCATTCCCTTCTTCCGCCCGATCATGCGCGCGTTCAGCGCGGGCGATGTGGAGCTCATTGTGATCGTGTGCGGCGCGCAGATGGGCAAGACCGAGGCCATGATGTGCGTGCTCGGGCATCGCTTCGACGACGGGCCGCGCGTGCCGACCTTATGGATTGCCCCAACGCAAAAGTCAGTTAAGAGCCTCGCGGATGATCGGGTGATGAAAATGTTACGCGCCACCCCCGCGCTCTGGCGCATTCTCGAGAAAGGGCGCAGGAACAGGGTAGTGGAGAAGTACCTGGCGGGTGTACGGCTCGGTTTCGGGTGGGCCGGATCGGCCACAGAGCTTGCCAGTCACCCGGCCGGTCTGGTGCTCGTGGACGAGCGTGATCGGATGATTTCCGATGTGGAGGGAGAGGGGGATCCCCTGGTGCTGGCTCGGGCGCGGACCAAAAACTACCCGCTGCGTAAGATTGGCGTGAGTAGTACACCAACAATCGAAGGAAGCTCGCCGATTTGGTCCCTGTTCCTCGAGGGCACGGCGCAGAAGTGGGCGTGGCCATGCTGGCATTGTACCGAGCTCTTCGTGCCGTCATTAAAGCTGCTGCGCTGGCCGGATAAGGCGACACCCGCCGAGGCGCGCGCGAAGGCCTCGGTGGTCTGCCCGCACTGCGGCGCCGAGCTCCACGACCACCACAAGCCCAAGATGAACGCCGAGGGGCGCTATCTGGCGAGCGTCATCGATGCCAACGGCGACGAGCAGCTCGAGGACGCGCCGGCGCCGAATGCGACCGCGAGCTTCTGGATCTCCGGTCTCGCCTCCCCCTGGCAAACCTTCGGCGAGATTGCCCAGCTGCTGGTGGCCGCCTACCGCTCGCGGGAGCCCGAGCGCATCCAGGGCGTTGTAAACACCTACGGCGGCGAAGTCTGGCGCGTCTCAGGCGAGGCGCCCGAGTGGGAGAGCGTTTTCAACACGCGGGGCGGCTACGGCCGCGGGCAGGTCCCGCCCGGCGTGCGCTTCCTGGTGATGGGCGTGGACGTGCAGAAAGAGGGCCTATGGTGGGCGATAAGGGGGTTCGGGGTGAATGCCGAATCCTGGGGCATCGACCACGGGTATCTGTTCGGCGAGACCGAGTATGACAACGTCTGGATCACCCTGGGCTCGCACGTGCAGAAGCTCGTCGGCGACCGGCGCTTAGATCGGGTGTTCATCGATTCGGGCTACAAGCCGGGCTCGCTGTACCGCCGGCCGCAGAACGTCATTTACAGCTTCTGCCGGCGCTTTCGCGGTTTGGTCTATCCGACCAAGGGATGGCGGCAGCAAGACAAGCCGCTCAAGGCCAACGACATCGACCTGACTGTCGGCGGGCGCACGCTGAGAGCCGCGGTGAAGTTGTGGCACTTGGATACGAACTACCTCAAAACATGGATTTACGCGCAGATCCAGCGGCCCGAGGGCGAGCCCAACACCTGGCATTCGCACGCGCAAATCGACGAGGAATACTGTAAGCAGCTCGTCAGCGAAGAGCGCTTGGTGAAAGCTTCGGGCGAAGTCGCCTGGCTTGAGAAAGGGCCGAACCACTTGCTTGACTGCGAAACGCTCTGCTTCGCCGCGGCGTTGTCCTTAAACGTCTGGGCGCTGCGCGCCGATGATCCGCTGCCGGAACCGCCGGAGAAAAGTTCCCAGAAAGGGAAACCCAGCGGGCGCTTTCAAAGACGGGAACTGTAAACCAAGGCCTTCGCACCCCCTTTCCCTAAGCGATTGATTTATTGGGTTCGATCTGGGTTCTTGCGCTAGGGTATGCGGCATGGCAACCAAGGACGAGGCAAGCGCCTGGATCTCGAGCTGGGAAGCGGTCCAGACCGGCTTGCAGGCAAACAGCTCCTACACGCTCAGTTTCCCCAACGGCACCACCCGCACGCTCACCCGCGCCGACATGCGCGAAGTGCGCGAAGCCATTACTTACTGGAACCGCGTGTATAACGCGCTCGATGCCGCTGCGCGCGGCGCCAAGGAAAAGAGCCACACCACACCGCGATGGACCTGATCGGCGCACTGTTTCCGGGGCTCAAGACGCGCTGGCTTCTGAAGCGGGCGCAGCTCGCCAACGCCGAGCGCCTGTATCAAGCCGCGTCGACCAGCCAGTATCACCCGCGCCGCGGCGATAACCGCTCGGGCAACGCAGTGATGGAGCACGCGCGCGCGCGCCTGACGAACTGGGCCAGATACTTGGAAGAGAACACCGACCTTGCGGTCGGCGTGCTCGATGATCTCACCGACCGCGTGGTCGGCACCGGGATCCTGGTGGAGCCCATGATCCGCGATGCCCGCGGCGATCCGCTCGAGGACTTGAACGCCACGGTGGCGCGGGCCTGGACGGACTGGGGGCGCACGCCCGAGGTCTCGGGCGTCATACCCTGGGGGGAGCTGCAACGGTTGCTCTTCCGCTCGCTGATGCGCGACGGCGAAGTGCTCTACAAGCATCTGCGCGGTGTGGCGACCTTTCAGTATCAGAGCGCCGTGCCCTATGCGCTGGATCCGCTCGAAAGCGATTACCTGCCATACGACCTGACCAACGACACGATCACCCACGGCATCGAGCGCGACCTATGGGGGCTCGTCACTGCCTATCACATCTTGAGGCAGCACCCTGGCGAGTACCTGATCCCCTTGTCACCGGCAACCCTGGCGCTCGATACCGTGCGCATTCCGGCCACAGAGATCACCCATCTACGCACATCCCGGCGCCTGGGGCAGCTTCGCGGTGTGTCCATCTTCCACGCCTGCACGCACCGCTTTCAGGATTTGCACGACTACGAGGAATCCGAGCGCCTGGCGGCCAAGATTGCGGCGAGCTTCTCCGCGGTCATCAAGAAAGCGCCCGACATGCCGAACGTCCTGACCCGCACCCAGACCGACAGCGGTGAGCGGAACCTCGAGATGTCGCCGGCGATGATCTTCGACGACCTGCTTCCTGGGGAGTCGATTGAGACCATCGATTCCAAGCGCCCGTCCAACGCGCTGGGCGAGTACCGCTCGCAGATGCTGCGCGCGGTGAGCTCCGGTACCGGGGCGCGCTACTCCACGATTGCGCGCACCTGGGAGAGCTCCTACACCGCCATGCGTCAGGAGTCGGTCTCGCTGAAGCCCTCGGCCATGCGCTTGCAGGATTACTTCGTCGCGCGGTGCGTGCGCATCGTCTATGAGAACTGGCTACGCCTGGCGGAGCTCTCGGGCGCGCTCGACTTTGCGCGCGCGGACCGCATGACGATGTTCGATGCCGACTACCGCGGCCCGGCCGAGGAAT
>JAAUXY010015708.1_pt1 | contig 19265 bp, 16 predicted proteins | sample 7278121 | NCBI WGS metagenome assembly JAAUXY01 (sample SAMN14350117, study PRJNA611818) | marine sediment metagenome | isolation source: surface marine sediment (1.8m) | place: French Polynesia: Moorea | collected 2018-08 | reverse complement strand
TGCAAGACCGCGGATTTGTCGTCACCAGCATCGATAGACTAATGAACTGGGCGCGGACCGGTTCTCAGTGGCCGATGACCTTTGGCCTGGCCTGCTGTGCCGTGGAAATGATGCAGGCCGGAGCGTCGCGCTATGACCTGGACCGCTTCGGCGTGATTTTTCGGCCCAGTCCGCGCCAGTCCGACGTGATGATTGTGGCCGGGACGCTGACCAACAAGATGGCGCCCGCGCTACGCAAAGTCTATGACCAGATGCCGGACCCGAAATGGGTCATATCGATGGGTTCCTGCGCGAACGGCGGTGGCTACTATCACTATTCATATTCGGTAGTGCGTGGCTGCGATCGCATCGTGCCGGTTGATGTCTATGTGCCCGGTTGCCCGCCGACTGCGGAAGCCCTGATGTACGGCATCATTCAGCTGCAGAACAAGATTCGTCGTACCCAGACGATCGCCCGGTGACTAACGGAATGAGCCAGCGTTACGCCGCACTCGCGGACAGGATTGCCACGCGCCTCGGTGATCGGCTGATCCCGCTCGAGTCTGTTTGCGGCGAACTCGGTTACGAAGTTGCGCCCGGCGAGCTACTGGAGGTTTGTACCGAACTGCGCGACGGTGAAGGACTGCAATTCGAAATGCTGATGGATCTCTGCGGCGTCGACTACCTATCCTGGGGCCGCGACGAATGGCGCACGGAAGCTGCCACGGACACTGGCTTCAGCCGGGCGGCGATCCAGGAAACGATCATCCCCGAACCCGATGAAGAATACGATCCGCGGCGCTTCGCCGTCGTGTACCACCTGATGTCGATCAGCCTGAATCACCGGCTGCGCTTGAAGGTTTACACCGGCAGCGGGAACCCTCCCATGCTGTCGTCCGTGGTGCCGATCTGGAATTCCGCGAACTGGTTTGAGCGCGAGGCCTTCGATCTGTTCGGAATCCTGTTTGATGGACATCCTGACCTGCGCCGGATCCTCACGGACTACGGCTTCATCGGGCATCCATTCCGTAAGGATTTCCCGCTAAGCGGCAATCTCGAGGTCCGCTACGATCCCGAGCAGGGCCGGGTCGTGTATCAGCCGGTTTCGATCGAACCACGTACGCTGGTACCGCGCGTCATTCGTGATGACAACCGCTACAGCGATGAACTGAAGGATCGCCCGCCCGGTGCCTGAAATTCAGAATTACACCTTGAATTTCGGTCCGCAGCACCCGGCGGCGCACGGAGTATTGCGCCTGGTGCTGGAGATGGATGGCGAAGTCATCCAGCGCGCTGACCCGCATGTCGGTTTACTGCACCGCGCGACCGAGAAACTGGCCGAGAGTAAACCGTATAACCAGAGCATCGGTTACATGGACCGGCTCGACTACGTGTCGATGATGTGTAACGAGCACGGCTACGTGCTGGCAATTGAGAAATTGCTGGGCGTCGACGTCCCGATTCGGGCGCAGTACATCCGGGTCATGTTCGACGAGATAACGCGAATCCTGAATCACCTAATGTGGTTGGGGGCACACGGTCTCGATATAGGCGCCATGACCATGTTTTTGTACTGCTTCCGCGAGCGCGAAGACCTGATGGATTGCTACGAGGCGGTGTCAGGTACGCGGATGCATGCGACCTACTACCGGCCCGGCGGTGTGTATCGCGATTTGCCGAACGAGATGCCGCAGTACGGTAGCTCCAGTTCGCGTAGCGAGAAGGATATACAGCGCCTGAATGCGGCGCGGCAGGGATCGTTGCTGGATTTCATCTCCGATTTCACGGATCGGTTCCCGGCCTGTGTTGACGAATACGAGACCCTGCTGACCGATAACCGCATCTGGAAACAGCGCACGGTCAACATCGGGGTCGTGTCGCCTGAGCGAGCCATGCAACTGGGTTTCAGCGGGCCGATGCTCAGAGGCTCCGGAGTCGCCTGGGACCTGCGGAAGAAACAACCCTACGAGGTTTACGCTGACCTCGATTTCGATATCCCGATCGGCGTGAACGGCGATTGCTACGACCGTTACCTCGTGCGGATCGAGGAGCTGCGCCAGTCAAATCGCATCATCCGGCAATGTGTCGACTGGCTGCGCGACAATCCGGGTCCGGTCATGGCCGATGATCACAAGCTCGTACCCCCGGATCGCGAGTCGATGAAAGACGACATGGAAGCGTTAATCCATCACTTCAAGCTATTTACCGAGGGTTACACGGTGCCGGCCGGCGAAGCCTATGCCGCGGTCGAGCACCCGAAGGGTGAGTTTGGCGTCTACCTGGTTTCCGACGGTGCCAACAAGCCGTATCGCGTGAAAGTTCGCGCGCCGGGTTTTGCACACCTGTCGGCGATGCAGGAGATGGTCGAGGGACACATGCTGGCCGATGTGGTTGCCGTGATTGGCACGCAGGACATCGTGTTCGGGGAGATTGATCGCTGATGAGCATCGAAGCGGGCAGTTTGTCGGCGCACGTACGCGAGGAGATCGACCGCTGGAAGGCGCGCTTCCCTGAAGGTCGCCAGCGCTCCGCGGTCATTGCCGCCCTGCATGCCGTGCAACACGAGCAGGGACACCTGTCGCCGGACGCCATGGATGCCGTAGCGAAATACCTCGAGCTGCCATCGATTCAGGTATTCGAGGTCGCGGCGTTTTATTCGATGTTCGAGACCAAGCCGGTCGGTCGGCACAGCGTGTCGGTTTGTACCAATATCTCCTGCATGCTCTGTGGTGGCGACGAAATCCTCGAGCATGTCAAGACCAAGCTGGGCGTCGAGCCCGGCCAGAGCACGGCCGACGGCAAGTATTTCCTCAAGGAGGAATTCGAGTGTCTCGCGGCATGCACCGGCGCGCCGATGATGATGGTCGATCATGTCTACTACGAGAATCTCACGCCCGAACGGGTCGATGAGATCCTGGCCGAGTTGGATTGATGGGCGGGCTCGAGAAAAACCTGGTTTGCCTGCAGACGCTCGGACTGGACGAGCCGTGGACACTCGACAGCTATCTGCAAATCGATGGGTACAAGGCCTGGAAGCGGGTTCTGGCTGGCGATTTCAGTCAGGCTGAAATCATCGACATCGTGAAGTCTTCCGGACTGCGTGGTCGCGGCGGCGCCGGTTTCCCGACCGGCGTGAAGTGGAGCTTCATGCCGCGCGAGTCGGAGGTGCAGAAGTACGTGGTCTGCAATTCCGATGAGAGTGAGCCGGGCACCTGTCACGATCGGGACATTCTGCGCTACAACCCGCACGCGATCATCGAAGGCATGGCGATCGGTGGCTTCGCGATGGGTGCTACCGTCGGTTACAACTACATCCGCGGCGAGTTCATGGCCGAGCCGGTACCGCGCTTCGAAGCGGCGGTCGCGGAGGCCTATGCGGCGGGCCTGCTGGGCAAGAACATCCAGGGTTCCGGCATCGATTTCGATCTCTATACCTTTGTCGGCGCCGGCGCCTACATCTGCGGTGAAGAGACGGGCTTGCTGGAGTCACTCGAGGGCAAACCCGGGCGGCCACGATTCAAGCCGCCATTCCCGGCAGGCTTCGGGCTGTACGGCAAGCCGACGACCATCAATAACACGCAGAGTTTTGCGTCCGTGCCCACGATCATCAACAAGGGACCGGACTGGTTTTCGCAGCTGGGTCCGGAGAACTCCGGCGGCACACTGATCTTCTCCGTCTCCGGCCACGTCAACGAGCCGGGCAATCACGAGTTGCCGCTGGGTATCCCGTTCAGGGAGCTGATCGAGCTGTGCGGTGGCATTCGGAACGGCAATCGACTCAAGGCGGTTATTCCCGGCGGTTGTTCCGTGCCGGTCATGCCGGCGGCCGCGATCGAAGATGTCAATCTCGACTACGACAGCTTGCGCGACGCCGGCTCGGCGCTCGGCACTGGCGCCATGATCATCATGGATGAAACGACCTGCATGGTGAGTGCGTTGACGCGCATTGCGCGCTTCTATTTCGCGGAATCCTGCGGGCAGTGCACGCCCTGCCGGGAGGGCACGGGCTGGCTCTATCGCACGCTGGTGAGAATTCAGGAAGGCCGCGGCACGCGGGAGGACATCGATATGCTGGTCGATGTCGCGAACAAGATCGAGGGCCATACCATCTGCGCGTTTGGCGATGCGGCAGCCTGGCCGGTGCAGAGTTTCGTCAAGCATTTCCTGCATGAGTTCGAATACATGGTCGAGCACGGTGGCGAGTCGATCGTCAATGAGAGAGCGGCGGCGGCATGAGTGACCAGAAATTCAAGCTGCGGATCGACGGCGTCGAGTACGAGGCCTCGCCCGGGCAGATGCTTATCGAGATTACGGACGCTGCCGGCATCTACGTGCCGCGGTTTTGCTACCACGAAAAATTGTCGGTCGCGGCTAACTGCCGCATGTGCCTCGTCGAGGTCGAAAAGGCACCGAAACCGTTGCCCGCGTGCGCAACGCCCGTGGCCGATGGCATGGTCGTGTCGACACGCTCGCCCGATGCGATCGCTGCGCAGAAGGCGACCATGGAATTCCTGCTGATCAATCATCCGCTGGATTGCCCGATCTGCGATCAGGGCGGCGAATGCGAATTGCAGGACCTGGCCATGGGCTACGGTCGCGACGTATCGCGTTTTACGGAACGCAAGCGCTCGGTCGCCGACAAGGATCTGGGCCCGCTGGTATCAACGGACATGACCCGGTGCATTCACTGCACCCGCTGTGTGCGATTCGGCCAGGAGATCGCTGGTATTCAGGAACTGGGCACGCTGGGCCGCGGTGAGCGCACGGAAATAGGTACCTACATCGAACGCAGTGTCGACCATGAGCTTTCGGGCAACATCATCGATCTTTGCCCGGTGGGCGCCCTGAACAACAAGCCGTACCGATTCTCCGCGCGGGCCTGGGAGATGGTCGCGCGGCCGACCATTGCACCACACGATTGTGTGGGTGCCAACATCTATGCCCATGTGCTCGGTGGTCGGATTAAACGCGTCGTGCCCCGGCAGAATGAGGCAGTCAACGAGACCTGGGCGGCGGACCGTGATCGCTTCAGCTACGAAGGCATCTACGCAGATGACCGCGTCCAGCAGCCGCTGTTGCGCGTAAACGGGGAATTGCAGCCCGTCAGTTGGGAGCAGGCCCTCGATGCGGCGGCGGGCGCGTTGCGGGATGCAGGTAGTGAGTGCGGCGCGTTGCTCTCGCCGAGCTGCACCGTTGAGGAGGGCTACCTTAGCAACAGGATTCTTGCCGCACTGGGTTCCGGCAATATCGATCACCGTCTGCGACGGCGGGATTTTCGTGATGCGGATGCCGACCCGGTTATGCCATGGCTGGGCACTAACATCGCAGGCGTCGAGCAGATGGATGCACTGCTGGTGGTCGGTTCCAACCTGCGCCGGGAAGCGCCGCTGCTGGCGCATCGGGTGCGGCAGGCTGCGCTGGCCGGCGCGCGCATCGGCTTTGTCAATGCGGACGCCTACGAATACCTGTTCCCGGTCACGGCCCAGCACGTCGGGACGGACCTGCTCGCCGAAATGCAGTCGCTGGTGGCTGCGTCCAGTGGAACCGGCGACGATGACCGGCAACACAGCGTTGTCGCGCTGCGCGAGGGCAAGAACGCCTTCGTGTGGCTGGGCCAAATAGCGGCCCGTCATCCGCGCTTCGCTGAATTACGACGCTTGGCTGCGGAGTTATGCAGGGCAACCGGCGCCCAGCTCGGGTACGTATCCGAGGGCGCCAACGCCGCCGGACTGGCGCTGGCCGGCGCGCTGCCGCACCGGGATGCCGCCGGGCAGTCGGCTGCCGTAAACGGGCGCGACGTGTCGCAAATGCTGCGCGACCCGCCGGCGACGCTGCTGCTGCTCGGGGTCGAACCGGAACTGGACTTTGCCGGCGATGCCAGCGGTACCGTTGCGTCGGCGGGCAAGGTCGTCGCGCTGACCCCGTATCTCGCAGGCGCTTTACGCGAGCATGCTGATATCGTGCTGCCAATCGGTACTTTCGCAGAGACGTCCGGCACTTACGTGAACGCGGCCGCGCAATGGCAGAGTTTCGCCGGTGCCGCGACGCCGGTTGGCGACAGTCGGCCAGCCTGGAAAGTGCTGCGCGTGCTGGCTAACTTGCTGGAGGTCTCCGATAGCGAGTACACGACGTCGGAAGACGTTCGCGACGAGCTGCGCGAGTTGGTCGGCGACCTGCAGCCGGATAATTCCCTGAATACCGACAGCAAGCTGGCAGCCGCCAGCGAAGTGCCCGGACCCGAAATTCTCGATGTGCCCATGTACAGCATCGATGCACTGGTGCGACGGGCGCCAGCACTGCAACAGACTCGCGAGGCTCGCGCAGCCACAGGTGATGACGAGGCGGACGAGGCGGCCTGACGGTAGATCATGAGCTGGTTAGCAAACATACTCGCCGCACTGCCGCCGCTACTGGCAGACATCCTGCTCGCGACCCTGCAGATCCTGCCGCTCGTGATCGTGGTCATTCTTTGCGTGGCTTTCCTGACGCTGGCCGAGCGCAAGGTCATTGGCGCCATGCAGGCACGGATCGGGCCCAACCGGGTTGGTCCGAAAGGCCTGTTGCAGCCATTCGCGGACGTCATCAAATTGCTGGTCAAGGAAGTCGTATTGCCGGCCAAGGCCAATCGATTCCTGTTCCTGATCGCGCCCCTGTTATCCATCATCCCGGCATTGGCCGCCTGGGCCGTCATCCCGTTGTTCCCAGGCTTCGCGATTGCTGATATCGATGCCGGTCTGCTGTATGTGCTGGCGCTGACGTCGCTCGGGGTTTACGGCGTCATCATTGCCGGGTGGGCGACCAACTCGAAATACGCGTTGCTGGGGGCGATGCGATCGGCTGCTCAGATCGTGGCCTACGAAATCGCGATGGGATTCGCGTTGGTGGGTGTGCTGATGGCCGGCGGAAGTCTCAACCTGGGTCGGATTGTCGAAGCACAGGCCGGCGGCATTCAGAACTGGTTCCTGATACCGCTGTTCCCGCTATTCCTTGTGTATTTCATCTCGGGTGTCGCGGAAACGAACCGTGCGCCCTTCGATGTGGCTGAAGGTGAGTCGGAGATTGTGGCGGGTTTCCACGTGGAGTACTCCGGCGTCGCATTCGCGGTGTTCTTCCTGGCCGAATACGCGAATATGATCCTGATTTCCGCGTTGACCGCGGTGATGTTTCTCGGTGGTTGGGAATCGCCGTTCTCCGGATTGGACGGCCTGGGCTGGCTGGCAACTCCGGGGTTGCACTGGCTGGCAATCAAGATTGGCCTGTTCCTGTTTTGCTTCCTGTGGTTCCGCGCCACTTTTCCCCGTTACCGTTATGACCAGATCATGCGCCTGGGATGGAAAGTGTTTATCCCGATCACGATCATCTGGATTTTCGTGGAGGGTGCGATGGTGATGATGCAGATTGGCCCCTGGAGCGCCTGACTATGACGACGCGTGCCAGCATTGCGAAGACCTTTACCCTCTGGGAGCTGCTCAAGGGATTGAGTGTGACGTTGCGCAACCTGTTCCGGCGCAAGGTCACGATCTTCTACCCGGAGGAAAAAACTCCGCAATCGCCGCGCTTCCGCGGCTTGCATGCGCTGCGCCGTTATCCGAACGGTGAGGAGCGTTGCATTGCCTGCAAGTTGTGCCAGGCGGTCTGCCCGGCAGCGGCGATTACCATCGAGTCGGATGTGGCCCCGGACGGCACCCGGCGTACGACGCGCTATGACATCGATTTGTTCAAGTGTATCTACTGCGGTTTTTGCGAGGAGTCTTGCCCGGTAGATGCGATTGTCGAGACCCGGGTGTTCGAGTACCACATGGAACAACGGGGCGAGAACATCATGACGAAGGATAAGCTGCTGGCCGTTGGCGATAAGTACGAGCAGCAAATCGCCGCTGATCGCACCGCGGATTCCACCTACCGGTGACCATCATGTGTAGATTTGCGGCAATCCGGGAGCCTGGCTGACGTGACGCCACTGATACTGTTCTATGGTTATGCCGCGGTGTTGCTACTGGCGGCTACGGGAGTGATCGCGTCGCGCAATCCGGTTTATTCCGTGTTGTTCCTGGTGCTAGCGTTCGTGACCAGCGCGTTTCTATGGCTGCTGCTCGAGGCTGAATTCCTCGCCATCGTGCTGGTGCTCGTGTACGTCGGCGCGGTCATGGTGCTGTTCCTGTTCGTCGTGATGATGCTGGACGTCGATCAAGCGCGGCTACGTGCCGGGTTTACCAAGTACGCGCCGTTGGCCGGCTTGCTCGCGATCGCCGTCGCGGGCGAATTGATCGCGGTGCTGTGGCTCAAGACCAGCGATTTGCCCATCACGGCCAATCAGCCGCCGCGGGACGCCGATTACAGCAACACCAGGGCGCTCGGCGAGGTGCTCTATACCGATCATGTCTATGCCTTCGAATTAGCTGCCTTCCTGCTGTTGTTGGCAATTGTTGCGGCGATCGTGTTGACGATGCGCCGGCGCCCCGGCCTGAAGGCCCAGGACATTGCGCGGCAGGTTGCGGTGCGTCGCGATGACCGGGTGCGCCTGGTCCAGATGGAGGCGGAGCGGGACCAATGATCACCCTGGGCCACTACCTGGGATTGTCCGCTGCACTGTTCGTCCTCAGCATTGCCGGCATTTTCCTGAACCGCAAGAATGTCATTCTGCTGCTGATGTGCGTGGAATTGTTATTGCTCGCGGTCAATTTCAATTTCATTGCGTTCTCGCGGTATCTCGGCGATACCACGGGGCAGGTTTTCGTGTTCTTCATCCTGACCGTCGCTGCTGCCGAGGCGGCAATTGGGCTGGCAATCCTCGTGGTGTTGTTCCGCACGCGGCGCACGATTGAGGTTCAGAGCCTGGATGCGTTGAAGGGCTAGCGCATGACGAATATCTACCTCGCTATCGTCCTGGCGCCGCTGACCGCCGCGTTGATTGCCGGATTATTCGGCAAGCAGATCGGTCGTGCGGGTGCGCATAGCGTGACGATTCTCGGCGTCGGCGTGTCCTTCGCGCTGTCGGCCTGGGTGCTCTGGAACCAGTTCGTGAACAACGCGCCGGCCGATAATGTGAGCGTCTACACCTGGATGGTGACCGACGGCGTGCGCATGGAAGTCGGATTCCTGATCGACCGGCTCAGCGCGCTGATGATGACCGTCGTCACCTTCGTGTCGCTGATGGTGCACATCTACACCATTGGCTACATGCACGACGATCCGGGTTATCAGCGCTTCTTCAGCTATATCTCGCTATTCACCTTCGCCATGTTGATGCTGGTGATGGCGAACAACATGCTGCAGCTGTTCTTCGGCTGGGAAGCGGTCGGCCTGGTGTCCTATTTGCTGATCGGTTTCTGGTACACGCGGCCGACCGCGATATTCGCCAACCTCAAAGCCTTCATCGTGAATCGCGTGGGCGACTTCGGTTTTCTACTGGGTATCGCAGTGCTGCTGTATCTCACTGGCAGCCTGGACTATGCGGAGATTTTCGGCCAGGCGGCGAGCCTGCAGGGCGAAACGCTGGAGGTCGTCGATGGCCGGCCTTGGTCCGCGCTAACGGTGGCCTGCATCCTGCTGTTCGTCGGGGCCATGGGTAAGTCCGCGCAAGTGCCGCTGCACGTCTGGCTGCCTGATTCGATGGAAGGCCCAACGCCGATCTCGGCACTGATCCACGCGGCCACGATGGTCACTGCGGGCGTCTTCCTGGTTGCCCGCATGTCGCCGTTGTTCGAATACTCGGAAACGGCGCTGACCGTCGTGCTCGTCATCGGCGCAATCACGGCCCTGTTCACCGGGTTTCTTGGCATCGTGCAGAACGACATCAAGCGGGTCGTGGCGTATTCAACACTGTCGCAGCTCGGCTACATGATGGTGGCGCAGGGCGCATCCGCTTACGCGGTCGGCATCTATCACCTGATGACGCATGCCTTCTTCAAGGCCCTGCTGTTCCTGGCCGCGGGTTCGGTGATCATTGCGCTGCACCACGAGCAGGACATTCGGCGCATGGGCGGTTTGCGCAAGTACCTGCCCATCACCTACTGGACCTCGCTGATCGGCTCGCTGGCGTTGATCGGATTTCCCGGCTTCTCCGGCTTCTTTTCCAAGGATGCGCTGATCGAGGCAGTACATCTCGCCGATATCCCTGGCTCGACCTTTGCCTACTATTGCGTCCTGAGTGGGGTGTTTGTCACCGCGCTTTACTCATTCCGGATGTTCTTCCTAGTCTTCCATGGGCCGGAACGGATATCGGACGATGCGCGCGGGCATTTGCATGAACCCCCGGCCGTTGTTACCGGGCCATTGATCATGCTGGCTATTCCGTCGCTGTTAATCGGCTGGTTCACTCTCGGGCCGGTTGTGTTCGAGAACTTTTTCGGCCGGAGCTTGTTCGTGCTGCCGGCACACGACGTCATCCGCGAATTGTTGCCGGAATGGCACGGCCCGCTGGACTTTGTCCTGCATTCGTTTGCATCGCCGGTGTTGTACCTGGCGCTGGGCGGTGTGTTTGTCGCCTGGTACCTGTACCTGTACAAGCCGAGTATTCCGGAACAATTGCAAGCCCGTCTCAGCTGGCTCTACGGGTTACTCGACAAGAAATACTATGCCGACGTCATGGCCGAGCAGGTCATTCCCGCTGGCGGGCGTGGCATCGGCCGACTGTTCTCGCAGGTCGGCGACGTTGGCCTGATCGACGGGCTCGCCGTGAACGGTAGTGCCCGACTTATCGGCTGGTTCGCGAGCATCGCGCGCCGCGTGCAGCGCGGTTATCTGTATGACTACGCCTTCGCCATGATCCTCGGGTTGTTCGCGATGGTCACCTGGTTCCTGCTTACCTGACGCCATGACGATTGGTTTGCTTTCATTGCTGATTTGGCTGCCGATCATCGGCGGCATTGCCGTAATCCTGCTGGGCGGCAGGTTCGGCAGCGATCGCTGGCTGTCGCTGGGCGTCGCCGTGACGACTTTCGTGCTCAGTTTGCCGCTGTGGGCCGGTTTCGAGACCGGCACCGCGGACATGCAGTTCGTCGAGCGCATGCCGTGGATACGCATGTTCCGGGCCGAGTACTTTCTCGGCGTTGATGGCTTCTCCATGCCATTGATCATGCTGACGACTTTCCTGACGCCGATCGTCGTGCTGGCCGGTTGGGAGATCATCAAGGTCAAACCGGCTCAATACTTCGCTGCGTTCCTGATCATGGAAGGCCTGATGATCGGCGTCTTTGCGGCTCTCGACGCATTGCTGTTCTACGTCTTCTGGGAAGCGATGCTGGTGCCGATGTTCATCATCATCGGCGTCTGGGGTGGGGAACAGCGTGTCTATGCCACGGTCAAGTTCTTCCTCTACACGTTTTTTGGCTCGGTCTTCATGCTGCTCGCGCTGATTTATCTCTACCTGCAGACCGGCAGCTACAGCATCCTGGAGTTTCACCAGGTGCCGCTCAGTCTGAATGAGCAGATACTGATCTTCCTGGCTTTCCTGATCGCGTTTGCCGTCAAGGTGCCCATGTGGCCGGTGCATACCTGGTTGCCGGATGCGCACGTGCAGGCGCCGACCGGTGGTTCCGTGATCCTTGCGGCCGTGCTGCTGAAAATGGGTGGCTATGGATTTCTGCGTTTCAGTTTGCCGATCGCACCGGACGCCAGCCAGACGCTGGATGTGCTGATGATCGCATTGTCGCTGATCGCGGTCGTGTACATCGGTTTCGTGGCCCTGGTGCAGCAGGATATGAAGAAACTCATCGCGTACTCGTCGATTGCGCACATGGGTTTCGTGACGCTGGGGTTCTTTATTGCCTGGGCGATCCTGGCACGGACGGGTCAGGATGCCGGTATCGCCATGGGTCTGACCGGCGGCATGGTGCAGATGGTGTCGCATGGCTTTATCTCCGGCGCGCTATTCCTTTGCGTCGGGGTCATGTATGACCGGCTGCACAGCCGTGATATCAACGCTTATGGTGGTGTGGCCAATACCATGCCGAAGTTCGCGGCCTTCATGGTCCTGTTCGCGATGGCCAACGCGGGTCTGCCGGGCACGTCGGGTTTCGTAGGCGAATTCCTGGTCATCCTGGCCAGCTTCAAAGCCAACGTCTGGTACGCCGTGCTGGCAGCGACCACGCTGATTCTCGGCGCGGCTTATACGCTGTGGATGGTCAAGCGTGTGATCTTTGGCGCCGTTGGCAATGACAAAGTGGCGGCGCTGGAAGACGTGAACGGCCGGGAGTTTTTGCTGCTCGGCCTGCTGGCGTTGTTTGTCCTGGCACTCGGTTTGTGGCCCGCGCCGTTGGTCGACGTTATGAATGCCACCGTCGACAACCTGGCGGCCCACATTACGCAATCGAAGCTGTGACGCTATGGACTTGATACCCGCTGAATTCCTGCCTGCCTTGCCCGAGATGGCCCTGGCCCTGGCGATCTGTGTTCTGCTGCTGGTCGATCTCTACGTGCCCGATCGGCTGCGCGATCTCAGTTATCTTGTTGCGCTGGGCGGCCTGGTGCTTACCGCCCTGGCGGTCGGCGAGTCGGCGGTCGACGGACGCGTGGAGATCTTTACCCGCAGCTACGTCAGCGATCCGCTCGCGCGCTTCTTGAAGCTGGTCGCGCTCGTCATGGTCGCCACCGTATTCCTTTACTCACGTTCGTACCTGCGCGATCGGGGCCTGTTCAAGGGCGAGTACTACCTGTTGGGGTTGTTCGCGACGCTCGGCATTTTCGTAATGATATCGGCGGCCAGCCTGCTGACCATGTACCTCGGGCTGGAGATGCTGTCGCTGTCGCTGTACGGCCTGGTCGCCTTTGATCGCAATAACGCCACCGCGGCCGAAGCCGCGATGAAGTACTTCGTCCTCGGGGCGATTGCCTCTGGCTGCCTGCTGTATGGCATTTCGATCATTTACGGTGTGACCGGCTCGCTGGATTTCGGGTCGGTCGCAGCAGCGCTGGGCCGTGGTGAAACCGAGGATCTCGGTGTGCTGGCCGGCATGGCGCTAATTATCGTTGGCATTGCGTTCAAGTTTGGCGCGGTGCCGTTTCACATGTGGTTGCCCGACGTCTATGAAGGCGCGCCGATGAGCGTGACGCTGTTCATCAGCACGGTGCCGAAACTGGCGGCCTTCGCGCTCACGCTGCGCGTGCTGGTGGAAGGCCTCGGACCACTGGCCGACGGGTGGGAACCGCTGCTGGCGACCCTCGCTGTGATATCGCTGGCGCTCGGTAACGTGGTTGCCATAGCGCAGACCAACATCAAGCGGATGCTGGGCTATTCAACCATCGCGCATGTCGGCTTCATTCTGCTCGGCTTTGCCGCGGGATCACGTGACGGGATCGAAGCAGCGCTCTTTTATACGGTCGTCTACGTGCTGATGGCGGCCGGCGCGTTCGGCGTGCTGATATTGAGCAGCCGGGCCGGATTCGAGTGCGAGAATATCGATGACCTGAAGGGCCTGAACCAGCGCAGCCCCTGGTTTGCCGCGATGATGCTGCTGCTGATGGTCAGCATGATCGGGGTGCCGCCACTGGCAGGCTTTTACGCCAAATGGTGGGTGCTGGCGGCACTGATCGATGCCGAAATGCTCGGTCTGGCGATCGCCGGGATGGTGTTCTCCGTCATTGGGGCGTTCTATTACCTCCGCGTCGTCAAGGTCATGTATTTCGACGATTCGGACGGGGGCGCGGAACTCGTTCCCGGCCTCGATCTGCGTGCTGTGGTGAGTCTGAATGCCTTGCTGGTACTCGTTCTTGGCTTGTCACCAGAGTTCCTGATTCAGCTTTGCACAGACGCGCTGGGCTGATGGATACCGCGTCGCAGCGTACTTGCCCGGGTAGGGCGAAATGGGTAGTATTCCCGCCCTGCGGATGCGGGGTGGAGCAGTCTGGCAGCTCGTCGGGCTCATAACCCGAAGGTCGCAGGTTCGAATCCTGCCCCCGCTACCAACTACTGGTAGAAGATGGCCCCGCATGGGGCTATTTTTTTGGTCGGCAAGAAGCTTGCCGGAGGCCGGAAAAGAGCCGGACCAGGAGAGTGATAGAGGAGTGGGCCATGGGCCCATTTTTTGTTTGTCCGCCCGGATTTGCGGGACGGTGTAAGCGGTGAGTCGGCGACAAGAGGAAGTGCGACGCCTGCTGGAACCCACGGTCGAGGCCATGGGCTACGAGCTGGCGGACCTGGAACTGCGGCTCGGCCGGGGCAATGGGCTGCTGCGTCTGTTTATCGATAGCGAGGCGGGCATCGGTCTCGACGATTGCGAACAGGTGAGTCGCCAGGTGAGCGCGGTGCTGGACGTAGAAGACCCGATACCGGGTAACTACAACCTCGAGGTGTCGTCGCCGGGGCTCGACCGACGCCTGGCGAAGCCAGAGCACTTTGACCGGTTCGCCGGTTGCGACGTGACGGTTCGCTTGCGTCTCCCACTGGAGGGGCGACGTAAGTTCCGTGGTTCGCTGTTGCGGCGCGATGGTGATGCGGTTGTCGTCGAGTGCGACGGCACCGAGTTTGTATTGCCGATGGATGGCATTGAGATGGCTCGGCTGGTGCCGGACCTGAACAGCGTATAGACGAGATGAGGACCCGTGTGGGCGGGTTGATGGTATGAACAAAGAGATCCTGATGGTTGTCGAGGCCGTGTCCAATGAGAAGGGCGTCGAGAAGGAAATCATCTTCGAGGCAATCGAAGCCGCGCTCGCGTCTGCGACTCGCAAACGCTACGGCGATGAGGACATCGATGTTCGTGTAGCCATCGATCGTGAAAGCGGCGAGTACGACACCTTCCGGCGCTGGAAGGTGTTTGCCGATGATTCCACCGAGCTCGAATTCCCGGAAAAAGAACTGCGCATGATCGACGCTGTGGAAATGAAGCCCGACGTGCAGCCGGACGAGTTTGTCGAAGAGCCAATCGAATCCGTCGAATTCGGCCGCATCGGCGCCCAGACAGCAAAGCAGGTCATCGTGCAAAAAGTGCGCGAAGCCGAGCGCAAGATGGTGGTCGAGGAATACGAAGATCGCGTGGGTGAGCTGCTGGGCGGCATCGTGAAGCGCGTCGACCGCAATGGCGTGTACATCGATCTTGGTGGCAACGCCGAGGGTTTTATCCCGCGCGAACAGATGATTCCGCGCGAACCTGTGCGACCAAACGACCGTGTCAAGGGGTTGCTCTACGAAGTGCGCTCGGAACCGCGCGGACCGCAGCTTTTCATGACACGCACATCACCTGAATTCCTGTTGTCGTTGTTCCAGATCGAAGTGCCGGAGGTTGGCCAGGGCTTGATCGAGATTCTCGGTGCCGCGCGTGATCCGGGCCTGCGCGCCAAGATTGCGGTCAAGAGCAACGACCGGCGTATTGACCCCGTCGGCGCCTGCGTCGGCATGCGTGGGTCGCGCGTGCAGGCCGTATCCAATGAGCTCGCCGGTGAGCGCGTCGACATCATTCTATGGGACGAGAATCCGGCGCAATTCGTCATCAATGCGATGTCGCCCGCCGACGTGACTTCTATCGTGGTGGACGAAGAGGCTCACAGCATGGACGTCGCCGTGGAAGAGGACAAGCTCTCCCAGGCAATCGGCCGTGGCGGGCAGAACATCCGACTGGCCAGCGAGTTGTCGGGCTGGGAGCTGAATGTCATGACCGAGGCCGACGCGGAGGAAAAGAGCGAGTCCGAGGCCAAGGAACTGCTGCAGAACTTCATGAAGCAGCTCGACGTGGACGAGGACGTCGCCCTGATCCTGGTGCAGGAGGGCTTCTCCAGCATCGAGGAAATAGCCTATGTGCCGGCGGCCGAGCTACTCGCTGTCGAAGAATTCGACGAGGGAATCGTGGACGAGTTGCGAAATCGCGCGCGTGACGTTTTGCTGACACAGGCAATCGCCAGTGAGGAAATCATCGATGAAGCCGAGCCGGCCGACGATTTGCTCGCGCTGGATGGGATGACACGAGAGACCGCGTTCCTGCTCGCAGCCAAAGGGATCGTGACGCGTGAAGACCTGGCAGAGCAGGCCACCGATGACCTGTTGGAAATCGAGGGAATGGATGAAGAGCGCGCGGGTGCGTTGATCATGACGGCGCGGGCGCACTGGTTCGAGAACGAAGAGCAGGCAGCGAGTTGAGAGTGCCGGGGTTCGAAGCGAGGCAAATCAAATGTCGGATGTGACCGTAGCGCAGTTCGCTGAAGTCCTGAAGGTCCCGGTGGATCGGCTGATCTCCCAGCTCGATGAGGCCGGGATCAAGGTCAGTGGCGCCGACGATGTGATTAGCGACGACGCCAAGATGGAGTTGCTGTCGCATCTGCGCCGCAGCCATGGCCGCAAGGAAGAGGCGGTCGGGGCTGCGCCCCGGCAAATTACGCTGAAACGCCGCTCGCAAAGTGAACTGAAACTTTCGGGTGGTCAGGGCCGGGCGCGCACAGTCAATGTGGAAGTTCGTCGCAAGCGGACGTACGTGAAACGCGACGTGCTCGAGAAAGAAGCGCAAAAGCAACAGGAAGAACTGGACGCGAAGCGGCGCGCCGAGGAAGAGGCGGAGCGCAAGAAGCAGGAGGCGGAGCGCAAGAAGCAGGAAGCCGAGGCACAGCGCAAGCAGGAAGAACAGGAGCGCGAGCAGCGTGAACTCGAGGCCCAGCAGGCCGAGGAAGAGCGCAAGCGGGAGGAAGCCGAACGCGTGCGGCGTGAGGCGATGGAGGCGGCCGACAAAGCGCGCCTTGAAGCTGAGCGCCAGAAGCGTGAGCAGGAACGTGACAAAGGCAAGCCGTCGCGCCCAGCGACGAAGTACGGCCGTAAAGAGCTGCACGTCGACCGCGACGTCAGCGGCCGCCGTAAGAAGCGCCGGACCCGGCGTCGTCCCGTGTCGGTGTCGGTGGATGCCCAGCATGGTTTTCAGGCGCCGACCGAGCCGGTCAAGCGTGAAGTAGAGATTCCGGAATCCATCACCGTCGGCGAACTGGCACAGCGGATGGCTGTCAAGGGCAACGAAGTCATCAAGCAGATGATGAAGCTTGGCGTGATGGCCACCATCAACCAGACCATCGATCAGGATACGGCCACGCTTGTCGTGGAAGAGATGGGCCACGTGGCGCGTCCGGTCGCTGATCGCAGCCTCGAAGAGGAAATCCTCGAATCCCTGCCGGCCAGCGGCGACGAGAAACCCCGTTGGCCGGTGGTTACGATCATGGGGCATGTCGATCACGGCAAGACCTCACTGCTGGATTACATTCGGCGTACCAAGGTCGCCGCGGGCGAAGCTGGCGGCATTACCCAGCACATCGGCGCCTACCACGTCGAAACCGACAAGGGACAGATCACGTTCCTCGATACCCCGGGACACGCGGCCTTTACGGCGATGCGCGCGCGCGGTGCGCAGGTGACGGATATCGTTATTCTGGTCGTCGCCGCGGATGACGGCGTGAAGCCGCAGACAGAAGAGGCAATCGAGCACGCGAAGGCTGCCGGTGTGCCGATCGTGGTCGCCGTGAACAAGATCGACAAGAGTGACGCCGATCCCGAGCGGGTCCGCAATGAACTCGCGGCCAAGGAAGTGATTCCGGAGGAATGGGGTGGTGAGCATCTGTTCGTGAACGTGTCCGCCGTAAACGGCGAGGGCATTGATACGCTGCTCGAAGCGGTCTTGCTGCAGTCGGAGGTTCTCGACCTGCGGGCCGTTGACGAAGGCCCCGGTGCCGGCGTGGTTATCGAGTCGAGCCTGGAGAAAGGCCGCGGCGTCGTGGCCACGGTCCTGGTGACGCGCGGTCTGGTCAGCCAGGGCGATACGATTCTGGCCGGCCAGGAATACGGCCGGGTCCGGACCATGCTCGATGAGTCCGGGCAACAAGTCGATAAAGCAGGTCCGTCGATGCCGGTCGCGGTGCTGGGCCTCTCTGGCACGCCGAGTGCCGGTGACGAGGTCCTGGTGCTCGAGGATGAGCGCAAGGCGCGCGAACTGGCGCAGCTGCGTCATTCCAAGACGCGTGACATGAAGCTCGCCCAGCAGCAGGCAGCGAAGCTGGAAGACGTCTTTAGCCAGATGCAGGCCGGGGCAACCGAAACCGTGCAGGTCATGGTGAAGGCCGACGTTCACGGCAGTTCCGAGGCTTTGCGGGATGCCTTGACCAAACTCTCCAGCGATGAGGTGCAGGTCAAGGTCATCAGCGCCGGCGTCGGCGGGATCACGGAGAATGATGTGAATCTCGCGGCCGCCTCGCAGGCTATCGTAATCGGTTTCAATGTGCGGGCCGATGCTTCGGCACGGAATGCAATCAAGGAAACCGGTGTCGACGTTCGTTACTACAGCATCATCTACGAGGCGATCGATGACGTGAAGGCCGCGATCAGCGGTTTGCTGTCGCCGGAAATTCGCGAGGAGATTGTCGGGCTGGCCGAGGTTCGCCAGGTGTTCCGGTCGCCGAAAATGGGTGATATCGCGGGCTGCCTCGTTGTCGACGGCTATGTCAGACGCAGCAACCCGATCCGGGTCCTGCGGGACAACGTTGTAATTTACGAAGGTGAACTCGAGTCGCTGCGGCGCTTTAAGGATGATGTGAACGAGGTGCGTGCAGGCACCGAGTGTGGTATCGGCGTGAAGAACTACAACGACGTTAAGGAAGGCGACCAGATCGAGTGCTACGAGCGGGTCGAAGTCGCCCGTAGTGCCTGACGTCGGGCAACGCCCCCGGTCTATCCCATGCCACGGGAATTTCCGCGCAGTCGTCGGGTCGAGGAGCAGATTCAGCGGATACTAAGTGACGTTTTGCGGGAGGCGCGCGATCCGCGCCTGCAGCAGGCTGTCATTACCGGTGTGCGCGTCAGTCGCGATCTCAGCGTGGCGTGGATCTACATCAAGTCGCTCGATCCGACGCACCAGCCGACGGAACTCGAGCGGGGCTTCCGGCATGCGGCGGGATTCCTCCGCAGTGCACTGGCCAGAGAACTCACGGTGCGCCAGGTGCCGGAACTACGGTTTGACTACGACGACATGCTGGAACGCGCGGCCGACATGGACGAATTGATCGATTCGGCCGTAGCGCGGGATCGCCGCGCGTCAGGCCCTGCCGACGACGACGCAGATGAATAACTGCCCTGCGGAACCACCAACGAAGCGCTCCAAGCGGGCGCGGCAGCCGCGCCGGCGTGTCGATGGCCTGGTCTTGCTCGACAAGCCGGTTGGTCTGTCGTCGAACCAGGCGCTGCAACAGGTCAAGCGGCTCTATCGGGCGGCCAAGGCGGGCCATACCGGCAGTCTGGATCCGTTGGCGAGTGGGCTGCTGCCGCTGTGCCTCGGGCAAGCGACCAAGGTGTCGGCCTTTTTGCTCGACGCCGTCAAGGAATATGA
>JAAUXY010111106.1_pt1 | contig 19268 bp, 11 predicted proteins | sample 7278121 | NCBI WGS metagenome assembly JAAUXY01 (sample SAMN14350117, study PRJNA611818) | marine sediment metagenome | isolation source: surface marine sediment (1.8m) | place: French Polynesia: Moorea | collected 2018-08 | reverse complement strand
GGAGAGCGACGTTTCCGACGTGCTGGCTGAGGATAAGGAACTGATCGAACAGTTCCGTGCGCCCCTCTCAAGACCAATCGGTCTTCATGAGGTGATGTCCCGTGCTGTCCTCAATAATCTCGAGCATCGCGTTGCCCGCATGGAGCAGGCGGTCGCTCTCGGCAGCTTTGAACTGGCTCGCTACGAAATGCTGCCGCAGGTAGACGCAACCTACGGCCGCCTGTCGCGCAACAACCTCAACGCTTCAACCAGTATTTCCGTGGAAACCGGCGAGGAGTCCCTGGAGGCCTCTACGTCGCAGGAACGCGACCGCGATGTCGGCAACTTTACTGCATCCTGGAATCTGCTCGATTTCGGCGTCAGCTATTACCAGGCCCAGCAGGAAGCCGACCGCTACCTGATTTCCCGGGAGTCCCGCAAACGCGTGCTTGCCAACCTGTTGCAACAGGCACGCATGCTCTACTGGCGTGCCTGGGCGGCCCAGAATACCGCCAGGGAAGTCGAGCAGGTATTGGCCGAGGCGAACCAGGCCTATGCAGAGATCTCCCAGGTGATCGAGAACCGGCAGTACACCAATATCCTGCCCAACCTGCGACTGAAGCGTCAGCTTTTTGATCTGATCCGCGAACTGGAGAGTCTGGCGGAGGACCTCACCGAGGCGCGCATCGAGCTGGCGCAGATTATCAACGTGCCGACGACCACAGATATCGAGTTGCTGGGTATCGAACCGGGAGCCGAGCTGGCTGATGACAACGCACTGCCAGTGCTGCCGCGCATCGATGAAGACCCGGTGCAGCTGGAGATTACTGCGCTGTACAACTCCACGGAGCTGGCCGAGGAGATCTACAACGTTCGAATCGACCAGGCCGAGACCCGCAAGGCCCTGCTGCGGCTGCTGCCGGGTATTGAGCTGTCTTACAACAACGGCTATGACTCCAACAACCTGCTGGTCAACAACACCTGGAACGAGGTAGGTGTCGAGGTCAGCTGGAACCTGTTCAATCTTGCGACTACCAAGCAGGTGCTGGAGAACTCTGACCTGCGCGAAGAACTATCACTGCAGCGCCGCCTTGCGGTAAACATGGCCGTGGTGACCAAGCTCAACCTGGCGGTGTACCAATACAATATCTCCCTGCGCAAGCTGAACCAGGCCCGGGAAGTGAAGGCCATCGACAGCGAGATCGCCAAGCATACCCGCAACGCTGCACTGTCCAGCGCGGCCTCCAAAGTTGAGAGTGTGGTCACCCGGGCCGCTTCCCTGCGCACCGATCTCAGCCTGCTGGAAGCGTATGCCAACGCCCAGTCTTCCTACGGTGCAGTGCTGGTAGCCCTCGGCCTCAATCCGGTGCCAGAGACCTACCTCGATCTTGAGATCCACGAGCTCACCAACCTGATTGCCGTCTATGACAAGACTTGGCAGGACGGCAATATCCCCATGGTGAGTTTCTAGGGAGCCCTAGTGAAGATACACCTGACCGCATTGTTTGCCCTGGCCACTGTGAGTAATCTGGCAGTTTCCCAGCCAGAGAGCGACTTCGCGGCTGACCTGTTGCCGGGCCTGCAGACTAATGTAGTTCGCGCCCAGCTGGTGCCCTTGCGCAAGAGCCTGTTCTCCGCGGGCATCAGCGCCATCATCCAGGGGGTTGCCGTGCAGGAGGGCGATACAGTCAGCGAGGGTGATTTATTGCTGGCCTTTGACTGCGACCGTTTCGAGGCCTCGTTCGACACCGCCCAGGCCCGGGTAAAGGGCGCAGAGGCCAAGCTCGAGGTCAACCGCGAGCTGGTCAAACTCAATAGCGTCGGCCCGCTGGAAGTGAAGCTCAACGAGGCCGACCTCGACGCCGCCCGCGGCGAACTTGGGGCGGTCCGCGCCCAGCTCAAGCACTGTGAAATCCGCGCCCCCTTCGACGGTGCAGTGACCAGCCGTCTGGTCGAGCAGTATCAGTTTGTCGAAGAGGGCGAAGACCTGTTGGAACTCGTCTCACGGGACAGGCTTGAAGTGCGCATGCTGATGCCCTCTACCTCACTGGCCTGGCTGGAGCTGGGTTCGAGCTTCACTATGCTGGTGGAGGAGCTGGAGCTCGCCATGCCCGGCAAGATCGTGCGCATGGGTGGCGCGGTAGACCCGGTCAGCCTCACCATCCCCGTATTCGGCCGCCTCGATGAGAGCTTGCCGACATTGCTTCCGGGCATGAGTGGCCGCGTCCAGTTTGTGGAGACGGAGTCCAACTAGTGGCAGACGCGGGCTCCGAGCAGCAACTCAAAGCCCTCGCCAACCTGTTGTTGCTACAGCAGCGGATCCGAGAGGCCAGCACCGAGTCTGAGGTGGGCTTTCTGCTCGTCAACGATACCCGCACGCTGGTGGACTATCGCAGCGCGGTGCTATGGCTCACCAGCGCAACACGCCCCGGAGGTGGTTACATCGCCAACGTATCCGGTGCGATAGACCACGATGATCATGCCCCCTATGTGCAGTGGATGCGTGCCCTCTGTCGCCACCTGGCACAGCACTATGACAAGCCGGAACCCTGCTCGTGGAGCAAGTCCGACCTGCCCGAGTCCCTGGCTGGCGGCTGGGAGGCTCATGGCGACAAGTTGCTGACCTGGTGTCCCATGTACTCCGCATCCGGCTACTACCTGGGCGCACTGGCGTTCTGGAGCGAGAAGCCCCTGCTACATGCCCAGCGGCGGGTCCTCAAATTCTGGCTGTCGGCCGCGGGTTACAGCATCTCCGCGCTGCGTGGCAAGGCTTTTGCCAGGCCGCGCTTTGTGTGGACGCGCAAGCGCAAGGGCATCGCGGCTGGCGTGGCCGTGTTGCTGTTGCTGTTGATGTTCCTGCCGGTGCGACTGTCGGTGCTGGCCCAGGCCGAGATCATCGCCCGCGACCCACTGGTGATTCGCGCACCCATGGACGGGATTATCGACACCATCGTGGTAAAGCCTAACGCCTTCGTCGGCGCCGGCGACCCGCTGCTGACCCTTGACGATACCGAGCTGCTGACGCGGCTCAAGGTGGCCGAGCAGGCGCTGGCTATCAGCCGCGCCCAGTACCAGCAGGCCGGCCAGTCAGCGTCTTTCGACCGCGATGCCAAGGCCTCACTGAGAGTACTGGCGCTGGAGGGTGAAAAGCGCGAAGCCGAGGTGGCCTACGTCAAATCCCTGCTGGAGCGCAGCACCGTGGAAGCCGAGCAGGCCGGCGTCATCATCATGCCCAGCCCGGATGAACTGATCGGCAAGCCGGTAGTGACCGGCGAGCGTCTGCTGACGATTGCCAGCCCGGCGCAGTCGCAGCTCGAAGCCTGGCTGCAGGTCGGCGATGACATAGAGCTGCCCTGGGACAGCGAGATTGTGTTCTTCCCCAACGTTGCCCCGGACGAGAAGTTCACGGCACGGCTGCGCCGCATGGACTACCGCGCTACTACCACCGAGGCCGGTGAGCTCGCCTACCGTATACGCGGCGAGTTTCTCGAAACCGAGGAGCTACCACGCATCGGCATGCGCGGTACTGCGAAACTGTACGGTGAAAGTGTCAGCCTCTGGTATTACCTGCTGCGTCGGCCACTGGCAGTGGTGCGACGCTGGGTCGGCGTCTGACCGGTGAGCCTGCCCCGCAACATCCGCCAGGACCTGGAGTTGATCGAGGCGGCGCCGTTCGAAGACGGCTCACCGCGCTGGCGCCTGCACGACCCAGCGGCCAACCGGTTCTATGACCTGGGCTACCTGGAGGTGGAGATCCTCCGCGAGCTGCGGGCCGAGCCCAGCCTTGATATCGATAGCGCTACCCTGGCCAAAACCATTGCCGAGCGCGCCCAGGTAATCTGTAGCTCACGACAGATCGAGGAGTTCGTCAGCTTCCTGCAAGATAACGACCTCTACTGGATTGAGGGCGAGCGGGCGCTGGAGCGGCGCAAGACGCTGCGCACTCCGCGCTGGAAAACCCTGGCGCTGCGCATCTGGCGGCAGTACCTGTTCATGCGCATTCCCATACTGCACCCGGACGGCCTGCTGGACCGCATACTGCCCTGGGTGGGCTGGGCATTCCGTCCCCGCAGCTGGTGGGTGCTGACAGCTATCGGCGTGCTGGCGATCTACCTCACCTCCCGGCAGGTCGACTACTTCCTCAGCACTTTTGTCGGCTACTTCACGCCGGTGGGGCTGGTTTACTTTGGCATCGCGGTTATCCTCGCCAAGATACTCCACGAGTTCGGCCACGCGCTCACCGCGCGGCGATACGGCTGCTCCGTGCGCGCCATGGGCGTGGCCTTCCTGGTGTTCTGGCCCATCCTCTATACAGACACTACCGATGCCTGGCGGCTGCGTTCACGTCGCAAGCGGGTGCTGATCGGCGCTGCGGGCATGTTGGTGGAAATAGGCCTGGCGGCGGTGTGCCTGCTGCTCTGGAACTTCACGCCAGAGGGCTTCTTCAAGAACATCCTGTTCATGATGTCCACTACCACCTGGATCATGACCCTGCTGATCAACCTCAACCCGCTGATGCGCTTCGACGGTTACTACATCCTGTCCGACCTGACGGGGGTCGAAAACCTGCAGGAGCGCTCCAATGCCATGGGGCGCTGGCGGCTGCGGGAATGGCTGTTCGGCTATGGCAGGCCCGCGCCGGAGCAGGGCTTGCGTTGGCTGGTTCCCTTCAGCTACGCGGTCTGGGTGTACCGGCTGTTCATCTTTTTCGGTATCACCTACATCGTCTACACCTACTTCTTCAAGGCGCTGGGCGTGGTGTTGGCGGCAGCCCAGGTGGTGCGCCTGCTGGCTATGCCGATTGGCAGGGAGATGGGGCACTGGTGGGAATCCCGAGCTGAGGGCAACACGCGCTACCTGCGCCGCTCGGCGATAGCGGTCCTCATTCTGTTAGCGGCGGTCATGGCGCCCATTGATCGCGAGCTGGAACTGCCCGCCTACTGGCAGGCCCGTTCAGTAGTTACCTTCTATGCGCCGATCCCGGGCCAGCTCAGCGTCCTGCCGTCGCCGGGCAGCGATATGGTTGCCGCAGGTGAACCGGTGGCGGTGATTACCTCCCCCGATCTCGAGTTCCAGCTCGAACAGGCCAACCACGACCTGCGGAGCAGTCGCTACCAGCTCGAGCGCACCAGTTTTGGTGCCGGTCTGGCGCAGGAGCGCCTGTCCCTGCAGGCCAAGTTGCAGGGCGCGCTGGAAACCCAGGAGAACCTGCAGGCTCAGCTCGATGACGCCCGCCTGGTGGCACCTTTTACCGGCCGCATCTCGGATCGACAGGCCGACCTGCGACTGGGAGACTGGGTGTCCCGCGGTGATCGCCTGCTTACCCTGGTCGACGACACCGCCGGCGAGGTGGTTGCCTACCTGAGTGAATCAGAGCTGCGCGCGCTGCGCGAGGGCGCCACCGGGCGCTTTTACCCCGAGGGCGGCGTGCGCGCGCCTCAGCCGGTGCGCCTGGTCGACGTGGACGGTTTCTCACTGGAAGCACTGGAAACTGCCTATGTGGCATCGACCTATGGTGGCGGGCTCGATGTGCGCGATGGCACGGACGGCGAACTGATTCCACAGCGCGCTACATACCGTATCTATCTCGAAACCGAGTCCCCGGCGGACGACCGGGTGCTGCGCGGCCAGCTGGTGCTGGATGCGGAAGCGCGTTCGCTGGCGGGTATGGTCTGGCGCCAGGTGGTGGGCGTCTGGCGTCGGGAAGCCGGTATATAAGAGTTGCATAACAGCGCTGAATCAGGGCGTCGACAATGGGATTGAAAGGGAGCGGTAGCATGCGTTCACGGATTGCTGTGCCGGTATTGCTGGCCCTGTGCCTGGCTGCACTGGGAGCTTGCAGCGGGCCCCAGGTGGTTGGCCCGGAAAGCCTGGGCGAGGATGCCCGGGTGATGCTGGCCAAACACACCATGCAGGTTATGCGGGCGCGACCGGTGCAGGCCACCCAGTTTGGCCTGAGCGACGCTGACGTCGGTGCCCGTGTTGACGACGGCGTGGGAGATTATGGCAAGGCCCACCTCGGGCGCTGGCGTCGCGACCTGCGCCGCATGCAGCGTGAACTGGATGCACTGCCGGAAAGCTCCCTGGGCCCGCTCACCCGGGCGGCCATGCGTGACATTTATGCCAACTTCCTCGGCGACAGTGAGTTCCCTTTCGGTTTTATCAATACCTACGGCCGTCACCAGCCCTACATCATCAATCAGCTCGGCGGGCCACTGCAGGTAGTGCCCCGGGTGATTACCGACTACCAGCCGGCGGCAACGACCGAGGAAGTGGGCGACTACCTGCGCCGAATGTGGGCCCTGTCGCCGCTGGTGGCCGGCGTGCTCGATACCTTCAACGGCAATGCCAATGCGGGTTGGCTGCCGCCGAAGGCGATACTCGAATCAGCCGTTGTCTCCCTGGAGGCTTTCGTAGCACCGCCTGCGGAGCAGCACCCGCTGGTGGTCAAGCTGGTCGAGAAAATGGCGGCCAGCAAATCTCTCACCGACGACGATCGGGCCAAAGCCCGTAACGAGGCCATTGCGGTGATGCTGCGCATGGTCTATCCCGCCTACCGCAATGCTATCCAGAATGTCCGCGACCGGATGCGTGAAGCTTCCGTATCGGAAGGCATCTGGGCGCGGCCGCTGGGTGAGCGCTTCTACACGATCGCCCTCAAGCTCGAGGCCGGTACTGATTTGACGCCAGCCGAGGTGCACGAGCATGGGCTCGCCGAGGTCGACCGTATCAGTTCCGAGATGGATAGCCTGCTGCGCCAACAGGGCTACAGCGAGGGCAGCGTCGGCGAGCGCATGCAGATGCTCGCCTCCGCCGAGGGTGCGCGCTTTGAAGACAGCGACACCGACCGCGAGCTGCTCTTGACCACCCTCACCCGGCTGGCGGCGGATATGGAAGCCCGCCTCCCTGACTATTTCGGCCGTTTACCGGCCCAGCCACTGGAAGTGCGTGCGGTGCCGGAGGCCCAGCAGCACGGCGCGCCGCGGGCCTATTACACGGGGCCGCCGGTCGATGGCAGCGGGCCTGGTGTGTTCTGGATCAACACGCGCGGTATCGACCAGGTAGCCAGGTTCCGATTGCCGACCCTGGTGTACCACGAAGCGGTACCGGGCCATCACCTGCAGGTGTCGCTCGCGCGCGAGCAACGCGACCGGCCCACCCTGTGGCGCTTGAGTGTCAACAATGCCTACAGCGAGGGCTGGGCACTGTACGCCGAGCGGCTGGCGGCTGAGATGGGTATGTACGCCGACGATCCCCAGGGTGACCTTGGCCGCCTGCAGGCCGAGTTGTTTCGAGCGGTCAGACTGGTTGTGGATACCGGCCTGCATCACAAGCGCTGGAGCATGGAACAGGCCGTTACCTACATGGCCGAGACCACGGGGCGTGGCAAAGAGGGCCTGCGAGTGGAGGTGCTGCGTTACATGGCCTGGCCTGGCCAGGCCCTGTCCTACAAGCTGGGTATGGATGCCATGCTGCAGCTGCGCGCCGATCTAGAGGCCGCGCAGGGCGAGTCCTTTGCCATCAGGAAATTCCACGATCAGGTGCTGGCAACCGGGCCGGTATCTCTGCCGCTGTTGCGGCAAGAGCTGCTGAAACAGCTACTACAAGAGGAAGAGTAGCGCCCCGGGGGCTTACCATTCGCCGGTGTTTTCCATCGACTGCCAGGGCTCCTGGGGTGGCAGTGACGGGCCCTTCTGTAGCAGCTCGATCGAGATGCCGTCCGGCGAGCGTACGAAGGCCATATGCCCGTCGCGGGGCGGCCGGTTGATGGTGACGCCGCTGTCCATGAGCTTCTGGCAGGTGGCGTAGATGTCCTCCACGCGGTAGGCGAGGTGGCCGAAGTTGCGGCCGCCGTTGTACTCCTCCGGGTCCCAATTGTAGGTAATTTCGACCAGCGGACGCTGGGCTTCCCGCGCCATGGCCACGTCACCCGGCGCCGCCAGGAATACCAGTGTGAAGCGGCCCTGCTCGCTGTCGTAGCGATTGACCTCTTCCAGGCCCAGCTTGTTGCAGAAGAAATCCAGGGTGGCGTCCAGGTCGCTGGCCCGGATCATTGTGTGCAAAAACTCCATCAAGGCCTCCCGGCGCTGCGACGGCGAAAAATGAAAGATCGAGAGTGTAGCGGGTTTTCAGGCGGCGTGCGTAGCGCCATTGTCTGACACGGCGCGTCGGGCGGCACTGCGCCCGGCGAGGCGCCCGCTGAAGGTGGCGTCGCCGATCGACATGCCGCTGGAATAGCCTTCGGCGCTGCGCACCACGCCGCAGGCGGTGCGGCCCGCGGCATAGAGCCCGGGCACGGTCTTGCGCAGTGGGTCCAGTACTTCGCCCGTCGGCAGGGTGTCGAGCCCGCCCAGGGTGAAATAGGGCCAGTAGGAGCCGCGGCCAGGCGTTACATCCAGTGCCACCAGCGGCGGCTTCATTACCTGCAGCCAGTCCGGGGACTTGTGGAAGAAAGGGTCCTCGCCGCGCGCGGCAAAGTGGTTGTACTGGTCGATGGTTGCCACCAGCGAGCCCTCAGGTAGCGCCAGCTCGGCTTCCAGTTCCTCGACGGTCTCGCCGGTGGCGGCGACTTCAGCACCCATCCAGCTCGAGCTTTCGTAGTCACCGTACTGCTCTACCGTCAGCACGAAATAATGCCGGTCGGCGTTGTCCCTGAGGATCGCATTGCCCAGCCGCGAGTGGTAGACGTCTTCATTGATGATGCGCTGGGCCTTGTCGTTAATCACCAGGCCGTAGGTCATGGAGGCGGGTGGGTAGTAGGGCAGGGTAATAAAGCCCTCCTGCATGTTGATGGCCGCCGCACCCACGCCCATGCCCATGAGGATGCCGCTGCCGGTGTCCCCGGGATTGCCAAGGGCATAGCTGCCCTCTGTCAGCCGGGGTGCATACTTGTTCACCATCTCCTCGTTCATGACGAAGCCGCCGGCGCACAACACCACGCCGCCGCGGGCGCGCACCGTCATTTCCTGCTGGTTGATGCGCACCACCAGGCCGTGCACCCGGTTGTGCTCATCGGCAACCAGCGTCAGGGCGCGGGCTTCGAATTCCACCCGGATGTTGTCGCGACGCTCCACGTTCTCGCCGACGATCTTCATGAACAGCGGGCCGCCGTTGTCGCCTTCCACGTACAGGTTGTGGCCGCGGGGGGCGGGGGTAGCTTGCTCATTGAAGGGCCAGGCGTTCTCGCTGCCGGTATAGAGCAGGCCGTCGTCGGTCAGGCACATCATGGCCCGCTCTTCATGGAAGCTGTCCTTGAAGGGCACGCCCAGTCCCACCAGCCAGTCAAAGTGGGCGGCGCTGTTCTCGCAGTAGTTGCGAATCTTTTCCTCGTCCGCCAGCCGGCCGGCGCACATCATCATGTAGGTAAACATGGCCTCGGTGCTGTCCTCGAAACCGGAGGCCTTCTGCACCCGCGTACCGCCGCTGCCGCCCATATAGATTTCCGCGCTGGAGAGCGCCGTGGAGCCCCCCGCGGCGCTGGCCACCTCGAAGACAATGACCTCGGCACCGGCGTCGGCGGCCTCGATGGCGGCGCAGCCGCCGGCGCCGCCAAAGCCGATCACGGCCACATCGGTCTCCATGTCCCAGTGCGTTATCTCACTGAGGCGGCGGGGCTGCGTGGCTGCGGTCTTCTCGGTCATGATTGTCGTGCCATATGGGGTTTCGTAACTGGCTTAAGCGCATTAAATCGACATCAAAATAGCCCAACAAGCGCGCCGCCGCGGGTCGGGGACAAATTGTTGTACAGCGAGCGACTATTTATGCGAAACCGGCCGCGCTTCGGTACAATCGCGGCCCTTCCTTCGACAAAGTCAGCCTTGTTTATGTGGTTCAAGAACCTGCGGGCCTACCGCCTCACCAGCCCCTTTGACCTGTCCGCCGAGCAGCTCGACCAGCAGCTTGCCGGCGCGACCTTTAGCCCCTGCGGCAAGTCACAGCCCCTGTCCCTGGGCTGGGTACCGCCGCTGGGTGAGGATACGGAAACCCTTGTCCACGCCGCCGGCGGCAGGTTCCTGCTGTGCCTGCGCCGGGAGGAAAAGCTACTGCCCGCCACCGTGGTGCGCGAGCAGCTCGGCGAGCGTATCGCCGACATCGAGAAGGAGCAGGCGCGCAAGGTCTACCGCAAGGAGCGGCTGCAGCTGAAAGACGAGGTGGTGCAGGATTGCCTGCCGCGGGCCTTCACCCGTTCCAGCCTGGTGTACGCCTACATCGACACCCGCAGCAACTGGATTTTCGTGGATGCCGCCTCCGCATCGCGGGCCGAAGAGGTAGTGAACCTGCTGCGCGAATGCGTTGGCAGCTTGCCGCTGCTGTTGCCCCAGGTGAATCACTCACCGGCGGCGTCCATGACCTCCTGGCTGGCTCACAGCAATGTTCCCCAGGACCTGTCCCTGGGCAGCGACTGCGAGATGCGCGACCTCGGTGAGGACGGCGGAGTTGTGCGCTGCCGCGGGGTCGAGCTCGACAGTGAGGAGGTCGAGATTCACCTTCAGGCCGGCAAACAGGTGGTGCGCCTGGCGGTGGAGTGGGATGAAAAACTCAGCCTGGTGTTGTGCGAGGACCTGGTGCTGCGTCGCCTGAAGTTTGCCGATGAGCTGGTGGCAGAGAATGACGACATCGCCGAGGCCGACCCGCTGGCCCGGCTCGACGCCGACTTCGCGCTGATGACCGACGTGGTGAGCGGCCTGCAGGAACGGGTGATGGAACTGTTCGGCGGCGAGGCCGCGGAGCAGTAGTCGGCATGGCCAGGGACGACACCGCGGATTACCGCGCCCTGTTCCTGACCGATGTGCCCCTGATGGACACGCGGGCCCCGGTAGAGTTTGCCCGTGGAGCCTTTCCCAGCGCCGTCAACCTGCCGCTGATGACAGATGACGAGCGGCACGCGATCGGCATTCGCTACAAGGAGTCCGGCCAGGCTGCCGCGATTGAGCTGGGCCATGAACTGGTAGCCGGCCAGGAGCGCGAGGCACGTATCCAGGGTTGGTGCGACTTTGCGCGGGCCCACCCAGAGGGCTACTTGTACTGTTTTCGCGGAGGCCTGCGTTCTGCCACCGCACGTCAGTGGATGCGCGAGTCCGGCGTCGACTACCCGTTGGTGGTGGGCGGCTACAAGGCCATGCGCCGCTTCCTGATTGACGAACTCGAGCGCTCCCTGGCGGCTGCAGATTTCCTTTTGATCGCGGGTAAGACCGGCTGTGGTAAAACCCGGGTGATCGATGCTGTCGACCGTGCCATAGACCTCGAGGGCCTGGCCCTGCACCGGGGCTCCAGTTTCGGCCGCCTGCTGGACCCACAGCCGACCCAGATCGATTTCGAAAACGCTCTGAGTATTGAGCTCATGCGCGGCCTCGCCGGCGGCAACACCCTGGTGCTGGAAGACGAGGGCAAGCTTATCGGCCGCCTGTCACTGCCCCACGACCTGCGCGACAAGATGCGCGAATCCCGCCTGCTGGTGGTGGAGGAATCCGTCGCATCCCGGGTGGAGGTGATTTTCGAGGACTACATCCTGGACCTGGGCGCGCGCTACCGCGATCGTCACGCTGACAGCGGGCCCGAGCAGCATGCGCTGCACCTGCGCGAGGGCCTGGCACGGATCCGCAAGCGCCTTGGCGGTGAGCTGCACACCGAGATCGACCAGCTCATGCAGCAGGCCTTTGCGGCGGTCGACGAAGAACTGCACCGCCGTTGGATCGAGCTGTTGCTGGTGAAATACTATGACCCCATGTACGAGTACCAGATCGGGCAGCGGGAGGGCGTGGTCGTAGCGGCCGGCAGCCGCGACGAGATCATCGCCCTTGCCAGGGAATTATCCCGCGCGTGATGGCGGTCGACGCCACCCGCGACCTGGTGCTGCTCGGGGGCGGCCATACCCACGCCCTGGCGCTACGCATGTTGGCCATGAAGGCGCCGACCGCCACCCGCATCACCCTGGTAAGCGACACCGATTTTGCCCCGTACTCCGGCATGCTGCCGGGCCTGGTCGCCGGGCACTACCGCTTCGAAGAGGCCCATATCGACCTGCGTCGCTTCTGCAGTGCCCGCGGCATCCGCTTTGTGAAAGCGGCGGCTAGCGGTATCGACCGGGAGCGCAGGCGGGTACTGCTGGCCGGTCGGCCGGCCCTGGAATACGACATTCTCTCGATAAACATCGGCGCCCAGCCTGAACTGTCGGTCCCCGGGGCCCGCGAGCATGCGGTGCCGGTGAAGCCTGTAGGCAGCTTCTACCAGCGCTGGCTGAAACTTGAAAAGCGCGTTCGCAAGGGCAGCCAGCCGCGCATCCTGCTGGTGGGCGGCGGTGCCGGCAGCGTCGAGTTGGCGCTGGCCATGCGTCACCGGCTGGGGGAGGCCGCCGGGATTGGCCTGATTTCCGGCGACAGCCTGCTGCCGGGCTACAACCGGCGGGCCCGGGACACCGTGCGCCGGCACCTTGAGGCCGGCCGCATCGAACTGCTGGAAAACAGCCGGGTGACGCGGGTTACTGAGGCCTCCGTGGAGATCGGTGATGTCTCAGAGTACTGCGACGAACTGATCTGGTGTACCGGCGTTGTGCCGGTGGATTGGCTCGCCGATACCGGTTTCGAGACCGATGAGCGCGGCTTCCTGTCGGTAGCGGATAGCCTGGAACTGGTCGGAGAAAGCGGAGTGTTCGCCGCCGGTGACGTGGCCGTGCAGCGCAACCACCCGCGGCCCCGGGCGGGCGTGTACGCCGTGCGGCAGGCGCCGGTGCTGGCCCACAACCTGGCCGCCGCGCTACGCGGTCAGCCGTTGAAGCAGCACCGGCCCCAGCGACGGTTTCTCTCGCTGCTGTCGCTGGGCGACCGCCTGGCGGTGGCCGACAAGGGGCCGTTCAGTGCCAGCGGTGCCTGGGCCTGGCGCTGGAAAGATCGCATCGATCGCAAGTTCATGGACCAGTTCTCGGAGCCACCACCGCCAATGGCGCCGCCCACACCTTCGGACGAGATGCACTGCGGCGGCTGCGGCGCCAAGTTGCCGGCGTCGATACTGCGTGAGGCGCTGGCCAGTGTCGCCGCCGCCCAGCCGGGCACGGTGTCGCTGAAACGCCTAAAAGACGACGCCGCGGTGCTGGACTGGCCCGCCGACACGCTGGTGCAAACCGTCGATACCCTGCGCGAATTCGTTGCCGATCCGTGGCTGATGGGCCGTATTACCGCCCTGCATGCGCTCAGCGATATCTATGCCATGGGCGCGGTACCGCACTCCGCCCAGGTGAACGTTTGCCTGCCCTACGCCAGCGCCAACCTGCAGCGCCGGGAACTCGAGCAGTTGCTGTTCGGCCTGGCACTGGAGCTGCAGGGGGCAAACTGTGCGCTGGTAGGTGGCCACAGCATGGAAGGACCCGAGCTCTCCCTGGGTCTCGCGGTCAACGGCAGCCTTGCCGCCAAAACAGTGCTCGGTAAAACAGGCGCAAGCGCGGGAGACAAGCTGGTGCTGACCAAGCCGCTGGGCACCGGGGTGATCTTCTCCGCCGCCATGACCGGCAACGCAGGCGGCGATTCGATAGCTGCTGCCATCGACAGCATGCTGCGCAGCAACCGCAGTGCCGCCGATCTCGCTCGGCAGTTTGGCGCCAGCGCCAGTACCGATATCACCGGATTTGGCCTGGCGGGTCACCTCCTGGAGATGCTCGGAAAACGCCAGCGGGCGGTGTTGACTGAGGTGCCGGCGCTACCGGGCGCCGAGTCCCTGGTACTTGCGGGTCATCGCAGCACCCTGCACGAGGGCAACCTCGCCGCGCTGGTAGACCCGGTGTTCAGCCGCAAGAAGGCGCCGCCCGCTGATGCCTGGCCGGCCCTGCTCTGTGATCCGCAGACCAGCGGCGGCCTGCTGATCGCCATTAGCGAGAGTAGCTGCGGGGCGCTGATGTCAGCGCTGGAGGGTGCGGGCGACCGACCGACTGTGGTGGGAGAAGTGCGCGAGGCCAAACCCAAGCACCCGCGCATAGTTTTTGATTAAAGGGGCAGCTAGCGCAGGGTCACCTGCTGATCCAGCGCGTTGACCTTCTGGCCGTCGCGCAGGTTCTCGGCACCGCGCACAACCACCGCGTCGCCGGGCTGGATCGCACCGCGGATGGCAATGCGCTCGCCCACTCCCGCACCCAGTTCTACCGACACGCGTTGCGCGGTTGAGTCTTCGGTCACCACATAGACGTAGTTGCTGCGATCCCTGAGCACCACCGCATCGCGGGCAACCGTGGTGGTGGTTTCCACCCGGCTGGCCGGCAATTCGACGGTCACCGCCTCGCCGATCAGCCAGTCCTGGGTGGTAGGAGTGAGGCGCAGCTCCATCATATGGGAGCGCAGGTCACCCACTTCCACCAGGCTGCGAATATGGGCTTCCGCCACCATGTCGCCATTGCTCAGCTGTAAGGTATCGCCGGCCCGGTTGAAGCGCGCGAGCCGCAGGGGCGCGGTCACGCTGACTTCCAGCGCCCGGGTGTTGACCAGGCGCAACAGCGAGCGGCCCGTGGTGGCGAATTCACCGGCGGCCATGTCGCGTGACACTACCACGCCATCGAAAGGCGCCCGCACCGTGGATCGCTCCAGGTTGTAGCGAGTGCGCTCCAGCGCCACCTGGGCCTGGGTGAGCTCCTGCTCCAGCACCAGGTAGCGGGCGCGAGTTTCGTCGAGTTCGGAGTGGGCAGTGTTGTTGCTGGTAGCCAGCTCATCCAGGCGATTGGTCTGGCGCTTGAGCCAGTCGAGGTTGGCTTTCAGCGCCTTGATGCTTGCCTCGCGCTCGCGCTCTTCCAGCTCGATCAGGTGTTGGTCCAGGCGAGCGATGATGTCGCCTTGCTGGAAGCGGTCTCCTACCTCGGCAATCCACTCCAGGCGCCCGTTCAGCTCGCTGGCAATAGCGGCGTCTTCCCGGCTTACCACGACGCCGGAGGCGTTCATGGTCGGTGCCACGCTCTCGCGCTTGGCGGAGTCAGTTTCAACGGTGACCGGCGGCTGCGCCAGTGCCGCCGCGGAGGGCAGCGTAAACAGTGCCAGCAGTGCAAGTGTCCTCAGGTTCATAGCCATGCCTCCAGGCAGTACCGCATCAGGCGGCCGGTTTGGGTTTCGGGCTGGTGTGGGGCAGGCTTGCCGCCACGTTCACTTCGCGACCCATGCGCAGCAGGCAGGGCAGCAGTAACAGGGTAAAGGCGGTGCTGAAGCACATGCCGCCGACAATCACCGCCGCCAGGCCGCGGTAGATGACACTGCCGACGCCGGGCATCAGCAGCAGCGGCAGCATGCCGAAGATGCTGGTCAAAGTACTCATGAATATCGGCCGCATACGGGTCTGCAGCGCCTGGCGTACCGCGTCCGTGCGACTGCTGCCCAGCGCCTCGGCGCTGCGGGTCTGGTGCACCAGCAGGATGGCGTTGTTCACCACCAGGCCCAGCAGGATCACAAAGCCGATCATGGTCAGCAGGTCCAGCGGCTGGAAAGTCACCAGGTTAAGTAGCCGCAGCGATACCACGCCGCCGACCATGGCCAGCGGCATGGCCATAACCACCAACAGGCTGTCGCGTACCGAACGGAACAGCGCCGCCATCAACAGGAACAGCAGCAGCACGGCGACGGCAAAATTGCTGCCCATGGTGCTGATGGCGCGGGTCAGGGCATTAGCGCTGCCACCGTAGATGATGCTGCCGTCAGCAGGCAGGGCAGCTATCAGGGCGGGCTCCACCTCGTTCTTCAGCACGTCCATGACCCTTTCCAGGGACATGTCTTCGGGTGGGCGGATGTCGAGGCTCACCGTGCGGCGCCGGTCGATCCGCACCAGCTGGCTGGGGCCCACCGTGCGCGTCACGTCGACCAGCTCGCCCAGCAGTACCGTGTCGCCGGCGGGGGTGGCCAGCGGTGTGGCGGCCAGCTGTTCGGGCCGGTTCCACTCGGCGCCGCGCAGGATGATGTCCATGCGCTTCTCGCCGTCGAAATGCTCGCCGACATAGAGGCCGTCGCCCAGGGCACGGACGATGTTGCCCATGTCGCGCCGGGCCCAACCCGCTTCGCTGATGCGCCGGTCCCTGGGTGTCAGGCGCAGCTCCGGTTCCGCCTGCTCAAGGCCCGGGTTCACCTGTACCGGGGTGCCTGGCAGCGCCTCCGCGAGCAGTTCCTGGCCGAGCCTGGCCGCCTCGGACAGGGCATCTCGGTCGCGGGACTGCAGGTTCACGGAGATCCGCCGCTCGCCGCCGAAACCGCCGAACAGGTTCCCCTGGGCTGCGAAGGACTGCATATCGGGCAGGTCGGCGAAGATCTCGCTGGTAATGATCTGCTGTAGCTCACCCACCCTGGACTGATCCTTGACCCGGGCACCCATGGTGCCGCCGCCGTTCCAGGTGAGAATGTAGTAGTTCTTGAGTGCCGGCTCGCGCTCGCCCTTCATCAGCGGCTGCATGCGCTCGTCCAGCACCTTGATGTACTCCTCGCGGATGCTGGTCTGGCTGACGCCGGCAGGGAAGCGGAACCAGACGTCGACCGCGTCGCGCTTCACCGGCGGCAGGTAGTCGAGCTCGGGGATCAGCAGCCAGCTGGCGCTCAGCGGGATCACCAGCAGGCCGGCGGCCAGCAGGCGGCGACGGCGCTTGTTGCCGGTAACGCGCATGATGCGCTCGGTGAGCCTGCGCCAGTGGCCGGCGTGGCTGTCCTTGAGGGTGTCATCCCGGAGCCACAGCTTGCTTGCGAGCGGCAGCACGCTGATAGCGACCAGCAGAGACATGACCACGGCGATGGCGATGGTGATGGCGAGGTCGCCGAACAGCTGGCCCTCGACCTCGCGCATGAAGATCACCGGCAGGAAGATGGCCACCGTGGTAGCGGTAGACGCCAGCAGGGCGCCCCACACCTGGCCGGTGCCTTCCAGCGCCGCCTCGGTCACACCCATGCCTTTCTCACGCAGGCGTACGATATTCTCGAGCACCACGATGGCCGCGTCTAACACCATCCCGGTGGCAAAGGCCAGGCCCGCCAGGGAAATCACGTTCAGGGAGTTGCCGGTGACATTGAGCAGCACAAAGGTCGCCAGCAGGGAAATCGGAATGGCGGCGGCCACGATCAGGGTGGCGCGCACCCGGCGCAGGAACCACCACAGCACGCCCACAGCCAGCACCATGCCCAGCACCAGGTTGCCGGTAACCAGGTTGATGGCCCGGTAGATGAACACTGAGGCGTCGAAGGACTGGGCCATTACCAGGCCCTTATCCTTAACCACGCCGGCGTTGAGCTCATCCACCACATCTTTTACCGCGTTCAGGGTGGCGAGCACGTTGGCGCCGTTCTCGCGGTCGATGCGAATGGAAATGGCGGGGTTGCCGTTCTGGGTGGGATAGGCGTCGGCATTGCTCTGGACCACCTGGATGGTGGCGATATCGCCGAGTCGCACCGGGCGGCCGTCGCGCCACTCAAAGATCATGTCGCCCAGCTCGCGGGGCTCGTAGCGGCCAGTAAAGCGCAGGGTGTACTGGCGCCGGCCGACATCCACGAAACCACCGCTGACATCGTTGGCCTGGCCGAGGCGCGCGGCGATCTCCGGCAGTGGTACGCCGAGGTCGGCAGCGCGCTGTGGGTCGAACAGGATCTGCAGTTCCTGGGCGCTGCCGTTGTTGTTGGCCGAGGGCTGCACATTGGCCACACCTGGCACCGCCTCGATGGCCGGGCGGATCACATCCTCGGCGAAGGCTGCATAGTCGTGTACAGCACCGGGGGTGCCGGGAAGTTTCTGCAGGAAGAAGTAGGTTAGCGCCGGCGTATCGCCGTCGCCGCCTCCCAGCATGATCACTGGCTGGCTGGCATCTCGCGGCAGCGGGTCGATGCGGTTCATGCGCGCAATGACGTCCATCAGCGCCTTCTGCATATCGGTTTCCAGACCGAACTCGAGGTTGATCCAGGCGTTGCCGGCGTTGGCATACGCGCCCATTTCCTGGATGCCGGGCATGCCGCGCAGCACCGCCTCGATGGGCTCGATGATCTCCGACTCGATCTCCCGCGGGGAGGCCGCACGCCAGCTGGTCTGGATCGAGATGGTCGGCGTTTCGATATCCGGAAACAGCTGGATGGGCAGCTTGGCGATGCTGTAGCTGCCGAACAGCACCAGCACGGCCACCGCAACGGCGATGGCGGCCGGGTTCTTGATTGAAGTCTGTGTCAGGTTCATTGCGACCCCTGCGTTCCACCGGGGTACGACACTACGCCCGCAACATGTCAGGCCTGTGGCATTCCCCCTACTAACTGAGACACCAACGTACCAGCGTCCCGCGGGGGAATCAGTTCAGCTGCGATGAGTAGAGAGGAGGGTGCGACAAGCCGAAGCAAAACTCCGCCGGGCCAGGGATTACGCGGTGTAGAGCCTTCAGCCCGCCGGCGTTTCCGCCGGATAAAGAGCCTTCAGCCCGCCGGCATTTACGCCGGATAAAGAGCCTTCAGCTCGCCGGCGTTTACGCCGAATAAAGAGCCTTCAGCCCGCCGGCGTTTACGCCGGATAAAGACCCCTCAGCCCGTTGTAGAGAGCGCAGTCAGCTCGCGGATACGGTCGCGGTAGCTGCGGCTTACCTTGAGCCGGGTACCTTCCTGGAGGGTCAGCAGGTACTCGCCGTTGGTGAGGCTCTGGGCACTCGAGATGCGGTCGCGATTGACGATGGTGGAGCGGTGGATGCGCAGGAACTTGAGCGGGTTCAGCAGCGCTTCCAGCTGCTTCATGGTAATGCGCATGATGTGGGTGACATTGTCGGCGTGTACGCACATGTAGTCGCCGGCGGCGTCGATCCAGTCGATCTCCTCCACCGGCACCATGTGCACCTCGTCCCCGTCGCGGATGCTGAGTTTATCCGGGTAGCTCTCGGTCTTGCCCTCGGCGATATCTTCCACTGTGGCTGCACTGGCGCCGCTCAGCTGCATGCAGGCAGTGACCAGGTTCTGCTTCTGGTCCGCCAGTTGCTGCTGGCTGAAGGTATCGACGGCACGGGCGATGGCGGCCTCAAGACGGTCGTCATCGAGGGGCTTCAAAACGTAGTCTACGGCGTTGATCTCGAAGGCATCTACCGCGAACTGGTCAAAAGCGGTGGCGAAAATCACCATTGGCATGGCGTCGCCCTGGAGGCTGTTTACCACTTCAAAGCCGTCCATGCCGGGCATCTGTATGTCCAGGAACATCAGGTCGGGCTCGAGATCGGCAACCGCCTGCAGGGCCTCTTCGCCATTGCCGCACTCGGCTACCAGCTCCAGGTCGTCCCGGTCGGCCAGCCGCAGGCTCAGGCCCCTGCGGGCGAGGGGTTCGTCATCAACGAT
>JAAUXY010062783.1_pt1 | contig 19269 bp, 16 predicted proteins | sample 7278121 | NCBI WGS metagenome assembly JAAUXY01 (sample SAMN14350117, study PRJNA611818) | marine sediment metagenome | isolation source: surface marine sediment (1.8m) | place: French Polynesia: Moorea | collected 2018-08 | reverse complement strand
GAGATGATCACGTCCTTGGCCCGGTCCTTGACCTCGATGTAGCCGTCGGGGTGCAGGACCGCGAGGTCGCCGGTGTGGAACCAGCCACCCTGGAAGGCGGCCTCGGTCGCCGCTGGGTTCTTCAGGTAGCCCTTCATCACCGTGTTGCCGCGCAGCATGATCTCGCCCAGGGTCTCGCCGTCGGCCGGCAGGGGCGCCAGGGTCTCGGGGTCGCGCACCGTGGCGTGCTCCAGGGTCAGCAGGGAGACCCCCTGGCGCGCCATCTTGGCCGAGCGCGCCTGCAGGTCCAGGCCGTCCCAGCCCTCCTGCCAGGCGCAGAGCGTCGCCGGGCCGTAGCACTCGGTGAGGCCGTACATGTGGATGACCCGGAAGCCCTGAGCCTCCATGGCCTCGATCACGGCGCTGGGCGGCGCCGCGCCCCCGGTGACGATCTCGACGGTCTGCTCGAAGGCCAACTTCACCTCGTCCGGGGCATGGATCAGCAGGTTCAGGATGATCGGCGCCCCGCACATGTGGCTGACACCCTCGTCGCGGATCAGCGGATAGATCAGCGCCGGGTCGACCCGGCGCAGGCAGACGTGGGTCCCGGCCGCCGCGGTCACCGCCCAGGTGTAGCACCAGCCGTTGCAGTGGAACATCGGCAGGGTCCAGAGGTAGACCGCCTGCGGGGTCAGGCCGAAGGCGATCAGGTTGCCGACCGCGTTCAGATAGGCGCCGCGGTGGTGATAGACCACGCCCTTGGGGTTGCCGGTCGTCCCGGAGGTGTAGTTGAGGCAGATCGCGTCCCATTCGTCCGCCGGCAGCACCGGGGAGAAGGCCTGATCGGCGCCGGTCAGGAAGGCCTCGTAGTCGGTCTCGCCGCGCAGGCTGCCGCCCTCTCCTTCCGGGTCGTCGATATCGATGACCAGGGGCCTGGTCTCCAGGCGCGCCAGCGCCGCCTCCACCACCTCGGAGAACTCCCGGTCGGCGATTAGCACCTTGGCGCCGCCGTGCTCCAGGATGAAGGCAATCGTCGCCGCGTCCAGTCGGGTGTTGAGCGCGTTCAGGACGCCCCCGGTCATGGGCACCCCGTAGTGGGCCTCCAGGAGCGGCGGGATGTTCGGCGCCAGGACCGCCACGGTATCGCCGTTGCCCACCCCTCGGGCCGCCAGGGCGCCGGCCAGGCGCCGACAGCGTTCCTCGAACTGGCGATAGGTAAAGCGCGCGGCGCCGTGAACCACGGCGAGCTTGTCCGGGTAGACCGCCGCCGCCCGCCGCAGGAAGCTCAGGGGCGTCAAGGCCGCGGAATTGGCCGGATTCCGGTCCAGGTCCCGGTCGAAGATCGAAGGCTCTGCTGGCATCCCGCCTCGGGTCACGCTTTCTTGTCTCGGCCCGGGCCCGGCGCTACAGACGCGCCGCATCCCGGGCGCTATGCTGGGATGACGATCATCCAAAGGTCAAGGCTCGCGGAGGACCGCCATGCGGCTGGACATCTTTTCCGACCCGATCTGCCCCTGGTGCTTCATCGGCAAGCGCCGCCTCGAGCGGGCCCTCGCCGCCCGGCCGGACCTCAAGATCGAGGTCCATTGGCGGGCCTTCCAGCTCAATCCCGAGATGCCGGCCGAGGGCATGGACCGCCAGATTTACCTGGAACTCAAGTTCGGCGGTCCCGCCGCGGCCCAGCGGATCTACGACACCATCGCCGAGGCCGGCGCCGGCGAGAAGATCCCCTTCGACTTCGGCGCCATCCGGCGCACCCCCAACACCGTGAACGCCCACCGCCTGATCCGCCGCGCCGGCTCCGAGGGCAAGCAGGACGCGGTGGTCGAGGCCTTGTTCGCCCGCTATTTCCTCGCGGGAGAGGACATCGGCGATTCGGCGGCCCTGATCGAGGTGGCCGAGGCGGCCGGCCTCGCCTCGGCGGGCCTGGAGGCCTTCCTGGCCGGCAGCGAGGAAAGCGAGGCCGTGCGCGACGAGGACTCCCTGGCCCGCCGCACCGGGATCCAGGGCGTGCCCACCTTCATCTTCGCCAACCGCTATGCGCTTTCGGGCGCCCACGAGCCGGAGGTCCTGTTGCAGATGTTCGAGCTCGCCGAGCAGGACGGCGCTATCGAGGTCGCCGCCGGTCCCTGAAGCGCCGGCCCTGCCGGTCCACCCTGGGCTTGGTTAAGACTGCGAGCGGTGCTAAGAGAGGCTTGCCGACGGACCGGAACGACGTCGAACGGCGCGGTAGAGCTGCGCATTCCGGTTCCTAGTGCCGTCGCAGGATCGACTCGGGCCCCCGCCGGACATGCAGGGCTCTCATACAATGACGTCTCAGGTGGCCGCTGCAAGCCCGGACGGGGAGCGCAGGCGGCCCGACCTCAGTGTTTTCGATAGGCCAGGCAAAGCCGGGGGTGCAATTGAAAGCTGCAAGTCGGATTGAGCAGGACCAGAAGCAACCGCTTTCGAGTCCGCCGCCAAAGCCGGAGGACGGTCCGCAGACCCAGGCCCCGTTCAAGGCGGGCAGGTCGCCCGATCTATCGACCAGAGCGCGGAAGATCCTCAGGCGCTTGGCGAATATTGCCCGCTTCGGCGTCGGTGAAGGCGGGCGGGCGCGCAAGCGGGCGGCAAAGGTCGCCGCTCGAGAAGCCGCCTTCGATACCGAGACCTGGCAGCACCAGTCGGACCTGGCGCAACGCAGCTATGCGTCCTACGCCGAGTATCTGGAACATCAGTCTAGCAAGCTGAGCCAGGTCGAGCACAGGCTCCACGAGACCTACGAGGTCGACCTCGCCGAGTTCCGGCGCCGCTTTGCGGACTGCGAGCCTCTGCGCGAGGCGCGCAACGTGCTTTGCCTTGCCGCCCGGCTCGGCACCGAGGTCCGGGCCTTGCACGATCTCGGGTTTTTCGCGGTCGGCATCGACCTCAATCCCGGCAAAGACAACGACTGCGTCCTCAAGGGCGACTTCCACCATCTGGTGTTCCCCGATGGCACGGTCGACGCGGTCTATTGCAACTCCCTCGACCACGTCATGGACCTCGAAAAGCTTCTCGGCGAGATCGACCGGGTCCTGCGCAGCGGCGGCCTCTTCGTTGCCGACCTGCTTCAGGGCTTCGAAGAGGGATTCACGCCCGGCAGGTTCGAGTCCATGATCTGGCGGAATCGAGAGGAGTTCATTCAAGAGATAGCGCAACGCAGTGGCTTCGATGTCGTGGAGGTCAGGGATCTGGGACACCACCGGCGTGACAACTGGGCGCAAGTCGTCTTCCGTAAGGGCGGTCCGGAATGTACTTCACCTACGACCACCTGAAGCTTCGCTACGAGCCATTTCCGATCGGACTCGCCAAACCGATTTTGGAGGAGTCCTTGTACCAGCAGCTGGTCGCCGCCTACCCGCCCGTCGAGCTGTTCAAGTACATACCCAAGATCGGGAAGAAGTACTCCCTGTCCGAGCGCTACCACGGCCGGCAATACAAGGAGTTTGTCCGCGCCTCTTCGGTCTGGCGCGACTTCCACGCCTGGATCAAGAGCCCGGACTTCATCCAGAGCGTCCTCGCTGCGCTGCGCCAGCGAAACGTCGATATCGGCTACAGCGAGCAGACAGGGTTCGGAAAGCAGGTGACGCGGGCGGTGAAGCGTCTGTCGAGCCTGAAGCTGCCGCAAGGTGAGCCGCGGCTGAACGCCCGCTTCGAATTCTCGATGCTGCCCGCCGACGGCGGCTCGGTCATTCCCCACACCGACGCGCCGAGCAAAATCGTCACCCTCGTGGTTTCGATGATACGCGGCGACGAATGGGACCCCGCCTTCGGCGGCGGCACCGACATCAATCGGCCGAAGGATGAGACACAGGTCTACAATCAGCTCAATCGCCAGGCGGATTTCGACGAGGTCGATGTGCTGGATTCCTTCGATTTCACGCCCAATCAGGCGGTGATCTTCGTCAAGACCTTCAACTCCTGGCATTCCGTCCGGCCCATGACCGGCGCGGGCTCGGAGGCCATGCGCAAGACCCTTACGATCAACATCGAGGCCGAGTCCTGATCGCCGGCGACGCCCAGGAGCTGACTGGCGTACCAGCGGCTGGTGGCTAATGCATCCCATACACGAGACCGGGCCAAGGTATCCAAGGGACCGGCTCTACATCAAACTGAGGCGCTTCAGGGGCAAGGTCACCGCCAGTCAAAACTGCTGCATTTCAGATACTTGCACGAGTCGATGACTCGCTCTGAGATTGACTCCCCGTGCCAGGAAGAATAGACCATTGAGCCGCTGGCGGACGTGCCGCATCGATGGCGGGACCCGGTCGATACACTCCCTCTCATCCGGCAGTATCGTGGCGTAGGCGCCGATTTCCCACGGGGTGGTAGTCATCTAGCCAAGGGCATCTCTCGCAGAACGCAAAGGGCGAAGGTTTGAGAACACTGTTCAGAATCTATTTCCAGGCCGATGGAGCCCGCCCGTGGACCGTTCTGGCCGCCCTCATTGCGGCAAGCTTTGTCGAGGGTGTGGGCTTCATGACCCTGGTACCGCTCTTGTCCGTTCTAACCTCGCAGGATGAAGCCGACCAATCTCAGGTGACAATAATTGCCAGAGACATCGCCGAGCGCTTCGACATTACTTTCGAGGTCGGTCCGTTACTCCTTTTCTTCGCCGGCGCCATGGTCTTGAAATCAGTTTTTGTTTTCCTCGCCATGCGCCACGTCGGCCATACCATCGCCGAGGTCGTGACCCGCTTGCGGCGTCGCATCATCGAGAACTTGCTGAAGGTGCGGTGGGGTTATCTGGTCCAGCACCCGGTAGGCCTTGTGACGCACCTGTTGAGCGGCGCGGCCAGCCAGTACGGTTCTGCCTATTCACACTGTGCAACATTCTTGGCAAACACGATCCAGACTGCAGTCTACCTCGTTGCCGGTTTCTTGGTGTCTTGGCAAATCTCAATCGGCGCCATTTTGGTGGCTGGCTTGATGTTGGTCAGCCTAAGCTTCCTAGTCAAAATCGCGAGGCGAGCCGGGTATCGCGAGATGCAGCGTATGTCTGAGTTGATGGTATTCCTCGTTGACGCCCTCAACAACATCAAGCCGCTGAAGTCGATGGCCAAGCAGGCCGCCTTCTCGAACCTTTTCGACAAGAAAATCGGCTCTGTTCGCAAAGCCATGAAACGTCAGGTATTTAGCAAGCAAGCGCTGAAGAATTTGAACGAGATATTTTTGTCCATTGCTCTTAGCGCTGGATTCTACTTTGCAATCACAGTGTGGAACGTAGAATTTATTGACTTGCTTGTTGTGGGTATTCTTCTCACCAAGAGCGTTCGAGGCGTTTCGAAGCTCCAGGACACCTACCAGAATGCCGCCATGGTTGAGGGGCCCTGTGAGAAGATCAACGCGTTCATCGAAGAGTCCGGCGCTGCCAAGGAACGCGAGCAAGGCAGCCTCACGGCAACTCTGGAGCAAGGATGCCGATTGGAGAGCGTCGTCTTTGGATACGGAGCAAAGACCATCCTTGACACGGTCTCCATTGAGATCCCTGCCGGGCAGATCACAGTCCTGACGGGGCCTTCCGGTGCCGGGAAAACGACAATCGCCGACTTGATCATCGGCCTTTACCCGCCCGATGAAGGTCAAGTGACGCTCGACGGCGTGTCCTTGAGCGAGATAGAGCTGGAGACTTGGCGCCGCCAGATCGGTTACGTGCCCCAGGAACTGGTGCTTTTCAACGACAGCATCTATGCGAATGTCAGCCTCGGCGATCCGGGCATTGGAGAAGAGGAGGTACGGAGGGCGCTTGAGCAGTCCGGCGCTTGGGAATTCGTGAAAGACCTTCCCGATGGCATCATGTCGCTGGTAGGCGAGAAGGGGAGCAAGCTGTCGGGCGGACAGCGCCAGCGGATCGCCCTTGCCAGAGGACTCGCAGCCAAACCAAGACTGCTGATTCTGGACGAAGTCACGAGCGCGCTTGATCCGGCTACGGAGCAGGCTATTTGCGAGAACATCAAAGCCCTCGCGGGCGAGATGACTGTACTTGCCATCACCCACCGGCCCGCGTTCATCGAGATTGCGGATCGAGTCTACCGAGTGAATGACGGAGTTGTCTTGGCGGGACCCGAGGCTGACGAAATGGCCCTGGCAGGCTGTTGAAAAGGTCGGCCGTGTCTTGGCGAGAGCTATTCGCAGTGCCGTGCCTGTGCGCCGGTTGAGGTCGCGCCGAAGACCTGTCGCCATGCCTCGAAGCGCGGAGACGGCATTGCGCTCGGAGATCGGCTGTGCGCGCCGTTATCTGGCCGCAAACGCGAGCGCTGTAGGCCAGCGCACTGCTCCAGGGCTCTGCCGCAGGTCGTTAGTGTCGAGCCGATGGCCTCTCCACCGTATTGAGCTAGCATATTGAAATTGCAGAAGAAACAATACGGCCTGTGGGATGAGAACCCGGCCGTTGGCCGACTTGACAGCCACTGGCATCTTCAAGATAGTCCGCTGCATGAGCACGTCCAAAAGAGTCGCGGTCTGCGCCTGTACCTTCCGGCGGCCCAAGGGTCTGCAGTCTCTGCTTGAGGGCTTGGCCGCGCAGACTTTCACTCGTTTGACCACTCCAGAGATCACGATCGTCATCGCTGACAACGAGTGCAGCGACGTGGCCGAGAGGATCTGTTGCGAGTTTCGACAGTCGAGGGGCATTGATCTGATCTACGTGCGCGAGGCACGCCGCGGCATCCCCTTCGCGCGAAACGCGTTGCTGGAAAACATTCCCGATGATGCAACTTTCTTCGCCATGATCGACGACGACGAAGTGCCTGTCCCTGAATGGCTGGAAGAACTCCTCCTTGTTCAAGAAGAAACGGGCGCGGAGGTGGTTCGCGGCCCAGTTGTGCCCGAATTTCCAAAAGACACGCCGAATTGGATTGTCGCAGCCAACATCCACGGCTGGCCAAATCTGCCGACATCAGGAGCCTTGCCCCATCTCCAGAATGGTCAGGAGGTTGAGGAAGGCGGTACCAACAATGTTCTCGTGAAGTGTGAAGCCGTGCGGCGCCTGGCTATGAAATTCGATATCCGGCTCGGGAACATGGGCGGTGAAGACTACATGTTCTTTGGGCAAATGTATGCGGCGGGATGTCGTATCGTCTACGCAAAAAATGCGGTCGTTTACGCACCGGTCCAAGCGGCCAGAGCCTCTACTTCCTACGTGTTTCTCCGGCAGTATCAGGCGGCGCTTACCCATACGGCTCAGAACAAAAGGAAGCCGCCGAACCAGACGCCGGTCCGCGTTTTTTTGAACAGGATCAAGAAGTCCTCTTTCGTTAATGGACTGAAGCATTTATTTGCCGGGTTGGGAGCCTTGGTGTCGAGCTTTTTCAGGAAGAAACATCGGGATCGTGATTTTGCCTTGTTCATCCTGCGAACGGGATACGGCGTGGGTCTGCTGTCTCGGTTGCTGCAGGTCAAGTACGAAATATACAATAAGCCGGCCTACAATTCCGAAGTAAGATCATAGGCAGGGTTTGGCGGTCGGGCAGCTCTGGCTCGCTCTTCAAAGACGGGGCGGAAAGGACGAAGAAATGGACAGCTGTTGCTCTGTCCCGGGCCCGCTGGCCGCACTTGAGCGGCAATCGCTTGATGGGTGACCTTTCGAAGAGCGGTGTCCTGCCCACCGGCCAACCGTTCAGGATGATCGATCAGTCCTTTACACCTTCCAACCTCCATTGCCACGGTTGCTTTATCGATCTGGAGGCGCTGCCGCCCCGTCGCGGCCATGACATTCAATTCATCAAGGACGTTCATGGGTATTAGTTATCACTCTGCGCGCTTTCTCCTAGATGCCAAGCGCAACGGTTGCGAAATCGGCCAAGTGCTTACAATCGGCCGTCAAGAAATGACCATTTCGCCGGCGGGTCTGCGCAAGCTTGCCTCTGAGTTCGGGCTCGACGATCCCCCCGAAGACCTGAATTACGACACCTACGCCGAGCGCTTTTTGCGGGAAATGCTGGGGGCAACGCAGCTGACCTGCCTGGATGCCTCTCGGTACGAAGGCGCTGACATCCAACACGATTTGAACAACCCCATTCCGGGTGACCTGGAGGCCAGTTTCGATACGGTGCTCGACGGCGGCACGCTGGAGCACGTGTTCAATGTACCTATAGCTGTCGCCAATTATATGCGCCTAGTAAAGCCAAATGGTCAGATCTTTATTTTCACTCCGGCCAACAACTATTTCGGTCATGGTTTCTACCAATTCAGCTCCGAATTTTTTTATCGCGTGTTCTCTGAGGAGAATGGCTACGCCGTTCGGCGCCTGTTGCTCAGTGAACATGATCCCAGCGTCCTGCGCACATCGGAAGCCGGTCGGCGCTACGAGGCTCCGGATCCGGCCGAGGTTGGCTCACGTACCGCCTTCATCAACGCGATGCCGGTCGAAATCATGCTGCATGCGCAGCGAACGGCAATTCGATCGATCTTCAGCGAACACCCGAAGCAGAGCGACTATTCGGCGCGCTGGAAGACGAACGATAAAAAGGGGCTCAGAAAGCCAGTCGGAGCCCGCAAAGACTCTCCGCTAAAACTCCTTCGTCGCATGCTACGCCGGCGGATGAAGAGGAAAGCTCGCAGCTTACGCAACGCCAAGAACTTCCCCCCTGTCTCATAGAGCCGGGATTAGGACAGCGGATGGCAAACCGCACACCAATTGGCGAACGCGAATTCCGACTCCAAACCTGCTTTGCGCAATCTGGTTTGACGGTCTGCAAGTCTTTGTTAAGCGCCGTCACCGATGCACTGCCGAAGAAAGAGAATGCGAAGATGAAGCCGATTGGCAAAGCCGCCCAAGACGCATCGCCAAGCGCGGCCACTGTGAGGCGATTTCAGTCTCTGTACAGTCGGGGACCATCCGCACAGGGACATTCCCCCGACCCATGCACCGTGTGAGCGGAAAACCTAGCAGGCGACGCGCAAACTCACCGAGTGCAACGGCGCGCGCGGTCAAGATTGATCAAAAGCGCGAATTTGTGTTCACACGCAGCTTGCGAATCAACCTCTTTAGAGGCCTTTTTAGCAGCCTCTTAGCCGTAATTGGCCTTGGATATGCATGCCGAAAAACCCGGGGCATAGCGTGAACCTTTTCACCGAAAGTCAATTTCGATGCGCCGAGAACGCGGAAATGGCAGAACACAAACCAGGTGAAAAACCGCGTTCGCTCCCAGGCTGATCTTGGTGCATAGTTGGTTGTGGAAACCCTTGTAATACGCTGCGTGAAAAGCGCGTCATTGTTTCCAATAATTTCATCGTTCAGAATATACGATACCAAAACCATGGTATCGGACCCCCATACGTATCCAAAATTGACAGCTAGCCGATACCGCTCCTTAAGGATATACGCGTCGAAAAGGCCGTAAAACCACGCAGGCTCTGTGTTCGACAAGAGCAAATTTATTCGCTCCTGCCTTGAGCATTGACGCGTAACCGGAGGATGTTTCGTCTCGAGCAAAGTCCCTTCGGCACCGACCTTATCGATCTTTGGAATCGCCAACTTGCAGTCTGGGTTTTCGATAAGTACTTTGACCAAGGATTCCAGGTAGTTGCTTTCGATCCAATCATCGTAAGCATGCCACATGAAGTAACGAGAGTCGCATTTATCCAAGAGATATCGAAAATTCGCTAAAGGACCAATATTGAAAGCTTGACGATATAGGACGATGCGGTCGTCGCGCGCCGCCCATTTTTCAAGGATCTCCCAAGTGCCGTCGTCGGATGCATTGTCCGACACAATCAATGTGAAGTCTTCATAGGATTGGTCAATCACACCTTTGAGCGCTCGCTCCAGGTAGCGAGCGCCATTGAAGACCGGCATCCCAATCGTGACGGTAGGCCGGTGAACAGCGCCGGCGAGCCGGTCGTCTGATATGTGATCGCTCATGCGCGGAGGTATCTAACCTTCGAAGCGGCGATCATTCACATGCCTACTCTATGCATTTGAGATATCCGTCCGGTGCTGCCGTTATCAACAGCTTGTCCTGAATTTCGCGATCAATCTCGAAACGGTCGGTCGAGTCCAGGAAGGCGTGAACAGCCGTCATTGCGTTGTTGCCTTTGCCCCACGGTCGATTGGGGAAGAACTCGCCTGGCATGTTTTCGATCAGAGTGTCGAAGACGATGAGATAGCTGCCTGCCGTAACCATCGGTGAATAAAGCCTGAGCTCCTCCAAGACGTGAGCGTGGGTGTGATTAGAATCCAAGATAACCAGGACTCTTTTCTTGTCGCCCACGATCTTGATTACCTCGGCAATGGTCGACTCATCGGTTGACGAACCCTCGATCATGACAATTCGTTTCGCGAGCGGATGCTGTTCCACGGCCCTTTTGTTTTCGCGACGAATATCGATATCGATCCCAACGACGACCCGCTCGCCGCCAAGGAGCTCGAGGAGAGAGGCGCTGAAGATGAGCGATCCGCCACGGGCAATACCCGTTTCAACGATAGCGTCGGGCTGCGCGCGCCAGATGATTTCCTGCAACGCGACTATATCCTGCGGATATTGGATGATGGGTAGGCCCAGCCACGTGAAATGATAGGAGTATTCGTAACTATAGCTTCGCGCAAACCACTCCTTGGTGGCCTCGGCCAGGCGCTCATCACCAGCCATATTGGCTATAAGCCTGCGGTTTCGGGCTTCGAAGGCTTCGTCTTTCACGCCTCTGTCCTCGCGTTCGATCGACCGCCGTCGATCCGGGGGTCCAATGCTTCGTCCAAGTTTTGCCGCCACCAATTCACGGAGTTCATAAGGCCATGCTCCAGGTCGAACTGCGGCTTGAAGCCGACTTCCTCGGTCAAGCGCGTCACGTCCGCGTACAGCGACGGCGGATCGTGGGGGCGATTCTCCAGCGCGCCAAATTCGAAGAGGTCTTTCCGGCCGATAAGTCGTGCGAGACTGTCTGCGACGTCACCGATGGAAACCTTGTTGCCGCCCGCGATGTTGATCGGCCCCTCGACCGGTGAAAGCAAGAGGGCAGCTAGGGCTGCTCCCGCGTCGCGGGCATCCATAAAGTCTCGGATCTTGCTAGGGTCGCCAAGCCGTACCGGCCCACCTTGCAGCAGACCGCAAATGATCGAAGGCACAAGGCGGGATTTCGTCTCAAAGGGGCCATAGACCATGAAGACACGGCCTCCGGCATGGCTAATGCCAACGCGTTCAGAAAAGGCCCCGGTCAGTTCGAATGCGGCGTTTTTTGCCATGCCGTATAGCGTTGCCGGTCGGCAAGCTGTCTGACCCTCGTGACAAATACCGTCACCGATACCTTCTGGTGTCCAGTCATATTCTGCGCAGCTCCCCGCCAAAACCACACGCTTGCCGCCCGCGTCGTGAAACACCCTTACCAGATCGAGCGTTGCCGCTACCCAATCGAGGTTTTCCGGTGCCTCCCAAAAATAGCCATGACGCGTTTCCCAGGCCAGGTGGAGAAGGTGCGTAGGTCGAACCTGGTCAATCAAGAGCCGGCGTGCTGCCACATCGAAGAGGTCGGTCGCGTGCCAAATCGCCGGCACTTCAGCAAGCTCATGGCGCGCCACCGCATGTACCGTGAGGCCCTGCTCCAGCAGCGCTCTGACGGCATGGCGGCCAATAAAGCCGCTCGCGCCGGTCACAACCACGGTGCTCATGGCAGGAAATCCGGATAGGCGGCATCCCGCGCCGAGATCACTTGCGGCACAAACGGCCAGTCGATGGCAAAGGCGTGATCATCCCAGCGCACGCCGCGCGCCAGGTCGGCATCGTAGAACTCGCCCATGAGGTAGTGCACCTCGCAGTGCTCATCCAGCGTGATGAAGCCATGGGCGCAGCCGGGCGGGACATAGAGTGCCCGACCGTTCCTGGCGCTCAATTCATGGCCTGTCCAGCCGCAGTACGTGCTGGAGCCGGCACGCAGGTCGACGGCGACGTCGAAGATCGCGCCCCGTGTGCAGCGGACGACCTTAGGTTCGGGTTTGGGATTCGCTTGGTAGTGCATGCCGCGCAACGTGCCTTTGGCACTGTTGAACGAGATGTTGGCCTGAGGGAAATGTGTGTGCAGGTCCCGAGCGGCAAATTCCTCGGCGCAAAAGCTGCGGGCGAAGAACCCGCGCTCGTCTGCCTGCTTCTCAAGCCCCAACAGCAGGACGCCGGGCAGCGTGGTCTCGGTGAAGATCATTAACAGACCTCGACCTCGGGAATCGGGATCACGAAGCGGCCGCCCCATGCACGAATATCGGCCATCGACGCCACGATTTCGTCCCGCAGGTTCCATGGCAGGATCAAGAGATAATCGGGCTTGGTTTCGAAGACCCTCTGTGGCGGACAAATGGGCAGGTGGCTGCCCGGGAGATAATGGCTCTGCTTGTGCGGATTTCGGTCCACCGCATAAGCTATCAGCTCCTCGTCGATGCCACAGGTGTTCAGCAAGGTGTTGCCCTTGGCGGCTGCGCCATAGGCGACCACGTTCTTGCCCTCGGCCTTGGCGTCGCGGAGGAACCGGACAAGTCCCTCTTTGACTGCGGCGACCTTGGCGGCAAAACCGTCATAGGTATCGAGGCGGTCAAGCCCGCGGGCATGTTCGAGCCGGCGAAGATCTTCGACAGCAGGTCCTTCGGCGCGTGCTTGGCCGCCCCCCCGGCAGGCGAGCACGCGCAGGCTGCCGCCGTGGGTGGACAGGCGCTCGACATCGAAAACCAGAAGTCCATGCTTGTTGAACACCTGTTCGACACTCAGAAACGAGAAGTAGCAGAAATGCTCGTGATAGATCGTATCGAACTGAACCTGCTCTATAAGCCGGAGCAAATGTGGGAACTCCACGCTCAAGACGCCCGCCGGATTGAGTAGGGCTCTGAGGCCGGCAACGAAGTCGTTGAGATCGGGCACATGCGCCAGCACGTTGTTGGCGACCAGGAGGTCGGCCCCTGCTTCGCGCGCCACGAGGTCACGAGCGACCTCTTGGCCGAAGAATCGGACTTCGGTCGGGACGCCGACAGCCTGCGCAGCCGCCGCCACATTGCCCGCCGGCTCGACGCCAAGCACCGGGATCCCTGCGGCAACGAAGTGGCGCAAGAGATACCCGTCGTTGCTGGCCACTTCGACGACCCGGCTGTCGGCATCCAGTGCAAAGCGTGCAATACTTGCTTTGGCAAAGCGCTTTGCGTGCTCGACCCAGGTCGTCGAGTAGCTGGAGAAATAGGCGTAGTCGCCGAATATCTCCTCTGGCGGAACGACAGATGCGACCTGCACCAGGAAGCACTCCTGGCAGACCCGGGCATGCAGTGGATAGCGCGGCTCCGGGCGTGCCAGATCAGCTTCGCTCAGGTAGGAATTGGCAAGCGGAGTCTCGCCGAGGTCAACGAAGGTCTGGGTCAACGCGGCCCCGCAAAGGCGGCAGGCTTTTCTCCCAGTCGCGGACATCAGCCGAGCTCCTGGTACCGCTGTATCTCGTTGAGACTGTAGGCCCGCATGTCACCGCCGCCTTCGCAAGCGCGGTACCAGGCGACGGTCCAATCAATGGCCTGCTCCAGACGGAGACGCGGGCGCCACCCTAGAGCCCGGATCGCCAGACCGGCATCAAGCATCAAGGCCGCGGCCTCGGGCGGCGTCTCAGTGCCGTCCTGTCTCCAGCCGGACCCATCGCCCCAGCGTTTGACAAGCCGGTCCACTACCCAGCGGACCGGGCGCACGTCGGCCGTGTCCGGCCCGAAGTTCAGTGCCTTTGGCGGGTCGTCCCCGGCGCAGATGCGCTCGGCATAACGAAGGTACCCCGCCAGCGGGTCCAGGACGTGCTGCCACGGACGAGTGGCGTCCGGGTGGCGAATCGCCACCGACACGCCCGCCCCCACGGCGCGGACGAAGTCGGGGACAAGTCGGTCGGTGGCCCAGTCGCCGCCGCCGATGACATTACCGGCACGGGCGCTGACGATGGCAGCCGAGCCATCTTGGAAGAAACTCGTGCGGTAGCTTGCAGTGGCGATCTCTTGGGCGGCCTTGGAGGCGCTGTAAGGATCGCCTCCGCCAAAGGGATCTCCCTCCCGAAATGGCTGACCGCGACCGTCGTTGGCGTAGACTTTGTCGCTTGTGACGACGACCACAACTCTGACCGAGGGCGTCCGGCGCACCGCATCGAGCAAATGGACCGTACCGAGCACGTTGGTCGCGAAGGTTCCGATCGGGTCAACATATGATGGCCGCACGAGCGACTGTGCGGCCAGGTGAAAGACGACCTCGGGTCGGGCACGGGACAGCGCGGCCGAGGCCGCCTCGGGCGCGCGAATGTCGCCAATCAGCGAATCCAGCTTCGTCCAGGGAGAGAGCACGTCAAACAGGTTCGGCTCGGTCGCGGGCGCCAAAGCGAGCGCCGTGACCTCGGCGCCCAGGCTTTCGAGCCACAACGCGAGCCAGGCACCCTTGAACCCCGTGTGACCGGTCAGCAGAACCCGCCGGCCACGCCAGAAGTCAGGCGTCACCGCCACAGCTTCCACGGGGCCCGGTCGTTCTGCCAAAGGTCTTCCAGAACCATCTTGTCCCGCAGGGTATCCATCGGCAGCCAGAAGCCGTGGTGGCGATACGCGGCAAGTTGCCCGTCGGCAGCCAGAGCTTCGAGCGGATCCCGCTCCCAAACGGTGTCATCTCCCTCGATAAGGTCGAGCACCTTGGTAGATAGAACAAAGAAGCCACCATTGATGTAGCCGCCGTCACCGCGCGGCTTCTCGGCGAAACGCTCGACTTGGTCGCCATCGAGCACCGCGGCGCCAAATCGACCAGGCGGCCGCACCACCGTCATGGTTGCGAGACGGCCGTGGTCCTTGTGGAAGTCGATGAGGGCAGCGATATCTACGTCCGCGACCCCATCGCCGTAGGTCATGCAAAAGGTCTCGTCTTCGCGAAGGTAGGGGGCCATGCGCCTCAGCCGACCGCCGGTCATGGTCTGCTCCCCGGTGTCCACCAAGGTAACGCGCCAGGGCTCCGCAGCCGTTTCGTGGAACTCGATATCGTGATTCCCCACATCGATCGTGACATTTGAGTTGTGGAGAACAAAATTGGCGAAGTATTCCTTGATGACGTACCCCTTGTGACCAAGACAGATCATAAAGTCCGTCAGGCCGAAGTGGTCGTAGATCTTCATTATATGCCAGAGGATCGGGCGATCGCCGATATCGACCATCGGCTTTGGCTTCACCGTGGTTTCTTCCGAAAGCCTCGAGCCCAGGCCTCCGGCAAGGATTACCGTCTTCATGAAATGCTTCGGTCCCGTTCGTACTCGTGGCGTTTCGCGAGGGTCTCTTGCAGATTTTGACCGATCGCCCGGTATCGCCGTCTAGCGGCGGCGCCAACCGCGGCGTCGTGAGATCCTATATGGGAGCATAGGAGGCAACTCAAGGCCCTGTGCCGCCGCTCAGGCGTTGCGGGCGCCGACCAGGCGGCGGACCCGGGTCGCTACGCGACCGCCGAGCGACCGCCGGATCGGAAAGAAGCCGTCTGTCGATAGGCGGTAGGTCTCCGCATGGAAGTTGACGTACTGCCGCGGTTCCACCGTCACCGACCGCGGAGACACGCCGTGGATGCTGCGGGAGGTATTGATCATCATGATCAGTGTGTTGGCCCGGTATGGGACGGTAAGGACCGGCTCCACGTAGCGGTCCTCGATGTCGCGGCGGCCATCCTGAAGGAAATGCCCGCTCTTGGCCTTGGGCCGATAGATCACGAAGTCGCCGCCTTGGGACTCGTCCTCGGGTCGGCGAAAGTACAACAACGCGTTGAACAGCTTGTGGATGTCGTCGATGTGCGGTCCGCGCACGACGCTCTCGCTGGTCACCGCGCTGTTCACGCCAAACTGGCAATCCAGCATCACGTCGGCGCTGCGGTTCTCCGGGGTGCCTTTCTTTCCGGGATAGCGGACCTCAGTCGACAGCTCGGACAGCGGCTTGCCGAAGCGCGCCTCGATATCCGGGTACTCGGACGCGATGGCGTCCCGCCAGAACTCCAAGAACTCCTCGAAGAACGCCCTGGAGGTGTGATAAGCGAAGAAATCCCGCCAGATCTCTGGCATTTCCGGGTCTTTAAAGACGCTGCGCGCCTGCATGAGATAGGCGTAGTTGTTCTTCAATGGCCGGCCGGCCAGGACCTTCTCGAGGGTCGGATAGGCGGCGCTCAACTCGGCAAAGTGCGCCGGATCGAGGCACTCGGTCGAGTGCAGGTGCGGATATGGCTGATGCGAGATCTGGCTCGGATCCAGCCTCGCAAGTATGCTCTGTGCCACTGCTCTTACTCTCTCTTTACGCCTCAGATCTGTCGCGCCCCGGATAGATCGTCAGGGGAGGCATATTGAATTGTTCGGTGACCTCGATGATGGTCGCGGCAATGGAACGATGAGCACACTATCCGCCAGTCCCTTCTCGCAAGGAGTGCTGAGGAAACTGTCATTGCCCAATAATCCCGAGCCTACCAGCTCACGCGTTCAAGCCGAAAAACCCAGGCCAGCCCACTCCGTCACGATGGGTCACCTGACCTCGGGTACGGGAGCCGGCGCGACACCGAGCGCTTCGTAGAGGTCGACCGTTCGGTCGACGGAAAACTCCGAAGCTCGAGTCCGCAGGACCTTTGGATCGGGTGGCGAGTCCAAGGTGGCGAGGATCGCTGCGGCCATGGCGGCCTCGTCGCCGATCGGAACGATGGGGCCGTATTTCTGATCTTCGAGAATTTCGGCGGGACCGCTGGGCGTGTCCGTCGACACCACGGGACAGCCGCAGGCCATCGCTTCGATCAGCGCGTTCGGCAGTCCTTCGACGTGGGACGACAACACGTAGACCGAAGCGCGGGCCATGTACTTGTAGGGGTTGACGACGAAACCCGGCAGGGAGACATCCTCGGCGACCCCGAGTTCGCCGGCGAGATCCATGAGTTCGGCCACGCGCTGCTTCGTCTTCTTCTCGCTCTTGGCGTTGCCCAGGATGACCAGCCGGGCGGGACGGTTCCGCCGCACCAAGGCGAAGGCGCGGACCAGCGTGGCGAAATCCTTGGTGCGGCTGAGCCTCCCCGCCCCCAGGATCACGGGGGGATCGCCGTCGGCGAACCAAGGATGATCCAGCGCTTCGCCGGCCTCCCGCTCGAGTGCCGGCGTCACGGTCGGGTTATAGACGACGGTGATGCGCTCCCGAGGGAAGCCGCTACACCTTGCCAGCTGGTCGGCGACGCCCTTCGACACCGAGGCGACCGCATCGGCCCGACTGTAGGTGCGGTATAGAAGCGATCGGATGTAGGGCCGGTTCCAGCCGCCAAGCACCGAATGGTCCGGCGAGAGAAAGACATGCTCGCTGATGACGAAGCGGCTCGCCGCCTTCGAGGAACGCAGAGCCAGCGCCGCTTCCACGGCCATGAAGGTCGTCGCCACGTAAAGGACGTCCGGCTCTTCCGCTCGCAGGTAGCCGACCAATGCCGGCAGATAGGGCAAGGTGGACGAGTTCGACTGCGGAGCCAAGGCGTAGCCGGCCACGCTCAGGAAGCCTGCAAGATCGGCTTTCAGCGCCGTGAGTCGCGCCGCCATCCGGCCGCTTCGCTCGAGGTGGATGACGCGGATGCCCTCCGGTATTCGCTCGGTCAGCGGACCGCCCGCCTCGCACAGCAGGAGATCGACCTTGTAGCCTCTTCGCGCCAGTTCCCCGGCGATGATCAGGCGCATCCTGGAAACGCCGCCGCCATCGAGATGATGGAGAAAGAAAGCAAGGCGGCGAGACGACCCGACGGCCGTCCCGGCGGGGCGGGGACTGCTCTCGGCCTCTGGCGTCTCGATCGCCGTGGCGGCTCCGCTTGCGCCCGTCAACATGCCGTCGCCCTCACATCTGCGAGCTGCCTGGGTCCTGCCCGCAGCGCGTCATACCAAGTCTGAAACATCAACACGCTCCAAAGTAGATCCCGGTTGTCGCACCATCCCGCGAGGTGTTGTTGCCATGTTCGCCGGACCGCTTCAACATGGAAAAAGCCGTCGGCGAGGAGGCGGCGTTCACCGAGGAGGTCTTCCGCCCAGTCCCGCATCGGACCGCACAACCAAGAGGAAATCGGCACGCTGAAGCCTTGCTTCGGTCTGTCGGTCAAGCCCCGATGCACATAGCGCTCGAGCACCTGACGCAGGATCCTCTTGCCCCCCTTGGCGCCGCCCATCCGCAGATGCAGTGGCAAGGTCCAGGCGAACTCCACCACCCGATGGTCGAGCAGCGGGCTCCGCACTTCCAGGCTGGCGGCCATGCTGGCCCTGTCGACCTTGACCAGGATGTCGTCCGGCAGGTAGCTCACCATATCCAGGTACATCATCGTCTTCCGCGGCTCGGCGAAATCGGGCCAGCCCCCGGGATCGCTTAAGGCGGACTGGGCGGCCCCGGCGCCGACGACGAACTCGGAGGCTCGCTGACAGGCAACGCGCATGCCGGCAAAGAGATCGAGGGCGCTCTCCGCCCCGATATGCGCCGTTCGGCGCCGAAGCTTGGACGGATAGCGCTGCCAGGGACCCAAAGGTCGCCGCGCCTCCGGCCCGGAGGCAGCAAGGACATTCCACGTCCCCCGCTCGAGGCAGCGGGCCGCGGCCGTCATGCCCCGGCGCATCGCGCGCGGATACCGGCGCAGTCTGTTCCACTTCTCTGGGGTCTGGGCGTATCTCGGGTAGCCGCCGAAGACCTCGTCGCCACCGTCGCCGGACAGCGCCACGGTGACCTCGCGCCGGGCCAACTCCGACACCATGAGAGTCGGTATCTGCGAGGGATCGGCAAAGGGCTCGTCGTAGACGGTGGAGAGGCGGGGAATCAGGTCGAGGCCGTCGTCCGGGGAGACATAGAGCTCGGTATGATCGGTCCCGAGAAAGTCGGCGATTGCCTTGGCATGATCGGCTTCGTTGAACTTCGGATCATTGAAGCCGATGGCAAAGGTCCTTATCGGACGCGAGCTCTGGGCCTGCATCATGGCCACGACCGTGGTCGAGTCGATGCCCCCGGAAAGCAGGCCGCCGAGATCGACATCGGCGATCATGCGCCTCTTCACGGCGTCGCGGAGCAAGCTGTCGAGTTCCTCGACGGCCTCTTCTTCGGAGCCTGGGAACGCTGCGCGCTCGCCCTGCCGCGCAGCGTCTTCGAGCGACCAATAAGACTCCGGAGTCGGATGGCCCGGCGCGCCCTCCGCGCGCAGCGTCAGCAGCGAGCCGGCAGGCAGCTTTCTGATGCGCCGGTAGATGGAATAGGGCGCCGGAATCCACTGATGCTGAACAAGAAGGCCGAGCGCGTCACGGTCGATCTCATCGTCGAAATCGGGATGAACGCGCAAGCACTTC
>JAAUXY010182119.1_pt1 | contig 19278 bp, 19 predicted proteins | sample 7278121 | NCBI WGS metagenome assembly JAAUXY01 (sample SAMN14350117, study PRJNA611818) | marine sediment metagenome | isolation source: surface marine sediment (1.8m) | place: French Polynesia: Moorea | collected 2018-08 | reverse complement strand
TCCCCGAAGATTGATTGTAATCAATTTTCTCTACCCGAGATTAACCGCTCTCGACCGGATTTGACCATACCTCATTCCGGGCAATTACCAAAAGACAACCAGCAGAACGATGGCCTACTCATTACCCGATTTACCCTATTCCTTCGATGCCCTGGAGCCGCATATCGACGCCCAGACGATGGAGATCCATCACGATAAGCACCACGCGGCTTACGTCACCAACCTGAACAAGGCCCTGGAAGGGGTCGACGTCGGTGATCAGAGCATCGAAGAGATCCTTAAGAATCTGGATCAGATTCCGGAAGAAAAGCGCCAGGCGGTGATCAATCACGGCGGCGGCCACGCCAACCACAGCCTGTTCTGGCAGATTCTGACTCCGGGCGGCGCGACCGCTCCGACCGGTCAGTTGGCCGCCGATATCGACCGCGATTTCGGCAGCTTCGACAAGTTCAAGGAGCAGTTCTCGGCGGCTTCGATCGGTCAGTTCGGCAGCGGCTGGGGCTGGCTGGTGCGCGACGGCGAGGGCAAGCTCTCGGTCATGGGCACCGCCAATCAGGATTCGCCGCTGATGCATGGCTTGACTCCGATCATCGGCCTCGACGTCTGGGAGCATGCCTATTACCTCAACTACCAGAATCGCCGTCCGGACTATGTCGGGGCGTTCTGGAACGTGGTCAACTGGACGCTCGCCAGCGCTTAGTGCCTCGTGTCTCGCGTCGGCTGGGTGGCAGGGTGTCTTGGTGACACCCCTGCCACCGACCGGGCGACGCGGGCCAGTGTTCGTTTTTCTGGCTACTCCAGGTCCACCACCCAGGCGGACGGCACGGATTCTTCGACCACCCGTCGCGCCAGATTGAACCAGCGTGGACCCTGATCCAGGATACCGCCATCGGCGGTGACGATGATCTGATCCGAGACCGCGAGTATCTTGTCGGGATTAGGGACGAGATCGATCTGCCAGGGCCAGTCGCGTTCGGCGGCGATCGCTTCCATCAACGCTTTGAGCCGACCGCTGTTCGAGATCGGTCGATCGAAGTACCAGTGGGCCGGCTCGCAGCCCAGCTGTTCGAGATGGCTGCCGATGAGTTCCAGCGCCGGCCGCGTTTGCTGGACCTTGCGAAAATGACTGCGCATCGCCGCCATATCTCGCAGCAGGCCGTCACGCGCCCGTAAGACGACGCCGCCCCCGAGTGCTGCTTCGACGGTCAGCAACACGTTGTAGCCGTCGAGTAAGAGCGGCGTGCCACGTACCGACTCCGACTCTACCCGGCGCTCGTGACGCAGGCGAACGGCATCCTCGGCGACAGCGCAGCGCTGGAGGGCCGATCGCTGGCGCAGCCTCAAACTGTAGCGGTCGCCGACCAGCTTGACTGCCGCCTTGTCCGAATAGCCGCGGGAACGCAGCCAGCAGAGGTCGTCGGTCGCCCGCCGCAGAGTCGCGAGTGTCTCGGGGGCAAAGCTCTGACGATCTCGCGGATGGGCGCCTCGATGTCGTCGTCGATCCGGCATGGACACATGATACGCGTTCGGTCGAATGACCGGGGCCGCCATCGCGTAGAGTGTCTAATGGAGATGGAAGAGCATTGACGGCACCTAAGAGGAGATTGTCATGGAGTTACCGTTTTTCTACACCGTTCAGCAACAGACCGCCGCTGTGCTTCAGCGGATGGGCAAATTCGCGCGCGTCTCAGAGGCCGGGCCGCATTTCAAGCTGCCGTTCGTCGAACGGGTCGCGGGCTATGTCAATCTGCGGGTGCAGCAGCTAGATGTCGAAGTCGAGACCAAGACCCAGGACAACGTCTTCGTCAAAGTCCTGGTGGCGGTTCAGTTCCATGTGCTCAAGGAGAAGATCTACGAGGCGTTCTACCGGCTCGACGACCCGACATCGCAGATCCGCTCGTTCGTTTTCGACGTGGTGCGCGCCCGGGTCCCCAAGATCAAGCTCGACGACGTGTTCGAGAAGAAGGACGAGATCGCAGACGCGGTCAAGCTCGAGCTGCGCGAGGTGATGGATGACTTCGGCTATGGCATCGTCAAGGCGCTGGTCACCGACATCGATCCGGACCACAAGGTCAAGGAATCGATGAACGAGATCAATGCCGCCCAGCGTCTGCGGGTCGCCGCGACCGAAAAAGGCGAGGCTGACAAGATCCTCAAGGTCAAAGCGGCCGAGGCCGAGGCTGAGTCGAAAGCGCTTTCCGGCAAGGGTATCGCCGATCAGCGGCGGGCGATCATCGACGGCCTGCGCGAGTCGGTCGACGAGTTTCAGAAGTCGGTACCCGGGGCCTCACCTCAGGATGTGATGAACGTGGTCTTGATGACCCAGTACTTCGACATGCTCAAGGAGTTGGGAGCATCGTCACAGAACAACACCATCCTGGTGCCTCACTCGCCGAGCACGGTGGCGGATCTGGGCGACCAGATTCGAAGCTCGATGATGGTGGCCAACGAAACCAGCCGGATGTCGTCCTGACTCTCGGAGACGACTTCGACTGCTGGCTGGTCATATCGGATCCGCTGCAGGAGTCGGATCCGCTGGGGTGACTCCTCAGTGATGGACAAGCACTGAGGAGCCTACCGGTGGATTCACGATTCGCTGGGGCGTTCGCGCTCCACGATTCGAATGCGTCCGCTGGAGCTTTCCAGATCGATCCAGGGGCCGCCGCCGTTCATGTCGAGAGCCAAAGAGCGCCGAGTGCGCTTCCTGACCTCGCCCTCGATCTGTGAAGTCACTGAGCTGTGGCGGCTTCGCGCGGAGATGCTGGCGGCGACGTCGCTATCGAGTCGCAAGCCGATCGAGCCGTTTCGAGTCTCGAGCCGAACGCCCTCGCCGAGGTCGTTGCCGTCGATCGCAACTCGGATCGAACCGTTGGAGGTTCTGGCCCGAACCGAGCCCTTGGCGTCCAGGGCCTTGACCGAGCCGTTGCGGCTCTCGAGCTCCAGTGGGCCGGTGACGCCCCGGGCGGTAATCGCGCCGTTCTTGGTCTCGAGTCTCGTGCGGGTGCTGAGCCCCCGAACAGTGATCGCACCGTTCTTGGTCCGGGCGTCGAGCTGAGCGTCGGACGGGATCAGCAACTTGAAAGACACCGTCACCAGATGACCCTCGAGCCCACGGGAGCGGGGTGTTTCGGCTGAGATCCGCACCGAGTTGCCGCGTTCCTCAATTCGGACTTCGGTCTGCTCGAGAAGCTCGCGAGCTTCGGCCTCATCGTGGCCGCGAGCCCCCTTGCGCGCTTCGATCCGGACCTCGGTGCCTTCCCAGGTCTCGACCTGGATGCTGCCGTTGTAGGCGACGGCGATCACCTCGCCGCCGGCATCCAGGTCGACGCTGGTCTCGAACGTCTCTTCTTCTTTCACGTCGGCCCGAATCGCGTCGGCCACGGCCAACGCGACGTTGGTCAGCAAGCTAGCGAAACCTCGCGCTGCGCTGGAGGGGCGCAAACGGATTGTGGTCATGAGGATCTCCTTGTTGTCTCTCGCTATCCTGATTCAACTGGGCTGGCCAGGCAGATCATGCTGCGAACGAGACCACATTGTACACAACCGGCTGAAATCCGAGTGGCCTTCTCGTTATCGTGGATTCTCTCAACGTTCCCGCAAACGGATACTGCCGTTGGAGCTCTTGAGCTCGACCCGGGTGCCGCCTCCGTTCAAATCGAGATCCAGGGTTCGACGTCGGCGATCCTGGATGCCACCCTCGAAGTCCGAGCTCACCGAGCCGTTGCGGGTGCGCGCGGAAATGGAGGCGGCAACGCCAGCGTCGAGCCGCAGCTCGATCGAGCCGTTGGTGGTCTCGAGCCGAACGTCGTCGTCGAGATCGGTGCCGTTGATCTCGGCCTTGATTGAACCATTGGTGGTTTCGGCCTGGACCGCGCCCTGGACGTCGTAGGCCTTGATCGAACCGTTGCTGCTTTCGGCTTCCAGCCGGCCACCGACGCCCTTGGCGGTGATCGAGCCGTTCTGGGTCTCGAGTCGGGCGCGGGCGCCGAGCTCACGAACCTCGATTGAGCCGTTCTGTGAGCTGGCCTCGAGCTCGGCGTCCGACGGCATGGTGATCTCGAAGGAGACCGTCGCCGACCTGTCTCCCCACCAGCCGGAACGGGGGATTTCCGCTGAGATGCGCACCGAGCCACCGCTCTCATCGATGCGGACCTCGATTTCACTCAAGAGCTGGCGGGCTTCCGCCGCATCGTCGGCGCGCGCTTTCTTGCGCGCCAGCACCCGCACCTCGTCGCCATCCCAGGTTTCTACATGGATGCTGCCGTTGGTGGTTTCGACGATCACTTCGCCGCCGGCGGCCAGGCCGACGCTGCGTTCAATCGTTTCTTCTTCTTTGACGTCGGCGAAGGCGGCGGGCGCCACCAGCAGGGCGACAGCGAGCAGGCCCAAGGCGCGTAGTCTCGTGATTTCCATCAAAATCTCCTTGTCGTTCGTGTAGATCACAGAGCCATCGTAGGGCTCTGATCTGAGATGCCGGCCGTGGCCTCAGGGTTTGAATCTTCGCGCCGAGATATTCTGGGCGCTTTTTTCGCCGTCCTCATCCAACCTCACAAGGGTGGCGAATCAATGGGGCGAACGCATTTCCACGACTTGCGGCTTAGCCTGAAATCTCAGGGTTAACCGCGAGTTTCCCAACGACAACAATGCTCTCTAGGAGATTTGAAATGAAAAAGAACGTCCTGCTTCTCACCGCTTTGCTCGTGCTCGTCGCCGGTTCGATTTTTGCCGGTCAGCCGCAACAGGACATCGTTGATACCGCCGTCTCAGCGGGTACTTTCACCACTCTAGTGACCGCAGTCCAGGCTGCGGGCTTGGTCGACACGCTCAAGGGTGACGGGCCGTTCACCGTTTTCGCCCCCAGTGACGAAGCGTTCGCCAAATTGCCTGAAGGAACTGTTGAGAGCCTGCTCAAAGATACCGATAAATTGGCTCAGATTCTGACTTTCCACGTGGTGGCGGGAGAGAAGAAAGCTTCCGATGTGGTCGCCGCTAGCTCATTGACCACTGTCCAGGGCCAGGATCTCGCGATCGACACCACGGATGGTGTTACCGTTGGCGGCGCCAAGGTGGTGACCACCGATATCTTGACCTCTAATGGTGTGATCCACGTCATCGATACGGTGCTGATTCCCCAGAGCTAAGTATCTGTAGATCGCGGAGGCGGCTGGTAGCCGGGAAAACCTTGATGGAAAAATTTAACCTTGGGTTTTGGCCCGGCTCCGCCCCCCTGCTAGTCATTTTGTTACTTGGTCTTGGCTTCGTGATGGACAACCCGAACGCGGTCCATGCGGACGACTTTGGCGGGGCGCCAGCCGTATCCTTCGAAGATACCGAGCCGTGGCTTGGCGAAACCCGGATGATCGATAAAGACTCCGCCGCGGTGCGCCAGAAAGTCTCTGAACTGATCGAGGGCGCGGTCGATGACCGCGAACGTGCCTTGCGCATTTTCCATTTTGTGCGCGATGAAATCGCCTTCGGCTGGGAAGGAGCCTTTTATGCCATGACGGCGACTGAGGTGCTGCGTGCCGAACGGGGATTCTGCAATACCAAGGCAACACTATTCATCGCCATGCTACGTGCGGCCGGTATACCGGCACGGCAACGTTTCGTCGACTTGCGTGCTGACGTCCTTTACGGCTTGGTCGACACCGGTGGCCCCTACGTCGATCATTCTTACACCGAGGTATACCTCGACGGTCGCTGGATCGGCGTCGATAGCTATGTGATTGATCAGCCGCTGTATGTCAAGGCGATCAGCCGGCTCCGTGACAGCGGGAGACAGCTCGGCTTTGGTGTGCACTTGAACGGTACGATCGATTGGGATGGGTTCAGCGATAGCTTTGTTCAGTTCGTCGATGACGATAGCGTCGATCAGCTCACGATCCGCGACCACGGCGTGTTCGCTGATGTTAATGATTTCTACGCCTCGGTAGACGATACCTGGAACCGGCGGGCTGGCCTGCGGGCAGTCGCCATGAGGTTCTTCCTGCCGATGGCGACTCGCAACGTCGAACGGCTTCGTTCGGGTTGAGCCCCATGTTGCGATCGTTGCTTTCGGCGGCACTGCTGCTGACCTTTTCAGCCGCCTGCCACGCCCAGTCGACAGATATTCCTTCTAGCGATATTGCGGACGGCGAGATCTACTCCTATGGCCCGGCAAGCCGAGACGGGATTGGCAAGTTTTATATGGGCCGCGAGATCTCTCACGTCATGGGATATCGAGGCATGGAATGGCTCGAACGTCCGGAGCGCGAGATCTCGGAAATGCCTGAACAGGTAGTCGCGGCCCTGGACCTCCGGCCCGATGACGTCGTTGCCGATATCGGCGCCGGCAGCGGTTACTTCACCTTTCGCATCAGTCCCAGAGTGCCGGATGGCAGAGTGCTGGCGGTCGACGTCCAGCCCGAGATGCTGGCCGTGATCGAAGAGCGGGCCGAAGAGCTGGGGATGAGCAATGTGGTTCCGGTTGCAGGGACTGAGACGAGTCCCAATTTGCCCGAGTCCAGCGTTGATCTGGCGCTGATGGTGGACGCCTACCATGAGTTTTCCTATCCCCACGAGATGATGAAGGGCCTCGTCCGGGCGCTCAAGCCCGGTGGTCGAGTGGCTCTGGTGGAGTACCGCGGAGAGGATCCGACCGTGCCGATCAAGGAGCTTCACAAGATGACTCAAGCCCAGGCGCGGCGAGAGATGGGAGTGGTGGGTTTGAGTTGGCGAGAAACCCTGGATTTCCTTCCGCGGCAGCATCTGATGATCTTCGAGAAGTCGAAAGAGTCATCGGCATCACGTCAGGGTGCTCCTTGAGCCTCATCTACCGCGCTGGTCATCTCGATCGTTGCGATCGTGCCGCTGCCTGCAGGGCACTCGACGTTGAAACGCCACTCGAAGCGTCGGCAGACCCGCTGTACGGTCGCGAGGCCGATTCCGGCGTCGGGTTGAGGGCCGCTGGATCTCAGCTGATCGAGTAATGCTGGCGGCAGGCCTGGGCCGTTGTCGTGAACGCTGGCTCGACTCGCGTCGACCACGACCTCGACCGTGCCCGACTCGGTGTGTTCGACCGCGTTGCGGGTCAGGTTCGAGAGCGCGACGATCAACATCGAGGCGGCAAGCTTCGAGCTCGGAGCAGCGTTCAGCCGAAAGGTCACCTCGACACCCGGGCTGGCGAGGGAGCGAGCTTCTTCGATCATGTCCTCGAGCTGCTGTTCGAAGGGCGGCATGTCGGTCGCCATCAGGCGATGCTCGGCGCGTGCCATCGCCAGCAGACTCAGGACCGAAGTGTTCATTCGCGAGAGACCACGATCGAGCCGCTCGAGTCGCTGCCGGGTGATCTTGTCACCGGCGTCCATCGACTCGCGCAGCAGGTCCGAGACCCCCTGGATGACGGTGATCGGCGTGCGGAGCTCATGACTCGCCTCGCGCAGGAAGCGGCGCTCGCGTTCGGCCGATGCCGTGAGCTCGCGACCGGCCCGCGCCAGGGCTCGTTCCAACATTGCGATCTCGTCGGTCGGTCGCCCGCCGGTCGCTCCTTCCTCGGCAGGGTCGAACGGCACGTCCCCGGGCAACAGCGCATCCAGACTGCCGGTCGTCAGCCGTTCGGTCAGCCGCTCGATCGGCGACACGATGCGCACGGCTAGAGTGCGAGCAAGCAACAGGGCCAGGAGCGAAGTGACCGCGACGCCTATTCCCAGGGCGAGGCCGAAGCGCCTTTCTGAGCTCTCGGACTCGGAGAGACTGACGACGGCGACAGTCCGTTTGCCAGTTTCGGAATCAGCGACCAGCAGAACGTGGGTTTCGCTATCCCCTTCCTCCCATTCGTGAAAACCTGGCGACAGACCGGATAGCCGCTGCTGGAGACGCGCGGGCGCCGACGCCGGGGGCCCAACGAAGGAGACCGAGGATCGGCGGTGCTCACCGGCGTCGACCATCTGTTCCAGGCGCGTCCGCAGCATGCGGTCCTCGACCCGGTGATAAACCAAGAGGGTGACGCCGCCGAACAATCCGCCCAGGGCGAGCGCGAACAGAACGAAGCTGGTGGTCAGCCGACGGCGGACGCTGGATCTGCGACCTTTCACGCCCCTGTTCGCAGCCGATAGCCTTGACCATGAACCGTCTCGAGCAGCGCCGTCGCGAACGGCTTGTCGACGCGGCGGCGGATCCGGTAAACGTAAGAGCGCAGCAGGTCGGGGCCGATCTCGACTTCGCCCCAGATCTCGGCCTCGAGCTGTTCGCGGGTGACCATTCTGGGTGCGGCTCGAGCGAGCAGCTCGAGCACACGAAACTCCGTCCGGTTGAGGTGAATCCGCTGGCCCGCGCGCCGGACCTCACGGGTCTGGGGATCCAGCTCGAGGTCGGCGACCCTGAGGGTCGCGTCGGCCGGCCCCTCCGAGCGTCGCACCAGGGCGATCAGTCGATGATAGAGCTCCGGCAAGGCGAACGGTTTGACCAGGTAGTCGTCGGCGCCCGCCTGGAAACCTTCGACTTTCTCCTCGAGCTCGTCCCGTGCGGTCAACATCAGGATCGGCACGTCGTTGGCCGTTTGTCGCAGCCGACGACAGACCTCGATGCCGTCCATCACCGGCAGCCCCAGGTCGAGAATGATCACCGAATAGCTCTCCGAATCGGCGAGCTCGAAGCCCTGTCGGCCGTCATAAGCGAAGTCGAGCCGAGCGCCGCGTTGTTCGAGATATTCGGCAACGTTGGTGGCGACGTCGGCGTCGTCTTCGATCATCAGGACGTTCACGGATTTGCGCTCAGAATCGAAAGTACAGTCCAGCCGTCACCTCGAAGGTCAGATCCGACCCCAGCACGGAGATCAGTGGACTGTCGGCCGCTTTGCTGAAGTAATGCTCCGCCTCGATCGAGGCTAGCAGGCTGAAGCGCCGGCTGAAATTCCATTTTGCCAGAAGCCCGGCGGTGGTGGATTTCAGACCTCCGCCCGGCGTGTACTCGGGCTGGGCGATGATCTCCGCCTGCTCCGGGGTCAGCCCGAACTCGGTCTGCATATGCTCGTCGTCGCCCCAGCTGATGTCGATCCGAGGGCTGATCAGCCAGCGACCGCTGGGAGCCAGGTAGTCATAGGCGTAGCCGATGAAGTACACCAGCCCTTTGCCTCGCCCCAACAAGTCGGGTTGGAAGACGACGGTCGCGTAGCCATTGCCGAAACGCCGGTAGAGGGAAAACTCGCCCTCGAGGGTGGTCTCGCCTTCCGGCAGCCCGCGCAGGTCGGCGTTTTCGGTCTCTCGACCTTCTTCGTTTTCGAGATCGATGCCCAGGGCCCAGCGATCGCCGAAGTAGAACACCGCACCGATCTCCTCGATACCCAACGAGTAGCGGTTGCCAAATCGGTCCTTGAGCAAGGCGCGCACGAAGCCCGAAGGCTCGACCTCGCTGTCGTCCGAACCGATGTAGTCCGGCTCCGACTCGGCACCGATCAGGCCGTCGATATGCCACCAGCGATCGGCGTCGCTCAGAAACCACGGGCTCTGCGGATTCTCCTCGGGACCACCAGCCGATGTGGTTCCCGAGGGCCAAAGGATCAACAGGGCAACGATTGCCATCGACTTCTTCACGCTCGACTCCTCTCTGGTTGTTTCACGTTCGAGGTAACTCGCCTCAGCTGTGAACCGAGGGTAGAGAGCCGCCCGTGGAACGAGCGTGGGAGGGTCGTGGAAGATTCGTGGAACGTGGCCAGAAGGCTGCTCGAGCCGCTAGAGATCTTCAGATGTCTCTATCTTTGGATTGAGGCAAGCTTCTGACGTAGGGGCGACGCCTGCGTCGCCTTCCGTGGAGCGGATCTCGCGAGCGAGATCCGAGGCGAGGCAGGCCTCGCCCCTACGGTTCGAGCCGAACAGACCACCTCGTCGGTTTGAGGCCGGAGACCGCGTTTCACCTCACCTTGTTGACTTTAGTTAGACTTTTTGCCTGTGACACTTACGGTTATTGCTATGAATCATCAGAGTCTCGATGCATTCGTGATTTGACCTGTTATCGACCCCTCTGACAGCGCGGTCGCGGTTCGGCGCCGGTGGTATTGTCTCTCGTTGAGAGGCGCCGGGAATCTCGAGCTTGGCGAGCCGATAAGACATGAGTCAGGGAAAACCCGCGGTCGAGCCTGCAACGCGAGCAGTCTTCGAGCTGCTCGACGAAGTCGTCGATCTGGCGGCCGAGGATCGCGAGAAGCTGTTGAAGAGCCGGGATCCCGTCGTCGCGGCTGAAGTGATGGCGATGCTCGAGGACGGTGATCCCGGCGAGAGTTTTCTGTCTCCCGTGGCATCGTCGCCCGAGATACCGGCTTTGGCGATCGATCCGATGACCGGTCAGCAGCGAGAGCTGGGGCCCTATCGACTGCTCGAGCTACTGGGTGAGGGCGGTATGGGCCAGGTCTTCCTGGCTGAGCAGAGTCGCCCGGTGCGGCGCCGAGTGGCTCTCAAGATCCTGCGCTTTGCGATCGTCTCAGAGCAAGTGATGGCCCGGTTCAAGGCGGAGCGCCACGCCATGGGGCGTCTCGACCACCCCAACATCGGCAAGCTGCTCGAGGCCGGTACCACCGACGAGGGCGTGCCGTTCTTCGCCATGGAGCTGATCGATGGAGAACAGATCGTCCAGTACTGCGATCGCCGGAATTTGGCGCTCGAAGATCGACTGGCAATCTTTTTCGATGTTTGCCGCGGAACTGCCCATGCTCACAGCCGGCTCGTCCTGCACCGTGATCTAAAGCCGAGCAATATTCTGGTCGCCGAAGTCGACGGCAAACCCTTCCCGAAGATCATCGATTTTGGCATCGCCAAGGGACTGGGGGAGTCTCTGGCTTCGAGCGGTGTCGACACTCGCGAAGGTTTTGTCGGCACGCCTGCCTATATGAGCCCCGAGGCGCTCGGCCTGAGCGGTGAGATCGATACTCGCTCCGACGTCTTTTCGCTGGGCATCCTGCTCTATGAGCTGTTGGCCGGTGCCCTGCCGTGGTCCCAGGAAGCCACTTCGCCGGTCGCCGTGATCAAGCAGCGCATGAATCTCGAGGCCGATCGACCGAGCACTCGGATCACCGCTATCGATGCGGCGACGCTAGAAGAAATGGCCCGGCACCGGGGTCTGGAACCGGCCGATCTTTCCCGTCAGCTGCGCGGTGACCTCGACTGGATCGTGATGAAGGCGATCGCCACCAATCCCGGGGAGCGCTACCGCTCGGCCGCGGAGCTCGGCGACGATGTGACGCGCTATTTGCGCGACGAGCCGGTGAGCGCGCGACCGCCGACCGCGGCTTACCTGGCCCGCAAGCTGGTCAAGCGTCATCGCATGGCTTTCCTCGCCGCCACCGCGGTGCTGCTGGCGGTGATCTTAGGCATCGTCGGAACGTCGATCGGATTGGTGCGGGCGCGACAAGCCGAGCGGCTCGCGGTGGCCGAGGCAGCGGCCGCTCGCCAAGCGCAGAGCGAGGTCAAACAGGTGGCTGACTTCCTGGTCGACCTGTTCAAGATCAACGATCCCGGCGAGACCCTGGGCAATACGATCACCGCCCGCGAGCTGCTCGACCGCGGTGCAAGCGAAATTCGTACCCGCCTCGTCGATCAACCGCTGACCCGGGCACGATTGATGGACACCGTGGGGGAGGTTTACCGCCAGCTCGGACTGCCGCAGCCGGCCCTGCCGCTGGTCGAGGAGGCGCTTGAGGTGCGCCAAAGCGAGCTCGGGCCGGAGCACCCTGACACCGTGGCCAGCCGCGTCGAGCTCGGTCAGCTGTACTGGCTGGCGGGGCGCTACGACGAAGCTCAGGCGACGCTAGAGGAAGCCCTCGCCCAGCGCGAGCAGGCTCTCGGGCCGGAGGCTCCGGCGGTGGCCGAGGTACTCGATCACCTCGGTTCCGTCTACAGCATGAAAGCGTCCTGGGACTCGGCCCAAGAAGCCCTCACCCAGGCGCTGGCGATTCGCGAAGTGGTCTTCGGAGCCGATTCCGCCGAGGCTGCTTCCAGTCTCGATGACCTGGCGGTATTGCTTCTCGACCGGGGCGAGCACGAGGCGGCGGCTGACTATTTCCGTCGCGCTCTAGCGATTCGTGAAAAGGTCCTGAGCCCCGAGCATCCGGAGATCGCTTCGACCTGCAATGGTCTGGCGATTACGCTTCAGCATCTGGACGAGCTCGAGGCGGCCCAGGAGCTCCATGAGCGGACGCTGGCGATTCGCGAGAAGGTCCTCGGTGTCGATAGTCCAGACGTCGCTCAGACGCTCACCAACCTGGCCAGCGTCTACCTTGACCAAGGCTTTGCAGATCGGGCGGAACCCGCCCTACAGCGGGCGCTCGAGATCTGGGAGCGGCACCTGGGGCCGGAACATCGGCGGTTGGGGGTCGCGCTGTTCAATCTGGCCGAAGCTCGCCGCCAGCGTGGCGACCTGGCGTCGGCCGCGGATACTTTTCGGCGAACGCTCGCCATCTTCGAGGCCAGCCTCGGGCCCGAACATCCACACTATGGCATCGTGGCCTTCAACCTCGCGATCGTCTTGCGCGATCAACGACAATACGATGAGGCTGAGGACCTGTTCCGCCGTTCTCTGGCGCTGCGTGAGTCGATCTACGGGGCGGACCACGACCTGGTCGCAAATGTGCGCCAGGAGCTTGCGCGGCTCTTGCGGGAGACTGGCAGAGTGGTCGAAGCAGACCAGATGATCTCGAGCTCGGGGGATTGACCCCGCTGAGTCGAAGCCCGTCGGAGGAGCGAGTTTGCTATCGACACTTGCATTTTGCAAGTGGAGTGTGGATAATGGCTCAACGCTTGCATTTTGCAAGTGTGGGGTCGAAAGGAAGATGTCCAGATGAATTCGAAATCGAGGCGTTCTATTTGTCCGGTCGCGTGCACGCTGGATCTGATCGGGGACAGGTGGACGCTGCTCGTGGTGCGTGACTTGCTGTGCGGGAAGTCGCAGTTCAAGGAATTCTGCGCGTCTCCCGAGGGCATCGCGACCAACATCTTGAGTGATCGCCTGGGTCGTCTGCAAAAGCATCGACTCGTCGAGCGATATCCGTCGACGGGGCGCGGTGGGCGATACGCCTACCGGCTGACCGAGAGGGGCATGGCCCTAGAGCCATTGCTCCAGGCGATTGCCGACTGGGGGCTCGACCATATCGAGGGTACCGAGATGCGGTTGCGGCCCCTGGCAAACCCCTAGGAGGCTGGTGTGAAATTCAGCCGCATGCGAGAGCGAGAGATTTTCCGCCAGACCGCGTCAGCTCTGCGCCCCTCCGGGGCGACGACGCGAAACCACAGACATACTGGAGTATTTCGCGGATTTCGCAACGCAGAGATGGCGGAAAAGATCCGCTCGCAGCGCGGCCTGAGTTTTACACCAGACTCCTAGCAGCCGCGTGCCGTCGGGTTTGATCCCCACCACGCGAGAATCGTGTCCGACTCGGACGAACTTGGCCGATACAACGAGGAAGCAAGAATGAATAGAGAGTCGAAAATGAGAATCCTCAGGGTACCGCTACTGGTGTTACTGCTGGTCATGACGCTATCCGCGGCAGCCGCCGCGGAGATAGTCGGTTGGCGAATGGATGGAGACGGACGTTACCCGAACACCCAGCCGCCGACCTCTTGGTCGGCAACCGAGAATACGGCCTGGAAGACGCCCATGCCGTCGTGGTCGAACGCGTCCCCGGTGCTGATCGAGGGCAAGTCCCTGATCATCGTTCTGAGCGAGCCGGACGAGATCATCGCCGTCGACGCGAACAGCGGCGAGATCGCCTGGAAGGCCTCGATGCGCGACGTCCACAGCGAGCGCGTCAAGGCTCACAAGGCCAATGGCTGGACGTCGCCGACGCCGGTCAGCGACGGAGCTCACGTCTTCACCGCCTTTGGGTCCGGCGTGGTCGCGGCTCACACGGTCGGCGGCGAGAGGCTCTGGGCGAAAAAGGTCCAGCAGCCAGCTCACCGATGGGGGCACAGCGCGTCACCTGTCCTGGGCGGTGGTCATCTCATCGTGCACTTCGTCGACCTGATCGCCCTCGACCCGGCGACGGGCGAGGAAGCGTGGCGCGCCCAATCTGAGGTCAAGTGGGGCTCACCGGTGGTGACGCGGCTGGCGGACACGGAGGTGGTGCTCACTCCTTCCGGCGACGTCTTCCGTGCCGACAATGGAGAGAAGATCGCTTCCGAGGTCGGCAGCCTGGCGTACGCGACGCCGGTCGTCCAGGACGGTGTCATCTATTTCATCGAGAAGAGGGCGACGGCCGTTCGGCTGCCCGAGTCCCTCGACCAACCGTTCGAGACGTTGTGGGTGGGCCGGCTTCAGGGCTCTCGGCACTATGCTTCGCCGGTGATCCATGACGGTTTGATCTACGCTGTCTCGCGCGAGGAGAAGTTTTCGATCCTCGATGCCGCGACCGGGGAGCTGATTCACGAGCGCCAACTCGACATGGGCTCTGGGTCGAACAGCGCTTATCCGTCTTTGTCGCTGGCCGGTGGCAAGCTCCACCTGAGCACCGAGAATGGCACCACGGTGGTCCTCGAGCCGGGGAGGACCTATCAGGAGGTCGCGCGTAGCACGATCGGGGGTTTCCGAGCCACGCCCGTGTTCGCCGGCACCCGGATGTACATCCGGGCATTCGATGCCCTGTACTGCTTCGGGGCTTGAGGACGACGCCATGACAGATGATCGGAACATAACATCCGGCAGTCGACGGCAAGAACGATTTCGCGCCCGTTACGGCCCTTGGGCGGTGGTGACCGGAGCCTCTTCCGGAATCGGCCGGGCGCTGGCCGAACGACTCGCCGAGGCCGGGCTGAGCCTCATCCTGGTGGCCCGGAGCAAAGAAGTCCTGGACGATCTGGCCGTGGATCTCGGCGGCAGATACGGCATTGAAGCCCGAGTCCTGGTGGCTGATCTGGCGCTCGATGGGTCTCTCGAAAAGCTGACCGATGCCACCCGCGATCTGGACGTCGGGCTGCTGGTGGCGTCGGCTGGGTTCGGCACGTCAGGGCTGTTCCTGGATTCGTCGCTCGACCAGGAGTTGGACATGCTGGCGGTTAACTGCCGCGCGTTGCTTATGGCGAGCCACCACTTCGGCCAGCGCTTCGCCGAGCGGGGCCATGGTGGGATGATCTTGCTGAGCTCGATCGTGGGCTTCGTAGGTATGCCTCATGCCGCCCACTATGCCGCGACCAAGGCCTACGTCCAGTCGCTAGCCGAGGCGTTGCATATCGAGCTCGCACCCAGGGGAGTCGACGTCCTGGCTGCCGCGCCCGGGCCGACCCATAGCGGTTTCGCGGATCGGGCCGGCATGCAAATGGGTGCCGCGCTATCCCCCGAGGACATCGCCCAGCCGATCCTGGACGCCTTGGGACGCCGGGCTACGACCTTGCCGGGTTTCTTGTCGAAGCTGCTCACCTACTCCCAGGTGACCCTGCCGCGCTGGGCGCGGGTGAGGATCATGGGGACGGTGATGAAAGGCATGACCCGGCACCGTCTACCCGGTTGAGAAGCTATTTGGCCAGGGCGCGGAGAGCCCTGGCATGCCGGCGCAGCGAAGCGGCGGCTTCGTCGCTCTGCGCCGCGCCTTGCTGGAGCCGGGAAGCGAGCGATTCGAGAGCTTTGGCGATGTCCTTCAGCTTCCGGTCGACAGATTCAGCCATGATGTTTGCGCCTCTTCTCGCCTATTTGTAGTTCTCAAGATACATTCGGCCGCGATTAGGTTTGGCACCCAGCACAGCCAGGTAGCCACCGGGTAGGTGATCTCGAAAGGTACGCCGAGAACGGAGCCGATGGGCAGGTAGAGCCGAATGGTGACGGCGGCCAGCGTCAGCGCGAAGTTGCGAACCATCCATCTCCGGTGCTGCTCGACGAGGCCTTTACGAATGGCGGTGAACGCGCGCAGGCCAGTATAAAGCCAGCAAAGGGCCAGGAGGGCGAAGCCGAGCCTCCCCACCAGGCCGCCGAAGGCGAAGCGAGCCATGTAGAGCCCGGAGATGCCTCCGATCAACACCCCCACGCCCAGGTACACGCGACCGCTCATTCGGTGGAACCAGGGATGTCTGGCGCGCAGACGCCGAGAGAACTGGAAGGGGCCGAGCGTCAGGGCGGCGATGGACGCGAAGACGTGGGAGTAGATGCCGACTGGATGGGCGCGAAAGCTCGCCTGCATGTCGGGATGGACCAGGGCGCCCAGCGGCAGAAAGCCGTAGGCGAAAGCGGCATAACCCGCGACTCCGAAGGTCAAGCCATAGAGGCAGAGGTTGCGCGCGAAGCTCAAGAATTCGTGGGGTGTTTGGGCCAGAGGCGGATGGGGTATTTTCGGCTGCGCTGCTCATCGGATCACAATGGATTTCGCCGTTCCAGAGCAAAGAGATTCAGTCCCCGACTCCGAAAAAGACGGTCAAAAAGTTCAATAGGGAATCCCAAACTCGGAAAGAACAGTTGGAAAGGACAATGGGGATCCCCCAAACCCGAAAAGAACAGTCAGAAAGATCGTGGGGAAATCCCCTAATCCGAAAAGAACAGTCAGAAAGAGCAATGGGGAATCCCCACCTTCGAAAAGGACGGTCCTTTTGGATTGTGGGGAATCCCCAACTTCTGAAAAGACGGTCTTTTCGGCTATGGGAAATCCCCAATTTCTGAAAAGACGGTCAGAAAGACCAATGGGGGCTCTTGATTGGCCCGAGCTCGGCCGCGGATCAGGCCTGTGAGGCAGCCAGCGCCTGATCCAGGTCCGCCAGGATGTCGTCGATGTGTTCGATGCCGACGCAGAGGCGGATCATGTCCTGGGTGACGCCGGCTTCGGCTTGCTCTTCTTCGGACAGCTGACGGTGGGTGGTCGATGCCGGATGCGCTGCCAGCGACTTGGCGTCGCCGATATTGACCAGCCGCTTGAAGATCTTCAGGGCGTCGTAGAACTTGACGCCGGCGTCGAAGCCGCCCTTGACGCCGAAGCTGAGCAACGCGGACGGGCGACCGTTCATGTACTTCTGCGCCAGCTGGTAGTACTTCGAGTCAGGTAGGCCGGCGTATTGAACCCAGGCCACGCTGTCATGCTCCTGCAGGTGCTTGGCGACCGCCAGCGCGTTGTCCACGTGGCGTTCCATGCGCAGGGCCAGGGTCTCGATGCCCTGTAGCGCCAGGAAGGCGTTGAACGGGCTGATCGCCGAACCGGTATTCCTCAGAGGTACGGTGCGGGCCCGCGCAATGTAGGCTGCCGGCCCCATGGCCTCGGTGTAAACCACGCCGTGATACGCCGGCTCGGGCTGGGTGAGCACCGGGTAGCGGTCGACGTGCTCGGTCCAGGGAAATTTGCCGCTATCGACGATGATGCCTCCCAGGGAGGTGCCGTGACCGCCCATGTACTTGGTCAGCGAGTGCACCACGATATCGACGCCGTAGTCGATCGGCCGGAGCAGGGTCGGAGGGGTCACCGTGCTGTCGGCGATGACGGCGACGCCGTGACGGTGTGCCATCTCGGTGATCGCTTCGATGTCCGTCACGTTGCCCGCCGGATTGCCGACGGTCTCGATGAAGACCGCGCTCGTCTTGTCGTCGATCAGCTTTTCCAGACTCGCCGCTTGATCGTCTTCGGCGAGGCGCACCTCGATGCCTTGTTTGGGCAGCATGTGGGCGAAGAGAGTGTAGGTACCGCCGTAGAGCAGGGGGACGGACACCACGTTGTTGCCGGCCTCGGCGATGGTCAGGATCGAATAGTTGACCGCGGCACTGCCGGCGCTCAGGGCGAGCCCGGCGATACCGCCCTCGAGCTCGGCGACTCTTTGCTCCAGCACGTCCGCCGTCGGATTCATGATCCGGGTGTAGATGTTGCCCGGTACCGCGAGGTTGAACAGATCAGCCCCGTGCTGGGCGTTGTCGAACTCATAGGCCACGGTCTGATAGATCGGTACGGCCACGGATTTGGTCGTCGGATCGGTCTCGTATCCCGCATGAATCGCGATGGTTTCGGCTTTCATCAGGTGGGCTCCTTGAAGGTAGATTTGATAAGCACAGGGCTGTTGCCAAATGGCTACATGACGTTTCGATCCGTACGATGTCGGCACCGTCGACGCATGTCAAGGCACCTCGTGGTGGCGCGCCTACATAGACTGCCACGCGACGTGTCCGAGATTGACAGCTGATTCCTACCTCAGTAGGTTCATGGTATGACTGTTGCGAAGCGCAAGATCTCAATCTCCCTGGACGAAGATCTGGTCGCTGAGCTCGAGAACGGTGTTCAGAGTCTTTCAGCGCAGGTCAACGCAGTCCTGCGCGAGGATCTCGAGCATCGACGCCGACAGCGATTGTTGACTGAGTATCTCGATCAGCTCGATGCTGAGGAGGGACCAGTCGATGAAGCCTTGATCGAAAAGTGGTTGCCGCGCTACCGTGAGGAGCTGAGTGACTCAGATGACTCTATAGCCGAGATGCCGCCGGCTCGTTGATCAACTCGCCAGCCGCCGCGGTGCGCCTTTCGACCTCTCCTCGTTTCCATTCTTTGACCGTGAGGTAGGAGTACATCGCAGGCACTACGTAAAGAGTCAGGAGCGTGCCGAACAGCAGGCCGCCAATAATCGCGACCCCCATCGGCACCCGGCTCTCGGCGCCAGCGCCCAGCGCCAGGGCGATCGGCAGGATGCCGAGAATAGTCGACAGGCTGGTCATGATCACCGGCCGAAAGCGAGCCGTGGCGCCTTCGAGCGTTGCCTCCATGACAGAGCGACCGCGGGCGCGATGCTGATTGGCGAATTCGACGATCAAGATGCCGTTCTTGGTGGTCAGGCCGATCAGCATGATCATGCCGATCTGGCTGAAGAGGTTGAGGGTCAGGCCGAAGTACCACAGGGCGGTGAGCGCGCCGGCCAGCGCCAGGGGTACGGTCAGCATGATGGTGAAGGGGTCGCGAAAGCTCTCAAATTGGGCGGACAGCACCAGGAAGACTAGCACCAGGGCGAGCAAGAACACGAAGTCGAGGCTGCGGGCGCTCTCGGCGAAGTCACGCGCCTGACCGGCCAGCGAGGTGACGAACGTCTCGTCGAGGATCCGTGCAGCAACGGCGTCCATGGCGTCGATGCCGTCGGCGACGGTGTTGCCCGGCGTCAAGTCGGCCGAGACGGTGGCCGAGACGTAACGATCGAATCGGAAGAGCTGCGGCGGCCGGCTTTCTTCGGTCACGTTAACCAGCTTGTCGAGCAGGATCGGCTCCCCCGACGCGGAGCGGACGTAGAGGTTTTTGAGATCGAAGGTGTCGTCGCGGTTCTCGCGCTGCACCTGGCCGATGATTTCGTACTGTTTGCCGTCGCGCAGGAAGAAGCCCAG
>JAAUXY010068568.1_pt1 | contig 19278 bp, 15 predicted proteins | sample 7278121 | NCBI WGS metagenome assembly JAAUXY01 (sample SAMN14350117, study PRJNA611818) | marine sediment metagenome | isolation source: surface marine sediment (1.8m) | place: French Polynesia: Moorea | collected 2018-08 | reverse complement strand
GTGATACAAGCGTAGCTTATCTTCCTGATACACTATTTCTTTAGGGGTTGTTCCGATCCTGATATCTTCATCCTTGAGATCGCTCAAGAATTTCAACCCCTTGGTGAGCTTGCGGTTTATTTCCGCAATTTCTTTTATAGCATCGTTGTGGTTAATTTGAACTGGAAATGCCAACATTTAGATCTCCTCATCTGCACCGCCTATTGCTGGCGTTTATTTGGTAGGGGATGCACTCGCGTTTGCAGCCGTCTTGCGGCTTGGGGTGGTTTTTCGCGTAGCGGGTTTCGGTTTACGTTTTGACGTGTCCGCCTTGTCCGACAACTGTACGGTGAGGTTACCCACTGTTTTCTTAAGGGTTTTGACCTCTTTGCGCAGCTCATAAAGGGTGCGATAGGTGTCATCTAGCTCGCCGCGGGTGGGAAGATTAAAGTTCTTCAGGATCATCTCGGTGACTTTCTGCATCTCGATTCGATACTTCAAACCGGCGCCAGAGACTTCATTTTGAAGCTTGTTATGCTCATCAGAGGCAAGCATCTCAGTGAAAACCTCATCGGCCATATCTAGCCATAGGCGGTTGAGTTCTCGCACACTATTGATGCTTTTCCCTTCCTTGGCCATGTTTGCCAACTTACCCATGGTTCTTTTGACAGCTTCACCCATCGCTCCGGAGAGTTCGACATGGTATTTGGTGTGCGCTTTACGCAGGTCGACAAAAGCGTCAAAGGCCCGCAGCAGCTTGGCATTTTGCTCGCGTGTATAACCGATACTGGGTATCTGGGCCATCTGTTCAAAAGCAGTTTCCTTTATCGCCTCGAAGTTGAATAGCCGGGTGAGTCCATCCATTTCCAGATTGAACAACTTATCCATTCCCGAACTTCCGCCTAGTAGACCTTCTCCCAGGTGCCCGTGCGCGATTTGGTTCAACGAAGTCAACCAAGGTTTGAGCAACGGTCCCCATTCTGCCATGAAGGATTGCCAAAGTTCTTGGGTGTTGGCGGTAGTTTCAAGCATTTGGCTGGGTGTTCCGAGCATGCGCTCAACCCATTTCTGAGTATACTGCTTCACATCGCCTTGCCAATCTTCGCCAGCGTCTAGATTTTTCGACACGATCTGCCAAGATTGGGTCAATAGCTCGAGTGTCTGCATCATGGCCCGCTGTCCATTGAACAGCTGACTGGCCATCCCTTGGCCGGTGGGTCCGGCACCCGCCGTCCACGCTTCAATCCCTTGCTTTAAAAGCTGTATGGGATCGGCCATGCTTGAGGAAAACGCTGAACCACTGAGTCCAGATCCTCCACGGGCCAATTCAAACCACCCTTCCCAAGCCTTTTTTTGAGTTTCGGTCCAGGTCTTCATCATGGACTCTGCTTGCTCGGTCCAATTCATAACGGTCCTCCTCTAAATAGTGTTCTTACAATCTGGCAGTCTACACCAGGCTTTTAATGGCCATCTAACAGCAAATAAGCATCTAATCGTGATTTCGTAGGTCCTCTAAAAAGGCGAGTAGAAAAGGCGAAACGAGGGTCGCAAATTCATAATGCTGTCATTTCGGGCAATTGTGGCGCGCTGCCAGATTAATGATCAGAAATCGCACCGACTCTTTCGTTGTCACTATTAGGTTTTTAATTGATCCAAAAGACGCCAAAATGAGGGGTGACGTTCATTGGTTGAGTGCCCGCAGTTTGCTCGTTCAAGATGACTCCATCTCCTCCTAGTTGGGCGGTGAGTTTCAATGCACATTATGCTGACACTATGCGCCACTCATCGCAATTTCGCGATCGATTGCTATTTGTTAATGATTGCGCGCGGTGCTTATCTTATCCTTTTATGAATAAAAGATAAACGGGCCTCGGGTAAAAGTCTTCGATTTGCTGCTAGTCTTTTCCCCGTCCATACCCTTAATTGGAACGATTTTTCCAACCAAAAGTAGCTTGTACCTGATTTTTTCATAAGCTCTCAGGTGAGCTTTACTGAAAAGTTATTCTAATTAAAGAATCGATTGAACAGTCGGAAAACGCAAGCTTGCGTAGCTTAGCATTATGGTACGAGGCATGTTGGTTCGTTAACTGCTATCATCAGGTAAACCCAGAGTACAATCCTTCGATCAATCGAATAAATTCTCTCAAGTAGGTCATCGTCAAAGTCGCTGAAAATTGGGTCGACATAACTGTCTGTAAAAAACTCGCAAAGGAGCCTTTTGCTCCTACTGGTGTGTGGAGACGGTATGGTCAAGCACCTGGATAACGCGTATAAAACTGAAGGTATCGCTGATTACTTGCAAGATCAAAGAAAAAGGGCCCAGAACTGCCTCGAAAAGCCGCTGATTTAGCCAGAATTTACGCTATGCTGATCGAGGTGCGAAGTGGGTCGTATGCATGGCTCAGACATCGCACAACCTCAGCAACCAGTAATCTTAATCCGACGCAGACTTGAATCACGCATTGAATAGATCCCCCTTTTCGATAAAGCGGATTAACATAAAGTCATCCGTTAACTGGGCGATAGTAAACCCTATCGATTATTGCGATCTCTGGGACTAACAGTCTATTTTTTATACTTTAAAAGTGCTTTTTTAAGAGGCGCGAGCGTTCAAATATGCACGTTCGGAGATTTCGTGCCAGTTCTGAACCTTTTGCGAAAATTTCGCATAAGAATCATAGATGCGTTTTGACAGTGAGTCCTTTTCTGACAATTCGGCAACAACGAGTTCGGATAAACCGCGTAACTTTTTCAGAACCTCCTCGGGGAATCCTCGCATATTCACTTGATGCTTTGTTATCAAAGTGTCTAAAGCATCGTTGTTTCGTGCGGTATATTCTGCGAGCATGTCTTGGTTTGCTACCCTACAGGCGTTTAAAACGATGCTCTTTAGTTCATTACTTAGCTCTTCGAAGACCTTTTTATTAACGAAGCATTCAAGGGTTGTTCCGGGTTCGTGCCAACCAGGATAGTAGTAGTATTTGGCAGCCTTATACAGCCCGAATGCCAGATCGTTGTACGGGCCCACCCATTCAGTGGCGTCGATGGCGCCAGTTTGCAGAGCGGTGAATAATTCACCACCCGGTAAATTGACTGGCGTTCCACCAGCACGTTTTAATACTTCGCCCCCTAAGCCAGGGATACGCATTTTTAGCCCCCGCAGGTCAGCCACTGAGTTAATCTCCCTATTAAACCATCCGCCCATCTGTACTCCCGTATTTCCGGATGCCGCAGGAATTAGGCCAAAAGGCGCATAGGCTTCCTGCCAAAGCTCCATACCCCCACCATGGTATAGCCAAGCATTCATCTCTAAGCCTGTCAGACCGAACGGCACACTGGAAAAGAATTGCAAAGCCTCGTGTTTACCTTTCCAATAGTAGGCAGACCCATGTCCGAATTCTGCGGCGCCGCGTGACACGGCATCGAAGATCTCAAACGCAGGCACCAATTCACCTGCCCCATAAACCTTGACTTTGATCCGCCCATTCGTCATTTCGCCGATCAAATCCGCGAGAAACTCAGCGCCTGTACCCAGGCCGGGAAAATTCTTCGGCCAAGTGGTCACCATCTTCCACTCGTAAGTTTTCGAAGATTGAACCGTCTTCGATTTGGTTGGCGCGGTTTGGTCGGCTTTTTGGCAACCAGCCAGCGCACTCCCCATTACCAATGATCCGGCACCGACTGCTTTAATCAATTCACGCCTTCTCATGGGTTGCCTCCATCAGTTTTAGATTATTTATTGTTAATTTATTGTGAATTTATTGTTATAGCCGACTCATTCGTTTAGCGGAATTTTTTCCTATCTTATCTAATAGTCGCGCGCTTCGCCAAAAACATTTTGACCGAATGCTAAAATTTGGTACTTAGAGCCTGCTTCGTATAAAAAACGTCTAAGTAGATTTCCTAACTACTTCAATGAATTAGATTTAAAATTCAACCAAGATGGGGTCTTGCAAGGTAGTCATGGGATTGCATCTCAATTAGTCGACTCGTGGTGCGCTGAAACTCAAATACCAATTTTTTACCTTGATATAATTTATCTGGTAGCGCTGCGGCCGACATCACCAGTTTGACGTTACGATCATAAAATACATCAACCAGGTTGATGAAACGTCGCGCAATATCGTTGTCTTTGCCCAGCACCGGAATGTCTGAAATAAACACAGTATTAAAACAGCGAGCGATTTCAATATAATCTATCTGGCTGCGCGGCCCATTACAAATAGCGTTAAAGTCAAACCAAACCACTCCATCCCCAAGCCTGACTGTGGGTATGGGTCGGCCTTCGATTTCCAAGGGTTCTGATTCGCTGCCGCCATCACAAACAATATGTAAAAAATTTCCCAACATGATTTCGTTGGACAATTCATCGAGTGGGGTGTGATACAGCTCAGCTTTCTCCAAGTAACGCAAGCGGTAGTCCATTTTGCCGTCGAGTTTGACGACGTTGGTATACCTCCTCAGCAGTTTAATGGCGGGCAGGAAGAGCTCACGCTGCAATCCATCCTTGTACAGATCTTCGGGCGGAAGATTAGAAGTAATTACCAGTGAGATACCCTGCTCGGACATGGCCTGAAGAAGCCTTGCGAGAATCATGGCGTCGGCGATATCGGAGACATAAAATTCATCAAGACACAATAGGCTTGTCTTTTCAGCCAAGCGTTGCGCAACGATTTTAAGCGGATGGGATTCATTGCGGGCATTTTTCAGCTGGTTATGAATCCATTGCATGAAACGATGAAAGTGCATGCGTTGTTTACGCTCGGTAGGTAGGCAATCATAAAATCGATCCATGAGGTAGGTCTTACCGAGCCCAACACCACCCCACAAGTAAATGCCCAGCACGGTCCGCGGTGCAAATCCGGGAATTCGAGAAGACAACTTTTTTAACCAGGATTGGGGTGTTAGAACATGGTATAACAATTCATTGTAAAGTACCTGTAGACGTTCTATCACCAGGCGTTGAGCAGGATCTTCAATGATCTTGCCATTTTGCAAGTCCGCCCTATAGCACTCCAGTGGAGTCATGGTCTCCGGCAGTGGTTTCTTTAGTTTAGCTGCTGTGTACTTTACTCGATTGCCTAAAGGGTTTTGTGGTTTCAGGTGAGTTTGTTGTGGAGAGCCTGGCAAGGACTGAGTTCCGTTATGCCAATTCATTGGTTTATCAACCTCTTTTAAGTGTATAAGACGTTTGATGATTAAACGATTCGTCGCCAATAACGTCGGGACAACCGGTGCATTGCTCTCGCCCCGTGGTTGCCTAGGAAAATGAAGACGGTGGTGAGCTGGACTCCTGAACTCGGAAGCGCCGTATTTGTCTTCACTGTTGATTCAGACGAATGCTAATTAGCCATCATTTTTGACTAAACGTTAATCAATACTATATATCTCTCCGTAAATTTGTGCAATGCATTATAAACGTAAAGCTTGAGCTTTATGAATTAATCTTAGGGACTTGGAAATAAATGATCTCCCCCTATGAGGCCGGATTTTTGTTCGTCTTCAAGGCGCGGCGAAGGGCGCATAGCTGGGACACTGTAACCGAAGCCGCAACGCTGAAGACGGGCAAAAAGACCCATAAGATGGGGATATTATTTGCTTCCAAGTCCCTTGGGCCATGCATGAGACTACTTCTGGGCGTTTTCTTTTGGGTGTTGCGGCGGTAATACTACTGGTGCGAACGAATTTTAAGGATACGCAGGTGTCTGGAGGGGAGTGATCAAATTACGGATGATTAACTTTAGACATCACATCCATGCGATTCTTGTGTGGCGAGGGATGCGTTTTTCAAGACCGTCAGAGGTGGCCTTTCAACGTTGCGCTTTCCTGCTACGCTAGAAAGACCAGAGATTGCTCTTCATAGCAATCGCGCTCGATGCAACGGCAGTTCGCTGAACTGCCGTCTGGTTCCGTCTCGCCCTTGGCCTTTGACGGTCTTGAAAAACGTATCCTTTGCCTTATTCCCCCCTGCAGAAATGTAAAGAAAAATGCTCGGCCTCCTGTGGCAATGGGAGAATTTGGTTTTCAGAGCTTGTGCAAAAAATCCCCGCACGAAACGAGATTGCTCTTGGGGATTTTGGCAAGGCACGGGAGTCAAAATATTTTGGAGTGTAGCGAGAGCTCTACATGACTAAATATTGGGAGATCTGCAACGCCGCCAGACAACTTCAGGGGCATTCGCAGCCGTGGGGGGATTTATTCACAAGCCCTCCAAGCCCTCAGTCATCACTGTCATGGAGACTCCGAATGATGCTGAATAAATCGGCGCTGCGCCCATTTCATCAAATAACCTGAGGAGTGTTCGGTGCCGGTGATGAGATACTTCAGTGTATGGGCGTTGCTCAGGGTTCCCTCGAGTAAGCGCTGGGCATACTGCGTACCGCAAAACAGTATTTCATCGTTTAACTGTATGTTTAAGCTCGGTTTCGGCATGATGAGAGTTTGCCGAGCGCGTTTGAGTACCAGCGCTACACAGTCCAGCTTGTGGTCCCTCTCGGAGGGGTTTCGGATGATATCAGCCAATAGGATTTCATGACCTTCACCGGATAAGGTAACTATCGCAGAGGCTTCTTCTTTGGAGAGCGTGACGGTCCATAAATAGGGATCAGCATCCTGAACCGCCGTGCTAAGTTGATCGATCACTTGATCAAGAATGTGGGGCTCATGACGTTGCAGGTGGTCTATGAATATCTGAATCAGCGGCGAGATGAGCCTGAGCAGTATCCTGCGGGCAGTGGCAAGGCTAGTTTGCAGAATCAAGTTCGCATAGCCCGCTTTAAAAGCCACTTCATTTTCATGGCGGTTCTGTCTTACGACCGTAAAAATTCTCGGATTAAGCGTCCTCGCGGTAATCAAAATTTCCAGATTCACCCGATCCATCGCCGTTGCCGCGATGACACCGGCAGCCTGGGCAATACCTGCTTCTAATAAGGTCTTTCTGTTGGGGTTGCCGACGATTTTGTGCTCGATACCCGCCTCATTTTGGATGTGGGGATCGATAACGACCACGGGTATGCCACGTTCCTGAAAAGAGGCAGAGACTCGCTGTCCCATCCGCCCATAACCGCATAGTATCCATGTACCCATGGAACACTTTAAGGGATGTCCTAGTTTGACACCGTGAGCTCCAATCATCCATTGGTCCAGCGTGTATAACTTGGGAAAATGAATAGCAGCACACAGCCCGTTCGCAAAAGTTTCGAAGGGATTCACTACCGTCACTCTGCCCAGTGACTCCAGTTCTTCCTTTTGGGTGTGAGAGGTGGAGCGGCAAATCACGTGTACCGAAGGGTTTAAGAGTCGGACCATCACGGTTATCTTGAGATTGGTCGATTCGTCGTTAGTTAACGCGACCACAGCCTGGCACTGGTGGTGTCTCAATCCGGCGTCAAGTAGCGTTTTAGGTATGCCAGGATCTCCACACAATCCCGGCATTTTTACCCGATAATCTCGCAAGCCCAAGGCTTTGATTCTTTCCGGGTCCAAATCAATGACAACCCCCCGAAGGTACTGGTCGCTCAGCCCTCTGGCCAGCAAGCTGCCGGTGTCACCAAAACCGGCGATAATGACAAAGGGTTCTGAAAGACGCCTGACCCGCAACGCAAACCGCTTCTGCGCCATTGCTTGCTTGAAGTGCGGATTCTGGACGAGGCTGATGATCGATCCTATAGCGTAGACCCAGGCGACGACGCTCATATATAAACATACAATTGCCCACATACGTTGTGTTTCGCTGAACTCGTTGGGGATCTCGCCAAAACCGGTGGTCGTGGCAGTATAGGACATGAAGTAGAAGGCATGAAAAAAGCTCATGTGAATGGGTTGTCCTGCTGCATCCTGCCCTGGAATCAGCACAATTCCCGCAATTCCGACGCCGTAAACCGTAATGAGTAGCAGGATCGGTCCTCGCATGAAGCGCAGTACGATGGCCGTTACACGATCTAGATCTGAAGTGCGCGCCATTGTGGTGCTCCTCTACCAGGCGTTGTTTAACGTCTTGACATCAGGGTGTCAGAGACAAGCATGATGACTGATACGATATTGGCGGACAGGGCGCCATATGCTAGCGATACAACACTCGCCATTACCGCCGGGGTTAATCCCGCGTCGGTTCCATGGGTGGCAATTGCCCATACACTTGCTGCAAAGACCAACTGAAAATCTGCCACTAAACTGGTGGAGAGTAGGACGGCTCCAATCTGCGAGCGATCGCCCAATTTCAAGCCGGTTGCAATGAAGTTAATGATGGTGGCGACAAACAAGCCCCATACATTGTGGTGATTGGGATTGTCGATATCGCCAGCTACAAAGGCAATGTTCATCGCCATGGCCAGCAGGATAAAAAAACCAAAGATGACTTTTTCAAGGTTCATCTATCCCTCATTCTTTCGTAAAGTGGTCAGTTTTCAGATGTTCATTGTTCATCGAAAATTTCCCTAAACCAGGGTGGTTCAAAGGTCTAACCGGTCAGGGAGTCTATGGCTTCTCTTTCTGTTGAATTCCCGTCAGAAACCCTTTCCATATAGCCTGTTGCAATTCCTGTAGCGACCGCATACCTTCGGGCGAATAAGGCGCTAAAAAATTCATGGGGTCATAGTTATCCACGCTTGCAATCATCTTCTCACGGATCTTTTCCATGACTTCCTTGTGAAGCGGCTGGACATCCGGTAGCCCAAAGATCGCCCTGAACTCCGCCGGCGTGAGATCAAACTCGATATTGATTTTCATATTCACATCCCCAAGTAAAGCTTATTAATGAAAATAGACTAACTGTTATACCTCATTCTGCTTAAAGCAAGAAAATGTTGCTGATTCTGAATATCGATCAAAACGCATGCCGCGTACTCGGTGCCTTGCGCTAGATATCCGTGGCTCACAGAAATAACTTATGTTTAATCGGTCAACGTTTAATATTGCGGTGTTGACTATGGCTTAGCGTCAGGGTGTCGATCAATTTAGTTTACTATTCAACAAGGGTTAATAAGGTAAGGGCCGCATTTTTTAAATACGTTGTGAATACATCCATGGCCTTAGTCCCTCTTGAGAAACGTAGCCCTGGGCGAGCAGCAGTCAGTCCCATGGATGCATAATGTAAAGTTATTTACTCGTAATTAAATCTGTTCCATCATAGTTTAATAGTGTTGTGAGATTGCGACGATAATTCAGCCTGATAGTACTGTAAGTTAATGTAAGGTTTATGGAGTTAAGCAGCAAGTGTCGTTTCGACATACGGTTCGAAGCCACTAACGAGCTAATCGGTCATTAACAATGAGAGCTAAAACTTGCTTTCACTACTAGTCTGATTAAAATCTCGCTGATATCAACATAGCTTCTCTAAAAGTTATTGGTGCACTGTATACTCAGTAACCATCATAATCAGCAATTTGTCGCTGTTCCTTACTATCGCCAACCGCGTTGCTTAAGCTTGCAATCGTCCGCGCTAATGTACGCTTGCTTGCCTTGCGAGCGATGTCACTGCCTACTGAAAAATGCGCACATTTTGATGGTTTCGAGCACACCGTTGCATTTTTAATAAAATCCCGATAGCCAATACTGCGCCAAAGGCTCGACTCAGATCACTTTAGGGTAGCCTACTTTTTTCAACGCAACTGAAATTTCATCTAGAATCACAGGATCGTCGATTGTCGCTGGTATTCGATATTCAATTCCGTCAGCGATCTTCTTCATGGTGCCGCGTAGTATCTTTCCAGACCGAGTTTTAGGGAGCCGCTTGACGATGGTGACCATCTTAAAGGCGGCGACAGGTCCGATCTTTTCGCGCACTTGCTGAACTAGCTCTTGTGCGATGTGTTCATCCGGACGATGCACCCCTGCTTTGAGAATTACAAAGCCCAACGGGAGCTCCCCCTTGAAGCTGTCATCTACTCCAATCACAGCGCACTCGGCTACGTCTGAATGGGATGCTAAAACTTCCTCGATAGCTCCGGTGGAAAGCCGATGACCGGCTACATTGATGACATCATCGATGCGGCTCATAATCCAAATATAGTCGTCCTCATCGATGTAACCCGCATCACCCGTTAAATAGTACCCTTCGTAGGCGCTGAGATAGGAATTCTTGAAGCGCTCATCGTTGTTCCATAGCGTGGTTAGGCAGCCCGGCGGCAACGGCAATTTAACGACAATACTGCCCATTGCCCCTCTGGGAACCGCTTCGCCATTTGCATCCAATACCCGCACATCATAGCCCGGTACCGCTTTAGTGGGGGAACCGGCTTTGACAGGAAATGCCCCCAATCCCATGCAGTTAGCGGCGATAGCCCAGCCAGTTTCGGTTTGCCACCAGTGATCGATCACCGGCACTCTGAGTCTCTGTTCGGCCCATTGCAAAGTATCGGGATCACAGCGCTCGCCGGCCAGAAACAGGGTGCGAAAAGACGATAGATCATAGTTTTTTATCAGTTGCCCCTCCGGATCTTCCTTTTTAATTGCGCGAAAAGCCGTGGGTGCAGTGAACAACACACTTACCTTGTGGTCTGAAGTTACCCGCCAGAAAGCACCAGCATCGGGAGTACCAACCGGCTTGCCTTCATAGAGCACTGTGGTGCAGCCAGCCAGCAATGGGCCGTATACTATATAGGAGTGGCCCACTACCCACCCCACATCGGAGGCTGCCCAATAGACCTCGCCTGGTTCAACGTTGTAAATCGCCTTCATGCTCCAGTTGAGGGCAACCGCATGCCCGCCGTGGTCGCGCACTACCCCCTTCGGCATCCCCGTAGTGCCCGATGTGTACAAAATGTACAGCGGATGGGTGGCTGCGACGACCACACACTCGGCTGGCGAAGCCGTACTCATAGCCTCTTCCCAGTCGACATCGCGCCCCTCGATCATAGATGCCTCGGCTTGAGGCCGTTGCTTGATGATGCAGGTCTCAGGCTTGTGATCCGCAGTTTCGATAGCCTCGTCCAACAAAGGTTTATATTGGATTACACCCTTGACCTCGATACCGCAAGAGGCTGTTACGACGGCTTTGGGCTTGGCATCGTTGATTCGTGTGGCGAGCTCATTAGCGGCAAATCCTCCAAAGACCACGGAATGCACCGCACCGATGCGTGCACAGGCCAACATGGCAATCAGCGCTTCCGGCACCATCGGCATGTAGATGACGATACGGTCGCCCTGCTGCACATCATGGTTTGTCAATACTCCGGCGAAGCGGGCGACTTTGTCAAGCAGTTGGCGGTAAGTGTAGCGATGTAGGGTTTCAGTGACTGGGCTGTCGTAAATGAGTGCCAATTGATCTGCACGTCCACCTGCTACATGGCGATCCAAGGCGTTGTAACAAGTATTGAGCATGCCGCCGGTAAACCAGCGGTAGAAGGGCTTCTTATGATCATCCAGTACTCGGTCCCAGCGGCGGTCCCAGTGAATATCCTCGGCGATCTCGGCCCAGAAGGTCTCGGGCTTTTCAATGGACTGTAGGTATAATGCTGCGTAATTATCCGAATTCATTGCTCGCCTCTATTGTATTAGTAGAGATTATTGATCAGACAGCTTAGTCTGCCGGTGAACTCGCATTCTCACCAGGATGAATGCGCTTATGGGTTAGGAACGGTCTGCCGGTAGTTCGAGATCTAAAATATACACTGTCGAATGAGTGTTAAATGCCCATAAATTATTAACGGTTGGACGCAATGTGCACAAAACTGCGGTTTCCCTGAGATTACTGATGTTTCTTCTCCTCAATCACCAACTCGTGGGACCTCACATGTAGGACCCTGTTGTTGCTTGTGCCCATTTTGAACAACAACTCTGCTAGTTATTAGCGACGACCGAATTGTTACCTGGTTATTTTCGCGCGTCATTATTGTACCCTTTAAACAGCGGGGGTGTCGGGTATTTTTCGATCACCCTTAGGAATGCGGAGGAAATAAGTTGACCCGCTGGCGTCGCATGATCGTTCGTCTTCAAGGCGTGACAACAGGCGCGTAGCTGGGCTATGTAACTGTTGTCGCAACGCCGAAGAGGGGCGATCAAGCAAGCCAGATGGGGAAGTTATTTCGGTAGCATTCCTTAAATTACGAACATATCCATAAACTCGTTAACAGGGGTCGTCTCTAAACGGTTTTGATCAAGGCAGAGTTCGTAAATTGCTTCTTGCTGCTTGACCGGGAATCGGCGTCCTAAATTGGTATTGAATTTGGCCTCTAGCAATGGGATACCTTCGCTACGGCGGCGGCGGTGACCGATTGGGTATTGCTCCTCAATCTTTTCAGTCTGGGTTCCGTCCCTAAAGAATACTTGAACCGCATTGGCGATTGATCGCTTGTCTGGGTCGTAATAATCGGTGCTATATTGGGTGTTTTCTACACATTCCATTTTGTTGCGCAGTGCATCGATACGAGGGTCTGCAGCGACATCGTGCTCGTAATCGGCGGCAGTGAGCTGACCAAAGATAAGACCAATGGCAGTCATATACTGAAGGCAATGATCTCGATCAGCTGGATTGGTGAGCGGACCCTTCTTGTCGATGATAAGCAGTGCCGGTTCTTGAGTGGTGATCACAATCTTGATGATATCTTCAAGGCGATGTTTTACCTGTGGGTGAAGCTTCAGGGCGCACTCGACCGCAGTTTGGGCATGGTACTCCGCGGGGAATAAGATCTTAAACAAAATATTTTCAATAATATAGGTCTTATAGTGGCGTTGGAATTGGAATGTTTTACCTTCGAAAAGTACGTCGTAAAACCCCCAGGATTTGGCTGTAAGTGCCGTCGGATATCCCATTTCGCCCTGCAGCGCCATCAGCGCGAGACGCACCCCCCGGCTAGTGGCATCCCCCGCAGCCCAGGATTTGCGCGAGCCGGTATTGGGCGCATGACGATAAGTGCGCAGAGGCTGTCCATCGACAAAGGCGTTGGAGGCGGCGTTGATGATTTCCTCCCGGTTGCCGCCCAGCATTTTAGTCACTACTGTGGCGGTGGCTAGCTTGACTAATAATACATGGTCGAGACCAACCTGGTTGAAGCTGTTCTCTAGGGCCAGTACTCCCTGAATCTCATAGGCCTTGATCATCGCGGTGAGCACATCGCGCAGCGCTAACGGCTTTTTCCCTCTTGCAATAGCCTGGCGAGACAAATAATCAGCCGTGGCAAGAATGCCCCCGAGATTATCGGAAGGATGGCTCCATTCGGCTGCAAGCCACGTGTCATTAAAATCCAGCCAGCGATTCATCGCTCCTATATTAAAAGCCGCCGTTACGGGGTCAAGCTGGAAGTGGGTGCCGGGGACTCTAGCGCCATTCGGTACGACCGTGCCGGGCACGATAGGTCCCAACAGCTTGGTGCAAGCAGGATAGCCTAGCGACTCAAGACCGCACCCTAGGGTATCCATTAGACAGTTTCGAGCAGTGTCGTAAGCACCAGCGCTGGAGATTACGTAGTCGTTGACATAGGCAGCGATATCTACCAAGACCTGATCGGGCACGGGAAAAGCCACAGAATTATGTGCGGACATAGGCGAACTCTAGTTAGTCACTGACAATCGAGATAAACCATTTGAATTTGCTGACGGGTGCACCCATATGGGAAATAGAGTCGTTTTTGTAAACACATTAGACCAACTGCGTGATGAATTTGGTAGGCTAATGGACTACCTCTCTGAAGGTTGGCATTATCTGCGCGAACGGGCAGGAAAGGCTCTCACTCAAGTTAATCCCATACGGCCAAGGGAAGCCGATCTGGAAGCAGTAGACCAACACAGCTTGTGCGAAACTCGTCGCGATGGGGATTGTTGGCTACTGAGTTGAGGGACAGCGATGACGAGATCTGCGTTCGATTGGAGGTGCCGGGAATGGAGCCAAGTGACTTCGATGTGAGTGTCACACGCGGCGCTTTGGTTGTGCAGGGAGAGAAGCAGTTTCATCGGGAATCGAAAAAAGGCCATTATCATCTAATGGGATGTGCCTATGGGCGCTTTCAACGCACAATACTTTTACCCGCAGCCATTGATGACAATCTAATCAAGGCCCGATACAGCAAAGGTGTGCTGACAGTGACCCTTGGAGAGGCAAACCGCACTAAAAGACATCGAATAGAGGTTCAAACTAGTTGATCGCTCTTAACCAGCAGAAGAAATAAATCAGTATGATTGCAGCCATTTCGTAACGACCCAACCAGGTACGGCGTTAGCTGAATAGTTACGCCATTTCAAGTTACGGTATGTTTGCAGACGGCGGGCTCTCACTCCACCCTATGTTCAAAATTTAAGAGTTGAGTAATCGTGACTACTCAGCTGTCGCCATACCGGGCTGAGTAGTTACTGTTAATTTTACTTGTCTCACTTAAGCAGAAGTACGGTGATGAGTGAATCAACTGCAACAAGTCGGTCGTCACACCGGATGGGCTTTACCGAATGGTTTAGTCATAAATTAACTATATGCTGGTAAAGTGCCTCGTACCGCTTCTTCACAACCTCCCCAAACAGCGGGTCCTCCTTGGGAGGCAGGTTGGCTTCAATACTTTGAAAGTCACTGGAAGTGAGTTTTTTTCGCAGCAAGGGGAAAACGCGACTTTCTTCGGTATCCATATGCCGTTTTTGGCAGTCTATAAAATCGTCAAGCCGTTGAACTAAGTCGTCCTTCGCCACCATTGCGCCATCCAATACGCTATTAATAATCTCCTGGAGATCATGGGTCATCCGAGCCATGTCCTGATGCTCTTTCATCAATTCGCGGAATGTGTCCTGAATTTCATTGTGATGTTTCAGAAACTCTTCGAAGACCGCGTTTTCTTTAGGATGGTGTATATGATCTGGATAGTTGCGAAAATAATCTAGGATATCCGATAACAGTATGTAGTCTGGTGCTTCATCTGTGCGCATGATTTCATACTGTTGATTCAGCAGATTAAGAACTTTGCTAACATTGATATGGTCTCGGTGCAGCTGGTCAATGATGTTGTACATCGTTGTTTACTCACATAGCGAATGATCTAGCCAATATTATACCTTTGGTAGGCGCTTTTCAGGCCTTAAATCTCGTAAAAAATAAAACTGCTGTAACTGGTCCTTTGATGCCTCTGGCCTTGCAATAATTCGTGTAATAAACGGTCATGTTTCTCAACACACTCCGAGTATATCGTTGGTTATTTTTTAGTAGCCACGCCATGTCAGGCATGAGTAGTCAGGCCACGCCTGGTGATAGCCTCGCTACCTTGTGATGTTATTAAGAAGGCCGGAGTTAGGATTAACTCAATTTGGTAAGGATACACAGAGTAAGTGCACAAACTTTGTGTGTTCTTGACAATTCGGTTACAGAGGTTCACATTATCGGCCTCTATCACTAATGACCTGTCTAATAATGCATTTAACTCAAGATGTTAGACGTGAAATCAGCCACACCACCGTCGAGCCCTATGTCATCATTATCTCATTCTTCACGGATTCTGTTACCCCTGTAGTCTGAACGACAGATTTCGCTATCGGCAAGAACTCACGACGGTGCTCAAAATCAACTAATTACTCAACGAGTACTTAATAGGAAGTGGAGGTAGGTATGGGAGTAACAGAAACCTTTTACGATGTTCTACGCAGGCAGGGGATTACTCGCCGGAGCTTTATGAAGTTTTGTAGTCTCACTGCCGCCGGCCTGGGTCTAGGTCCCGAATTTGTCGGCCGTATTGCCCACGCTTTAGAGACTAAACCAAGAACCCCTGTGATCTGGTTACACGGGTTGGAATGTACCTGTTGTACGGAATCTTTTATACGTTCAGGCCACCCGCTAGCCAGCGACGTGGTATTGTCCATGATTTCGCTCGACTATGATGACACTCTCATGGCGGCCGCTGGTCATCAGGCAGAAGAAATCTTGGAGCAGACTATTGAGAAATACAATGGGAATTATATTTTAGCGTGTGAGGGCAATCCACCACTGAATCAGGATGGCATGAGCTGCATGCCAGGCGGTCAGCCCTACGTCAATAAACTCAAACATATGGCCGAGCATTGCAAGGCCATCATCTCGTGGGGTTCCTGTGCATCCTGGGGTTGTGTACAAGCCGCACGACCCAATCCGACCAAAGCCGTACCGATCCATAAAGTTATCCATGACAAGCCCATCATAAAGGTCCCAGGATGTCCGCCCATTGCCGAGGTAATGACCGGTGTTATCACCTACATCGTTGCTTTCGATCGATTACCTGAATTGGATCGCCAGGGTCGACCGAAGATGTTTTACAGTCAACGCCTGCATGACAAGTGTTACCGACGGCCTCATTTCGACGCCGGTCAATTCGTTGAGAAGTTCGACGATGAAGGGGCCCGCATGGGCTACTGCCTGTATAAAGTGGGTTGCAAAGGGCCCACCACGTACAATGCTTGTTCCACCTTGGAATGGAATGACGGCTTATCCTGGCCGGTGAAGTCGGGCCACGGTTGTCTGGGATGTGCCGACGATGATTTCTGGGATAAGGGTTCTTTTTATCAACCCGTAACCAACCTTAAGGTACCCGGTGGCGTGGAAGCCAATGCCAATCAAATCGGCGCTGTGCTGGCCGGTGCCGCAGCGATTGGCGTAGCAGCTCATGCGGTGGCTTCGGTGGTGAGCCACATGACGCCAAAGCAGACGGAGGAGACCCGCAATGACTAAGCACGTGGATCCCAACGGTTTTACCCTCGATAACAGCGGGGAACGCGTAGTGGTGGACCCTATTTGTCGCATCGAAGGCCACCTGCGCATCGAAGTCAACGTCGATGAGAACAATGTAATTCAAAATGCCGTGTCCACCGGTACGATGTGGCGTGGCCTGGAGGTGATTCTTAAAGGCCGCGATCCGCGCGATGCCTGGGCCTTCACGGAGCGAATCTGTGGGGTGTGTACCGGTGTACACGCATTAGCCTCGGTGCGGGCCGTGGAGGATGCTTTGGGGATCAAAATTCCTGAAAATGCCAACATTATCCGCAACTTGATGATGTTGGCTCAATATACTCAAGACCACTTGGTGCATTTCTATCATTTGCACGCGCTCGATTGGGTTGATGTGGTCAGCGCCTTGGAGGCTGACCCCAAGGCAACCTCTGAGCTTCAGAAAAGTATTTCGTCCTGGCCTAAATCTTCGCCAGGCTATTTTCGCGACGTTCAAGCAAAACTTAAACGTTTCGTAGAATCCGGTCAGCTCGGTCCTTTCGCTAACGCCTATTGGGGCAGCGCTGCCTATAAATTGCCACCGGAGGCCAATTTGTTGGCGGTGACTCATTATTTGGAGGCGCTCGATTTTCAAAAGGATATTGTGAAAATCCACACCATTTTCGGTGGGCGAAATCCGCATCCCAACTGGCTGGTGGGCGGCATGCCATGTTCAATTAATGTAGATGATACCGGAGCCGTGGGCGCGATTAACGTGACATGGCTTACCATGGTCTCAGACATTATCGAACGGTCCATCGCGTTTGTTGATCAGGTCTACATTCCCGACTTGCAAGCCATCGCTTCATTTTATAAGGATTGGACCTACGGCGGAGGCCTATCCAGTAAGAATTTGCTTGTCTGGGGTGAGTTTCCCGAGGTCGCCAATGACTGGTCGCAAGATAATCTACACATGAAAGGTGGTGCCATTGTTGATGGCAAACTGAATGAAATACATGAGGTCAATCTGCGCGATCCGGAACAGCTGCAGGAATTCGTTAACCATTCCTGGTATAAGTATCCTGATGAAAGCAAGGGGTTACATCCATGGGATGGCGTCACCGAAGCCGATTTTACGCCCGGCCCGAATATCAAAGGTAACAGAACGGACATAAAAGAGCTTGACGAGGGCGGGAAGTATTCCTGGCTTAAGGCACCTCGTTGGCGTGGTCATGCCATGGAGACGGGGCCCCTGGCGCGTTATGTCGTGAATTACATGCACGGTAACGAAGAGATCAAAGAGCCAGTAGACAAATTGCTAAAGGATTTGGATTTGCCGTTGGAAGCCCTATTTTCAACGTTGGGTCGCACGGCAGCTCGCGGTTTGGAATGTTCGTGGGCAGCTCATAAGATGCGCTACTTTCACGACAAACTCATGGCTAATATTAAGGCAGGAGATAGTCACTGTGCCAATATGGATAAGTGGGAACCGCAAACGTGGCCCCAAGAAAGCAAGGGTGTGGGGCAGGCAGAGGCCCCCCGGGGCTTGCTTTCGCATTTCGTGGTGATTAAAGATGGCAAGATCGATAACTATCAGGCCGTGGTTCCCAGTACCTGGAATGCATCCCCCCGGGATCCCAAAGGCCAAATCGGTGCGTATGAAGCGGCATTGTTGGGAACTCCCATGGTCGATCCTCATCAGCCGGTAGAGATTTTGCGCACGATTCATAGCTTCGATCCCTGCTTGGCCTGTGCAAGCCATGTGATGGCGCCAGACGGTAGGGAACTGGCGCGGGTGAAGGTTTTGTAAATCTTTAGGAGTTAACGATGAGCACAGCGACAGCACGAGGCGGACACGACCCGGCCAATCAGCAAGCGATTTACGTTTTCGAGGCTCCCGTGCGCATCTGGCACTGGGTGCATACCCTTAGTTTCATCGTATTGGGTATTACGGGTTATTTCATCGGTCAGCCAATGGCTTCAGTGCCAGGTGAGGCGAGCGATAGCTTCCTCATGGGTAACATCCGACTGATCCATTTCATAGCGGCCTATGTTTTTGCCATCGGATTTCTCGTCAGAATCTATTGGGCGATTGTGGGTAATCGTTATGCGCGAGAAATCTTTATCTTGCCCATCTGGAGTGGGAAATGGTGGAAAAAGCTGTTTTATGAAATTCGGTTTTACCTGTTCATAACAGGAGATATGCATAAGAGTCCAGGCCACAATCCGCTCGCGCAGACAGTGATGTTCTTGTTCAACACCATCGGAACCTTGTTTATGATCATTACCGGCTTTGCGTTATACGCCGAGGGAATTGGGATGGACAGCTGGGCCGACAAGCTGTTTGGTTGGGTCATTCCATTGATCGGCAGCAGCGAGGCCGTGCACAACTGGCACAATTTAGGAATGTGGCTCATGTTGGTGTTTGTCATCACCCACATCTACATGGCCATCCGTGCCGATATCATCGGCCGACAAAGCAGCCTCAGCACGATTTTTGGCGGTTGGCGTTTGTTTAAAGATGACCTTCCATAAGCGGGGGAAGGATCAAGGTATGAAGCGTAAGGGACTTGGCAATAAATGATGTCCCCATATAACGCCAGATTTTTGTTCGTCTTCAAGGCGTGGCGAAGGGCGCATAGCTGGGACCATGTAACCGAAGCCGCAACGCCGAAGGCGGGCAAAAAGACCAATATGATGGGGATATTATTTGC